>JAEIGA010000185.1_pt1 | contig 87766 bp, 80 predicted proteins | sample 9270691 | NCBI WGS metagenome assembly JAEIGA01 (sample SAMN17057246, study PRJNA624740) | gut metagenome | biome: biome; isolation source: fecal sample | host: Bos grunniens | place: China: Xizang | collected 2019 | reverse complement strand
CAACTCCCCACTCGTATCCTTGTGCCTTTACACCGGTGAAGAGCAAAGTGAAAAACAACAGTGAGATGATTTTTTTCATATTATTTTAGGTTATTATGATTAGTAGTGCAAATGTAATATTTTTTTTCATTTAATTTTGATTAATCTCAAAAAAAAACTATATTTGTAAAAAAAGAGGAATTATGAAACTTATTTCACAAATCAAAGCAGAAGCTCGCAATGATTTAAAGGGGCAATGGTCTTCGGTCGTCGTGGTTGCTTTGATATATATGGCAATTGAATTTGTTGTTACAAATGCGTTGTCAATTTGGTATTACATTGAAATGATGAACCATAAGGGGCCAATATATCTAAGTAAGTATTTAATGTTTTTAGTCCCGTTTATTACAATCCCGTTGATTTATGGTTATCAAGTTCTATTTCTCGAAAATATGAGAGGGAAAGAGTTTTCATTTGATACGTTATTTTCGGGTTTTAAGAAGTATACTCCTGTATTTAAGACAATGATATTAAGCGGATCTAAAGTATTTTTGTATGGATTGTTGTTGATAGTGCCTGGGGTAATAAAGTGTTTGGATTATGCTTTTGTCGTTTATATAATGAAGGACAAAGGAGTATATATGCATGAAGCTCTATATTTGAGTGAACAGTTGATGAAAGGTAACCGAATGAGATTATTTAAGTTGTATTTAAGCTTTATAGGTTGGGGACTGTTGGTATTGGTCACCTTAGGTATAGCAGCATTATGGGTTGGTCCATATATTGAGGCTACGAGGGTGAGATTTTACAACGATTTGCTCAGTGATTCCGAGAAATGTACCGAGCCAATTGAATGTTAGATTGATATTTTAATTGAGATAAAAAAAGAGTCTTAAAAAAGACTCTTTTTTATTTATTAAATTTTAGAATGGATATCCTACTGCGAAACTGAGTGTGGTGTTATTTAAGTTGAATGAATCAATCCAACGTTGATCTTTGGGTTGATTTGGATCGAAAAGTTTAATCCCCCAATCTAACCTTAACAAGAAGAATCCGAAATCGGGTCGAGTCCCGATACCCGTATTGAATCCGAGTTGTCGATGAAACTTATTCCATTTGAATTCGGCCTCGGGTGTAACACCTTTACCTGTCAACCATACATTACCCAAGTCAAAGAATAGAGCTCCGTGGAAGATGTTGACCACAGGGAATCGTAGTTCGATATTTGTTTCTAACTTGACATTCCCAAGTTGTTGGGGGTACTCAGGTTTTATGATAGTTGAATTCCCTGGACCGAGTGTACGTGCCTGCCAACCTCTCATCGAATTGCTACCACCGCAGTAGAACATTCTTTCAAAGGGAACTGATAGCGAATTGCCATAGGCGACTCCCAATCCTCCATAAAGACGGTATACCACTGCAGTCTTTATGCCAAGAGGAATCTTGTAGCTAAAATTAGCTTCGCCTCTGATATATTGAGCATATCTCACGCCCAAGAATTTATAGTAAGAGTCATCTTCGGTTCCTCGTTTCGTGAGTACAAAATTGGATATTGCATTGAGTAAATTTCCCGAAGTTTCGAGATTTAATCTGAGTGTAGTGTTATCTCTGAGTATTCCACGTTTTGAATTGTTGAATAATAACGAGGCCGATAGTCCTGCGATGAGTTGTGATTCGTAACTGCGTTTCAGATAGGGGTTGAGCAAAGAATTAAAGAAATCAGGATTTATCGAGTATAGTTTAATCAGGTTAATGTCAACCGGGTTAACAGATACCGACCAATATTTACCGTAGTTCCAACTGTAACCCATAGCTACTCCCGCTAGCAAGCGTTGGTAATAAGGGCGCTCCTGAATATTTGCAGACAGGGCAATTTTACTCTTCGGAGACGAGAGTTTTTTTAATTTTTCGCTATTGAATGGTAGATACAACTGTGGGAATGTAAGCATTGACGATATGCCGAATTCATATGAATTCTGACGTCCCGAAGTCTTCATAATCTCATAACCGCCAGTTAGATTGAGATCTAATGTCTCGATACCCTTCATCAAGTTTCGATTGGTGTATCCCACTGTAAATAGCAAGCCATAGTAGTCGGAACTTGTCGTACCTTCGACTTCGAATTTATATCCCTGTTTCAGTCGCGGAGTGCAATTAATCTTAAAATCGACAATGCCGCGTCCGTGGTTGGTTGAGTCTGAGACCTCAGTGAATGAGAAGACAGCGGTCTTGAAGTAATTGAGTTGCATCAGATTGTCATATGCAGTCTTGACTGCTCTAGCATCATAAATCTCTCCTGGGTAGATGTTTATAGCATTCATAAAGACTTCGGGCCGCACGTTGAATCCGTTTCTTGTCAGGAACTTAATTCCTTTGAAATCTATGGTATCCAATTTGTCGGAGTAATCCAAATCCGTCATCGCAGTTGTCGGATCAAAATCCATATTTACCCAGATATTTCTAATATGATATATACGGTTTGTCTCTCGGATAGGGAATCCGTTATTGTCGTATCCAATCTGATTTTGGCGGATAATTGTCTGAATATTAACCGTATGGTCTAAACTGAGTGAATCGGCGATATAGGATATGTTGTTAATCGTAAAATTGTAGTATCCTTTGTTCTGTAACAACTCGGTAATGCGTTTGCGTTCAGCATCAAGGGTCGCAATATCGAACAGCTCACCTGTATGTAACAGCGTGTTTGACGAATCGGCCAAAATGATGGAACTTAGTGATTTGTCACCAAAGATGTAACCAAGTTTACCCAATTTCCAGGGCTGTCCTTCAAAGATTTCGTATTTGACTTTGACCTTACGTTTGTTCGTAGAGGTTGATGCCAAGACCTTGTTCTCGAGGAATCCGCAATTGTTGAGATAGCGGTTGATTTCTTTTGTCGAATTGACCATTTTTATAGAGTCGAAGACCACGGGTTTTTGGCCAATTTTTCTCATCATTCGACTCCACCACGAATGTTTGGTTGTGTCTTGCAGATTGTATATCCTGAGATAGAACTGATAGTTCAGCAATCTTTTATTTGGTCGTTGAATGATATATTTCGATATTTCCTGAGCCTCGTAAGTCTTGCCCGAGATTCCTTTTTGTCTGTGAATTTTTACTGTGTTTTTTGTTAGTAGACGTTCACCTTCAGGGACATACCGCGTCAGCGAGCAGCCTGTCAGTAAAATAACGGCAATTATAGCAATTGTATGGTTCAGGAATTTCACTTTATTTTGCGAACTTGAAACGGATTCTCAACACTCCGTCGTTATTGTCTGTAGAGATAATTTTTATCGGAGGAATTGCAGAGGTGTTTTCGACGTGTGTGCCAATGCAGGGACAAGCATCGTAATCACCTACTGAGACAATTCGCACGAACTTAGTTTCAGGATCTGGAATTCGTCCCAGATCGAATGATTTCATTGCCTCTTCTTTTGGGAGATTCTCTGCAGTCACCGGGGCATTTGATGCAATCACATCGTTAACTTGTTTCTCCACTTCAGCAATCTCTTCGGCTGTCAAGTTTCGATCGAAATGAATATCTATTTTAGATTTTTTACGTTCGATATGAGTCGTAAAAGCACGTTTAGTGCCAAACATTTTCACGATTGTTCCAGTCAGAATATGCTCGGCTGTGTGCATTGAAGCAAGAGCATCGTCCTGAAATTTGGATTTGTTGTCAATATTAGTTGATGTTTCCATAATCGCAAAGATAAACATTTATTTTGAGATTTTAATTTTCAACAACTAATCTGAATTATAGAATCATATTTTTTGTAATCTTGTGATATTGGGACCCTTAATATCTTGAGCCGAATTTAGCTGACATCAAAGAGTTAATTTAGGTTATAACGTAGTAAGAAACTTTTGGTTGCACATAAAACGGGGGAGGGAGACCAATAGTAGATTGTCTCTTTATTGGGATTGATAGAGTAAAAGATGTTTGTTTATTATGAAAATTCGTATATTTGTGCAGATGAAATTTATTGAAATAATGTCAGATAAAAGGTGGTTATTCGGTTTAGATATAACCGATTTAAAAAAGATAACTGAAGAATTTGGTCTTCCTCGATTTGCTGCCACTCAAATTGCCGATTGGTTGTACAAAAAAAGGTGCAAGTCTATTGACGAGATGACCAACCTGTCGTTGAAATCGAGAGAGGTGTTGAGTGAGCATTTTGTGGTTGGCGATTTGCCATATTGTGGAGTACAAGAGTCGTCGGATGGAACAAAAAAATATCTCTTTCCGACACTCGAAGGTCAGTTTATAGAGTCTGCGTATATTCCTGATAGAGAGAGAGCAACATTGTGTGTGTCATCGCAGTCTGGGTGCAAGATGGGTTGCCGAATGTGTATGACGGGGCGTCAGGGATTTCAACATCACCTGACCTCTGGTGAGATTCTGAACCAGATTCGCAATATAGATGAGAGCAGCAAATTGACAAATATAGTCTATATGGGAATGGGGGAACCACTGGATAACGTAGACGAAGTTCTGCGGAGCCTGCGAGTGATGACCTCGTCGTGGGGAGTCGGTTGGAGTCCGACACGCATTACCCTCTCTACGGTGGGTGTAGTTGCCGGATTGAAACGTTTCCTTGATGAGACGACGGTTCACCTCGCAGTAAGTTTGCATAATCCCTTTCCCGAAGAACGTCGTGAGTTGATGCCCGCTCAGAATAAAAACTCGATTGAAGATGTGGTAGACTTGTTGCACCATTACGATTGGACACATCAGCGTCGAGTAAGTTTCGAATATGTTATGTTGGCAGGAGTGAATGACACACCGCGTCACGCACGTCAGATAGCGAAATTATTGAGAGGTATTTTCTGTAGAATGAATCTGATTCGATTCCATTCTATTCCGGATGCACCATTTAAAGGGTCGTCTGAAATTGCCATCGAAAGGTTTAAGAGTTTGCTCGAGAAGGAGGGGTTGATTACGACGATTAGAGCATCAAGGGGTGAAGATATTTCGGCTGCGTGTGGATTGTTGTCTACTCGTGAGATTAATAAAGTTAAGAAGTGATGGAAAAGCGTTTTATGGAGATGGCCATCGAATTGGCTAAAGATAGTGTTGATCGTGGTGGGGGACCGTTCGGAGCTGTTGTTGTGAAAGATGGAACCGTGATTGCGGCTCGGGCTAATAGTGTTACTTTAGATAATGATCCTACGGCTCACGCCGAAGTGGCTGCAATTCGAGAGGCTTGTGCCAAGTTGAATACTTTTTCACTTGAAGGTTGTGAAATTTACGCCTCGTGCGAGCCTTGTCCGATGTGTCTTGGAGCTATATATTGGTCTGGAATCAGGTGTGTTTATTATGCTGCGACAAGGAAAGAGGCTGCTGACGTTGGATTTGACGATTCGCTGATTTACGATCAGATAGTTCTTGCTCCGGAAGATCGATCTGTGCCAGGGTTCAAGTTGGAGTGTGAATCTCAGCAGCAACCTTTTGATAAATGGTGTGCTAAGAAAGATAAAACCGAATATTGAAATATTTGTTCACATCAGTTGAATTTTGATAGAGATATTAGACAAAAGAGGGTGTCCATTAGACACCCTCTTCTTATTTATTATCAAATTATATTACAATTTGAATACAACAGGCAATGTGAATGCTACGCGAACAGGCACACCACGTTGCTTTCCTGGTTCAAATTTAGGAGCTTTTTTGATAGCATTTTCAGCTGCTTCTGTCAATAATTTATCAGGACTCTGGAGAACCTCTTCGATTGTAACAGAACCATCTTTCTCAACAACCAACGAGAATAAAACCCTACCTGTGATACCAGCTTCAGCTGCCATTGCAGGATACACGATTTTACTTTGAATGTATTTTGAATAAGTGCCGAAGTCTCCACCTTTGAACTTAGGCATTTGTTCAACACTTTGGAATGGAACATCTTCGTCAGCCAATACACCTTCAGCACTACCACCGTAGTCAATAGGTTGAACGACCATATTTTCGTCTGGTTCAGCAAAGAAGTCAAGTTCGTTCACGATCTTTGCATCGTCTTCAACGATTTTCAAGATATCAGACATAACCTTAACTGTTTGTTTTGGCATATCTTTCTTTTCGCGAACTTCTTCAGGTTTGATGATTTCAACGATTTCAGTAGCTTCGACAACTTGTTCTTCTTGAACCATTTGAGGAGCCTCTTTCGAAGAAACACTAACCCAAAATATTCCACAGAAAGCCAACAATGTAGCAGCCAAACCAACTTGGAAATATATTGACTTATCCTTTTCCAAGTCTACTTTAGGTGATTTTTTTAGTTCCATAGTGTATTTTTTTTATTTTTTATTTTTATTGTCGTCGTAAAAGGGCTAAACGCAGAGCAATAATCAGACACCAAAACACTGGAATGCAAATGCATCTCAGTTTAACATCTTGATTATCAGGAGACTTTCTCCACCTCCATCTACATTTGTCCAGAACAAATATAATTGTTTTTCTGAAAAAAAACAAAAAGTTGTAAATTTTTTACAAATTTTTATTCGGACATTATTCTGTTCAGTCCGCAGCAGAATTCTTCGACGTCTTGTTCATTTGTGTCCCAAGAACACATCCAGCGGGCTTCGCAACGGGCTTCGTCCCAGTCGTAGAAGGTGTACTGTTCGTGCAACTTTTTGAGTTTGTCCTCAGGCAGTATTGCAAACACTGCATTTGATTCGACACTTTGGGTCATTTCGATATTGGGGATTGCTGCGATTTTTGATGCTAGCAGACGTGCCATACGATTTGAGTTTTCTGCCAATTCAATCCAAAGATTATCAGTGAGATATTCGGTAAATTGAGCTGCAAGGAATCTCATTTTTGAAGCCAACTGCATTGCATTTTTACGTTGGTACATAAAATTTGGTGCAAGTTGCTCATTCATAAATACCACGGCATCGGCCAGCATTAGTCCATTTTTCGTGCCTCCGAATGATAGTACATCGACACCTGCTTCGGTAGTTAGTTCGGCAGGAGTGCAACCCAATGCTGCGACAGCATTTGCGAAACGTGCTCCGTCCATATGCAACAACATTCCATAACTATGGGCAAGCTCGGCCAAAGCCTTCACCTCATTAATGGTGTAGAGGGTGCCGAGTTCGGTTGATTCTGAAATTGAGATAACTTTGGGTTGTGCGTGATGTTGGAATCCGAAACCATACAGATAAGGTTTTACCAACTCGGGAGTGAGTTTGCCGTCGGGAGTAACTATGGTAACTAACTTGCAACCGATATTGCTCTCCGGAGCAGCACATTCATCAACATTGATATGTGCTGTAGTAGGGCAGATTATGGAGTTGTATGGTGCTGCTAATGCTTTAAGACTCAATATGTTTGCACCTGTGCCATTCATCACAAGGAATCCTTTTGCCTTGTTGCCGAACAGATGTTTTATCATTTGTTCGAAACGGGCAGTGTAAGGATCATCGCCATAAGCAGCCGAATGTCCGCTATTGGCCTCTGCGAGGGCTTTTAATATGCGTGGGTGTATCCCCGAATGATTATCACTTCCAAAACTTTTTGCCATAAAACCGATCTTTTTTATGCGACAAAGATAGTTCTTATTCAAAAAAAATATTACTTTTATCGCATTAAAAACGTAATTTTATGACAGATTTGACGAGAATAAAAAATCTTCTAGATTCATTATATGATAAATACGATTGTGAAGAGTTTATTTGTGACGATCCGATATCTATACCACACCGCTACACAGAGAGAAATGATCGAGAAATTGCAGGTTTTCTCGCAGCAACAATTGCTTGGGGAAATCGTAAAATTATAGTCAGAAATGGACGGCGTATGGCAGAACTGATGGACGATTCTCCATATGATTTTGTAGTAAATCATAGCGAGTCAGATTTGGCTCGTTTGTCTGGATTTGTGCATCGAACATTTAACGATTTGGATTTTATTTGGTTTGTCAGATTGCTTCGTAACGTGTACGTTGAGTATGGCGGTATTGGTCAAATATTTGAAAACGAATATAATACTCATAAAGATATTCGTATTGCTTTGTCGAATTTTCGTAAGATATTCTTTTCTGTTGAACACCCTGACCGATTGTCACGACACCTCTCGTCAATAGACAAAGGTGCAACCTGCAAGCGTTTGAATATGTATATTCGGTGGATGGTTCGCAGAGATGACCGCGGTGTAGATTTTGGAATTTGGAATATACCTTCATCTGCATTGTATCTGCCTTTAGATTTGCATAGTGGTAATATGAGCAGGGCGTTGGGATTGCTTACCAGAAAACAGAATGATTGGCGAGCAGTTGAAGAGGTTACAAACCGATTGAGAGAGTTTGATGCCAACGATCCGGTTAAGTATGATTTTGCTCTGTTTGGAGCAGGAATCGATGGTTTCCTCAAACAGTAAAAGTATGAGTAACAATTGGTTTGAATTTAAACAATTTATTGTCTATCAAGATCGTGCGGCAATGAAGGTCGGTACTGACGGGGTGTTAATCGGAGCCTGGGCTCAGGCTGATGCTCCGCAGCGGGTATTGGATATTGGATGCGGGACAGGACTCATTGCACTGATGGTTGCACAGAGGTGGCCAGAGGCTCGAATTGATGCGATTGATTCGGATCAGAATGCCTATAATCAGAGTCGAGCCAACTTTGAAAATTCCTGCTGGAGTCAGCGATTGACAGCCCACCTTGTTAAATTGCAAGAGTTTGAATCTGAGCAATCTTATGATTTGATTATCAGTAATCCTCCATATTTTGTAAATTCGTTGAAGAATTCAGATTCGTCAAAATCTGCAGCTCGCCACACAGATTCGCTTTCTCACGCCGAACTGCTGGAACACGCTGCACGATTACTTTCTGATATTGGCCGTTTTGCATTGATTCTTCCAGCGGACTTAAAAACTGAACTGCTGAGAGAATCGCAACAAGTGGGATTGTGGGCACATAGGGTTACAGATGTGCTTGATAGAGAAGATCGCAACCCGATAAGAATTATGGTCGAATTTAGAAAATATATTTGTTCGCAGCCTGTTGTTGATAGATTGATTATAAGGGATTTAACCTCTAATGACTATACTGAACAGTATAAGAGTTTGACCAGAGATTTTTATCTGAAATTTTAATGTGCGAAAATTTTATTAATCTGTTGGTCTAAGACCTCTTTGATTAGTTTTGCAACGTGGGGCTGTGATATTGGAATGCCATCTGCAGCACTCTTGAACTCGCTGGTTGAGATGCATAATTCCGAGTCTATGCCAACGAGTCGCAGTGTGACCTCAATATCAGGATTCCCCGATATAATCTGCATTAATGTTGTCGATAAATCGTTGAACCATTCACTCCGATTCGAAGTGTGGCGAAAGAGTGCTGAAATAGTCGTGCCTTGACCAACAGAAGAGTCAATTGTTAAATTCCCATTGCATTCTGTTACACTCCTCTTGAGCAGCGGGAGTCCGATTCCTTTGACTATACCATCGGATAGAGTCACTGCCATAATTTCTGCAACTTGTGCTTTTGACATACCGCATCCGTTGTCGGAGATGGAAAACTCAATGCCGATGTCTTGTTCTGATATTCTGACTTCAATTTGAGTAGCTCCGGCCTTGACCGAATTCATAAATATGTCTGTTATGTGAAATGATAAATCCTTCATAGATTTGACAAATATACGAAAATATGCAATGAACCCTTCATAATCAGTGTGAATTATTGGTGAAAAATAAATTGCTAAAAGATTGATTGTTGTATCAAATCAGTACAAAAAATAATCTAAATAGACTTTGATAATACAGAAATAATTAATATTAATGCGGTGATATGCAATTTGATAACTGTCATTCATTTAGACGAAATTTTAAAATAAGGAGTTAAAAGAATGCAATGAAATTATCAAGAAATGTTGACGTTCAGGTTTTATGAGAATAATAAAAGAGAGAGATTGTGAGAAATTGTGTTGTTGTCAGTGATGTAATAATTAAAAAAATGACTATATTTGCATTTCTCAATAAATGTAGTTGATTTTCAAATCGAAATATATGAATAAGAAAAAATTTGCAGAATATAAGGGACTCGATTTGTCGAAAATCGCAAATGATGTTCTCGAACAATGGGATTCGCAAGATACATTCCACAAGAGTACCTCTACTCGTGAAGGCCACCCGACATTCGTTTTCTATGAAGGACCACCTTCAGCAAACGGAACTCCGGGTATCCACCACGTGATGGCTCGTACGATTAAAGATATCATCTGTCGCTATAAAACCCAACAGGGTTATCTTGTTCACCGTAAGGCAGGGTGGGATACTCACGGGTTGCCCGTAGAGCTCGGTGTGGAAAAGATGCTCGGTATCACAAAGAAAGATATCGGTACGAAAATCACTATCGAAGAGTATAATAAGGCTTGTCGTCAAGAGGTGATGAAATATACCTCAGAGTGGGAACAGTTGACTCGTAAAATGGGATATTGGGTGAATATGGATAACCCATACATCACATATGACAATAAATATATCGAAACATTGTGGTATCTGCTCAAGAGATTGTATGATAAGGGATTGCTGTATAAAGGTTATACAATTCAACCCTATTCTCCAGCAGCCGGTACCGGACTCAGTAGTCACGAATTGAACCAACCGGGTTGTTATCGAGATGTAAAAGATACAACTTGTACAGCTCAGTTTAAGGTGGTTCGTAATGCTCAGTCTGAGAGATTCTTTGAAGGAATAGATACAGACCTGTATATTATGGCCTGGACAACAACACCGTGGACACTGCCCTCGAACGTGGCATTGGCAGTAGGACCTTCAATCACATACGTGAGAATCGAAACATTTAACCCATATACTCATCAACCAATTGCAGTAATTGCGGCTAAAGACTTGTACCTTAACTACTTCAATAAGAAAATGGAAAATGTTCCGTTTGAAGAGTATAAGGGTGACGCCAAGATGATTCCGTTCAGAGTCAGTGGCGAATATCAGGGTTCGGAGTTGGCAGGCGTATGTTATGAACAGTTGATTCCGTGGGTGAAACCTGATGGCGATGCATTCCGTGTAATTCCGGGAGATTATGTATCGACTGAAGATGGTACGGGTATTGTTCATATTGCTCCGACATTTGGTGCAGATGACGACCGCGTAGCAAAACAGGCTGGCATCGGTTCATTGATTATGCTCGACCGTATGGGTAAACGTTGTCCGATGGTTGACCGTGCCGGTAAGTTCTTCTTGATTGAAGATCTCGATCCGGAGTTTGTTGCTGGCAATGTCAAAGTCGATGAGTATGGAAAATTTGCAGGTAAGTTTGTTAAGAATGCATTTGATGACCGACTGACAGATAAAGACGATACTTTGGATGTGGAAATTTGCGTAAACCTGAAGGCTGAAGGTAAGGCATTCAGAATTGAAAAGCATACGCACAATTATCCACACTGCTGGCGAACAGATAAACCAGTGTTGTACTATCCGCTTGATTCGTGGTTTATTCGAACAACAGCCTTGCGTGAAAGATTGATCGAACTTAATAATACGATTAATTGGAAACCTGAGTCTACAGGTTCAGGCCGTTTCGGAAAGTGGCTCGAAAATCTAGTGGATTGGAACTTGTCAAGATCGAGATATTGGGGAACTCCGCTGCCGATTTGGGCTACGGCAGACCACTCGGAGATGAAGTGCATCGGTTCTGTCGAAGAACTTAAAAATGAAATCGAACTCGCAATCAAGGCGGGTGTGATGAACGAAAATCCATATAAAGATTTTGTTCCGGGAGATTACTCGAAAGAAAACTACGACCGTATTGATTTGCACCGTCCATATGTCGACAATATTGTATTGGTGTCATCTAATGGCGAGGCTATGCATCGTGAACCGGATTTGATTGATGTTTGGTTTGATTCGGGAGCAATGCCTTATGCACAAGTACACTATCCGTTTGAAATCACAGACGAACAATTTGCTCAGGTATTCCCGGCCGACTATATAGCGGAAGGTGTTGACCAGACTCGTGGTTGGTTCTTCACACTGCACGCAATCGCTACGATGTTGTTCGATTCGGTGGCATTCAAGAATATTATCTCAAACGGTTTGGTGCTCGATAAGAATGGTAACAAGATGAGTAAACGACTCGGAAATGCAGTCGAACCATTTGCTGCGATCGAAAAATATGGAGCAGATGCCGTAAGATGGTATATGATTTCAAATTCTCAGCCGTGGGATAACTTGAAATTCGATATAGAGGGTGTTGACGAAGTGCGTCGTAAATTCTTCGGAACACTCTACAATACGTACGGATTCTTTGCACTATACGCAAATGTTGATGGATTCACAGGACAGGAAGAGGAGGTTGCTTTGGCAGAACGTCCTGAAATTGACCGTTGGATTATTTCGTTGCTCAATACCCTTGTTAAGAACGTAACTGATAGAATTGATGATTATGATCCAACCCCGGCGGCACGTATGATTCAAGATTTTGTGTGCGAAAATCTCTCGAATTGGTATGTCCGTCTTAATCGTAAGCGTTTCTGGGGTGGCGGAATGACTCAAGATAAATTGGCTGCATACCAAACTCTGTATACGTGTCTGGAAACAGTGGCTAAGTTATCAGCTCCGTTTGCACCGTTTATCTCAGAACGTGTGTTCTGTGACCTGAATTACATCAGTAACAAACACAATGAGGGTTCGGTACACCTGGCTGCTTACCCCAAATGCAACGAGTCTGTAATCGATAAGTCTTTGGAGGAAAAGATGGAGATTGCTCAGAAAATGTCATCAATGGTTCTTGCACTCCGCAGAAAAGTAAATATCAAGGTGCGTCAACCGCTCAGACGTATGATGATTCCATTGCTTGATGCCTCTACAAAAGATAATATCGAAGCAATTAAAATGCTTGTAATGAACGAAGTAAACGTCAAGGATATCGAATATATTGAGGATACTACGGGCATTATGACTAAGCGAATCAAACCGAATTTTAAAACACTCGGACCTCGCTATGGTAAGCAGATGAAACAGATTTCGGCTCTTGTTGCAGGATTCTCACAAAGCGATATTGCTCAACTCGAACGTTCTGAAAAATGGAGTGCTGAAATTGACGGAGTGTTGGTTGAGGCTACACTCGAAGATTTTGAAATTCAGACAGAAGATATTCCGGGTTGGCTCGTGGCAAGTGAAGGAAAACTCACCGTTGCACTCGATATTACTATTACCGAAGATCTCAAACGCGAGGGTGTTGCCCGCGAATTGGTTAACCGAATCCAAAATATTCGTAAAGATTCAGGATTTGAGGTTACCGATAAAATTAATGTCGAAATTCAACGACACGAAATTCTCGAGGGGTCAATTGCAGATTATGGCACATATATTGCACAGCAGACGCTTGCTAATAATATCACGCTTGTTAGCGAGTTGAATGGTGCTACCGAAATTGAAATCGATGAGATTCAGATAAATATTTTGGTTACAAAAAGTAAATAATCATAGTTTTGTCACAAAATTCATAACAAACTAAAATTCTGAAAGCTATGGCGGAAGTCGAAAAAACAAGATATTCTGATGAGGAACTATCTGAATTTAAGGAAATTATTCTTGCAAAACTAGAAAAAGCAAGAAAAGATTACGACCTGCTCAGAAGTACGATTATGCAGACCGGTGGAAATGGAACCGATGATACTGCACCAACATTCAAGATTTTGGAAGAGGGGGCAGCAACACTCTCAAAAGAGGAGTCAGGAAGATTGGCTCAGCGTCAGCAAAAGTTTATACAACACCTCGAGGCTGCATTGATCCGAATCGAAAACAAAACATACGGAATATGTCGTGAGACCGGAAAATTAATTCCTAAGGAACGCCTTAAAATAGTTCCTCACGCCACACTCTGTATCGAAGTAAAGGATAATGACAAAAAATAGTAATTGATTGTTTGTCAGAAACATATCCAGAATACTTGGCAGTATATTCAATCCTCCGGTATGTCCAGTTTGTGGTTGTGTGCTGGAAACCCGTGAGACGGTGTTCTGTACGAAGTGCCGATGGGATATGCCTTTGACAGAATATTGGTTGCACGAACAGAATCCGATAACTAAAAAATTTAGCGAACAATTTCCCATTGTGCGGGGTTGTTCGCTATTCTTTTATAATCAGAATAGTCGTTGGCATAGACCAATTCATTTGATGAAGTATTATGGTCACCGTCGTATTGCCTATGAGTTTGGCAAGATGTTGGGAATGGCAATCCGAAATGTTGAGTGTTGGCAGAAGGTCGATTTTCTTGTCCCTGTTCCGATACATTTCTTTCGCCGACTGAGCCGAGAGTATAATCAAACAGAAGAAATTTGTCGTGGCATTTCACAACTGACGGGCATCGATGTTGATTTTAACTCGGTAAGGCGTGTGAAGTATTCGGTCAGTCAGGTCGGAAAGTCACAGGTTCAACGTGTGTCAAATTTTAAGGCGAATACTTTTAAAGTTGTCAATAGACACAAATTTGAGAATAAACATATTCTGCTTGTAGATGATGTGCTGACAACTGGAACTACGATAAAATCTCTTGCCGAAGAAATTTTGAGGAGTGTTCCGAATGTAAAAATCAGCATTGCAACCGTCGCAGTAAGTTCGTATCATCTTAATCGTTGATTTGTAACTTGCTCATTTTCAGTTTGTAGATAAAATATTTTAAAAAAATATTATTTTTTCTTTAAAAAAATTTGGTGAATAAAAAAAAACTGACGTATCTTTGCATCGTTGAAAGACAAACGGTGTGGTAGTTCAGCTGGTTAGAATGCCTGCCTGTCACGCAGGAGGTCGCGAGTTCGAGTCTCGTCCATACCGCAAAGAGCACTCAATTGAGTGCTCTTTTTGTTTTGTATGGTTCAAAAGAATACCCGTCTTTGCAGACGGGTATATGAATGGACGGACCGATTAATGATGCACGTGGCAGATTCCGTCAAATTTTTATAGCCTTTTGAGTGCAGCCCTAATGGCGTCTTCAATACTAATAGATGGGTTCTCTTTGAATATCTGTCGCAGTACCTTTTCTGATGCAGCTCGCGTGAATCCCAACATTGTGAGTGCAGACACTCCTTCAGACAGAATTTCGTTATCAGTAGCTACCTGTTCTTTTGCTTCAGTCGAGATGGTTATGCCTTGCACCTTATCCTTTAGTTCAACAATAATCTTCTGGGCAGTCTTAAGGCCTAATCCCTTTACGGTTTTGAGTATCTGAGCCTGTTCGTTGTAGATGATATTGCTCAGTTCGTCAGCCTTGAACGATGAGAGTATCATTCTCGCAGTATTCCCTCCGACACCAGATACGCCAATCAGCAGACGGAACAATTCGCGTTCTTCTCGTGTAGCAAAACCATACAAAATATGAGCATCTTCACGCACAATATAGTGAGTGAAAAGTTTTGTTCGAGATGCATTCCCGATGGCCGAAAATGTCTGCAATGAGATGTTAATCATATATCCAACTCCTACAGCATCGATGACAGCATATGTAGGTGTGAGTTCTGCAACTGCACCTTCAAAATATTCGTACATAATCGAATTAGATTACAATGTTCACAATTTTACCCGGAACTACAATAACCTTTTTCGGTTTACGTCCTTCGGTGTATTTCTCTGAAGCCGGATTTTCGAGTACAGCTTGTTCGATCTCTTTCGGTGAAAGTGTCGCTGGCAGAGTGACTTTAAATCTCATTTTACCGTTGAACGATACAGGATATTCGATTGCACTTTCGACGAGGAATTTCTCTTCGAAACAAGGGAACTCTGCATCACAAACCGATGTTTCGTGTCCCAGCACGTGCCACAATTCTTCAGCCATATGAGGTGCAAACGGAGCAATCAAAGCTGTCAGAGGTTCGATAATTTCTCGTTTGTTACATTTCAAATCCGAGAGTTCATTCATACAGATCATAAATGCAGATACTGCTGTGTTGAACGAGAAATTCTCGATATCTTCCGAAACTTTTTTGATTGTCTTATGTAACGATTTCAGTTCCTTTTCATTAGCCTTTTCTTCGTTGAAAATCTTGTTTCCATCTTTGTCGAAGAACAGACGCCAGAATCTACGCAGGAATTTGTGTACTCCGTCAATACCATTCGTATCCCACGGTTTTGATTGTTCGAGTGGGCCAAGGAACATTTCGTACATACGCAACGTGTCAGCTCCGTACTGTTCGACAATATTATCAGGATTTACTACGTTGAACATCGATTTTGACATCTTTTCAATTGTCCATCCGCAGATGTATTTTCCATCTTCAAGTATAAATTCCGCATCTTTGGCCTCGGGATTCCACATTCGGTAAGCCTCGATATCGAGTACATCATTGCGAACAATATTGACATCTACGTGAATTTCCTGAGTGTCATATTGATTTTTCAGTCCACAAGAAACGAATTTATTAGTCCCCTTGATTCTGTATACAAAGTTCGAACGACCTTGAATCATTCCTTGATTTACCAACTTCTTGAATGGCTCAGATTCACAAACGTAACCTAAGTCAAACAAAAATTTATTCCAGAAACGTGAATATATCAGGTGACCCGTAGCGTGTTCGATACCTCCGACATAAAGATCGACATTTCTCCAATATTCGTTTGCCTCTTTTGACACAAGTCCTTTGTCGTTATGTGGATCCATATATCTCAGGTAGTATGCTGATGATCCTGCAAATCCAGGCATAGTGCTCAATTCGAAAGGTTCACCTACGGTATGCTGCCAATCCTTAGCACGTGCAAGTGGGGGTTCACCCTCTTGAGTTGGACCGAAGTCTTCGATATTTGGCAAGCAGAGTGGCAAGTCAGACTCATTCAGGGGGTAGGCGATATTATCTTTGTAGTAAATCGGAAATGGTTCGCCCCAATATCTCTGACGACTGAAAATTGCATCTCGCAAGCGGTAGTTAACCTGACGAGCACCGATTCCTCTTACCTCAATCTCCTCAAACATCTTCTTGATAGCAACCTTGACATCGAGTCCAGTGATGAAATCCGAGTTGATAAGGTTTCCTGCTTTTGCATCGTAAGAAGCCTCTTCAACGTTGCCGCCTTCGACCACGGGAATAATCGGCAGTGAGAAGTGTCTTGCAAATGCCCAATCGCGAGAGTCGTGTGCTGGGACAGCCATAATAGCACCTGTACCGTAGCCTGCCAACACATAGTCACTCACATAAATCGGAATTTCAACGCCATTGAACGGATTAATCGCATATGCACCGATGAATTCTCCGCTTACACGGCGGGTCTCTGCCATACGTTCACGTTCAGAGCGTTTTTTAGTTTGGTTTACGTATTCATCAACTCGATCGCGATACTCGTTGGTTGTTAGTTCCGAGAGCCACTTATGTTCAGGTGCAAGTACCATAAACGTTACTCCGAAAACAGTGTCGGGACGAGTTGTGAATATCTCTAATTTTTTATCACTATTCTTAATTTGGAAGAACATTTGGGCTCCCTCGCTGCGGCCAATCCAATTGCGTTGAATATCCTTCAGTGAGTCACTCCACTCGAGGTTATCCAATTCGTTGAGTAGACGTTCAGCATAAGCAGTTACTCTTAATTGCCATTGTTTCATCTGTTTCTGTTCAACAGGGAAACCTCCTCTGACCGACAAACCATCTTTAACCTCATCGTTAGCCAGTACAGTACCGAGTGCAGGACACCAATTCACAAGTGTATCTGCTCTGAAGGCCAGACGGTAATTATGCAAAACTTCTTCTTTACGAGCTTCACTCCAAGAGTTCCACTCTTCAGCTGAGAATGTCATCTTACGTGAGCAGGCAGCAGCAACATCTTGAGTGCCGTTTTTTTCAAATTTTTCAATCAGCGTAGAGATTGGTTCTGCCTTGCAAGTATTGTTGTCATAGTAGTGTGCAAACATCTTGAGGAATGCCCACTGAGTCCACTTGTAGTAACCTGGCTCACACGTTCTAACTTCACGAGACCAATCATAGCTGAATCCGATTTTGTCAAGTTGTTCGCGATAACGGGCAACATTTTTTTCGGTTGTAACTGCAGGGTGTTGACCTGTCTGGATTGCATATTGTTCTGCGGGCAGTCCGAAAGAGTCGTATCCCATTGGGTGCAAAACATTGAATCCGCGTTGACGCTTATAGCGACTATATATGTCTGATGCAATATATCCAAGAGGATGACCTACGTGCAGCCCTGCTCCAGATGGATAGGGGAACATATCCAATACATAAAATTTGGGTTTTGTTGCATCTTCGGTTACTCGATATGTTTGGTGTTCTTGCCAATAGCTTTGCCAATAGCTCTCAATCCTTTTAAAATCGTATTCCATATATTTATTTCTTTTGATTCCAAGTAATCTACAAAAGTAAGATTTTTTTCAGAAAAAAATCTTGCTTTTAATAATTTTCATTACTTTTGATGTTGAAATCGAATATTTTAGAATGGAATTAAATGCTATTTCCAGACAGTTTGAATTGCTGGGAGAAAGAATTGTCAACTTCAGACGCACTCTACATCGAATGGCTGAACTATCTTTTGAGGAGTATCGAACTGCTGAATTTATAAAATCTGAACTCGAAAAAGAGGGAATCGAGTGTAAGTCTATTGTCAAAACTGGAGTCCTTGCAGTGGTCAATGGTAAAAATCCCGATCCTCAGCACCCCGTTATTTTGCGGGCAGATATTGATGCTTTGCCGATACAAGAGTCAACGGGACTTGAATTTGCTGCGGATACTGATGGCGTAATGCACGCTTGCGGACACGATCTGCATACGGCTGCATTAATGGGTGCATTGATTGGACTGAAAAGTCTCTCAGAGGAGTTTGATGGTACGGTTTGGGGAATTTTTCAACCAGGAGAAGAGGTCGCTCCAGGAGGAGCTTCTGAGATTATTGCATCAGGACTATTTGATGGCATTAAGCCACGAGCTGTTATCGGACAACATATCGAAGCAGGAATGGCAAATAATCTTTTTGGATTCCGTTCTGGACAGTGTATGGCATCTGCTGATGAGATTCATATCAAGGTAAGCGGTTCGGGAGGACACGCTGCAATGCAGCACAAATATTCGGATACGGTATTGACGTCGGCTCAGTTGATTGTGGCACTGCAACAGATTGCTGCACGAAATTGCAATCCGATGACTCCTACGATTATTTCGATTGGACGTGTAGAGGCTCTCGGAGCAACGAATGTGATACCATCAGAAGTGACAATGTGCGGAACGATGAGAACCATAGATGAGGTATGGCGTGTAGAGATTAAAAACAGAATACGTGAAATAGCCTCAGGTCTTGCTGTTTCAAGTCGTACGAATATTGATGTGCAATTCTCTCCGGGCTATCCTTCTGTTATAAATGATTCGCAACTTACGGCGGCATCTGTCTTAGTTGCTCAGAAGGTAGTAGGTCGGGAAAATGTGATCGAACAGCCCATAAAGATGACAGCTGAAGATTTCGGCTTTTATGGCAGTGTCGCACCATCGATGTTTTACAGATTCGGAGCAGGTGTCGGTAGTAACGATGCCCATTGTGCAAATTTCAATCCCGATGATTCGAACTTGCCGACAGTGGCAAAATTGTTGTGTTGTTTGGCAATAAATGTGATTTGCGACGATTTTAGATAATAATTTCAAAAAATTGTTGCATTTGAAAATTATTCGCTACATTTGCAGCGTAAATTTACATTTAATAATTAAATACTATGGCTTACAAAATTTCAGAAGATACTTGCATCGCTTGTGGTGCTTGTATTCCAGAATGCCCGGTGGGCGCTATCAGCGAAGGTGATGGATTCTCAGTAATCGATCCGAGTATGTGTACTGAATGTGGTACTTGTGCAGGCGTTTGCCCAGTGGAAGCAATTCACCCGGAATAATCGTATTTCTGATGACGATTAGAAGGCTGTCCTCTTGAGACAGCCTTTTTTATGTCTTATATTCAGTATAGTTGGGGCGAGATTCAAAAAAGAATTGCCACCTCTAATTGAGATGACAATTCTGTTCTTAGGTCAGTATTAATTATCTTTTTCTCTTTGAGAATTGCATCTCGTCGAACAGATAACTTGCTCCGCCTATTTTGTCAATTACAAACAGTACGTAACGAATATCTACCGAGATGTTACGACAAACTACTGGGTCGTATTCCAAGTCACTCATAGTACCTTCCCAAGTGCGGTCAAAGTTTGCACCGAGCAGTTCGCCACGTGCATTGAGAATCGGACTGCCTGAGTTGCCACCTGTTGTGTGGTTAGATGCAACAAATGCTACGGGAACTGTGCCATTTACAGCCCAACGACCATAATCTTTTGCTGCGTATACATCGCGGAGTCTTTGCGGAATATCATAGTCGTAGATGTCTGGATTATCCTTTTGCATAATTCCATCGATTGTAGTATGGCTTTTGTAGGTCATACCGTCAGACGGTTGGTAACCTTCTACGCGACCGTATGCGATTCTCAGTGTAAGGTTTGCATCAGGATAGAATGAACGATCTGTTTGGAATTCCATTAAACCTCGCATATAGATGCGATAGTTGTCGGTAATCTCAATTGACAGACGACGATATTCTGGGAATACGTGTTTAGCAAATGCATCGCGATATTTCACGAAGAATTTCATAGCAATGTCATTATTCAGAGCCTCCTCTGCATTTTCTTGTTGCATCAGGGTTTCAAATTTAGCCTGGTCTACGAGTGCAGAATTTGCGAATATATTTTCGATAACCTTTTCGACCGGAACATTTCCACATTTGGTACATTTCTCATCTGCACAAGTTCTATATTCCATCGGCATATTTTCAATATATTTTGCAAACATCAACAGTGAGATCTCTTTGTCAATCTGAGCAACATAGTTCTTGAAGTGGCCTTTTGCTGAAGAAACCTTTTCATCTTTTGTTTTAAGACGGCTCAGACGTTCTGCGAATGCAACAAATTCCATTGCACGGAATGCTTCATTATAGTAATCAAACATCAGTGCATACTTATCCATCTGGTCATACAGATCTCTCATTTGCGGGATAATATCTTTATAAGCAGGCTTATCCTGTGCCCAAGCCATATATTGTTCTTCGAGTTTGCGTTTTTTGTCAACCGTACCCAGACGTTTGATGCCTTTCATTTCTCCTTGCCATTTTTTCCACGCATTAGAGACATTGGCATTTTTTGATGCATATTTGATTCTGATTGCTGGGTCTGATGATTGATATTTGTTCATCACATCAAGACGCATAGTTCTCAGAGCAATCTTAGCAGGGTCGCTGTAATTGGCAATATAATCTATACCATCAGAGAGCAGATACTCCTGAGTGCTACCCGGGAATCCGTATACGAATGTGAAATCGCCCTCTTGCGCACCTTGAGTTGCAAGTGTGAAGAATTTTTTCGGACGATAAGGTACGTTATCCGGAGAGTATTTCGCAGGACGATTGTTCTTGTCTGCATATACGCGGAACAATGAGAAGTCGCCTGTATGACGTGGCCATACCCAGTTGTCTGTATCACCGCCGAATTTGCCGATTGATGATGGCGGTGCTCCTACCATACGCACATCTTCGAAAACTTCAAATACGTACATAAAGTATTGATTGCCATAGAACAGTGGTTTAATGTCAATTTTGTAAGAGTTGCCCTCAGCAGCCTTTGCTTTAACAGCTTCCGAATTTTTGTTGATTAATTCTGAACGTTCTTCTTTGGACATTTGGTCTGTAACGCCAGCTAAAACCTGTTCGGTTACATCTTCCATTCTAACAAGGAAAGATACAGTCAGTCCTGTTGGCAATTCTTCACTGCGATTCATTGCCCAGAAACCGTTGGTTAGGTAGTCGTGTTCTACAGTACTATGACTTTGGATAGCAGAGTAACCGCAGTGATGGTTGGTCAATAATAAGCCTTCGCCTGAAATGAGTTCCCCGGTACAACCTGTGCCGAACAATACAATCGCATCTTTAAGCGAGGTTCCATTTTCGTTGTACAAATCTTCAGCTTTGAGTTTCAAACCGCGTTGTTGCATTTGTTTGATGCGTGTTTTGCTGATTGTACTCGGCAACCACATACCTTCATCTGCACGGCTTTCCAAGTGCGCTCCCGCAACCAGCAGGGCGGACAGAATAAAAAGTATCGATTTCTTCATTATTTAAAAAATTTTATACCCACGCCAAAGATAACGATTATTTCTCGGAGATTCACTATCTTTGTTGTTGATTTTTAACTTTTAAACTAATTTTATTGAGATGAAATCTATATCACTTGTATTGCTCTCGGTACTGATAATGGTTGGTTGTGCACAAAAGTCAAACATCACAATTATTGATGGAATGGCACAAGGGTCTACATATCACATAGTTATCGCACAAGATACGACCATAGGACTACGTAATGCTATAGATTCGTTGTTCGAAGAGATTGATAATTCAGTTTCAATTTATAATCCCAATTCGTTATTGAGTAAAATAAATCGTGGCGAAACTGATTCATTGGATTCTCATCTGAAAATCTGTCTGCATCACTCTCTCGAGATGAGTCGCCTGAGTGACGGATTCTTTGATGTTACGATAATGCCATTGGTGAGGGCTTATGGTTTTGGTCGAGAGAAGGCAATTCAATCGCCCAATATCGATTCATTATTGCAATTTGTTGGCTATGACAAGATTGCAATAGAGGGTAATCGTCTTCATCGGTCGGACAGGCGAGTCCAGATTGACCTGAATGCTATTGCTCAGGGCTATACCGTTGATAAGTTAGCAGAGGTTTTTGATCAACGCGGAATTAAAAATTATCTGATTGAAATCGGAGGTGAAATTTTTGCACGTGGAGAAAAACTTGCAAATAAACCTTGGGTGGTGGGAATTGATTCTCCGCGTGAAGGTAACTATCTACCAGGAAATGATTTGATTCAGAAGATAGTGATGAATAATAACGGATTGGCAACTTCTGGCAACTATCGTAAATTCTATACCGATTCGATTGGTCGAAAGATTGTTCATACGATAAATCCCAAGACAGGATTGCCCATAGTGAGTTCGTTGTTGTCTGCGACAGTTTTAGCTCAAAATGCTGCAACTGCAGATGCTCTGGGAACATTTTTTATGATTATCGGTCTCGAAAATTCCAAAAAATTTCTTGCCGAACATCCTGAGATTAACGCACTGCTGATATATGATGAAAATGGGGAATTTCGGATTTTCCGTACTCCGAATCTGAATGTAGTCGAGTAATCGAGGATCCGATTTTCAGAAAGGTCTGATGTCTGGTACGTAGTCAATCTGACACTCTTCATTAGAAGAGTGGGTTGCGGCAATCAGGTCAAACTGAACTTCACAGTCGATTTCAGACTGTAAAATGTATTGCTCGGTTGCCTTTTGAATTAGTCTGAACTTATTTGGAGTCAGTGCCTCATAGGGGGTAGTCAAACTATTCTGCTTGCGACATTTTACCTCAATGATGTGCAGCGTGTTCTCTTTTTTTGCAATGATATCAATTTCGAGATGTCCCGATCTCCAATTTCGTTCTAAGATTTCAAAACCTTGAGAATACAAAAATCGGACAGCGGAATCTTCTCCGATCTGTCCGATCCTTGTTGTGTTATGTTTAGATTTCATATCCCGAATTAATTTTCTCCATCAACAATTTTGCAGCAGCCTGTTCTGCCTCTTTTTTTGACGAACCGCCACCACAACTTTCAGCATTATTGCTGATAACGATGGTAGACTTAAAGACTGGCATATTTTCAGAAAACGAAACATCAGGTTCGGTATCGAATCTTATATGTTTATGGTTTTTCTGGGCCCACTCGATGATTCGACTTTTAAAATCAGTCTCTGTCTGAATCAGTTCATCAATATTGAAACGTTCTTTCAGAATCTTATTGATGACAAGTCGGTTTATGAAATTATACCCTTTGTCTAAATATATTGCACCAATCATTGCTTCGAAGGCATCTCCATAGAGATGTTTCTGTGAGTGGGCAGCGTGATGTTGCAGAACGACATAACGGCTCAATCCAATCTCGGTACTGATATTGTTCAGAGTGCTTCTGCTGACGATTTTTGACCTCAGTTTAGTCAAAAAACCCTCACTTTTATCGGGGAATTCTATGAATAAATAGTCTGAAACAATTGATTCTAAAACGGCATCACCCAAGAATTCCAACCGCTCATTATTCATCGTTCGGCCATCTTCGAGTGTGATTGAGGCCGAACGGTGAATAAGTGCCAATTTATAGAGTTCAATGTTATCAGGACAAATTCCAAAGACATTGTTAATTGCCTGATAGTACTCTTTGTTTGCTCCGAACCTTAATTTAAAAGGACGAAGTAGAAAATTCATCTTTCAGTATCGGACTATAATTTGCGAAAGATAACTGTTGAGTTGTGACCGCCGAATCCGAATGTGTTGCTCATTACTGCACGAACGTCGCGTTTTTGGGCTACGTTTTCAGTGAGGTTGAGTTTCGGATCGATTTTTTCATCGCGATTTTGGAGGTTGATAGTTGGTGGAACTACGCCTCTTGTGATTGCCATAATGCCTGCCAATGCTTCGATTGCACCTGTTGCACCAAGCAAGTGGCCTGTCATAGACTTGGTCGATCCAATATTGATGTTGTAAAGAGCATCTCCGAATGTCGCTTGCAGTGCCAAGATTTCAGCTACGTCGCCAACCGGAGTTGATGTTCCGTGAGTGTTGATATAGTCGATATCTTCTGGTTTCATTCCTGCATCGAGCAGTGCTGCCTGCATAGCGCGACGTGCACCATTACCGTCTGATGCCGGAGCTGTCATATGGTAAGCGTCAGCACTCATACCGCCGCCACACAATTCTGCATATATTTTAGCTCCACGAGCTTTTGCGTGTTCGTATTCTTCGAGCATCAATGCACCAGCTCCTTCTCCCATAACAAATCCGTCACGATCGCGGTCGAATGGGCGAGAGGCTCCTTGTGGGTCGTCATTTCTTGTTGAGATAGCCGACATTGCGTTGAAACCTCCGATACCGGGTTCGTTGATTGCTGCTTCTGAACCACCGGTCAGGATAACGTCTGCTTGACCATTGCGGATAATATTCAGGGCATCAATGATTGCGTGGTTTGATGATGCACACGCCGATACTGTACAATAGTTCGGACCTTTGAATCCGTACTTCATCGAGATATGACCTGCTGCGATATCGGCGATCATACGAGGAATGAAAAACGGACTCATTCGAGGAGTATAACCTCCTTCGACAAAATCTCTAACTTCGTTAAAGAATGATCCAAGACCTCCAATACCCGAAGCCCAAATTACGCCTACGTTTTCGAGATTGGTTTTTTCAAGGTCAAGACCTGAATCTTTTACGGCTTGATCTGCTGCTACAAGTGCAAACTGTGCGAAGAGGTCATATTTTTTAACCTCTTTTCTGTCAAAATGATCCAGCGGATTGTATCCCTTGACTTCTGCAGCAAAACGTGTTTTGAATTTTGATGCATCAAAACGGGTGATAGGGCCTACGCCACTAACACCTTTTTCGAGGTTATCGAAATATTCTTCAGGGGAATTTCCTAGCGGGTTCAGTGTACCGATGCCAGTGACAACTACTCGTCTCTGTTTCATAATGTATATTATAGTGTATAGTTTTTGTACTTTGCAATCAGTTGTTCAAAACCTCAGAACGCAATGCAAGCCTGTTCCCAACTTGGTTATGCTGAGAACAAGCTGATATTGCATTTTACGGTATTCGAATTACTGCTTTTTTGACTCGATGTAAGTGATTGCATCTCCTACAGTTGCAATTTTTTCAGCATCTTCGTCTGGAATTGAAATATCAAATGCTTTTTCAAATTCCATAATAAGTTCTACGGTGTCCAGTGAATCTGCACCAAGGTCGTTTTGGAAATTTGCTGCAGGTACAACTTCTTCCGCGTTAACGCTAAGTTTGTCTACGATAATTTCAACGACTTTAGAAGCTACTTCTTGTGACATGTTTTTCTTTTTTTAGTTCAACAATAATCTCTTTTTATTCTGAATCAAATAATGTAAAAAATCAAATATTTGAAACGAATCTTTTGCAAAAGTATAACTTTTTTCCATAACTTTGGCATTGAATTAGAACTTTTTAGCAACATTTTTTAAATCTTTTTTGTTAATACGTTGATTATGAGAAATATAGCTATTTTTGCATCTGGAAGCGGAACCAATGCTGAGAATATAATCAGACACTTTTCCGATTCATCGAGGGCAAAAGTTAAATTGATATTGTCAAATAAGGCTGATGCTTATGTTTTGGAGAGGGCTCGTAAGTATGGGATTAATCATCTGACATTCAATCGAGAACAATTTAGATCGGGCGAAGTGCTTGAAACTCTGCGGAGTGCTGAGATTGATTACATTATCTTAGCCGGTTTTTTGTGGTTGATGCCTGCAGATATTCTTGCTGAGTATGATGGTCGGGTGATTAATGTGCATCCGGCATTGTTGCCGAACTACGGTGGCAAGGGTATGTATGGAGATAATGTCCATAAGGCAGTCGTTGCTGCCGGCGAAAAGTTCTCTGGTATAACGGTGCATCTAGTGAATGAACGTTACGATAGCGGAGATATTCTTTTGCAGGCAACTGTACGACTCGAATTGGGTGAAACTCCCGATTCTTTGGCACAGAAGATACATACTCTTGAGTATGCATATTTCCCGATTGTGGCCGAAAACGAAATTAACCGAATTTTCTATCCTAATGAATAACCTTTTAAATAATAAATAATATATGAGACTACTTTTAATAAGCAATTCGACAAATGCCGGTGAGGCATATCTCGAATATCCGAAAGAAAACATTCGTGAATTTTTAGGTGATATTAAAGATGGAATTATCTTTGTTCCCTATGCTGCGGTTTCGTTTTCATATGATGAATATCTGACAAAAGTTCAGAATCGTTTTAGTGAATTTGGTGCAAAGATCGAGTCTGTTCACAATTTTGAAAATCCGGCAGAGGCAGTTCGTAATGCTAAGGCAATTGTTGTTGGCGGTGGTAATACATTCCACCTTGTGAAATGTATGCAAGAAACAGGTGTGATGGATGCAATTCGTCAACGTGTGTTGGCTGGAGTTCCATACATCGGTTGGAGTGCAGGTTCAAATGTGTCTTGTCCGACTTTGTGTACAACTAACGATATGCCGATTGTTGAGCCGCAGTCATTCAATACATTGGGATTAATTCCATTCCAGATTAACCCTCACTATCTTGATGCACACCCTGATGGTCACGCTGGTGAAACTCGCGAACAACGTATTATCGAATATATTGCTGCCAACCGTCAAATGTACGTGGCAGGTTTGCGTGAAGGTTGTATGTTCTTGGTTGAGGACGAAAAACTTACTTTGATTGGTAAACGTCCGTTGAGAGTGTTCCACTATGGAGAGGAGACTCGTGAATATACAGCTGCTGACGATTTGTCATTCCTGATGAAGCGATAGGTTGGCATTATATACGCATAACGAAAAATCCCGTTTCTCGATGGAAACGGGATTTTTAATTATATTATAAGGTACTATGAATTTGTTATAATGCTTCTGAAACATTGATGATATAGTCGCCCATACGTTCAAGTTCTGAGATGAGGTCGATGTAGTATGTGCTACTTTGGTAATCTGTTTCATTCTTTTCGATTTTTAGAATCTCCTCTTCACGCAGATTGTTTCTCAAATCGTTGATCTCGATTTCGCAGTCAACGGCACGTCTCAGTTCGGCGTGAGTTAGTGTTTTGTTTGCCAGGTTCTCAATCATAATGGAGTAAGCCTTGTCAACGACAGAATATAGAGTGTCGATTTTTTCAATCTGCTTGTCTGTGAATTTCTTATTGTGAATATTTCGACGTGAGATTATTCGGCTGATTGCTTCTCCCGAATCACCTAAACTTTCGAGTTCGCCAATGATTTTGTACATAGCTCGGAGTTGAGAGTTGGTATCCTCGCTTATGCTATCTTGAGGCAGGGCATTAAGGAACGTGGCGATTTCAAACTGAATCTGGTCAGCCATCTCCTCGTATTCTACCAATTTTTTGCGATATTTTTCGAATTCATCTTCATCGGTGGCGTGGATTGCACGCTTTACGTAACTGAATCCCTTGCGTGTAATTTCTGCGAAATGAACGATTTCGTTGCGGGCCTGACCTACGGCAAGTTCAGCAGTGCCTACAGGGCCGGCATTGATGAACTTAAGATTGAAGGAATCTTCATTAGTATCGTTTTTCGCTTTTATGATGGTCGTTACAATCTTGACAATTAGAGGGGTGAAGCCAATCAACACGATGGTGTTGATTGTATTGAACAATGTGTGTAACATTGAGACTCCGTAAAGTGCAGCAGTTGATTCATTGGAATTGGCTTCGATCGTAGCATTGTATACAATTTCCGTGGGATTCGGGTAACCTAACCAGGTGATGATTGTTCCGACCATTGTTAAGAATGGTTTGAATAGAATCAGAGCCCAAATTACACCGAATACATTGAATACGGTGTGTGATAGGGCTGCACGTTTAGCATTTGTTGAGCCGACAGAGGCCGCAATATTTGCTGTGATTGTAGTGCCGATATTTTCGCCGAGTACCATTGCAGCAGCCATATCGAATGGTATCCAGCCGAGACTCATCATAATAAGAGTCAGTGCCATAGTCGCACTTGATGATTGCAGTACAAGTGTCATAATGGTACCGAATAACAGGAATATCATAACTGAGCCAAATCCATAGCCTGTCCATTTAGAGATGAATGAAAGGGCTTCTGGTGTTTGTTGCAAATCAGGAACCGAATTTTTCATCAATGACAAACCGAGGAACAGCAGTGCAAACCCGATGATAAATTCACTTATATTTTTAAATTTGTCTTTCTTTGAGATGCTGAGAATAAAGCCCAATGCCATAAGGGGAACTGCTAGAACAGAGATGTCCATTTTGAATCCGAGCAGTGAAATCAACCACGCAGTGATGGTTGTACCAATGTTGGCACCCATAATGACTCCTATGGCTTGAGTCAGGGTTAGCAGACTTGCGTTAACAAAACCGACAACCATAACTGTTGTCGCACTTGAGGATTGAATTACGGCTGTAATCCCGAGTCCTGTAGCGACTCTTTTTAGGGGATTTGATGTCATTGCTTCCAGGAACTTTCGCAGTCTGTTACCTGCTGTTTTTTGAAGTCCTGAACTCATAAGGTTCATTCCATAAAGGAACATTCCTAACGCTCCGATTAGCGTAAAAAGTTGTAGTACCATAAATTTGTAAATATTTTATAATTGTTTTTTGTGAAAGTAAAGAATCGGACACTCAATTGCATTAGAGTGTCGGTTTTATTAACATAATGTTGATTTAGAAAAAAGGGTGAAAAGTTGTGACCGATGAAAATCGGTGAATTTTGTTGAGGAATTATATTGATAACACTTCTCATTTTCGTTTGCAAAGGTAGTAATAAAAAAAATATTTGCAATAAAAAAAGTGCTAAAAATAAAAAACTGCTCGATGTGAGTCGAGCAGTTTTTTATTTCTTCCCGTTAAAGAAGAAGATTAAGCCTCCTTTTTTGAAGCTACCTTCTTTTCTTTAATTTTAGCTTTCTTACCAGTGAGGTTACGCAAGTAGTAGATTCTTGCACGTCTTACAACACCGACTTTGTTTACTTCGATGCTTTCGATGTGCGGTGAGTAGAGAGGGAAGATACGTTCCACGCCTACACCATCAGAAATCTTACGAATAGTGAATGTTTGAGTTATGCCAGCACCTTTACGTTGGATAACGATACCGCGAAAACTTTGCAAACGTTCTTTGTTACCTTCTACGATTTTGTAGGTAACTGTGATAGTGTCGCCACTTTTGAAGTTAGGCAACTCTTTCTTTTCCCAAAATGCGTCTTGGGCAATTTTAATAAGTTCGTTCATTTTTAGTCGTTATTTAACGTGGGGAATATTACGGGCAATCATTTAGCCTCATAAGAGATTCCTTCCACAAATTCAGGCCACAAAGGTAAAAAACTTTTTTTGTTTAATAAAATTTTTGCACTAATTTTTTCTTTGCAATAAAAAAGTTCAGCTCGTTAAATGTAAACGAGCTGAACTACTATTGTGAATTACAGTTTATTAACCACACTTTGAGTGGCCACAAGTTGTACAAACCAGACAGCCCTCTTGATAAACCAATGAATCTTGTCCACATTCGGGGCATTTAGGTGCTTTGGGTTTGGTTCCGTCGGGAATGTATTTGTGTAATGCACGAGCCACACCATTTTTCCACGTATTGATGGTTTCGCTATCGAGGCGGAGTGATTCGACGAGGTGAACGACGTCTACGATAGGCATTCCGTTGCGTAACACACCAGAGATGAGTTTTGCATAGTTCCAGAATTCACTATCGAACAAACGAGAGATTCCTCCGATGGTATTGGTATAGCCATATTTATCTTTGTACTGGAAGTCGTAACGTTTTGATCCGTCCTCTTCGCGTACTTTAAGGATTACGCCTTTAGTGATTTTGCGAGGAATGAACATCGCATCTTCTTCGATTTTACCGGTAAAGATTTCGTAGGGTTGACCGTTAGACATTCCGACAAATGCAATCCAATCTTCATCGCCGTTCTTAAAACGTACGATGTCTGCATTAAGCTCTTTTGGACGGTGCAGTGGTCTTTCTGAAGTCTGTTTTTCTTTTTTCTTGTTGGATACGAGTACTCCGTTGCGTGAGCCGTCGCGATATACGGTTACGCCTTTGCAACCTGATTCCCACGCTGTAATGTACACCTCTGAGACAAGTTGTTCAGTGACATCACTAGGCAGGTTTACTGTAACAGAGATAGAGTGGTCGACCCATTTTTGAATTGCACCTTGCATTTTGACCTTGTTGACCCAGTCGATATCTGCAGATGTTGCCTTGTAGTATGGTGACTTCTTAACCAATTCATCTACTTGGTCATCAGTCATTGCATTGATTTGCTCTTTTGTGTAACCATTGATATCGGCCCAAGTCAAGAACTTGTGGTGGTATACGTTGTATTCTTCCCAAGAATCACCCACTTCATCTATGAACGAAACCTTCACGTCTTTGTCGTTCGGGTTGACTTTTCTACGGCGTTTATAGACAGGCAGGAATACAGGTTCGATGCCTGAAGTTGTCTGAGACATCAGACTTGTAGTTCCGGTCGGTGCGATAGTCAGCATTGCTATATTACGACGACCATTCTTAACCATCATTTCATACAATTCGGGATCAGCTTGGCGAATTCTTGAAATCATCGGGTTATTCTCTTCTCGTTTTGCATCGTAGATGAGGAACGGTCCACGTTCGCCTGCCATAATAGCAGATGTTCTATAAGCTTCAACTGCGAGAGTTTGTTGCACCTTGACTGAGAATTCGATAGCCTCGTTGGTTCCGTATCTTAAACCAAGAGCTGCAAGCATATCGCCTTCTGCCGTAATTCCCAAACCTGTGCGGCGGCCTTGCAGTGCTTTGTTTTTAATTTTGAGCCACAAATCGTGTTCTACGCGACGGATGTCTTCATCTTCGGGGTCTTTGGTGATTTTGCTGATGATTGCGTCAATTTTCTCAAGTTCGAGGTCGATGATGTCGTCCATCATACGCATTGCTTTCGAGATGTGCATTTTGAACTTCTCGAAATTGAATGTTGCATTTTTGGTGAACGGATCGTCAACGTAGCTGTAGAGGTTCATTGCCAATAGTCGGCAGCTGTCGTACGGGCAAAGTGGAATTTCTCCACACGGATTGGTTGATACTGTCTTGAAACCGAGGTCTGCGTAACAATCGGGTACAGATTCTTTTGCGATGGTGTCCCAGAATAGGATTCCCGGTTCTGCCGATTTCCACGCATTGTGAATAATCTTATTCCACAGAGTCGTAGCATCAATTTCCTGACGGTGAGTCGGAGTTTTAGAATCGATCGGGAATTGCTGGGTATATTTCTGTTTATTTTTGACAGCATTCATAAACTCGTCATCAATCTTGACCGAGATGTTTGCTCCGGTAATTTTTCCGGTGTCAACCTTCGCATTGATAAAGTTTTCTGCATCAGGGTGTTTGATTGATAGTGAAAGCATAAGGGCTCCACGTCGTCCGTCTTGAGCAACCTCGCGAGTCGAGTTTGAATATCTTTCCATAAACGGAACAATCCCTGTTGAGGTCAGGGCACTATTGAGCACGGGACTTCCGGTTGGACGAATGTGTGATAAATCGTGACCAACGCCACCACGACGTTTCATTAATTGAACCTGTTCTTCATCAATACGGATGATACCTCCGTATGAGTCTGCCGGATTTTGGTGTCCGATTACGAAACAGTTTGACAATGATGCGATCTGCAGATTATTGCCGATACCTGTCATTGGACCGCCTTGAGGAATTATATATTTGAAATCTTTCAATAAATCGTAGATTTCCTCGTGGCTCATCGGGTTCGGGTAGTTGTTTTCGATGCGGGCGATCTCTGTAGCGATGCGGTTGTGCATCTGTTCCGGAGAAGATTCATAGATTTTGCCAAATGAGTCTTTGAGTGCATATTTGCTTACCCATACGGTGGCAGCTAGTTCATCTCCCGCGAAGTAGTCTGTCGCCTTTGATACGGCATCTTTGTACGAATATTCAATCAATCCGTCGTTGTTTTGGGTGTTGTTTTTGGTCATATAGTTTGAGAATTAACGCATTACTACTTGATGGCGGGATATTTGTGATACTCCGCCGTTACAAATGTACAGCAAAACTATCTGCATACCTAAAATTTTTTAGACTATTTTCTCAACAAATAATCAACATTATTGCAATTAATTCATAACCAACGCTTTGATTTATTTTATTGAAAATCAGCGTGTTGTAAGTGGTGGTGTTGTGAAAAAGTGTGGTGCAGGTGCTTGTGGCGCGATTTTGAGGCTATTTGCCGAGTGAGATATTTTTTTGGGGAATGTGGAATTTGCATTTGTCTTGGAGTTAAACAGTTTTTTGAAGAAACGATATGTATTTATTTCCTCGTAAAAATGATTGATGAATTTTATAATTTTTATTCGTTATATCCTACTAATGTACTATAATTCAGTGTAACTAATTACTTGGATTTAATTTGGAGACTTCTGTTTATTGTCGTTATGTTCTAATAAATTTTTGTATAAAGAATAAAAAATGTGAAGTTTTTTGAAAAAGTTTGTAAAAATGTTTACCTTTGCGAGTTAATTAGTAAAAGTGTCTGTATGATGAGCAAGAGTTTCAGACTTGAAATTAGGACTTTATTGTTACTGGCAGTCTGTCTGATGGCAGGCAGTTGCTCGGTGTTGAAGAGTGCTGAGAGAGGAGATGATAAGGTCGAAACTGTCGTAAATGGTAATGAGCAGAACGATTCGATAGCAAGTGGTGCCGTTAAAAAAGAACGTGTGCGAAAGTCTGTCAAACAGATGTCTTATAGTCGCGTCTACAGAATCGGTACCCCCTATGATAAATTCTGTTTCGCAATGCTGATGTTTGAAAACAAAAGGTTCGAAAGAGCTATCGGTTTGTTTGATGACGCATATCCATTCTTTGTGAATCAACCTCAAGCTGATTCGCTGGTTTATTTTCGTGCCTTGTCGCACTTCCGCAGAGGAAACTTCCAGGTTAGTTGTGCCGAATTTGACCGTTTCCGTAAACGTTTCGGGCAAAGCGATTTTATCGAAGAGGCCGAATTCCTCTACGCAAAGGGATACTACTATATGTCGCCAAAAACAGAACGCGACCAGACTACAACATTGCAGGCAATCTCAACATTGTCAGACTATTTGGATCGATATCCAAAAACATCGCGTCGTGAAGAGATTAATGGTTATATAGCTGAACTGCGTCAAAAATTGTATGATAAAGAGCTGTTGAATGCTAAGGTCTACTATGATGTTGGTCACCATAAGTCGGCAGTGTATGCCCTTAAAAACTTGTTGGCAAATCAACCTGAAACAACTCACCGTGAAGAGGTAATGTACCTAATCGTCAAGTCAAGTTTCAATCTGGCTGAGAATTCGGTCGAAGAGTTGCAACATTCACGTTATCTTGATACGATTGATAACTACTATGACTTTATTTCGGAGTACCCTGAAACTAAGTATAGAAAAGAGGTCGATAAAATTTTTAAAACAGTTCAGAAATACGTAAATAAACAAAAAGATAATAATAAGGAGTCAGAAGATGGAAATCAAGAAGAACGTTCCGAATAACACTATTACTCGCAATTTGTCTAAGGTGGATAGCCCTACGGGAAATATCTATGAATCTGTTATGGTGATCGCCAAGCGTGCAAATCAGATTTCGACAGAGATGAAACAGGAACTTAATCGAAAACTCGCTGAGTTCTCGACAAGTAATGATACTCTCGAAGAGACATTTGAAAATTGTGAGCAAATTGAAATCTCAAAGTATTATGAACGTCAGCCCAAACCGGTTCTGATTGCAACAGAAGAGTTCCTCGAAGGAGAGCTTTTCTTCCGCGAAACCGAAGAAAACTGATAGTCTGTCGAGATTGAATTTGTAACCCTTCGCGGTAAGAAATTTTTAAATCCGGAAGAAACCGAAGGGTCGCTTCCGGATTTTGTAGTATCATAAGTTAAGAAATTCAGATATGCTGAAAGATAAACATATTGTCGTTGGAGTAACAGGAGGTATTGCTGCGTATAAGTCGGCAATGATCATTCGATTGTTAGTAAAACAAGGTGCTGAAGTTAAGGTTGTTATGACCCCAACAGCAAAACAATTCATTACCCCGTTGACACTGGCTACGCTGGCAAAATCCCCTGTGTTGGTAGACTTTTTTAATCCTGAAAACGGAGAGTGGAACAGTCACGTTTCGTTGGGATTATGGGCTGATGCTATGGTGATAGCTCCGGCAACAGCTGCTACTATTGGCAAAATGGCCAACGGTGTGGCTGATAATCTGTTGGTTACGACATATTTATCTGCCAAGTGTCCTGTGTTTTTGGCTCCTGCGATGGACCTCGATATGTGGCATCATCCGACTACACAGCGTAATCTTCAGACACTCAGAGAGTTTGGTAATATCGTGATCGAGCCTAATAGTGGTGAACTCGCAAGTGGACTCGATGGCAAAGGTCGAATGGCAGAACCTGAACAAATTGTTGATGTTTTGGATTTTATGATTAATCGTACAACCGAACTTGAAGGTAAGCGAATTCTAGTAAATGGTGGCGGTACGATTGAACGTATTGATCCGGTGAGATTTATTACGAATGATTCTTCGGGCAAGATGGCTTGCTCGATTGCCCGCGAGTTGGCGATAAGAGGTGCAGAGGTGATCTTTGTCGCAGCCAGAATGTCTGTCAATCCGGAGGGTATTCCGGGAGTGACGGTGCGACGTGTTGAATCGGCAGATCAAATGTATGTTGTTTGTATGGACGAGTTTGACAGAGTTGATGCTGCAATTCTGGCAGCAGCTGTAGCTGACTATACACCGGCATTCAAAAGTGAACATAAACTAAAAAAATCTTCAGATTCGATGTCCATCGAGTTGTTGCCGACTCACGATATTGCAGCAGAATTGGGTGCTTGCAAAGGCGAACGAAAGGTTGTTGGTTTTGCACTCGAAACAGATAACGAGTTTGAACACGCTGAAGATAAGTTGATTCGTAAGAATCTTGATTTTATTGTTTTGAATTCATTGCGTGATCAGGGTGCAGGGCTGGGTGTCAATACCAATAAAATTACGATATTGCGTCCGAACGGAATGAGAACTGCGTATGAGCTGAAGTCAAAGACAGAAGTAGCTCGTGATATTGTCGACGAATTGATTGCTGAGTTTGAAGTTTAGTTTTGTAATATGCTGAGAGATCTGCACATAGAAAATTTTGCACTGATTGATTCGCTTGATGTGAGTTTTGCATCGGGATTGAATACGATCACGGGTGAGACAGGTGCCGGAAAGTCAATAATCCTCGGGGCAATGGGGTTGATTCTTGGCGGGAAAGCAGAATCTGGACAAGTTAAGGTGGGTGCTCGTAATTGTGTGGTCGAGATGTCATTTGAATTGCCCGAGGTGTTTAAGCCGTTGTTCGAATCACTCGATATCGAGTGGTATGACATAGCAATAATTCGAAGAACGGTCTCGGCCGAAGGACGTAGTCGTGCCTATGTGAATGATCAACCTATTACACTGCAAGATCTAAAATTGTTGACTTCCAGATTCTTAGATATTCACTCACAACATCAGAATCTGTTGCTGGGTGATCGTTCATTTCAGATTGATTTGCTCGATTGTGTAGCCGATAATCAGAAGTTGCGGGATGATTACGCAGTGTGCTATAATGAGTGCCGACAGTTGGAACATACACTGCAAGAATTGAAAGATAATGCTGCTAAAGATAGTGCCGAGAGTGATTATCTGACCTATCAGTACACGCAACTTGCTGAAGCAAATCTGACCGAAGGAGAACAAGAGAGTCTTGATCAGGAGTTGTTATTATTGTCCAATGCGTCGGATATAAAGTCGGTGATGGCTGAAAATGTTTCAGTTATGAGTGATTCTGATTCGGCAATTATTCCTATGCTGAAGAGTCTGAAAGGCGAATTGATTAAAATTGCCAAGTGGATGCCTGAAGCTGAAGAACTAGCTGTAAGAATCGAACAATGCGAAGTCGAACTGAAGGATATCTCCGCCGAGTGTGAATCGTTGGCAGATAAAACTTATGACGATCCAGCAAGGCTTGATTTTGTGACTCAACGACTTGACCGACTCTATTCGCTGCAACAAAAGCATCATCTGGATAGTGTCGAGGAATTGATTGCTTTGAGAGATGAATTGCGAGTAAAACTCGATAGTATGGAGTCTTGCGATGAGCGTATTGCTGAACTTGAAAAACAATTGAAAAAGAGATCCGGTGAATTACATATTGTCGCAGATGCACTTTCGTCGAGTCGCAGAGAGGTAGTGTCAAAGGTGTGTGATTTTGTGACTGAGAATCTTTCACAACTTGGAATGATGAATGGTCGATTTGAAGTGGAAATTACACCTTGCGAATTGACCAATAAAGGTCAAGACCGAGTCTTGTTTATGTTCTCGGCCAATCGTAATCAGCCGTTGCACCCATTGGAACGTATCGCTTCAGGCGGAGAAATGGCTCGTGTAATGTTGGTAATTAAGGCATTGGCTGCGAAATATAAAGAGTTGCCGACAGTGATTTTCGATGAAATTGATCAGGGTATTTCGGGTGAAGTTGCATATAAAACCGGAAGCCTGATTGAACAACTTGCAAATGAGATTCAGGTGATAAATATAACTCATTTGCCTCAGATTGCCGCTAAGGGAGATACCCACTTCTTAGTATATAAGTCTGATTCAGAACAGGGTATATCAACCTCTATTGTGAAACTCTCAAGGGAGCAACGAATCGAGCAAATTGCCAAAATGATATCAGGCAGCAATATGACAGATGCTGCCCGTAAACAAGCAGAAAATTTATTAAATTATTGATAATTAGATGATAACCATAGAACAAGTAGAAGATATTGTAAAGCGACTGGATTCGCTGAGGAGGCATCTTTGACATCGAGACGTTAAAGATACGACTTGATGAGGAAGAGTCAAAAGCAGGAGATCCTGATTTCTGGAATGATCCCAAAGCAGCCGAAGAACAACTTAAAAAAAGTGCAGCAATAAAATCTCAATTGACCGCATTCGACCAGGCTCGTAATCTGGTGGCTGAACTTGAATTGATGCCTGATTTCGTAAAGGAGGGTGTGATTGATCCGCAAGATGCAGACGAGGCATTGGTTGCTGCAGATAAGGCAGTATCGGCACTCGAAATGCAAAATATGTTGCGTTACGAAGAGGATAAATTGGGAGCAATTCTTGAGATAAATTCTGGTGCAGGTGGTACTGAAAGTTTGGATTGGGCTGCAATGTTGCTCAGAATGTATCGTCGTTGGGCTGAACGTAAAGGTTATCAGTTGAAAGATATTGATATTCAAGATGGTGACATAGCCGGAATAAAATCGGCAACAATCCAGATTGATGGTGAATATGCCTATGGTTTCTTGAAAAGTGAAAACGGAGTTCATCGTTTGGTGAGGATCTCTCCGTTTGATTCGAATGCTCGTAGACACACAACTTTTGCCTCGGTCTTTGTCTCGCCAGTGATAGACGATAAGATTGAAATCGTAGTTAATCCGTCTGAAATTGAGTGGGATACGTATCGTTCGAGTGGAGCGGGAGGTCAGAATGTTAATAAGGTCGAAACGGGTGTTCGACTGCGACATCTGCCCTCGGGAATCGTAGTGGAGAATACCGAAACTCGTTCGCAGTTGATGAACCGTGAAAGAGCAATGGCAATCCTTAAATCGAAACTCTACCAGAAAGAACTCGAAAAACGAATGGAGGTTCAAGCCGAATTGGATGGACAAAAAAAACGTATCGAGTGGGGATCACAAATCAGAAATTATGTAATGCACCCATATAAATTGGTTAAGGATTTGAGATCAGAACTCGAGACCAGTGATGTGAATGCTGTGTTGGACGGTGACCTTGATATGTTTATCAAAGCCTATCTTATGGAATTTGGATTTAAGGCGTGAAAATTTCAAGTGTAGTTATTGTTATTTAAAAAACAATAATTAAATTTGTAGTTGCAAATAGTTATCTCAGAGAAGATTAATATTTTTAGAAAAATATATAACAGATTATGAAAGAAAGTTTGAGTCAAATAAGAATCGGTGTATTTTATGATGGCAATTTTCTGCTTCATACATCGAATTATTACAATTACATTCACCCTCAGCATCGCCGTTTAAGTATCAGTGGTTTGCACGAATTCATCAAACGACGTGTCGCTGAGGAGGAAAATCTGGATTATAGAAATTGCGTCATAACCGAAGCTCACTACTTCAGAGGTCGAATCAATGCAGTTGAGGCAAGCCAACGTGGTACCCAATTATACAACGATCGAGTTTTTGATGATATTCTGATGGCTGAAGGTGTGCATACACACTATCTGCCGTTGCGTAATCTGCAAGGTCGAAAAGAAGAACGTGGTATTGATGTTTGGTTGGCACTCGAAGTTTTTGAACTTGCGATAATGAACAAAATCGATATGATCGTGTTGTTGGTGTCAGATACCGATTATGTTCAGTTGTTTAGAAAACTCTCATCACTCGGAATAAGAACAATGTTGCTGACCTGGGAGTTTGAATATCAGAATGATGATGGAAATAAGGTGACAACTCGTACTTCCCGTGAATTGATTCAGTTGGCAACATACCTGATTCCGATGCAAGAGGTTATAGAATGTGGCTTGGCTCAGGGTAATAAATTGATATCAAATCTGTTTGTGGGTATAGATGATAGGCAATCGGTAAGTGGAGATGATTCTCCTTTGATGGCAAATGTGAGTGAGGTACTGACTGTAAAGAATGGTTATGGTTTTATTAAATATCCCAATAACAATTTGTTCTTCCATTATCTTGATGTCGAGGGCGAGTTCAATGAAATAATGCCATATGATAGAGTGACGTTCGAAATCGAAAAAAATGAAAAGGGACAAGACGTCGCTAAAAAGGTCAGAAAGCTCACAACTGAGGAAATCGAAGCATATACGCGAATAGTTTCGGAAGATATGTAATAAACAATATAAATCTTCGTTAGCAAAATTAAGAGTGGAAAAATCTTGGTCTATGAGAGAAATTAAGAAATCTGAATTGATGCTAAATCCCGACGGCAGCATATTCCATCTGCACCTCAGACCGGGACAATTGGCTGATAGAGTGATTTTGGTGGGAGATCCGGCTCGTGTTGATCGCGTGGCTGAAAGATTTACGAAAAGATATTGTTCGATTCAGAACCGCGAGTTTAGAATTGTATCCGGTGAATATGGACACGTTCCAATCAGTGTGGTGTCAACAGGTATCGGTACGGATAATATAGATATCGTTATGTCAGAACTTGATGCTTTGGTGAATGTCGATTTGAACAGACGTTGTGAGAAGGAGCATCTGACTAAACTGAAAATATTGAGACTCGGAACTTCTGGAACATTACAGTCGGATATAGCTCTCGGAGATATGATTCTGTCAAAGATTTCAATCGGATTTGACGGATTATTGAATTTTTATAAGGGTAGAAATCAGATTTGCCGGGTAGATCTCGAACGTAGATTTTGTGATTTTGTCGAATGGAATCCTCAGATGGCAAGACCCTATTTCATTGAATCATCAGAAAAATTAAATCAATTATATTCGGATATAACAATTCCCGGAATGACAATTTCTGCTCCAGGTTTTTATGCTCCACAAGGTCGATGGCTCAGATTGCAGCCCTCAACACCTCCTGATTTTAACAATCGGTTGGCTTTGTTCAGGGCAGATGGATTGAGAATCACTAATTACGAGATGGAGTCCTCGGCACTTGCGGGATTAGCAAAATTGATGGGGCACGATGCTACGACCGTCTGTGTGGCGATTGCACAGCGTGCTTCGGGTGATAGTCGTACCAATTATCAGGACGCCGTTGAAAATATGATTGATAAATGTCTTGAAAAGATAATTTCAGCATAGAAATTTGATTTTGAGAGGAGTGGGTAGGTGAAAAGAATTTTTACATATTTGTTGCTTGTCTTAGGATTGTGTTGTTTCGCAGATAATGTGTCGGGACAATCTGTGATTGCTCAATATGGTAAAAAACAGTATAAAGGAGAGACAATACAGCACTTTGAACTCAAGCCTGTGATGGTTTTTGCCCGACCGATTGATATGCGTCGTTATAATCGGTTGGTGCGAAATGTCAAAAAGGTCTATCCCATAGCCAGGTATGCCAACGAACGAATGTTGCAACTTGAAGATGAATTGGCTGCAATTCCAGATAAGCGCAGCAGGGAACGGCATATTAAGTCTGTTGAGAAGGAGTTAATAAAAAGATACACTCCGATTCTGAAAAGAATGACAATTTCCCAGGGACATATTTTGATAAAATTGATTGACCGACAAACGGGCAGTACGTCGTATGCACTGCTTAAGGAGTTCAGGGGTGGATTGTCTGCGAGATTTTGGCAGACAGTGGCACGTATATTTGGCTCGAATCTGAAAGAGCAATACGATGCCGAAGGTGAAGATAGAATGATTGAAATGGTTATAAGACTCTATGAGTCAGGTAGAATATAAATGATAAAATCTTATAATTAAAATTAAAACAGATGGATAATTTTGTGAAAATTAACGATTCGGTTTACGTAATTAGCGTGAACGATAGACGTAAAGAACTATTTGAAAATATTTGGCCATTGCCAGAGGGCGTGTGCTATAATTCGTATGTTATTATAGATGAGAAGATTGCTCTGCTTGATACGGTTGAAAGTACTCGTGGAGCCGGTTATGTCGATTCGATAGCACGTCTGTTGGGTGATCGTCAACCCGATTACCTGATTGTTAACCATATGGAACTTGACCACTCAGGTGAAGTGGGTGAAATTAAAAAACGTTGGCCTAATATTCAGATTGTTGGTAATGCCAAGACATTTAAAATGATTGAAGGTTATTACGGAATTACTGACGGTTTGGTTGAAGTTGCCGATGGTGATGAACTTGATCTTGGAAAACATAAGTTGAAATTTGTATTTACCCCGTGGGTGCATTGGCCAGAAAGTATGGTTACATATGATGCTACGGATCAGATATTGTTCTCGGCAGACGCATTCGGTACGTTTGGTACACTTGATGGAGCATTGTTTGATGACCAGTTTGCACGTGGTCGCTATGATAACGAGATGCGTAGATACTACTCGAACATTGTGGGTAAATTTTCAGGAATGGTTCAGAAAGCATTCGCTAAACTGGCAGGTGTTCCTGTTAAGATTATTGCTCCGTTACACGGCCCGATCTGGAGAGAAGATCCAGGATATGTATTGGGACTCTATGACCGCTGGAGTAAATATGAAGCAGATGATGCTGTTGTAGTCATTTATGGTACAATGTACGAAAATACTGCAGCCGTAGCCGATAGAATAGCTCGTACATTGGCTCAACAAGGAGTAAGAGATATTCGTGTTTATGATGCATCGAAGACTCACGTGTCATTCCTGATTAGCGAAATGTGGAGATGTAAAGGTATTATCTTGGGTAGTTGTGCGTATAATGGCGAAATGTTGCCAACAATGACTAATGTTATTTCACATATGTCTCACTTGAGTTTGAAAAATCGTTATCTCGGTTTGTTTGGCTCGTTTACCTGGAATGGTGGCGGAGTACGCCGTCTGGCAGAATTCGCAGAAAAATCGGGTTGGGAACAGGTCGCAGCTCCGGTAGAAATTTTTGGTATGGTTACTCCTGAAAAACTTGCTACGTGTGATGCGATGGCAACTGCAATGGCTGAACGTATAGTAAAATAATTGTTATGGATATAAATGCTAAAGTCGGTGCAACGGGATTGGCCGTTGCAAAAGTTGATCGCGCTAAAAGTGCTGCAGCTGTTGGTAGCGGACTATTGGAGGTTTATGCAACCCCATCAATGGCTGCGTTAATGGAACAGAGTGCGTGTGTTGCTTTGGACGGTTCGTTGCCGGAGGGGTGGACTACAGTTGGCGTAATGCTAAATCTCGAGCATACACGAGCTACACCGATGGGAGCGGATGTTGAAGCTCAGGCTGCAATTATTGCGATAGATGGTCGTATTATTGATTTTGAAATTGTGGCACGAGATAATCGTGGTGAGATTGGTCGAGCTACGCATCGCAGGATTGCCGTTGAGTCTGCACGATTTATGGCAAAACTAGGTTAGTGCAACTTACATATAAAAATTAAGGGTGTTCCGTGTGGGACACCCTTTTTATTTGACTGGATAATAAAACTATTCTGCGTCAAGTCTTACAGCGATAACTCCTGGCAATTTTACAAGAGCCTTGAAAGTAACTGTCTTGTAACCAGCTTTAGTAACTGTCACTTCAACAGAATCTTGTGGGAAAGATTTGTAGTTTCTTTGAGTACCACCTGTGATGTTAAATTTGTCAAAGAAGCTATTCGGGCCTTTGATTTTAACTTCAACATTTTCAGGAGCAATATTGTTTTTCATATCCTGAGCAACAACCATCAACATTGTTGGTGCAAAATATTTTCTCGGAAGAGTGTCTGCAATATATGCTCGTCCTTCTTTCGGAAGATTGATTTTAAGGTTAACTTTTTGAGCACCAGCACTCAAAGAGAGTACTACTACTGCGATCAACGCGATCAATGAAAATTTTTTCATAATTTAATCAGTTATTTTGTGTTAGATTATTTTTTGTAGAATGGAGGACGAACAACTTTAGCTTTAAGTTGTTTTCCACGAACAACGATATTGATTTCGCTACCTGTCTTAGAGAATGCTGTAGCAACATATGCCATACCGACAGCTTTCTTCATTGATGGTGACATTGTACCTGAAGTAACGTGTCCAATGATATTGCCTTCGTTGTCATCAATCTCATAGCCGTGACGTGGAATACCGCGGTCGATCATTTCAAAGCCTACGAGTTTACGGCTAACGCCTTCAGCTTTGAGTTGTTCCATTTTTTCGCGATCGATAAATGGTTTGTTGTCTACGAATTTAGTGATCCAACCCAGACCTGCTTCGATTGGAGAAGTTGTGTCGTCAATATCGTTACCATAGAGACAGAAGCCCATTTCCAAACGCAATGTGTCGCGTGCACCAAGACCGATGTTTTTCAGACCGAATTCTTTACCAGCTTCCCACATAGCATTCCACAATGTTGCAGCAGCTTCTTTTGGGATATAGATTTCGCAACCACCTGCACCTGTGTAACCTGTGATAGATAAGATTGCATCTTTAACGCCACCAACTTCTGTTACGCAGAATGTGTAGTATTCCATATCTTCAACCGGTTGATTACACATTTTCTGAACGAGTTTCATTGCCAACGGACCTTGGATTGCCAATTGTGCGATATCATCAGAAGCGTTATAAAGTTCTTTATCTTTACCGATTTGCATACCCATTTCTTGACCGTGTTTGCTAATCCAAGCCCAGTCTTTATCAATATTTGCAGCATTGATAACCAAGAGGTATGATTCTGCATCAAAACGATAAACCAACAAATCGTCAACGATACCGCCTTGACCATTAGGCATACAAGTGTATTGAACCTTACCGTCGTACAATGCAGTTACGTCGTTAGTTGTGATTTTCTGAAGCAATTCTACAGCTTTAGGACCTTTAACCCAAACTTCGCCCATATGGCTAACGTCAAAAACACCTGCAGCTTCGCGTACAGTTGTGTGTTCATCAGTGATGCCTGAAAATTCGATTGGCATATTGTAACCGGCAAATTCAGCCATTTTGGCTCCGGCTTCAATGTGGTAATTTGTAAATGGAGTAGTTTTCATATTATTAAAAATTTACTTTCAGTTTGGTGCAAAGTTACAAGTTTTATCGGAAATTATACTTTTTATTGGTAATATTTTTTTAAATTGAGTTAATTGTTATTGATTGGTTTGTGGTGAAGTTGTTTTTGTCTACTAAAAAAGATGTTTAGTCTACTAAATTTGAAATGGTCGTTTTGATTTATTAACTTTGTTTCCGTACTCGAAAATAGAAGGTTATTAACCTTTACTAAACCAAGAATCCTGTCTTAATCGGACAGGATTCTTTTTTTCGTGGTGATTTGTTATTTATTGTCGTAAATAAAGTTTGGTGATATTCCGGCCTTAAATTTATTTATCACCTCTCCATTTGGAGTCATTTCAATCAGGTAACCAGATTGACTGAAATCGACGGCATCACATATTACGAAATTATTTTTCACGATATCCATTCCGTAAAGATATGTTACTTCGGTCGGAGTGAATGCCAATGAGTAGCTGTCTGATTGGATTGAATACTTACATATGTACGACTTGTAGTTGCTATCTATTGCACTGAAATAGATCGTATTGTCCAAAATTGAAATTCGAGCACCCCATTGATCTACTGTGATTTGGTCGAGACGTTTTTGTAGTACTATCTGTTCCGTAGTCGGGTCAATTTTTATTAGTAATGTTCCGTTGTCATCGGTAGTCAAAAGCCAAAGGTATCCACTTTTATCCACAACCATTTTCGAGTCAGCAGTCGCTGAAAAGTTGAGTTTTGTGAAATTATCGGTAGCCGTATTATAGATTAATGTTTCATTGCCGGCCTTGATGAATAGTTTCGTACCGACAGCAGTCATTAGGTTTGTAGGAGATCCGACATAGATTCTGCGAACGATTTCGAATGTACGGGTATCAATAATTCGGAGTGAGTCGCACGTAGCATCAGTCAGTACTGCCTTGTAGCCTCCGATTCCGCAGATGTATCTAGGTTGGGTGCGTGGATTGTAGAGCAGTATTGTTGCTTGTGATTTAAATTGCTTATCATCAACAACTTCTACTTTGGCAGAATTATTTAGTACGATGTAGAAATTGTCATCAATCAGTGACATCGATTGAGCCACATCGCCCAGCGGTCTGCCGTTGATGCTTTGGAACAGATTCTGGCGTACCGAGCCATCGTTCATTATTGCCGTGATTGATGCATTGCCTCTGGTGTAGTTGCCTTCGCAAGTGGCAAAATAACGAATACTGTCTACAAGAGTTGGTTGGTCTGAGTCGTGATAATCTTGATTATTATCACTGTCGCAGGCTGTGAATCCCAGCAAAAGTGCTGAGGTCACAAACAGATTAAGAAAATTCTTTCTCATTCTCATTAATTTTTTGCAGTTGTCAGACGTGATGCTTAACACGTGGCAGCTGCGGTTAGTAATTAATTGGGAATAAAAAGAGTGATACAAATGAATTGGCTTTATGGTCCAGTATTAGCTGTTTAAGCCGAAACATTGTATTCGCTGCCTTTTACCCGAAGCATTGAATAGCGAGTATCGAGGCAGGTTTTCTGGCTTCCTCAGATTGTTTTAGCCTTCCCATCCAGATGGACAGTGACTTGGAGTTGTAACAATCTTTTTTTCGAGGTTACAGCTACGGGTACAGCTCCGGATTTGCACCGGATTCCCTATTATTCTGAACAGACCGAAAGGATGGTTCAGACACCTTGATTCTCCGATACAAAGGTACGTAATATATTCTTGACTTACAAAAAAAGCACCGATTTTTTCGGTGCTTTTATGATTAATAGAAATCTATCTTACAGATTATCTTTGACATAGTTGATGCAGCGTTTCATCAGGTGGTGACGAGCTCCGCCCAAAATCGAGTGGTTCTTGTCAGGATAGATCATCATATCGAATTGTTTTCCGGCACGGATCAATTCGCGAATCATCTCCATTGCATTTTGTAGGTGAACGTTATCGTCAGCCGAGCCGTGAACAATCAGAAGTTTGCCTTTCAGTTTGTCTGCAAAGTTAATAGGTGAGTTCTGATCGTAACCATCTGGGTTGTTCTGAGGCAGTCCGTTATAGATCTCTGTGTAGATTGAATCATAGTAACGCCAATTTGTTACAGGGGCAATCGAAATTGCCATTTTGAATACGTCAGATGCTTTCAGAATACAGTTCAATGACATAAATCCACCGAAACTCCAACCGTAAATGCCGATGCGTGATGCATCAACATAAGGCAGTGTTGCAAGATATTTCGCAGCATCAGTCTGGTCAATTACCTCGAAGTAACCGAGGTTGCCGTATGTGCATTTGCGGAACTCAGCTCCTCTGTAACCTGTGCCGCGGCCATCGACACAAACTACGATATAACCCTCTTGAACCAATGCATCTTCCCAAGACATCTGCCAACGGTTTGCAACTTGTTGTGATCCAGGTCCACTATATTGAGTCATAAACACAGGGTATTTCTTGTTCGGATCGAAGTTGTTGGGTTTAATCATAAATCCGTTAAGGGTGATGTCCATTGAGTTCTTGAATGTGAAGAATTCTCTTTGAGGAACTCCGTACTCTTCGAGGGTTTGTTTGAGTTTTGCATTATCTTCAATCATACGCACGAGTTTGCCGTCTGCAGTATGAATCGATGTGATAGTTGGAGTTGTCAAATTTGAGAATCTTGATGTGTAGTATTTCAGACCTCTTGAGAAGTTTATGCTGTATGTGCCGGCTTCGGTAGTGATGCGTTTTTTGCCTTTACCGTTTAGTTTGATAGAGTAGAGGTTGCGTTCAAGCGGAGATGTCTCGGTAGACATATAATATATAATGCCTCTCTTTGAGTCGATGCCGCAAATCTGAGTCACTTCCCACTCGCCTTTTGTGATTTGATTAAGCAGACCTTTGCTGATAGAATAAAGGTACATATGACGCCAACCGTCGCGTTCGCTCATAACAATGTAGCGATCTCCGTCTTCGAGGAATGTTGCAGTTTCGCTGCTGATTCGTTCGATGTATTTCGGATCACTTTCTTCATAGACTACGCGTGTAGCACCCTTTTCGTCGGCTACCAACAGGTCAATGTCGTTTTGAAGTCTGTTTGCACGGAACAGGGTGAGTTCGCCTTTGGAAGTCCACTGAATCCAAGGAATATATTGGTCTTTTTCTTCACCGATGTCGATTTTGGTTCTGTCACCTGAAGCAAGGTCGTGAACATAGATGTCGACGTATGAGTTAGGTTCGCCCGCTTTCGGGTACTTGAACGAGTAGACGGTCGGGTAGAGTTTGTCATCGAAACGGTTCATCGGATAGATGCTCACGTGTGATTCGTCGAAACGGTAGTATGCAATCTTCTTTGAGTCTGGTGACCATTGGAAACCATCTGTGAATCCGAATTCTTCTTCATAAACCCAATCTGTGTGGCCATTGATTATTTCGTTAAATTTGCCATCTTTAGTCAGTTGAGTCAGTTCGCCACTTTGAACGTCAATGACGAAGATGTTGTTTTCGCGAACGAATGCAACCTTTTTGCCGTCAGGAGAAAAACGTGCAATTTTTTGATTTCCCTCTGTCAGCAACGGTTTGAGTTCTCCCGTAGCAATGGTGTATAGATAGTAATCTGCAGTATACGAGTGACGGTAAATCGGAGTGGCATTAGTCTCGAGCAAGATGGTCTTTTCGTCGGGACTGAGTTGGTAGCCACTCGGTTTGATTTGAAGTTTTGCTGCTCCACAATCAAACATAATTCCTTCGAGTTTGCCTGTCGAGTAACTGTAACGAACAACGTTGCCTTTTTCTAATGCAGTGTAACTCAGGCCATTGGCCATTGAACGTTGAGCTGGAACATATTTTTGTGCGAATGTTCCGTTTTTGATTTGCTCGTAACTGAACGGTTTGCTTGCATTTGCAAAAAGCATCGTACAGCACAACACAAGTAATAATAAAGGTTTCTTCATATTGTTAATAAGTTTAAAAATTTCTCCTAAATAAGGGTCTACAAAGGTATACAAATAGAGGTGTATTTACAATAGTTAGAGGTTTGAAAAATGGTTAGAACAAGAAATTTTTAAAAAAAATAAAAAAAAGTTTTGAAAAAATTTTGCAGATAAAAAAACTTGTCATATCTTTGCATCGCAATTGAGAGGTGATTGGGCGGTTAAGTGTGTTAGAATTATCGTTGCTTAAAATAAAATTCCTCAATAGCTCAGTTGGTTAGAGCACCTGACTGTTAATCAGGGGGTCCTAGGTTCAAGTCCTAGTTGAGGAGCACCACTTGAAGAGATGATTTATAGAAATCATCTCTTTTTTCTTTTTATATCTCTGATTTTTGAATTATTTGGACGTTTCTATTCTTTTTTGAAAAAAATAACATTATCTTTGCGAATCATAAATTATCAAAATCTGTAAATGATGGATATTACTAAATCAGAACTTTCGGGAAAAACAAGAACCGAACACGACCTTTTGGGTTACAAAGAAGTGCCTGTAGAGTATTACTTTGGTATTCAAACATTGCGTGCACTCGAAAACTTTGACATTTCAAGATCTAGACTTTACTTCTATCCTGAGTTTATCAAAGCATTGGCAGTGGTAAAAGAAGCTGCTGCTTTGGCAAACAAAGACCTCGGAGTAATGGATGCTAAAATAGCAGATGCTATCGTTGAAGCTTGTAAACGCATTGAAAACGGTGAACTCCACAACCACTTCGTAGTGGATATGGTACAAGGTGGTGCGGGTACTTCAACAAATATGAACGCGAACGAAGTAATTGCAAACTTGGCTCTCGAAATTTTGGGTCACAATAAAGGCGAATATGAATATTGCCACCCGAATAACCACGTAAACTTGGCTCAATCTACAAACGATGCTTATCCTTCAGCAATTCGTTTGGCTATTTTGAACTCAAATCCAAAACTCGTTGCTGCATTGAAAGACCTTATCGCTGCATTTGAAGCTAAAGGTCAAGAATTCAAAGATGTTATCAAAATGGGCCGTACTCAGTTGCAAGACGCAGTGCCTGTAACTTTGGGACAAGAATTCGACGCTTATGCAGCTACTCTGACTGAAGAAATCGAACGCCTCGAACAAAATGCAAAATTGTTCTATGAAATGAATATGGGTGCAACTGCAATCGGTACAGGTATCAACTCAGACCCTGACTACACACCGTTGTGTATCAAACACTTGTGTGAACTCACAGGTATGCCGATTGTTGCTGCAAGCAATATGATCGAAGCAACTAACGATACAGGTTCTTATGTTATCTACTCGTCAGCCGTTAAACGTTTGGCAGTGAAACTTTCAAAAATCTGTAACGACTTGCGTTTGATGTCATCAGGTCCTCGTACAGGTTTGGGCGAAATCAATTTGCCTCCGATGCAACCAGGTTCATCAATTATGCCAGGTAAGGTTAATCCTGTTATTCCGGAAGTTGTTAACCAAATCGCATTCAAGGTTATCGGTAATGACTTGACAGTAACTTTCGCAGCTGAAGCTGGTCAGTTGGAACTCAACGTTATGGAACCGGTTATCGTACAAAGTATCTTCGAATCAATCGAAATGTTGATTAATGGTATGAATACTTTGCGTGAACGTTGTATCAACGGTATCACTGCAAACGTAGAACACCTGAAGAATATGGTTTACAACAGCATCGGTTTGGTGACTGCATTGAATCCATATCTGGGCTATGAAACTTCAACTGTATTGGCTAAGGAAGCTTTGGTTTCAGGTTGCGGAGTCTATGACTTGGTACTCGAACAAGGTTTGATGGCTAAAGATGAATTGGACAAAATTTTGAAACCTGAAAATATGGTTAAACCTCGCAAAATGCCTAAAGGTAAATAATCGAGGCTTAATTTTTAAATAACTATTGAGTGGACATTCTTCAGTGGATGTCCACTTTTTGTTTTGTTGTGAGAAAGGTTAATTCATAAAAAAAGTGTAATTTTGTGGCTTAAAAGAAAAATGTAATAAAATAGTTTATATGAAATTAAAATTACTCACCTTTGTTGCATCGGCTATGTTATTGCCGAGTGTTGTTCTGCAAGCTAATGAGCCTATTAGAAAGAGCAACTATGATCTGCCCGCACAATTCTCGACGGACAGGATGAAAAATCTGATATATAGCACCTCTGTCACTCCGAACTGGATTGGTGACGGTCAACAATTCTGGTATCAGTATCGAACATCAAACGGAACAAAATATTGGTTGGTTGCACCTGCCAAACGCGAACGCAAACCCCTGTTCGACGAGGTGCAGATGGCAGCTGACCTTACGCGAATTACGGGTGATCCGTATGATGCACAACATCTGCCTAAAATGACTTTCAAATTCTCGGAAGATGGAAAGAAATTTACGTTCGATTTGAGTAGTACAAAAAAAGAGTACAAAAAAGATAGTACGGGTAAAATTAAATCTGAAACAAAAACTTTTAGATTTGAGTACGATATAGTAGGTCGTTTGCTGAAAGAGATTGAGTATAAGAAAGATACTGCTGATTTGAATTGGGCAAGTTTTTCTCCTGATGGTCAGACAATCTTGTTCTCTCGTGAATATAATCTTTATATGATGAATCGTGAAGACTACGAGAAACTCAAACGAAATTCGAAAGACTCGACTGTCGTTGAGCATCAGTTGACAAAAGATGGCGAACGTCACTTCCAATTTGGTGGTGGATATGATGACAGTGAAGAGTTTGATGAAAAGAAAATCAAAGAAGAAAAATCAAAACGCAGAAACGTATCAGTTGTATGGTCTCCTGATTCGAAACATTTTGTAACAGTGGTGAGAGATCAACGTAAGATTAAAAATTTCTGGGTGATTAATTCATTGTCAACTCCTCGTCCTAAACTTGAGGAATATAAATATATGATGCCAGGTGAGAAGGGAATACCTTATCATTTGTACCTGTTTGATGTGGCAACCAAGATTCGTAAAGAGGTCGATTTGTCAAGATTTAAGGACCAAACCGTAGAACTGAATCGTAAACCTGCATTACAACTTGATGCTCATAAGAAGGAACATAAATTTTCATTGTGGTTGGGAACAAATGAAAAATTCTATGTGACGATTACGAGCCGTGATTTGAAACGTATAGATATTTGTGAGGTGAACGTAGCTACGGCAGAACCTCGTACTCTGATTGAAGAAAGAATGAATACATATGTTGATGTTCGCCCAATGCAACCGATAAAGAATTTTACACAATTTGTGCATTGGAGTGAACGTGATGGTTGGGCACATCTTTATTTGTATGATAATGAGGGAAATGTGATTCGTCAGTTAACCACTGGAGAGTATCACGTTGAAAAGATATTGGGTGTAGACGAGACTGCAAACGAGGTGTATTTTACTGCAAATGGTCGCGAAAAGAATGAAAATCCTTACTATTTGCATTTGTATAAGGTTAGTCTTAATGGTGGTGCAGTTACGTTGTTGACTCCAGGTGATGCCGACCACTCGATTCAGACAGATGATGATAGCCGCTGGTTTATTGATAATCATTCACGTGTCGACCGAGCACCTGCGAGTGCGTTGTATGATCGTGCCGGTAATAAGTTAATGGATCTTGAGACTGCCGATATGTCGTCGTTGCTTGCTGCTGGTTACCGTTATCCTGAAGCATTTAAAGTTAAGGCTGCAGACGGAATCACAGACCTCTATGGAGTAATGTATAAACCATATGATTTTGATTCGACAAAATTGTATCCGATTATTGAGTATGTATATCCGGGTCCGCAGACTGAAGCTGTAGACAGCCGTTTTAATTTCTCAATCAGAACAGACCGTTTGGCTCAGTTTGGATTTATTGTGGTCACAGTTGGTAACCGAGGTGGACACCCTTCACGTTCGAAATGGTATCATAATTATGGCTACGGTAACTTGAGAGATTACGGACTTGCAGATAAGGTTGAAGCTGTTAGACAACTTGCTGCACGACACAAATTTATTGATATAAACAAGGTCGGAATTCACGGACACTCAGGTGGTGGATTTATGTCTACGGCAGCAATTTTGAGCTATCCTAACTTCTTTAAGGTGGCAGTGTCTTGTGCCGGAAACCACGAAAATAGTATCTACAATCGTTGGTGGAGTGAGAAACACCACGGTGTAACTGAGTCAATCTCTGAAAAGGGTGATACAACATTCCGTTACTCGATCAAGGGTAATTCAGAATTAGCACCTCGTTTGAAAGGTCATCTGATGTTGGTCACAGGAGATATGGATAATAATGTGAACCCTGCAAATACAATCCGAGTTGTTGATGCTTTGATTAAAGCCGGAAAGCGTTTTGAATATGTTTTACTGCCGGGTCAACGTCACAGTTTCGGTCAGATGAATGAGTATTTCTTCTGGAAAATGGGTGATTATTTCTGTCGCCACCTGATTGGTGATTCTCAAGATGATAGTGCGGATATAACCCAAATGCAAAAGTAAAATTGCGAAAAAGAGTAAAAAATTTGGTAAAAAACAAAAAATAGTTTACCTTTGCACCTCGCAAAGTGGAATAAAAACTAATAAAATATAGTAACTATGAAAAGGACATTTCAGCCTTCACAAAGAAAAAGAAGAAATAAACACGGATTCCGTGAAAGAATGTCGACTGTAAATGGTCGCAAAGTTTTGGCAGCACGTCGTGCTAAAGGTCGCAAAAAATTGACTGTATCAAGCGAATTGCGTCACCGTTAGAATCCGAGTGTGACACATTAGAGGTGTTACGAAATCGAAAGAAAAACTCCGTCTACATCAGGCGGAGTTCTTTTTTTGTATAATAATGTTGAGTCTAGTTGTAAGTGAAGATAGAGTCAGAACTACAATTTTTTCTGTAATAGTTCTGTCAGTCGTTTGATCGTATCTGTAGAGAATGTACTCTCTCCAATCTTTTTCAGTATCAGTACGTTGTGCATATCAGATCCGGCAACGTTATACAAATTTTGTTTGAGCAACCATTCTGCATTGTTTTTTGCACTCTGACCATACAGCCCGAACAACGATGCAAGATTCAATTGGAATTTCACATTAAACTCTTTTTTGAGTTTCAGGTAATAATCTTGTGTCATATACCTGTATCGTTCTGGGTGTGCCAGCAGTGGATGGAATCCCAATGATTTAACCCGTTTTATTGTGAATTCGAAATCGAGAGGCGGATTATAATAAGATGTCTCTACCAACAGATTTACACCTGCAATGGGCAACAAATCCTTATTATCAAGACGTTCGCTGAAAAGATTATCAATCATATACTCAGCGGCCAAGTGTAACTTGATTTTGCCAGAATAGGCTTGTTTTAGTTCGTTGAATCTATTGAGCAGAATCTCTGTCGTGTTTGGAATGTCTTCCATAATATGAGGTGTACACCAAATCTCCTGAATGCCGAGATTTTCATACTCGGTCAGAGTTGTCAGCGATTCATCGATAGTCTTTACACCATCATCTACCCCATACAAGAGGTGGGTGTGATGGTCGGTCCAGGCTGTCAGCAGATGCTGTTCATTTAGCGAAATCTTCTTTGAGAATGGCCACATATGCAACTAGTTTTTGTAGTAACCATAACCATATCGTTCGTTCGAAGTGGTCGCATTCATAATAATTGACATATTCTTGTAGACATTGTTACGATAGATTCGTTCGAGTTCAGGCAGCAAATTACGATCCATAAGGCCTGCACGAATAATAAACATTGTTCTGTCGGCAACCATTTCGATGATTTGTGTATCGGCTACGATGTTGATTGGAGGACAATCAATGATTATATATTCGTACTTATCTCGGAGTGAGTTTATTAGTTCCTTGAATCTCTGAGTTTCAATCAGTTCAGTCGGATTTGGAGGAATGGTTCCAACGGGCAGTATGTGCAATTTTTCGTGACCTTCCATTGGTATAATCAACTTGCTGATGTCATCGGTTTGCTGAGCCAGGTAGTTTGAAATACCCTTTTGTGGAGAACCGACATATCCTGAGAGTGAACCTCGTCTGAGGTCACCATCGATAACCAGAATCTTCTTACCTTTGATAGCGAGGCTGACTGCCATATTCATTGAGATGAATGATTTTCCGCTACCTGGATTGAAAGAGGTGAATATTAATACGTTTGCTGATGAATTCTTAGTCATCATAAAGTCGACATTTGTTCTCAGTACACGGAATGCTTCATTGATGACGTTGCGGTTAGTTTGTTCAACGACAATTTCGTAGTTGTCAGAATTTTTATTAATGAGTTTAAGACCTCTTTTTTCGGTATGAGTCGGAATTTCCCCGATAATTGGTATCGAAAGATGTTTCAGGTCTTCGCGATTGCGAACTTTGGTATTGAGTGTCTCCTTGAGATAGAGGAACACTATCGGAGCTCCTACGCCGAAAACCAATGCCATAAATATAAAAATCATTCTTCTCGGAGAAGTCGGAATACGAGTACCGTGAGGACTTGTAATCACGTTTGTGTTATATGCTGAGAATACCTGATTGAGTTGAGTCTCTTCGAGTTTTTGCAACAAATAGAAGTAGAGAGATTCCTTGACTTTCTGGAGTCGTTCGACGGAGATGAGGTAGGCAGCCTGATTCGGACTTGCTGCAATCTTGGTCGTGTTTTGAGAATTCTCTTTATTAATGTTCTGAATTTGGGTGTTAAGGGTCAGAATCTGAGTTTTTATTGATTCGACGATTGAGTTGCGAACCGAATTAAGTTCTTGGTCAATATCTTTCACCAAAGGGTTTCGTTCGCTACTGTTGAGTACCCAGCGATTTCGACGCATCATTTTAGTGTTGAACTCGCTGATAAGCGATTCGATGGTACTGTTATCCATACCTGTTGTTGCAGGCATCAGCTCGTCAGGATTCTGTTTGATGTAATCGAGGATATAATTACACATATATAGACGATTGTTCAGAGCCATTAATTCAGCATCGGCACGATCGCTTTTGTGCATATAGATATTAGATGCAGCCTCAATATCAGGAATCAAGTTTTCGCTTTTGAATGATGATATTGCCTGGTCGACACTATCGAGTTCGAATTTGAGGGACTTAAGACGATTGTCAATGAACTTGGCTGTATTGATTGCTACACGGTTTTTATCGTTGAGCCAGTTTTCATTGTAGATTGAAATCAGACTATTGAGTACATCGTCTGCACGTTCGTTCGAGTAGTCGTTCATTGTGAGGTCTACGACAGTTGATATTTTGTCGTGTCTTACGACAGAGAGTTTTTTCATAAATTCGTTAGTCGTTCTGTATAGACCTTTGCGGTAGACTGTAATCGTACGTTCAGGTTCAAAAGTTTCGGTTTTAGTGACAACCAATTTCCCGATGGGAGTAGTGATGGCCTGGTCGAATTGGCACGTGATTGGGTCTGAAGAGATTTTGTCTTTCCCGCGAACGAATTTTGATAATGTGACATTTTTGTCATCATTGATTTTCATTTCGAACTGTATGCTGAGTTCTTCGGGAATACCTGTAATCATAACGTTTACAGGCAGATTCTTGCCATAAAGGACATTTTTGCGAAGTGCTTTTGTCTCCTCATACTGAGTTGTTAGGTTCAAGTGTTTCACGACATTCTGCATCATAGTCAGTGATCTGAATATGATGAGTTCGTTATTAAGGTTTATTGATCCGCTGGTCAGGCCCATTTCAGATAAAGATAGACCGTTTATGGATTTGTCTCTGTCGTTGTCTTTAACCAAAATAGTCGCAGTTCGTGTGTATATAGGTTGAACAACAGATAGATAAAGGAATGCTATGGCCAGAGAAATAATAATAGATCCGACAAATAGTTTCCAGTGTGATTTACAGATCAGATAGAACTCCTGAATAGTTATTGAATTGTTTATCTGTTCGTTATTGTCGTTTTGTTGAGTGTACATATCGGTTGGGAGTATACGTTATTTAACAAAAAGCATAGTAACTGAAGTGAGCAGTGATGCCAGCGAAATCCAGAATGATGATGACCGAACATTATTGCCATTAATTGTAGATTGTCTGGTTCTCATATCGTTAGGTTGGATATATACTACGTCATTTTGTTTGAGGTAGAATGCCGGAGATGAATATAATTCGTTCGCCGAGCAAAGATTTATTTTATACGATTTTTGTTGATTATCTTCATTTCTGAGTACTATGATGTCGGTGCGCTTACCTGTAATTTTGAGGTCGCCTGCCATACTGATTGCATCAAGCAGCGTGAGATGGTCTTTAGTGATATTGTATCGTCCCGGATTTTCCACTTCGCCCAAGACTGAGAATGTCAGATTTTCGAATTCTACAGTCACAATCGGATTGCTGATTAGCTCTTGTTCGATCAATAGGGTCTTGATTTTTTCGGCAATTTGTAAACGAGTCATTCCATTGACAAATATATTACCGATAATTGGGAAGTCAATATAACCTTTTTCGTCGACCGTGTATTTTGAAATCTGTTGAGATCCTGTGAATGAATCAGTCTGGTTTCCTGCACGGGTAGAGTAGAGTAATGAGTTGAACTTATTGGCCAACTCTGAATCTTTTCCGCTGACAATAATTGTAAGTTTATCTTCGGGTTGAATTTTTATTGTTTTAGCTTGAATTGCTGTTGATATTTGTTGGTCTTGATTGATGTCTTGAAAATAAGCGACATCTTTGATGGGAGAACACGAACCCCAAAGTGAGATTACTAAAATTGAAATCAGAAATTTCTTCATACTTTAAAAGTTAGTTCAAATTATAATCTTGCAAATATACACAAAAAAAATGATATATTGCTTAAAAAAGGTTGTGGGGTACTTTTTTTATGAAAATTATAATCGGATTAAAATAAATATCCATAAATTTGTTCCAAATAATCGAAATGGAGATTACTGCATTAAAAAATAATTTAATGGGAGCCAATTGTTATCTTATCGAACATTTGGATAGGGTGATTGTTGTCGATCCGGGAATTAATAATGTTCACGTTATTGCAGAACGGTTGAATCATCGGATGCAGCATCTTGATTATGTGATTCTGACACACGAGCATATTGATCATATACAGGGAGTTAAGCCTTTGTGTGAGATGTTCGATGTTGAGGTCATAGCAACAGCAACTTGTTTTGAGTCGCTGAAAAATCCGAAATTGAATCTATCGGCAGCATATTCTGGAGAGGATCCGATAAGTTATGTCCCTAGGCGAGTTGTTTCTGTCGAGTCGTTGGGGGCAAAACTCCAGTGGGATGATGTTCAAATTAAGTTTTATCCGACTCCAGGGCATTGCGCTGGTGCTATGTGTTTTGTAGTTGGTGATTTCTTGTTTAGTGGTGATACGTTGCTTGAGAGAATCAAGACCTATACGACAGCTCCTGATAGTTCGATTGAGCAATTGGCTGTGTCGTTGACTATGATACGAAATGAGTTTGGTGTTGAAATGATGGTTTACCCTGGACACGAATCGTGTTTCAGGTTTGGTGATGTTATTCCGTTTATAGATTCTCAAATTAGATTGCTTAGACGGAAGATACTACTTAGCGGAAATAAAAAAGCCTAATCCAAAGATTAGGCCTATATGTTTCCTTAACAGGGTGGTCCCTCAGGGGCTCGAACCCTGGACCCCAACATTAAGAGTGTCGTGCTCTACCAGCTGAGCTAAGGAACCTTCGAGTGATCCAGCCGGGGCTCGAACCCGGGACCCCAACATTAAAAGTGTTGTGCTCTACCAGCTGAGCTACTGAATCTCCCTCAATTGCGGTGCAAAGATATTGCGAATTTTGAATATAACAAAATTTTTAGCAATATTTTTTTCGAAAAAAGAATATTTTATTCGTAGCTGCCATTTTTCAGCATAGAAACTTCGGCATCAGTTAGGAATCTCCACCTACCTCGAGGTAGATTTTTCTTTGTTAAACCTGCGAAATAAACTCTGTCAAGTTTTACAACTGAGTATCCGAGGGATTCGAACAGTCGTCTAACTACGCGATTTCGTCCGCTGTGAATTTCTATCCCAATTTTTTTCTTTGTTTCGTCAATGTATTGAATATCATCAACTTCTACTAACCCATCTTCGAGTTCTATGCCGTTATAGATTTTTTGGAGGTCATCAACAGAGACATTTTTGTTCAAGTCGACCTGGTAAATTTTCTTTTTATTGTATGACGGGTGTGTAAGTTTTTTTGTCAGGTCGCCGTCATTTGTGATGAGCAATACTCCGAGGCTATTTTTATCAAGTCGTCCTACGGGATAAATTCTCTCTTTGCAGACGTCGCCTATCAGTGAGATTACGGTTTTGTCGGCATTCGGATCTTCGAGTGTTGTCACATATCCTTTGGGTTTATTCATCAGAATATAGACCTTTTTTTCACCTTTAAGTCGTTGTCCGTTATAGATAACTTCGTCTGTGCTTTTGATTTTTGCACCCAATTCGGTGATTATTACTCCGTTAACTGTAATGAGTCCTTGAGAAATAAGTTCATCGGCTTCTCGACGAGAGCATATTCCAGACATTGAAATAAACCGATTGAGACGCATTGTTTCGGGCATATTTTTCGCTGATTCGTAACTTGGATATTCAGCTATGTTTCTTGCTCCATTTTTGCGAAATCTCTTGTTATTAGGTTCTTTGTGGTCGTTGAATCTTCCTCCTCGACTTTCTGGTCTTTGGTGTGAGAATTCTCGGTTATCTTTTGAGAATCTTCTGCGATTATCGAATGACTCTTCAGTTCTGTTAAAATTTCGATTTGGTCTGGTATCGCCATTTTCATTTCTATTGAATTTTGGGCGATTGTTTGAGTCGAAATTTGGATTAAACGAATGACGTTGATTGCGGTCGTCAGAGTTATATCTGTTGCCGAACGTATTAGAGTGTCTGCGTTCGTTAGATTGTTCATCTCGGTTATTGTAGCGAGGCGAACGACTCTTGCTTTCGGATATTCTCGGAGAACGTTCTTCTCTTGGAGTGAATGAACTTGATTCCCGATTTCTGCGATCTTTCATAAACGATTGTCCGGCGAAGTCGGTCGGGGTTGCAATCTCCTGAGCCTTCGCTTTTCGAGGACGATTGATCGTTGAATCTTCGCGATTGAAGCGATCTGAGTGAGTTCTCTTGGTTTGAGCCTCCTCTGAGTGATGTCTTTTTGATTCACTCTTGTCAAAGTAATTTCTCATAATAAAATATTGAGTTGTAATTGCGGAAAAATTATTTTTAAAAGTTGTGATTATTAATATTTTAGTACCTTTGTCCGCACAAACTCGGTGCAAAGGTAAATAAATTTCGTTTAAATATTTCTCTCTGTCGCCGAATAAAAACTAAATAAAACGAAAATATCTATGAATTATGATTTTGATCGCGTCGTTGAGAGATGCGGAACCAATTGTGAGAAATACGATAGTTTGAAACGAATATTTGGAACAGAAGATTTGGTGCCACTCTGGGTTGCGGATATGGATTTTGAGACTCCGGAGTTTATTATTGATGCATTGAAAAGACGTCTTGATCATCATATTCTAGGGTATTCGTACAGACCTGATGGTTTTTATAATGCTATTAAGGGGTGGCTAAAACGACGTTGGAATTGGGACGTTGAGACGAGTTGGATTCAGTTTACACCTGGAACGGTTTGTGCAGTGAGTCTTGCTATTAGGGCATTCTCGTCAGAGGGTGATGGTGTCGTGATTCAGACGCCGGTTTACGGACCATTTTCGTGGGTGATCGAGGGTAACAGACGGCGTGTAGAGTGCAATCCTCTGAAATATGAATCAAATGGACGTGCTGTGATTGATTTTGAAGATTTGGAAGAGAAACTCTCTCGATCGAAAATATTTATTTTATGTAATCCACACAATCCGACAGGACGTGTATACACGCGTAATGAATTGGAACGCATTGCGATGTTGTGTCTAAAATATAATATCATTGTTATTGCCGATGAGATTCATTGTGATTTGATTCAAGAACCATACCGTCATATTCATTTTGCCTCGCTTGGTGACGATGCTGCACGCCGCAGTATAACTGTTTCATCACCTGCAAAGAGTTTTAATATTGCGGGATTGAGTACAACCGCTGTGATTATTCCCGATCAGAAACTAAGACAAGAATTTCACCGCGAAGAAGAGTCGATACATATTGATCAGGGAAACATATTTGGAACTATTGCAATGGAGATGGCTTATACCTATGGCGATCAGTGGGTTGATAGTCTGAATGATTACATTAAGGGTAATATTGATTATGTTGTTGGATTTTTGGCTGATAAGATGCCGGATGTGAAGTGTTACCCACCTGAAGCAATGTATCTGATGTGGTTAGACTTCAGAGAGTGGGGATTGGAGCATAAAGAACTCTGTAAATTTATGGTGGAGAAGGCTCGATTGGGAATGTCCGAGGGACGTTTCTTTGGAGCTGAAGGTGAAGGATTTATGAGGATAAATGTTGCAGCACCACGAGTTATCATAGAACGGGCAATGACTCAATTATATGAAGCGTCGTTATTGCTAAAAAGATAATCTGACTATATGACAAAAAAGGCTGCCCATCGTCGAGCAGCCTTTTTATTTGTTTCGGGTAAATTATTCTGTGAATTCACCTTTGATATATTCAAACATATTGATATGTTCAGGTTTGAAGTCGCGAATGTACTCCCAACGAGCCGTATTCAAAGTTTTACCCTCTTTGATATAGGTTTCAGCCGAGATTGCATACTCATCAACTTCGCTTGCTTGGTGCAACAACAGGTGACCCATAATGATGTGACCTGCCATTTCGACCAGACGGCGTGCGTGGAAATCCAACAATTTGCCATCGTTCAGAGCCTGAACTGCTTCAACTGCTTGTTGATATTGTTCACGCATTTGAATCAATGTATCCATCAAGTGTTGCATTTCTGCTTTAGGAGCATTCTTTTCATACTCTTGCATTTGTGCGGCAAACAATCCTGTTGTAACAGCCTTAATTGCTGCAACCACCTGTAACTGAGATGTGCCTTCATAAATTGTTGTAATGCGGGCATCTCGATAGATACGTTCAATTGGGTAGTCTTTCATAAAGCCTGAACCGCCGTGAATTTGCAACGAATCGTAAGCGAGTGAATTTGAATATTCACTTGACATCAATTTCAACAGTGGAGTATAACCATCTGCGAGTTTTTGATATTGCTTCATTTCGTCTTTTTCTTCCGGAGTCAGTTTTCGGTCATTTGAAATGTGTGCATAAGCCTTGTATACGTCTACGAAGCGAGTTGTTTCATACAACAACGCACGTGTAGCATAAACTTTAGCTTTCATATTAGTCAACATTTCGTACATAGCCGGAAACTCGATAATTGGGTGTCCGAATTGTTCACGTTCGTGAGCATATTTGAGAGCTTCGCGGTAAGCAGCTTCGCAAACGCCGGCACTCTGTGCACCGATACCCAAACGAGCCGAGTTCATCAATGACATTACATATTTGATAAGACCCATTTTGCGAGCACCTACCAATTGAGCCGGAGCATTAGTGAATACCAATTCACAAGTCGGTGAGCCTTTGATACCGAGTTTATTTTCGATACGACGAACTTTTACGGCCATATGTTTGCGGTCGTACACGAACATTGACAAACCACGTCCGTCAGATGTACCATCTTCACTACGAGCCAAAACGAGTGATATATCACCATCGCCATTAGTGATAAAACGTTTCACACCGTTGAGCAACCAAGTTCCTTTTTCTTCGTCCCAAGTTGCACGCAACATAACCTTTTGCAAGTCGCTACCTGCATCAGGTTCTGTCAGGTCCATTGCACAAGTTTTGCCATATTGGATCTGAGTCAGGAATTCTTGTTTTTGTTCTTCACTTGCGAATTCGTTGAGTGTTTCTGCACAGTCTTGCAGACCCCAGATGTTTGCAAAACCTGCATCTGCTCTTGAAATCAGGTCGCAAGTCATCACGTACGGGACCATCGGGAAGTTCAGACCTCCATATTGACGTGGCAATGCGATACCATAAACGCCTGCGTCAATCAGAGCTTGATGATTACGTTGAGTACCTTCAGCATAGATTACGTGGTCATCGACAACGTGTGGACCTTCGTGGTCAACACTTTCTGCATTCGGAGCCAAAACGTCACCGCAGATTCCTCCGACGATTTCCAGAACCTTTTCATAATTTTCCATCGCATCCTCGAAATTAACGGGAGCGTAGTCAAATTTATCCTTATCTTCGAACCCGCGTTCTTTGAGCTCCACGATTTTTCGCATCAACGGGTGGCGCAGTTGATATTGCAGGTCTTTATTGTCAAGAAAAAAGTTAGCCATAGTTTATTTCGAGTTTTGTTTATAAGACTTAATCAGTTTTGGGATAACGTCCATTACGTCGCCACAGATTGCGAAATCTGCGATTTTGTTAATCGGTGCATCTGGGTCCGAGTTGATTGAGATAATCATTGATGATTCACTCATACCGGCAGTATGTTGGATTTGACCTGAGATGCCGCAAGCGATATAAAGTTTCGGACGTACTGTCGTACCTGTTTGTCCGATTTGGCGTGCGTGTTCAGTGAAACCTGCGTCTACTGCTGCACGTGAAGCACCGACTTCACCGCCCAACAGATTTGCCAATTCGTGAAGAATTGCAAAGTTTTCTTTTGATCCCATACCATAACCTCCAGCTACGATTACAGGTGCACCCTTGATATTGAGTTTTCTCTCTTCTATTTGGCGATCAATAATCTTGACAACGAGGTCTGAAGGTTGCAAATATTTTTCAACATCTACGGTTTTAACCTCTGCTGGAACCGGATTTTCGAGTTGGACTTTTTTCATCACACCTTCACGCACTGTTGCCATTTGAGGACGGTGGTCAGGGTTGATGATAGTTGCGATGATATTACCGCCGAATGCCGGACGAATTTGATAGAGTAAGTTAGTGTAATTCTTACCTGTTTTTGCATCGCTGTGTTCTCCGATTTCGAGAGATGTACAATCTGCTGTTAGACCGCTGTGCAGTGCCGATGAGATACGAGGACAAAGGTCACGACCCACGGTAGTTGCACCGAACAGGGCGATTTGGGGTTCTTCTTGGCGGAAGAGTCCACATACTACTGCGGCGTGGGGAAGCGTGCGATACGGAGCCATCTCCTTATGTTCGCCAATCCAAACGATATCTGCACCATAAGATGCGAGTTCTTTTTCTACTCCACCGAGGTTTGTTCCGAGCACGAGGGCTTCGACTTTACAACCAAGAGTATTGGCGAGTTCTCTTGCTTTGGTCAACAATTCAAGGCTTACGTCTGCGATGCGACCATTTTCATTTTCGCAATATACAAATATGTTGTTCATAGGTCTATCCGAGTGTGTGGTTAGAAATAAGTTCCTGCATCAAAGAGTCGATATCTTCGAGGCTTGAGCTAAGGCGTTTAGCCTCTTTTGCTTGGAACACTACATTATCAATCTTCTTAACTTTGGTTGGTGAACCCAACAAACCGAGTTCGTTTTCGTCAGCCGGAACATCTGCTGCAGTCAGTTCGTTGATTACGAGATACGGACGTTGTTCACGCAACTCTTTGTAGGTGTCATTTTCGAGTTCTGCAACTTCGGTTTTAGACATTGCGTGTTTGTACTTCATAAGCAGTTTTGCGTGACGAGGACGGCATTCTGCAGCCGAACCGTTCACTGTTACTACTGCAGGCATCGGGCAAGTAACTGTTTCTATACCGTGCTCCAAACGACGCACGATGGTAAGTACATTATCTTCGCAAGAGACGATCTCTTCAGCATAGGTTACCTGTGGCCAATTCATCTTTTCTGCAACCTGAGGTCCTACTTGAGCAGTATCTCCGTCGATAGCTTGACGACCTGCGATGATTACATCCGGATTAATTGTTTTGACGGCACAAGACAACGCATAAGATGTTGCCAATGTATCTGAACCTGCGAATTTTCTGTCGCTTAATACGTATCCGCCATCGGTGCCGCGGAATAATCCTTCACGAACGATTTCTGCTGCACGAGTTGGACCCATAGTCAAAATTTCTACAGTTGATCCGGGGATTGAGTCTTTAAGTCTCAAGGCTTGTTCCAAAGCATTTAAGTCTTCTGGATTGAAGATTGCCGGAAGAGCTGCACGATTGATAGTACCGTCTTCTTTCATAGCGTCTTTTCCGACGTTACGGGTATCGGGCACCTGTTTTGCCAGGACCAAGATTTTTAACGGTTTATTCATAGATATGTGAATTAGATTATAAAAATTCTTTTTATTTCGTTTTTTCAGTTTGAGGACTGATTATTATTTGTTAACTTCTTTGTTAGCTTGTTCGATCATTGCGGCACTTGCAGTAATGTAGATTTCCACGCGGCGGTTTTGGGCACGACCTTCTGCTGTTGAGTTGTCGGCTACAGGTTGGTCATAAGCAAGACCTTCTGCTGTAAAACGGCCACGCTCGATACCGTTACCAACGAGGAAATTAACAACTGCATTTGCACGTTCGAGTGACAATTTTTCGTTGATTTGGCGTGAACCTGTGTTGTCGGTATGTCCGTAAATTGTAACATCAGTTCCTGGGTTTGCTTTCAATGATGCAGCAAATTCGTTCAGAGCGTTGCGAGATGCTGTGCTCAGTGTGCTTTTGCCTGTATTGAACAAGATGCCGTCAGAGAAGGTAACCTTGATTGCCTGAAGATCGTTTTTGTCAGTAATAGATTCAACTTGAGCACCTTCGATTTTGGCGAGTTCTGCTTGTTGTTTATCCATTTTTTTACCGATGATAGCACCTGTTCCTGCACCAACGCCTGCACCGATTGCTGCACCGATTGCTGCACCTTTATTGCCATCTGCGATTGCTCCGATGATTGTTCCCAGCAACGCACCACCACCTGTTCCGATGAGGGCACCTTTACCGGTGTTGTTCATATTTGAGCAGCTAGTCAACGTTGCGGCTGCCATTAAAATTACTCCGAAGATACGTACATTCTTTTTCATAATACTGTCGTTTAAAGTTATCTGTTTGGGTCATCAATTTGTGCAAATTAAAAAATTTTACGATAGTCGCAATGCAAAAATTGATGAACTGCTAAAATTATTGTCTGAATATGGTTGCTTTACGATCTGCTCCTACCGAAACAATCCAAATCGGAATACCTGTCTCTTTCTCGATGAATTCAATATACTCCTTAAGTTCTGCAGGGAAATCATCGTAATTTTGAATGTTGCATATGTCGCAATTCCAACCTTTGAATTCTTTGTATACAGGTTCGATTTCAGCTTCGTGTTCGTATGGGAATTCTGTGGTCTCTACACCCTTTATTTTATATGCAATTGCAGCCTTGATGGTTTCCATCGTGTTCAGCACGTCGGTCTTCATCATAATGAGTTTAGTTACACCATTAATCATTACGGCATATTTCAGGGCTACCAAGTCGAGCCAGCCACAACGGCGTTTGCGACCTGTTGTTGAACCGAATTCACGTCCGATTTCTGCGAGAAGTTCGCCTGTCTCGTCGTGCAATTCGGTCGGGAACGGACCGCTACCTACACGTGTACAATACGCTTTAAAGATTCCGAAAACTTCGCCTATGCGACCTGGAGCAACTCCCAGTCCTGTGCAGGCTCCGGCACACACCGTATTAGATGATGTAACGTAGGGGTATGTCCCGAAATCGATATCCAGCATCGACCCTTGAGCACCCTCTGCCAATACGGCTACATCTTCGTTGAGGTATTTATTAATAAGGTGTTCGCTTTCGATAAACTGAAACTCTCTGAGTTTTTCGATTGCTTCAAACCAACGACGTTCATACTCGGTAATGTCATACTCGAAGTCATACTGTTTGAGCAGTCGCTGATGATGTTTCTTGAGATTGTTGTATTTTTCTTTGAAATCAATATCGAGCAGGTCGCCGACTCTCAGTCCAATTCTACCGATTTTGTCAGTATAGGTGGGACCGATGCCTTTCAGAGTCGAGCCGATTTTGGTTTTGCCTTTAGAGGCTTCAGATGCGGCATCGATTATGCGGTGAGTCGGGATAATGAGGTGTGCTTTTTTCGAAATCAAAAGTTTCTTTTTGACGTCGATGTTCTCTTTTTCGATAGATTCGATTTCTTCAGCTAATATTACAGGGTCAATAACGACTCCGTTACCAATAATGTTGATTGATTCGTCGCGGAAGATTCCCGACGGAACGGTGTGGAGTACGTAGCTGAGATTGTTGAATTTCAACGAGTGACCAGCATTCGGACCACCCTGGAATCGACTGATTACTCGGTAGTTCGGCGTTAGAACATCTACAACCTTACCTTTACCTTCGTCTCCCCATTGGAGGCCCAAAACTACGTCAAGTTTCATAATTGTTAACTATTGAAAAAAATGTTAAAACTATTGTCTGACAATAAGATAATTTAATGTCACACAAAATCGCAACCGCGAAGATAATAATTTTTTTGCAACAATTCTAATTTTTGGGTTGTTTTTTCAAGTTAGTGAAATCCATTCCAAAATAAAAATTAAAAAAAATGCGTTTTTTTTTGTAGAATAAAAAAAATGATATATCTTTGCAACGTCAAAAAAAATGGTGGGCGTAGCTCATCTGGTTAGAGCGTCTGATTGTGGTTCAGAAGGTAGTCGGTTCGACCCCGACCTCCCACCCCAGAAGGAAAAAGCGATTGTAACAAACACAATCGCTTTTTTTGTCTTTGAAGGGGGGGACGGGGGGACGGTCATAGCAAGTGGTGGGGCATTGAAGTGACAGATGAATATGCACGAGCATAGCAGGTTGGCTTAACTTAGAAAAATAATCCCAGACAAAATTTGAACAATTGATGTATGAAACAGGAAATCAATCCAATAGATAGTGGTCGAGAAACGGCATTTAATTTATGGATGACTTCACCAATGCCAATGGTAACACTTACCAAGACCTTTGATGTCACGCATATATATCGTGTCGGGAAAAAGAGAGGATTGAAATTAAATATGCTTCTCTGTTGGTGCATCGGCAAAGCTGCAAGTCAGGTGAAAGAATTTTATACGATTCCGGAAAATGGCAAGTTGTATAGGTATGACAGCATTGCGGTCAATGTAATAGTAAATAACAATAAAGGTGGTATAAGTTCCTGTGATATACCATTTGTGGATAATTTAGGACGGTTTAATGCCGATTATCTCAGTATGACACAATCGGTGAAGGTCTCTTGTGAAAGCATATTCAATGAGAATCATATGATTGTAGGTACATCGTCAGTTGTGGCAACAGAACTTGATTGTATCGTAAACCAATACACAAATTTATTCTCCAATCCAATGCTACTGTGGGGAAAATATAGAAAGAGATGGCTGAAAATTACTTTGCCGATTTCATTCCAATTTCATCACGTTCAGATGGATGGCGGACACGCAGCTCGATTTCTTGAACTGCTTCAGAGAACAATTAACACTGTTTAGTCTCTAAATATATGTCCAGATAAGTTATCGATGTTTAAAAATCCATTTTATCAGCAGTGTAACCATAAGTGCAGAACTGAAGTATAGAATGAATTTCCCAAACGATTTTTCGTCGGTGTCAGAAATAAGCAATGCCGAACCGATGAATAACCCGATTAACAATAGTACATAGGCAATTCTTAAACTAATCTGACGGAGAGTTCTGAATAGGGTTGTTTGATCGTCAAGGTATATCTCGTGGCGAATTTTTCCCTCTTTTAGTTTGTACATTATCTCGCTGATGTCTTGGGGTAGTTCGCGGATTACCTTCGCGTAATCGATTGCCGTGTCGTAGATTAGTGATGAAATCTTTTTGAATGAGAATTTTCGGTTTAGAATCTGCTTGGCGTGGGGGATAATCAATGGAGCAATCGACATATCGGGGTCAAGTTGTTCGCCAACTTTCTGAATGGTGGTCAGTGATTTAATCAGCATAAATATTCCTTTGGGAATATGAAAGTTATATTTAACCATTGTATTGATGGCGGTTTGAATGTTTTTGGCAATATCCATCTGGGCAATAGTCATATCGCCTGTATTCAGCATCAGTTGGTTCAGGTCGAATTCGAGTTCGTCCATTCGGTCAAAGTATTTTATTCCGCATAATTTCATCAGTGAATTGGCCAACATTCGGCTGTCTTTTGTCGCATATCCGAGTGAGAATGTAGCCAGAAATTCAATGTCTTGAGGTCTGAGAGTTCCGACCATTCCGAAATCAACGAATGCCACTACGTTGTTTTCCAGTACAAACAGGTTTCCAGGGTGGGGGTCTGCGTGGAAGAATCCGTGTTCGAACATCATTTTAATCATAGCCTTGGCACCATTTGTAGCAACAATTTTGGGGTCGAGAGAGGCATCTGTTAACGATTTGGCACAATTGGGCGTAATGCCTGTGATGCGTTCGTAAATCAAAAGTCTTCGTGTCGTATATGAGTGGTATATCTTGGGGATATAGACATTTTCATCTTTGTTGAACATCTCTCTGAAGCGTTGTGTATGCCTAGCTTCATTGCGGTAATCGAGTTCCATCATTATACCTTCTGCAAATTCTTCTACGAGTGCAGGCAGATTTATAGCTCTCATTTCGGGATAACGATTGGTCAGATTGCGGGCAATGTGTCGCATCATATACAGGTCGGTTCGGATTTTGTGTTCGATGTTCGGTCGCTGGACTTTGACAATAACTTGACTATTGTCTTCTCGTAGTACGGCGTGATAGACCTGTCCCAATGAGGCAGCAGCTACGCAATGCTCTGACAATGAAGAGAATATTTTGTCGAGAGGCAGATGTAGTTCGTCGGAGATAATGTTGCGGGCATCAGAGTCGTTGAATGGTTGAGCTTGAGATTGAAGCAGTCTAAGTTGCAAGCGGAATTTTTCGGAGATGATGTCGGAACGTTCGGCGAGTATTTGTCCGAATTTTATGTATGTTGGTCCGAGTTCTTCGATGATAATTCTTACGCGTTCGGCAGTGCTGTAGGCGTATGCAGGAGGTGATTTTTTGTGATTTAATGCTCGTCTGGATAGTTGTCGACCAATTGCAGTGCGTGAAAAAAACTCGATAATACCGTTGCGAATCAGTACGATTATGACTCCAAACATTCGTCGGAGCTTTAGCATTGATACATAAAATCCATAAGTTTTCATCTGATACCTCTGCACAAAAAAAGTGAATTCTGTATAGATTATACAAAATTCACTCCATTGTTATGTCGAGGGCAGATTAAGAATTTTCGGCAATCAGTTTGAGCAGTCGTTCTACGGCCTCATCTTGAGGTATATTGCGTTCTATGATTTGAGTGCCTTTGTAGAGTGTGATTTTACCTGGAGCTGCTCCGACATATCCGAAATCGGCATCGGCCATCTCTCCGGGACCATTGACAATGCAACCCATAACTGCGAGTTTCAAACCGTTTAAGTGTGCAGTTGCTTCTTTAACTTTTGCCAAGGTCTGTTGCAGATCGAACAGTGTTCGTCCGCAGCCAGGACAAGCAATATATTCTATATGTGAAAATCTGCGTCGAACGGTTTGTAGTATCTCCAATCCAAGCAACAGTATCTCCTCTTGTGGAATATTGCCGTGATTTTCAATCCAAATGCCGTCTGCATAACCATCAAGCAGTATGCTGCCCAAGTCTACAGAGGCTTTAATCTGCAATTGATCGAGTGAATCTTCGTAGTAGTTGATTTTTAGGATTATAGGGCGAGTATCGCCACTCATTCTTGATTCTTCGATAAATGTCTTCGGTGAGTCGGATTCGCAAATAAGAATTTCGCCATTTATCAATCTGAGGTCGTTAGGTTGTAGATCGACTCCCATTAACACAGGTATATTATCTCCGCCGACATTGCCACACGCTGTGCTTTTATATTTGATGGTAGCAGTTCTTGGCTTGCGGTCCTTTGTCTCGATGTAATCAGCTAGAATGCGACCTACGGGAATCTCTGCCTCGGGAGCCTCAGTCAACGAAACTCGAATTGTGTCACCTAAACCTTCTGCCAGGAGAGTCCCGATTCCCACTGCCGATTTAACTCTACCTTGACGTCCGTCGCCAGCTTCGGTTACTCCTAAGTGTAGCGGATAGTACATATCCTCTTGGCTCATAGCTTCGGCAAGCAATCGGTAGGCTGTAACCATTACGATTACGTTACTTGACTTCATTGAAACTACCACATTATTGAAATTCTGTCTCTTGCACACACGTAGAAACTCAAGTGCCGATTCGACCATTCCTTCCGGGGTGTCTCCATAGCGGGTCATAATTCGGTCACTCAGCGAACCGTGATTTACGCCGATTCGAAGTGCCGTGTTATGTTCACGACAAATGTCCAGCAGTTTTATGAAACGATTTTCGAGTCGTTTTAACTCTTCGGCGTACTCGGAGTCGCTATATTCAACTTTTTTGAAATGAGCTCTTGGATCAATAAAATTGCCAGGATTTATTCTGACCTTTTCCACACGTTGTGCAGCTTCAAATGCGGCCTCAGGGTTGAAATGGATATCTGCAACCATCGGAATCAGGCACCCTTCCTGATTAAGCAGTGTGCGAATATTGGTCAGATTTTGTGCCTGAGTTACGCCCTGGGCTGTGAATCGTACAATTTCGCCGCCTGCTTCGGCAATCTGTTGAGCCTGGCGGGCTGAAGCTTCACTGTCAAGTGTGTCTGTATTATTCATAGACTGTACGCGGATTGGGAAACGGCTACCGAGTGGAAGGTTGCCAATCCAGGCAGTCGAGGTTTTGCGACGTCCATTTGATTCTCGTTTCATAACGATTCTGTTTTGTATTCGATGATGTGTTTTTAACGGTGCTAAATTAATAAAATTTTCCTAACTTTGTCGAAATCTTTATGGTGATGACTCTTGATAGCGATATAAAATTCCTGAAAGGTGTTGGCGAAAAGCGTGCTCAACTTCTTGCCAAGGAGTTGAATATTGTAGATGTCAGGGGTTTGTTGTACTATTTCCCGTTTAGATATATCGATCGCAGCAGAATATACTCGATAGGTGAAATTACCGAGGATACAGCGACATTTGTGCAGATTCGTGTGCGTGTTGAGGGTTTCCGATTGATAGGCGAACGTGCCAAACGTAGATTTATTGCAGAGGTTTGTGATCCTTCGGGACGTGCTGAACTTGTATGGTTCAAGGGTATTAATTGGATTCAGAAAAAGTTGCGTCCAGGTGATGAAATAATTGCATTCGGACGTGCAAATATCTTCAATGGAAAACTGAGCATAGTGCACCCCGAGGTGGAATCACCTTTTAAACTTCCTGATCGTTCGGTCGACTCGTCGGTACAGGGAGTCTATTCCACGACTGAACGGTTGAATGATAACGGACTCGGAACTAAGGCAATTTACAAGCTAGTATGTTTGATGTGGCCTCAGGTTGAGCATTTGATTGAGGAGACGTTGCCTGAATGGTTAATCGAAAAAATGGGATTAGTGTCATTAAGGACGGCTCTGTATGAAGTTCATTTTCCTCGTTCGCAGCAGGCTCTCGAGAGGGCTCGGTTGAGGTTGAAGTTCGAAGAGTTGTTGGGAGTTCAGTTGCAGATCCTCTCGTTGAAGAATCATCGTATAAAAGTGTGTCGTGGGTATTGTTTCTCTAAGATTGGGGAAAAATTCAATGGCTTTTATTCGAGACGATTGCCCTTTTCTCTGACGGAGGCCCAGAAACGCGTGATTCGTGAAATTCGTGCAGATATGGGGTCGGGACGCCAGATGAATAGATTGTTACAGGGCGATGTGGGTAGCGGAAAAACTATGGTCGCATTGATGACAATGTTGATAGCGGTAGATAATGGTTTTCAATGTTCATTGATGGCACCTACCGAAATTCTTGCTACTCAGCATTACAAGTCAATCTGCGAGCAGTTGGGCGATGTTGATGTGAAGGTCGAATTGCTGACCGGGTCTACAAAAAATAGAGATCGGGCAGATATTCAGGCTCGTTTGGCAGCTGGACAGATTGATATACTGATAGGTACTCACGCACTGATTGAAGATGTTGTTCAGTATAAGAATCTCGGCTATGTGGTAATTGATGAGCAGCATCGTTTCGGAGTAGAACAACGTTCGCGACTCTGGAGTAAGGGTGCTGAATATCTTCCACACGTGTTGGTTATGACAGCAACTCCGATTCCGAGAACACTTGCTATGACCCTGTATGGAGATTTGAGTGTTTCGGTTATTGACGAGTTGCCTCCGGGAAGAAAGCCTGTCAAAACGCTGCACTTTGCAGAGGGAGCAAGAATGAAGGTTAATGCCTTCCTTCGCAGTGAGATAGATTCTGGTCGTCAGGTTTATGTAGTCTATCCGTTGATAAAGGGGTCCGAAAAGTTGGATTATAAGAATCTTGAAGATGGAGCAGAGATGCTGGCAGATGAGTTTCCGCCTCCGCGATATGTTACATCGGTCGTGCACGGTAAGATGAAGCCTGCTGAAAAGGAGTATGGTATGAGACTTTTCGTGAAGGGTGAAACTAACATAATGATTGCGACTTCTGTCATCGAGGTCGGTGTGAATGTGCCCAATGCGACGGTAATGGTTATTGAGAGTGCTGAACGATTCGGGCTTGCACAGTTACACCAATTGAGAGGTCGTGTCGGACGAGGCTCAGAGCAATCGTATTGTATACTTATGACAAAAGATGGTCTTTCGTCCGATTCTCGAAAACGAATCGAAGCAATGACCCGTACCACAGATGGTTTTGAAATTGCAGAACTTGACCTGAAATTACGAGGTCCGGGTGATTTGATGGGTACCCAGCAGAGTGGACTTGCGTTTGAATTTAAGATTGCATCATTGGCAAAAGATGGTCAGGTGCTTGAATTGGCGAGGTCTGTTGCTGAGCAAATTCTGGCACGTGACCCTGAGTTGGCTGCTCCTGAAAATGAAAAATTGTCAGAACTTAAACGAAAATATTCTGTGGCTCATAGTGCCGATTTCAGTATGATATCCTAAATTGTCAGAATAATGTTAAAACTGACCAATTTTTGTTATTGAAATTTTGATAGAAAAAACGTATTTTTGCAAATTAATAATAAATATGCGTTGAATCTATGAAAAAATTATTGTCGATAATATTTTCTTTGCTGTTTTTGGGTGGCTATGCTCAGCGACTTGATGCGATTGATGTGGAAAATCGTGCATTCGGTCAGAATGAAAAATTAATCTATAAAGTTGGTTATTCGTCATTTATCATCGGAGCTACCGTGGCAAAGGTCGTATTCAATGTGATACCAGAGGTTTATAACAATCAACCTACATATAAACTCTCGGCAAATGCTCGTACGACTTCAATCTTTAAATGGTTTCTTAATCTTGATGATACATATACGGTTTGGCTTGATCAAAATACATTATTGCCGTTGAGGTTTGAGAACTACCTGAAGGAGAACTCCTACAGATATCGCAGCAGTTATGATTACGATTGGGCAAACCTTATGTCGCACAACAAATCTCATAACATAGGTCGTGACCGTCGCCAGGAATTGACCCTGAATCTGACTCCACAGAGTATGGATGGAATGTCAATATTCTATAATATTCGTTCTGTAAAGATCGACCCAGAGTTGGAAGAGGGGTGGACAGGAGAAGCTCAGGTCGTAATGATGGATACGGTCTATACGATTAAGTATGTATTTGCAGGTTATGAAAATAAAAAGGTGGCAGGTGGTAAATTTCGAGCAATGAAGTTTACTTGCGAGTTTGCTAATAATACCAGCAAGGGGGTGGAAATTATAAAGTTTGATATCTGGTATAGTGATGATAAGAATCGCATACCGTTGGCAATGGATTTTCCGATTAAGGGTGGAGTGATGAAAGTTACTCTCGATGAATATTCGGGTGTGAGATTCCCGCTGGATAGTCAGTTGAATGATTGATAGGGTGGCTATGTGGTTTGATAGAGCATATTTTATTGGAATTGGCGGAATCGGTATGAGTGCCCTGGCCCGCTGGTGTAATCTAACGGGTGTTGATGTTGCCGGTTATGATAGGGTTGAGAGTGCAATTACGAGAAGTCTTGCTAGCGAAAATATTGATGTTCACTATGATGACTCGGTAGAGTTAATTCCTGAAAGATTCAAAATCGATAGGGATCGGACTTTGGTCGTTTATACGCCGGCAGTTCCGAGTGATATGTCAGAACTTCAGTGGTTTGATAAAAATGGTTTTACTATAGTCAAGCGTTCTCGTTTTTTGGGTGAAGTCGCAGTTGGTAAATATGTTATGGCTGTAGCAGGTACTCACGGAAAGACAACAACCTCTTCGATGATTGCCCATTTCAATCGTGTGGTCACAGGTGGAGGCAATGCTTTTCTCGGGGGGATATCCAAAAATTTTGGCAGTAATCTTGTGTGCGGAGAGGGGCGTCGCCTTGCAGTTGAAGCTGATGAGTTTGACCGTTCGTTCTTGCAATTGTATCCAGATGTGGCTGTGGTGACTTCGGTAGATCCCGATCATTTGGACATATATGGGACGGCTGAGGCTGTCCAAGAAGCCTTTGAACAATTTATATCACAAATTAAAGAGGGTGGTACATTGGTGATAAAACTCGGCGTCGAGTTGAAAATTCCTAATGGTCTGAGAAAATATACCTACTCGATAGATGCAGTAGCTGATTTCTGCGTGGAAGATGTTAGAGTAGATGGTTGTGGAGATTATTGGTTCACGTTGGTTGTGCCTGATCGAAAGATTGAGAATTGTCATCTTGGAGTGCCGGGCTGGGTTAATGTCGAAAATTGTGTAGCCGCAGCAGCTGCTCTGTGGTGTGCAGGAGAAGTCGATGATGAAAAATTGCGTGAGGCAATGTCCTCATTCAGTGGTGTCAAACGCAGAATGGATTTCTATGTCAAAAGCGAAGATCGTGTCTATTTTGATGATTATGCACATCATCCGAGAGAGTTGTCAGCAGCTATATCGTCGGTGCGTAAGATCTATCCGACTCGTCATTTGACTGCGATATTTCAGCCGCACCTATATACCCGAACAAAAGATTTCTCGCACGAGTTTGCTGAATCTTTGTCTCAGGCAGACCGAGTGATTCTGCTACCGATATATCCCGCACGCGAGAAGCCGATTGAGGGTGTCTCGTCGAAATTGATTTTTGATGATGTCTGTGTCGAAAAATATCTGGTGGAAAAGAGAGAGTTAGCCGACGTGCTGACAGCGTTGAAGACAGATGTTGTCGGTACATTCGGAGCCGGTGATATCGAATTGTTATGCGAATCGGTTAATAATGTTATTCGTAATAAATGAAACGATTTTTGAAAATAGTAATACGCAGTTTGGTGTTACTGATCATCGCAATGTATCTGTTCTTTGCAGGCAGAAGCGTTGGTAAGAACTCAGAGAACGATATTGTCTGTAAGGAGTTGAAGGTGGTTATTGCCGACTCGGAACGTGCCGGTTTTATCACTGAGACAATGGTACATAATTGGTTCAAAGAGAGAGCAATGACTGTGGTGGGGAAACCTCTGAGTCAGATAAACACCCTCGAAATCAGAGATATGGTGATGTCACATTCGTATGTCAGCAATGCTTCGGTCTATAAAAATGTGTCGGGACAATTGTGTGTCGAATTGACTCAGCGTAGACCAATGATTAGATTCGAAACCAATTCGGGCCATAGTTGCTATCTGACAGATGATGGATGGCTGATTCCGACGCAATCTCGCTATTCGGTCGATGTCCCAATTGTTACGGGCGATTTGCGGCTCCCAGCATACGGCAAAATCTATAATTCCACAGAGAACGAAAATGTTGAAAAAAAGTTTGCTGAAAATTACGAGTTCTTGTACAAACTCATTAATTTTGTGAGATTCTTAGAGGGAAATTCTGACCTTAAATTAATGTTTGTTCAGATTAATGTCGTGAAAAATAGCGAAGTGGAATTGGTGCCACGAGTGGGTAATCATATTGTGTTGTTGGGCGGTGTTGATAGATATGAACAGAAACTTGAAAAATTAAATAAATTTTATACTGAAGGACTCGGTTACGATAGTTGGAACAAGTATAAAGTTATAAACCTGAAATACGAAAATCAGGTAGTGTGTAGCAAATAATGAAATAAAAAATAATGAACACTGAGAATTATATCATAGCAATAGATGCCGGAACAGCGAATGTCGTCGCTTTGGCAGGACGTCCTACAGAGGACGGACGCATTGAATTGGTCACAGGAGCAATGTGTGCTTCAGAGGGATTTATGCGTGGTGATATAAAAAATATCGAGTCGAGTACAAAGGCGATTAAACAAGCAATTACAGATCTCGAGACTGAACTCGGAATTGAAATCTCTGAAGCTGTAGTCGGAATGTCGGGTCCGAGTATAAAGTGTAGAAAACAATCGGGTTATGTCTTTGTCGAAAATAATGAAGGTGAAGTCAAAGAGGCAGACCTCCAGCTGCTTAATAAATCGATGCTGAACGCACAAGTTGGTGTCGGTGAAAGTATTATACATATTTCGGCTCAGAATTATTCGGTCGATGGAGAACGTGATATCAGACAACCCGTAGGTATGATGGGTAAAAAACTTGAGGCCGAATTTAATATCGTAACAAATGACAAGGCTGCCGTAGGTCGTATTGAGAAGTGTCTGCATCGTGTTGGTGTGAGGGCCGTAGGATATGTGTTAAACGGAGTTGCTGCTGCAGAAGCCGTATTGAGTGAAGACGAAAAAGAACTCGGTGTTGTTGTGGTTGATATCGGCGCAGGTACTACAGACTTGGCTGTGTATCACGATAATATTGTCCGATATGTCAGTGTTATTCCCATTGGAGGAGACCTGATTAACAAAGATATTCGTCAGGCCGGAATCTTGGAACGTTGTGCTGAAGATTTGAAACTCAGAGGTGTGGCAATGGCTGAGTATGCCTCAACACAGATACTGCCCGTTTCGACTGTCGGATACTCGTCAAAAAAAGGTATTTCTCAGAAAAATCTCTCGATGATTATCGAGGCTCGATTGATGGATATTATCGAGGCTGTGCAGAATGAACTCAACAAGTCGGGATACGCAAAGTTGCTTGAAGGTGGTATCGTATTGACCGGTGGTTCTGCCCGTTTTGATAAAATTGATGAATTGTTCTCTAAGAGTATGAAGATGCCCGTGAGAATCGCAAGTTCAAGTTGCGGAATAGATGTGGGTGAGAATAATTTCTACAACGATTTGAGTTATATCCCGGCGATGGGTATTATGATAAAAGGTGTGAAAGATGGATTAGTGACATACACCAAGGCTGTTGAACAACTTGAAATCAAGAAGGAAGAGGTCAAAGTAGTTGTGTCTAAAGAAGAGGAACCTGACGAAGAGTATCAAAATGACGAAACTCAGGAGGAAGAAACTTATGATGAACCCACGAAAAAAACGGTAGATGTACCTAAGAAATTCGGATCGTTTATCAAAAATTTTATCGATAAAGTTAACGGACTATTTGAAGTCGTTGATGAAGATAAGAAGTCAGAGTCGAGAAATAGAAAAGGAAACTCTGGCTATGATGATTTGTAATTGTTAGATTGTCAATAAGATATGGAAAAATTGATAGATTTTGATGCACCAGTATCCTCAAACTCGATAATCACAGTGATAGGAGTTGGTGGAGGTGGAAACAATGCCGTTAACCATATGTTCAATCTTAAAGTCGCAGACGATAAGATTAGAGAGGATCGTGGTGAAGAGGTCGAAACTGATGTGGTGACATATATAGTTTGTAATACAGACCGTCAGGCTTTGGAGCATAGTCGTGTCCCGTTGAAGATCTGTCTTGGATCAGGTCTTGGCGCTGGCAATAATCCCGAAAAAGGACGCGAGGAGGCAGAAAAATCGATAAACGATATAGTGTCACACTTCAGAGCTAACAATACGGAAATGCTCTTTGTAACGGCCGGAATGGGCGGTGGAACCGGAACCGGTGCGGCTCCTGTTATAGCAGCTGCAGCTAAAAAAGAGGGAATCCTGACTGTGGGTGTAGTTACGATGCCATTGCGTGCAGAGGGACCAAAACGTTGTGGACAAGCCGAACGTGGTATCGAAGAGTTGAAAAAGAATGTTGATGCATTATTGATTATAAATAATGAGAACATTCGAGAAATGTATGGTTCTTTGGCTTATAGTGAAGCATTTAAAAAGGCTGATGAGGTGTTGGCTACGGCAGTGAAGTCAATTACGAGCATTATCTACGGACACGGGTATGTGAACGCCGATATGGAAGATGTTAAATCTATTATGCGTGATAGTGGTGTGTCATTGATGTGTATGGCTGTGAGTCCGGGAAATGAATCAATAAAAAAGGCAATGATAGACTCTCTTGAGTCGCCACTGCTCAATCATAATGATATCGGAGGTGCTCAGAAAATTTTGGCCTATATAAGTTGTGGTCGAGATGAAATTACGCTGAACGAGTTGCATAGTGTAATGGAAGAGTTGCAGTTTATGACAGGTGGTACGGATATCATCTGGGGAGCAGGTCGTGATGAGTCGTTGGGCGATCAGAATTCGGTGACTATTATTGCTACGGGATTCAATAAAGAGGTAGATCTGAAAACTGACGCAGCCAAGGAGGCCGAACGTAGAATGGAAGAGTTGAAACGTCAACGAGAACAAAAAGATAAATTGCCTGAAGAACCTAAAACTGAAGTTATCGCAACAAGTCCGTCGCGTCCGGCAATCGTAGACATCGATTACGAGGATTGGGAATCTAGACCTGCGTTTATAAGACGTAAAATGGTGTTTGATAATACACGAACCGAGTCTACAAAAACAAGTGGTAAAGATGTGTCGGGTAGTAATGCAGAATTGTTCAAGCATTAATAACAGAACAGAGGGATATGGGTGTTGAACTTATCTCCCTCTTTTTTATATGAGTACGAAAAAAGGCTGCCTTTACAGACAGCCTTTTTATATTTGTCGAATGGTGACTACTCAGCAACAACTTCGAACTTAACCTCAGCAGTAACTGCTTTGTGAAGTTTAACGAAAGCACTATAAGTACCCAATTCTTTAACTGTGTCAACAGTGATAACTTTCTTGTCGAAAGCAAAACCTTTAGCTTCGAGAGCTTCAGCCACTTGAGCTGTAGTTATAGAACCAAAGATTTTGTTACCTTCCTCAGCAACTTTAGCTGTGAAAGAGAGTGTCAATTCAGCCAATTTACCTGCTGTAGCTTGAGCTTCTTCGAGCAATCTAGCTTCTTTGTGAGCTTGTTGACGAATATTTTCAGCCAACACTTTCTTTGCAGATGCAGTAGCTGTTTTTGCAAAACCCTGAGGAATCAGGTAGTTATTAGCGTAACCCGGACGAACGTTAACGATATCGTTGCGGCTACCCAAATTTTCAACGTCTTTAATCAGAATGATTTCCATAATAAGAGTCCTCCGCAATTATTTCAACATATCGGTTACAAATGGCAGCAACGCAAGGTGACGAGCACGTTTAACAGCTTGAGCCACTTTCTTTTGGTATTTTTGTGAAGTTCCAGTGAGACGTCGAGGTAAAATTTTACCTTGTTCGTTCAAGAACTTTTTCAGGAATTCAGGATCCTTGTAGTCGATATACTTAATACCACTCTTTTTGAAACGGCAGTATTTTTTCTTCTTAACCTCTACTGTAGGAGGATTAAGATATCTGATTTCTTGAGATACTGTTGACATGGATTATTCCTCCTTTTTTTTGTTAAGTTGATTTTTACGTTTTTCAGCATATTCGATAGCGTACTTGTCGAGTCTGAAAGTCAAGAAACGAATGATGCGTTCGTCGCGACGGTAAGCAGTTTCGAGTTTGTTAACGATATCTCCTTCTGCGCTGAATTCGAGAAGGAAGTAATAACCGGTGGTCTTCTTTTGAATCGGATAAGCGAGATTTTTCAAACCCCATTCCTCTTCATTAACGATTTGACCGCCGTTTTCGGTGATGACACCGCGGAATTTGCCAAACAGTTCCTTCAACTGAGCATCCGATAAAACGGGTGTGGCAATGAAAACGGTTTCGTAACGATTCATAAATAAGTTAAATTTTGTTAAACACTTTAATGCAAAAAGCGTCGCAAAGGTAATTCCTTTTTTTAAATTCTCAAATTTTTTGAACAATTTATTTATTTTGTAGAATAATTAATAATTTTGCACGAACGTAATAATCAGATAATATGAATTGGATTGATATAATTTTGATTGTGCCGCTGTTGTGGGCAATTGTGGTTGGATACAAAGATGGTATTATTGCACAGCTTGGTGGTATTGCCGGATTGCTGTTGGGAGTGTGGTTGGCCTTCAAATATGCAGCACAAGTCGGTGCGTGGTTGAATGCACCTGAGGCAATTTGTCAGGTTGTAGGTTTTCTTGTGGTAGTTTTGGTCGTTATTGTGGCAGTAGGGTTGCTCGGAAAATTGCTCGGAAAACTTTTTGATTGTGTTGGACTCTCAATAATAAATAAACTGGGGGGCGTCGTATTGGCACTTATAAAAATGAGCCTTTTGTTGAGTGTTCTGATTATGGGTTTTGATTTGGTAAATAGAAATACCAAGTGTGTTGAGCAGTCAAAACTTGATGATGCAAAATTATATCGACCGATTGAGAAGGTTTCGTCAGTCGTATTCCCATATCTGTTGGATTTAAACAAGGATAAAAATGGCAAGTAATCTGCACAGAGGGCTGGTTGTTAAATCTGTTGGTAATATCTATACGGTTGTTGATGCTCAGGGTGAGTGGGTTGAGTGTCGAATCAAAGGGAAAATTCGTTTGAGAGAGATCAGAACTACCAATCCTGTTGCCGTAGGAGATTGGGTTGAGTATGAAATTGATGCGACAGGACAGAGAGTAATTGTAGATATTGTTCCGCGTCGTAATTATATTATACGTCGAGCATCGAATCTTTCAAAGGAGTCGCATATTATTGCTGCCAATCTTGATCAAGTGTTTATCATCGTAACTCTAGACAGACCTCCGACAAGTCGAGAATTTATCGATAGATTGTTGGTTACGGCAGAGGCCTATAATGTTCCACCTATTATTATACTGAATAAATCCGATTTGTATAAAGATGAAATTCTGGAACAGATGCGTCAGGATTTTGTTTATACCTATAATAAAATAGGGTATCAGGTTCTGGAGGTTTCAGCTACGGAGAGAATCGGTCTGGAGCAACTGAACGAGATGTTGTCGGATAAGGTGTCGTTGTTTACGGGTAATTCAGGCGTTGGAAAATCAACTTTGATTGGATCCCTGATACCAGGGTTTACCCCTCGTACGGGTGAGATTTCAGATGTGAATAATCGTGGGAAACATACTACGACATTCTCAGAGATGTATCCCTTGTCCGGTGGAGGCTACCTTGTAGATACTCCGGGGATAAAAGGATTCGGTGTAGTTGACATTGCTACAGATGAGATAGGTCACTACTTCCCCGAGATATTCCGTGCATCAGAGGGGTGTCAGTATGGAAATTGTTCGCATACACACGAGCCAGGTTGTGCTGTAAAGTGCGCTGTTGAAGCTGAGGAGATCCCATATTCAAGATATATCAGTTACCTAAAATTGCTGGACGATGGTGGAAAATATCGACGTTGAGGAGAAAATCGAGTACCTTGAGTCGTTTATGTTGGCTGAACGATTCGAACGAATGTGTCAGGTCGTGTCGCAGCGTACCAGATATATGACTATATGTCTTGAGAATACGTTTCATCCTCAGAATGCGAGTGCTGTAGTCAGAACAGCTGAGGCTTTCGGGTTGCAGGATATATATACAGTTGAGACATTGACACGTTTTGATCCGAATACGAAAATCGTGCGTGGAACAGACAAATGGATCGATCTGTATCGTTACAGGGCTTATGAGGGAGGTTCTACGAGTGCTGTTATTGGAGATTTGAAGCGTGCGGGATACCGCATCGTTGCAACTACGCCACACGAAGGTGATCTGACTCCGGAAACATTTGATGTAACTCGTGGAAAGTTTGCTGTATTTTTTGGTACCGAACACGCAGGTATTTCTGATGATGTGGTGCGTCAGGCTGATGAGTTTTTGAAAATCCCAATGTTCGGTTTTGTAGAGAGTCTGAATGTGTCGGTTTGTGCCGCAATCGTAATGCAGCGACTGCTGGAAAAACTCAGAGCCTCTGATGTTGATTGGAGATTGAGCCAAAGTGAACAGATGAAGATACTATTTAGATGGATGTGCGGAAGTATTCAGGATTCGCAAAAAATTTTGGAAAGGAGATTCGGAAAATGAGAATGAAAGATCTGTTTTTGACCCACGTAGGTCAGACATCTGATATGCCATTGATGATGGAGGTGGAACGTGCCGAGGGGATATATTTTTATGGACCTGATGGCAAGAAATATACCGACCTGATATCTGGGGTGACTGTGTGCAATACGGGACACGCAAATAAAAAGGTGATTGATGCAGTTTGTCAGCAGGCTCAAAAATATATGCACGTGATGGTTTACGGAGAGGTTATTGAATCTCCTCAGGTGAAATATGCCGTTGCCTTGGCAAATGAGCTACCAGAAAAATTGTCGACAGTCTATTTTGTTAATTCTGGTAGCGAGGCTATAGAAGGTGCATTGAAACTTTCTAAGAGATGGACTGGTCGTTCGGAGTTGATATCTTGTCGCAATGCCTATCACGGATCGACCCACGGAGCAATCAGTATGATGGGTGGCGAAACTTTCAGAGAGGCATTCCGTCCGTTATTGCCTGATGTGCGTCAGATAAGATATGACTCGATAGAGGATTTGCAATATATAACCACTCGTACGGCTGCGGTTTTGATTGAGCCAATTCAGGGTGAGGGTGGAGTCAGGGTGCCTTCGGAGGAATGGATTCGTGCTTTGAGAGCAAGATGTACCGAAGTTGGAGCACTGCTGATTTATGATGAAGTGCAGACGGCTTTTGGTCGTACAGGAAATTTATGGGGTTGGCAGAGAGTTGGAGTTGTTCCCGATGTTATGTGTCTTGCAAAGGCTTTAGGGGGAGGAATGCCGTTGGGTGCATTTGTATCTTCGTCAGAGATAATGGATTGTCTGAAACGTAATCCGGTGTTGGGTCATATTACAACCTTTGGCGGACACCCTGTGTGTTGTGCTGCGGGGTTGGCATCATTTGAATATCTTCTCGAGAGTGGGTTGCATCTGAAGGCTGACGAAAAAGGTGAACAGTTTGTGCAGAGATTGAAAAATATCAAAGGTTTGAAAGAGATACGTCGAGTGGGATTATTGCTTGCTCTGGATTGGGGCAGTGTGGAGATGTGCAATCGAGTGGTTAAAAAGTTGACAGATGCAGGAATGTTGACAGAATCATATTTGTTTGCACCCGAGTCTATGAGGATATCTCCTTCACTGACAATAACATCTGAGGAGATTGATTCGGTGTGTGACGAGTTTATTTCGATACTTTCAGAATTATAAGATTGTTTTGTGTTGTTATTCGATAACGGCTACGATTGTAGAGTCGCAGTCTGCCCAATCGTATATCCATTTGGCGAGAGAGGTTGCACAGCGTACACACATATGTGATCGCGGAGTAGTGCCCAGCGAGTGACTCCATTCTATGATGTTTTGTGCCGGAAAGTTTGTTGGTATACCGTGAATGTAAGCACCTCCGGAGAATCTGCTGGCGTAGGGTGAAAATCCTGCAATTGTAGAACTGCCGTCCTTTAAAAATGACATTTTTCGCAGTTTGTTTTGTACTAAAAATATGCCCAAAGGTGTGGCTCGCTTGTAAGGAGCTCGTTCAAGTCCTGTTGTGGCAGGATTGACTGCCCGAAGCCACCAGCCTGAATCACTATGCTCACAAATTGCAATGTTCTGGAATTTTCGGTCTACGACTATGACTTTCCTAAACTTGTCGGTAGATAGTTGTCTGATGTAACGTTTCGGAACAAACCACCTGCCGTTTATGGTTGAGATTTCAATGAGTGTGAAATCCGTTGAATCGTTGTTGATAATACCGACGAGTGTGCCATCACGAACATACCTTTCGGGATTGGAACTTGATGTGGTTCTGTAAAGCGGAGCAGACTGATGTCGCAGTGTGCCGAATCGGTCTTGAATAGCATTGTGTCTGTCTACACAGAAATCTGATACAAGTGCTGCAATGCCGTTTTTGTTTTTGTAGTTATCAATAGCGGCAAGTGTCGAATTGCTTGCGGAAAATCTCATTATGAGTTCAATCACCGAGTCAATCTTCTCAATTTGAATACGGCGATTTTCGTTTCTGTATATATAGTCGTCAGCCAGTGTGTATCTGTCATAAAATAGCGCTCGTCGTGATTTTATAGCTTCACCTGAGAGATAAAACATTGCTCCCAGCAGTGAAAAAATGATTATCTTTTTCATAATGCATCGAACTTTTTACAATTAATTCGATGCAAAAATCGTGCTACGAAATGACTCTTTTTTGCTACTTGTTTAGACTAATTTATACTGCCCGAGTAACTGACTGAGTTGTAGAAGGCAGAACGAATCTCGAGATTCACTTAGCCACTCGGAGTCGAAATGTCGAACACAAATGTGTAGGTGTTACCCGTAAAATCGGTTCCGGAAAAGGTGATGTGCCAGCCGTCCTGAATTTTCTCAATGGTGTAGTCGTGAGGTGAGAGAATGTCAAAATTCAGAATTGTCAGATATTGATTTATGTATCCTTTATAATAAGGTAGGTATACTCGAATGTAGTTATCCCACACGTCAATGTAATAGTTGCGGAATATCGACTGCGTAGGACCTGTAAACTGAGATATGCTAGTGGGCGTAAATTGCCAATTGCGGGATTGAATCAGCGAGTCAATATAGCGAGTTTCCTGAGCATATCTTTCTTGACGTGCTTCGGCTCTTAGGGTGCGTCGTTGTTGTCGTACAATCTGTGATGGAGACTGCTGAGGAACTGAATCGTAGGATACTAATAGGATAAATAGCAATGCCGTAGTTGAAATCGTTGCGAGTATTTTGTATTTCATAATGTTGTGTTTTTGAAATAATGTTGTATATATGTTTTTGATATTTTGCAAAATTTTTGCCAATGAGTTAAAATTTGCTAAAAAAAGTCGTAAATTTGCGCGCTTAAAATCAAAAGAGATAAAATGCAAAAAATTCGTAATATCGCAATTATTGCTCACGTAGACCACGGTAAAACTACGCTCGTGGATAAGATGATACTGCAAGGAAAATTGTTTAGAGATCCAGATAAGGCGGGTGAACTCATTATGGATAATAATGACATCGAACGTGAACGCGGTATAACTATTCTTGCCAAAAATGTATCGGTAATTTATAAAGATTATAAGATTAACATTATAGACACTCCGGGACACTCGGATTTCGGTGGCGAAGTTGAACGTGTGTTGAATATGGTGGACGGAGTCTTATTGTTGGTTGATGCTTTCGAGGGAACAATGCCACAGACACGATTCGTTCTGCAGAAGGCGTTGTCAATGGGTAAGAAACCTATTGTCGTTATTAATAAGGTAGACAAACAAAATTGTCGTCCCGATAATGTACACGAAGAGGTGTTTGATTTGATGTTTGCCCTTGATGCAAATGAGGATCAACTTGACTTTACGACACTCTATGGCAGTGCAAAACAGGGTTGGATGTCAAAGGATTGGAAGACTCCAACATCAGATATTACTCCGTTGCTTGATGCTATTATTGAGGAGATTCCTGCACCAAAGGTGGTCGAAGGTACACCTCAATTGTTGATCACATCATTGGAGTATTCTTCCTACGTCGGTCGAATCGCAGTAGGTAAACTCAGTCGTGGTACATTGAAAAACGGAATGTTCTGTACTCTGGCAAAACGCGACGGCGAAACTATGGTCAAGACCAGAATTAAAGATTTGATGGTATTTCAGGGATTGTCTAAAGTTAAGGTCGATGAGGTGCAGTGTGGCGAAATCTGTGCTTTGGTCGGAATAGAAGGTTTTGAGATTGGTGATACAGTTGCCGATTACGAGAATCCCGAGCCACTCGATCCGATTGCAATTGACGAACCGACGATGAGTATGCTCTTTACAATCAATGATTCACCATTCTTTGGTAAAGATGGAAAATTCGTGACATCTCGCCACCTGAAAGAGCGTCTTGATCGTGAGTTGGAAAAGAATCTCGCTTTGAAGGTCGAACAGGCTGAGAGTGCAGATAGCTTTACGGTTTATGGTCGAGGTATTCTTCACTTGAGCGTGTTGATTGAAACAATGCGTCGTGAAGGTTATGAACTGCAGGTGGGGCAACCTCGTGTAATTATAAAGAATGTTAATGGTCAGGATTGCGAGCCAATCGAAGAGATGACTATTGACTTGCCTGAGGAGTATTCGGGAAAAGCAATCGAAATGGTGACAAAGAGAAAGGGCTCACTCTTGAGTATGCACTCTGTTGGTGATCGTGTCAGACTTGAGTTTGAAATACCATCGCGTGGTACTATCGGATTGAGAAGCAACCTGTTGACCGCCACTGCGGGTGAGGCAGTGATGTCTCATAGACTGAAGGACTTTGAACCATACCGAGGTGATATGGAGACTCGTATAAATGGCTCGCTTATCGCAATGGAGACAGGTCAGGCTTATGCTTATGCCATAAATAAGTTGCAGGATCGAGGTCGTTTCTTTGTTAATCCTGGAGATGAAATCTATGCGGGACAGGTTGTGGGTGAAAGTACGCGTGCAGACGATATTGTTGTCAATCTGACTAAATCTAAAAAATTGACTAATATGCGTGCAAGTGGTAGCGATGAAAAAATGAATATTGCTCCAGCTGTAATATTTTCACTTGAAGAGGCTCTCGAATATATAAAAGATGATGAATATGTAGAGATTACTCCGAAATATATGCGATTGAGAAAGATTATCCTCGACGAAATCGAGCGTAAAAGAAAATCTAAGTAAATATAATTTTGACGGATTGAAAAAGTGGATCGAATAATTCGGTCCACTTTTTTTGTTCGGAGAGTTATGTCATTGAAAAAGTGATGAATAATTACAAAAAAAGATGAGGAAAAATTGTGGGAATTATAAAAAAATAGTATCTTTGCGAGGATTTTTCTGCGTAAAGACAACGGTCTTATATACGGAGATTGTTGCACGAAACATTGATTATCAGTCAGTTATGATTGGATAACTTGGTGTATTTGTGTCGTGGTTTTTTAGTATATATGCTGTTGATTATGACAGAAAATGTAATAATTAAAAATTAACTAATAAACAAAATGACTGATCCTATTGCAGACTTTCTAACACGGATTAGAAACGCGGTGAAAGCCAACCATAAAGTGGTTGAAGCTCCCGCATCGAAAATGAAGCAGGAGATCGCAAGAATCCTGCACGAACAGGGTTATATCCTGGCGTACAAGATGGGTGAAGACCAACAAGGTCACAAGACTATCAAGGTCGCTTTGAAGTATCACCCAGAATCGAAACTGTCGGCAATCAAAAACCTGCAACGCGTGAGCCGTCCGGGTCTCCGTCGCTATGCAAGCGTGAGCGAAATGCCTCGCGTATTGAATGGTCTCGGAATTGCCATCGTATCAACATCAAAAGGCATTATGACCGACAAACAGGCTCGTAAAGAAAATGTTGGCGGCGAGGTGCTGTGCTTTGTTTACTAATTAAAATTAACAACAATGTCAAGAATTGGAAAAT
>JAEIGA010000184.1_pt1 | contig 87996 bp, 115 predicted proteins | sample 9270691 | NCBI WGS metagenome assembly JAEIGA01 (sample SAMN17057246, study PRJNA624740) | gut metagenome | biome: biome; isolation source: fecal sample | host: Bos grunniens | place: China: Xizang | collected 2019 | reverse complement strand
ATCAATCTTACTTACATAGAGATACTATGTTCTGTTCCATAATATACCTTAAATTAGGTTGTACCCTATGTTTAAGTTTATTGTAACTATATAATATTTGATATGTCTTATGACGATAGTTTTTATTAAAGTCTTCCTTACTGATTTCCTGTTCTTTTACCGAAAAAAGCTCGTTATATAAAGCACAGAACTTAACAATAGACTGACTTATATCTTTAAGCTCTCTTAACTGCTCTTTAACTAGACTATATTGGTATGATAATATGTTATAAACTTCTGTATAGTTATACCCCTCGCTGTCAACTCTACATACGCAATGGTAGTTTAATGATAGGAATGGATAACCTAACTTGTAATCGTTGTTTTCCCAACGAATGTTAATACCCCCGTAATTATATGTTAATAATAGGTTCGGGTGTACTTTCTTAATTTCTTGCATACGGTTTGAGCCGTGAGTGAAACTTAAGTTGTTCCTAAAAGTGGATACAACCTTACATAACTTAGATATTGTTCGTTTATTGACATTAGAAAGTATATCTTCTAGGGCTTTAATTTCCATTAAGACAGTTCCGTGTGTCATATTTAATTCTGTTATGTAGTCGTACATTTAACCCTTTCAGTTGTCTGCTTACACTACTATTATAACATTTTGAGTGTGTAATGTCAAGTGTATTGTTTCAGCTTTGTTACAATTATTTACAATTCCCCAAATACTTTTTTAAAGGCTTGTACTATGAGTTTTATATCCCTCGTAGTCTTGCCTTGATGTCTGCTCTTAAACACCTCAAAGCTAACTATGTTACCTTTCTCGTCCTTGTGTATCATTTTATTAGTATATTCAAACAGAGTCTTTAGTAACTGCTCTCTTACATCATCTTCCATAATCACCTACCATATTTAACTTACTAAGTTCTAGGAAATTCCTAATTTGATTGATGTTATCTTCCGTTAGGTTCATCATTTCAAAACACATCAAATAAGGGTCTTCTAGTGTACCTTTTAATAACACTACACTGCACTTAGTTCCACTCACAACTAATTGTATGCCGTCTACATGTGGTATTGTAAGTCCTAGATAGTTCATTGTTCCGTCTTCCCAAATGGTAACATTTTTCTTATCTGATTTAGGATTTCCGATTATCAATACCCAATTAGGTTCATGACTTATTGTGTTCATCTTTCTGATTACTGCTATATTTACCACCCTATAACCTCCATTTATATAAGAGATTATAGGGTAAATAAGTATAGTTGTCAATTTTAGTCTTCTTTCTTGACTCTGTTTTTAGCACTTCTCTGCATTTTGATTTCACGATACTTCATGATGTAGATAAATCGCTGATATGCTTTCTTAGAAAGTTCATAATAGATTGGAGGTAGCTTTAATGGAATGTTATTAAATCCCTCATACTTCAAAAATCCCATAGGAGTAGAAGTTACAACCCTTACAAAGTCTGGATTTTCTAAAGATACAAAGTAGATATGGGCAATTCTAGTCTTGTATTTAATGTACCCAAGTCTAAAACTTTGACCCCCGAAAACTAAGTAATTGTTTTCCAAATCGACTGTTGCTCCCTCAATTTGTTCTGCAAAGAATGGGAGTAACTTAATAACATCATCATACCCCAAATCCTCAATACGGACTTTCAAGGCTTTGATTTCAGCCAGTAAGTCGTCTGGACTTACACCAGTCTTCTTAGCCACTTCTTCAATGGACTTCTGTTTACAAAGTCTTTTCTTTTCAGATGTCTTTTTTTGTCTTGCCATAAAATGTTCCTTTATGTTGTGTAACTCTATACTACGATTTTTACATTTCTTGAATTTAGAAATGACTTTATTTTGTTTTTGTTGTTTGCTAAACCTATTGCCTCGTCTAGTGGTATCTTTGTAGGGTTATCTCTACCTATTACAAAACCCATTCTAAACTTATAAGGCATGTCTGTTCGTCTAGTAACCTCCAGCAGAATACATCTATCTTTGGATATACTAAAGTTGTTAAGTATCTCATAGATGATGACATCATCAAAGATGTCGATATCTTTCTCTGCTAGATATACTAGGTCTGCTTTGTAAGAACTAAAAGAGAATGCTCTTTCAAATATAGGTCTAGTATGTTCTGCCGAAAAGAACTCATCTATTAGTATGTTCAAAGCCGAGTCTATATCCATAATGTAAGGTACATTGAATACTGCCACACTATTACACTCTAGATTGTCGCCTCTTTGAGTTTGTTTTTTTACGATAAGATAAAATGTGAACATGTATTGTACCTCTTACATTACAATCACATTATAACATTTAGTTCTTGAATTTTCAATACTTTTGATTTGATTTTGTTACAATTCGTTACACTTCGCCGAAAAGATGTCTATGAGCTAGTTCTATGTCGTTCATATCAAAGAAGAATAGGATATCTTCTACAGTCTTATCCAACTCGTTTAAAGGTTCATCAGTTAGTGATGATATAAAGTCTTTAAGTGGTACGAACTCACCGTTATAGATGAATGACAGCCTCAATTTAGTGCTATATTTATAATCCCTATGCTCTGTAACTTCCACAATCATGCCAGTTCTACATTCGCCGTTTACTCGTCTGCAAATATCTTTACAAGCCTGTAGGTCAAATATATCCCAATCGTCAGTTGAAGTGAAAACACTTGTTTCTTCTGTGTCTGGTAGCTTGAAGTTGAAGTGGTCTACAGCATTGTTATTGAACTTTACAGTAACTAAAGGATACACAAGTTTAAGAACATATCCTATGTAGTCATAAACCATTTCGATACCTCTACCCCAGTATCCAAATTGAGCTTTAACTTCATGACTGCCGTCTTTAAATGTCTTCTTAACGATTATAATTGAGTTTTCTGGCATTATTACTTTCTCCCTAGTCCATAATTTAAGTTATTGTAGTCCTTGCCATTAAAACTATCTGATAATCGTTCCATTACCTTTGTATAATGCTCATACATATATCTATGATGTGTTCTTATGCGTTCCCACTCCTCGTGTGCTTTAGCATACCTTTCAAGCTCCACAATTCTATAAACATTGTCGTCTAGAGTTTTCCTACACCTTTCTCTCGCCTCATCATATCTCTTTATTATTAAATCCTTGTCTATATAGTAGAGTCTACTTCTATCGGATTTAAGTCTACTATGAGTTTCCAAGATAATAGTTCCTATTCCGTACATTCCACCGTCTATGTATTTCACACCATTAGGTTTACTAACACCTGTTCGTTTCACTTCTTCTCGTTCCGTGAAAGTCAGATATTCCCCAGTAATATTAGTACTTGAACACCCCTCTGGTGCAAACCAACCCATATTCCAGTTAGTCGCTTTAAGTAGTTCCGTACTTAAACCTCGTGTTACTTGCTTTCCCTCGTTTTTATTAACGAAGTCCACAAAGATTTCTCTACAGTCATCTAAAATATCAGCCATAGTTGATAGGTTCTTAATAGACTTTCTTAAACTGTTTTCCATTTGACTAAAAACATCTTTATTGTCGCCCCACCTAGAAGTTTTATATATCATAGTTCCTCCTCTTATGGTACTATGATATCCTAATATGTAACCCTTGTCAACCAATATCTACTATATCAACTGTATGGTCAATTTGAAAGTTATCCTTGCTAATTCTAACTGCTTTAGGCAGATGTTTTTCCACATATTCACTATCACAAAGGTTGTCAGCTATCTCATAGGCTTTAGGTGGTATATCTAGAGGCTCAATATATGTCGCAAAGTCCACAACACTATTCATAAGATAGATAAACTCTTTCTTAGCTCGTGAATACCTTAGATAACCCAAAGAGTCCTCATTTATAGCCTCTAAAACTCGTCTAGTGAGGTCTGCTTTGACTTCTTCAACTGTTATATTACGCATGTCTTTCTTACCCACAAAAGGTATAATTGTAATGTTCTCATCTACAGCTTTCTTAACTAGAGTACATACATGAGATGATGAAGTACTAGAGAAATAACAGATATTAACAAACAATATTCTCTTACCCTCTTTGCCTCTATACTGCTTGCCTATAAGGGTATTGTAGGAAAAGAACTTATGCTCCTTAAATGACATAGAGTATGAATATCCGTACTCCTTAGCATAGTCAAAATAGTCTTTATATAAGTCTACATTTGCCACTAATACACCTCTATTCTAGTTCCAAGTAAACTGTGTCATTTTTAGATAAAGAGTTATCTTTCCAAAGGTTCAAAAACTCTTTTATCAAAGTATGTTGTATCTTTTCATCTTCCGTAGGTTCTACCTTTACTGGCTCTAGTTCTTCTAACTCTTTCATACTGCAAGAGTATTTTTTCTCTACTTCTCTTAGGCAAGTATAGAACTTATCATTAGATGACATTATCTTTTTTAATTGTTTGCATACTAAGTCATAAGTACTTTTATTAACTCTAACAACACCAGAATTAAGTAACTGGCAACCATGTAAGGAAAATGCTACACCCAGTATAGCTAGTAAAGGTCTTGCGTTGTCTATTTCCATTAACTGAATATCAACAGCCTTAATGCCTCTACCTTGAACACCTTTGTTATGGTTATAGATGATAAATTCCTCATTATCCTGTACAACTCTGATTTGTGCAGATAAAGTTGCATTAGTATTAAATCTGTGTCGTTTGTAAATAGTTAGTGCTAAAGACATATTCTGTTCCTTTCATTTGCTTGCTTACCCTATTATTATAACAAATAATAGGGTAAATGTCAAGTGTTTTGTTTTTGTTTTGTTACAATTCTTAATACTTGTCTTTTTGGATTTTAGACTCTATGTCTTTAACAAAAGCCTTTAATTCTGCTATTATCTTCTGCGTATTTTCATAGCTTAGAGCATGAATGTCATCTCTTTTGTCGTTTTCATCTCTTATAGAGAATAGGATTGGAGTGTAATATTCCAAGTTTACTTGACTAGCTTTAGTAATCATAGCCTTTTTATGGTGGTAATTATGTAAAGCATACAAGCCGTCAACCCTTACTCCACCGAGTCTATCGTTTTCTTTGACTCGTCTAGCTAAGGACTTTTCAAATTCTTCATAACTACGAACATAAAACATCTTATAATCTGGTAACAACTTCTCATTAAATTTGTCGTATCTATGCAACTTGTAGGTTATCTGTAAAGCATACAGCTTAACAGGGAGTTGTGATATGTCAAACGATGTCTTATACCTATGTAATTCTACTTCATTATCCATTATTATTTACCTTTTCTAAATATATCTCTAATACAAGTATATGATGAATATACTGGTACTACAAGACTTCCGTCTTTATATACCTCGTCTTGCAAGTCCAACATATTTTGAATACTTGCTATCATCTTTCTAATACCAAAGGTTACAACATTTCTCAATTCGTGATATTCTTCCCAATTACACTTAGGAGTATTATTTATTTGAAAGAAGTCAGAGTCCACAGCTACTTCCCTCATATCTAAGATATTGCAAAATTCAGCCCTTTCAAAACTTTCTTTAGACTGGTTTTCTGGAAATATCTCTACTGATACTAAATGACTGTCCTCTATTTGACTTATTACTACTTCGCCTACTGGACTTGATAATGATACATAATCACAACCCAAGATGTATTGTTTATTTGACATGTTCTGTTCCTTTCGTTTGCTTGCTTACTCTATCATTATACAGTTTATTAGAGTAAATGTCAATACTTTAGAAACAGTTTTGTTACAATTCTTAACATTCCATGATTTTATTGATACTTGCAGTATCCTTAATCTTCAATAGGTAGTCTACCAAATAGTCTTTTTGCTTGTTAGTCATCTTATGGTAAATGATAAACAGCTCCTCATCATCGCAAGGGCAATTAAGGGCAATCCAGTTCCTTTTACATATTAGGTAATCCCTATATAAGCAAGAATAATTATCTATCTCAAATTGTTCTTGTTCTTCTCTAAGGTTCTTTTCAGCAACATATTCGCCAGCCCACTTTTCATGCTTGCCCCAAGATACCCTATGAAATCTACCATAGGGGTCTAACCAACCAATAGGGTGTTTTTTACTCTTTTTGTGTACATGTATGATTTTATAGTCTAGCATTTACTGTCGCCTCTAGATTGTTACTGTTCTAAAATATGTCGTTTTTCTAGTCTATCTAACATTTCTTCTACTCGCCCCATTCTTTCTGGCATAGAGTCTAATGGAAGTTCAATTAACTCATACATCGCCCAATTATCGCAAAGCTCATAATTGGCTTTTAATCTTTCTAAATCTTGTGCCAGTTCTTCATAGTCAGATAATAAGCTACCAAAACTATCTACTATAGGTTCTATTCCGTTGAATACCTTACTGCTTAGTGGGTTTGATACTATAAACAGTCCTATTCTAGCTTTGTAGTCTTCTAGGTTTTCAGTTATCTTTTTAAATCTGTTGTTAAGGTTCTCGTCAAATAATTTACTATGATTTGCTTTTCGTTCTTTTAGCTCTTGTATCTGCTGTACTTTAGCGTTTAGCTCTCGTAGTCTTAATCCTATAGCGTAGCCACTCTTATCCAGAAAAGAACTATACACGGCAGAGGTACTTCTTAAACCACAATGACCTTTCTTTCCTGCCTGTGTCTTTAGGATTACTTCGCCAGTACTCTTTATGTAATTAAACCTATCACAAGTGAACATGCCGTCATCTATAACTTGTTGAGTCTTATTAACTTTTTTTCGCCTCAACATGATTAAAGTAACACAAGGCTCTTGACCTACTTTCTGTTGATATTCGTAGTCCTTAATGGCTCGTTCTATCTGGTCTATAGTCTTATTACTGTTGCTTTTAACAAAGATATATGAACACTTAGAAATAGGACTCCTGTCAAATACATTAACCAAATTGTGAAGTACTAACAGTACAGAAGTTCCGTTAGTTCTAATTGAGTTTAACATAGTCTTAAATGTCGTTCCGATACTAGGTAGAATACAGCAACCATAGATGTCTAAGTCCTCAAAATTCTTATATCTGTACCCTAACTTATGTAATTCGTCTAAGGTTATACTATGCAACTGGCATGCTCTTGACAGTTGAATAGCTTTAAAGATACTCCTATTAACCTTTGTGTAGTCTTCTAAAGGCATACTTTTTCTGGCATGCTCCGATACATTTTCCAGTAGCTCTATGAGGCTTAAATTAGCCTCTAAAATGCGACTTTTATGTTCGGCAAGTAACTTTCCTACTGGAGTATCAGAAAGTTCTCTTAAAATGTCTTCTAGTACCCTTAGATTTAATTCATTTTGACTATACATTGATGTTATTGTCATTTGTTCTTATTCTTCCAGTTTACGATATAGTTTTTCTATATCTCTTTGGATAGAGTCTATATCGTTGTTTAATGCGTTAGTGTCTTCATAATACCATATCACATCACGGTCTGCAATAGATATAGGTTTTGATAAGGTTTTTACAGTCCTTACGGCTCTTTCTACTACATTCTGGTAGTTTTGAATTAAGTAATTGACATCATAGGTGTTCTTTAATACAGTACTTGATTTACCTAGTGTATCAGCATTTATAAGAGTCTGTGCATACATGTTCTTTAGAGTTATTATATTTCTCTCTAGTTCTGTAAGTACCCCTGTAGTAATAAGTTCTGATACTCTAGTCCTATTATGTAGTACTTCATTACTTAGTTCTTTTATCATATCATCAATCTGATTTTCAATCTTATCTAAGTCGTAGTTATCCAGTTCCATAAGTTTATAGAATATAGAATGGCTTGTCCTACTTGCCCTCCTATCAGTAAGGTCTGCTGTGTTTACTACAATAATCAGAGTTTCTTCTGCATTCTTTCTTACCATGTCAAACTCTGTTCTATTCTGCAACATGAATACTCTATGACCCGAGTCAGATAAGTATGGGTCGTTTCTATCTTCAAGGCTTTTGTTCCAGTAACTAATTGGAGCAAAGGCTACCTTATTAGTCGTTATTCTAGTTACCTTTACTTTTTTACCGATTTTAGAAAAGGCAAAGATAGACTGCGAGTCAGTAATAGGATATGCTTTAAGTAAAGACTTATGAGTATATCTACCACAAGTAAAGGCTACCTCTAATGGTTTACCTACTCTTATTCCAGTCAGCAAATAGAGATTAGGGATACTATATTCAGTATAATAAGTATCCTTAAAAAAGTTTTCTACTGCGTTTCGTAGTTCCTTATTCCTAAATGTTTGTGTTAGTTCCATGCGTAGTTCCCACCATATTATATATCCTGTTGTAATACCTCGTCAAATAGTTTTGTTCTTATCTTCATTATAGTACTGTCTAGGTCTTCAAGGTCTTCTTTTACCTTAGCAACTTTACCATAGTAACTGCCATAATAAGTGTCAATGAATTTATGCTTACAGTTTTCGTAAACCTTTCTAGACCTCTTTAATTTCCCCATAATGAGTTCATGTAATTCAATAACATCTGTTATTTTATCCATTAAAGAACTTAGTGTTTGAAGTGTTTTAAGGTCTGTATTGTTGACAATACTTGTCGCTATTAGGTTTTTAAGCACGATGATTTCATCATACCCAGTCTGTAATTTCAGTGAATAGTCGGTTTTTACTACCTTTTTAAGGTTTAGGTAGTCGTTATAATCTTCTAATTTTCTGGATAAGACCTCTCTAAATGCCTCAACGCAATATCCACTTTTATCAAAATGTTCGCAGTAATCTGAGTTTTTGTATTCATACTTTTTACCACTACCCTCCCTAAGAGTTACCCAGTCTGTATTATCTTCCCTCTCTACCCACTCAACTCTGTTTGTTTTGTAATCAGTATCGTCATAACCATAGGCAATATATCGTATCAAGTCATCTTCCTTTTCTGATGTAGGTTTACGATGTTCTTTTTCTACAACATTCTCTTTATTAGCTACTAAAACTAATGTTTTAATAGCTGTATTTCTGTAGTAATCATACTTCCGAAAATATTTATCGTAGGTAGGTGCTATATTAAAATTAAAGTACTTCTCGTTACCCTTACTTTCATCTATGTAAACTTTACCACTATTATATACTCTTGTAGCTCCAACCCTGTATTCTGTTTCTTCTGTACAATAATTACAGTGCTCTCGTATTGTAAATATATACATAACTTGACTCTTGTTTATATGGTATTTCTCTAATAGGGAAGATGTAGTAAAACTACCCTCAAAAACCTCTGCCATAAAGGGTTTATTGAACTTAATGCCTGTTATCCCAAACAATCTACTTATTATACCAGTTCCCCAATTTGTTGCTTTAGGAATATCATCATCTACCAAACTAAAGAAGTCCTTTATTAGATTTACTGTTTCCTTTTGATGAGTTGTTTGTGTACATTCTACTGCCATAAAATCTGTTCCTCTATATTGTTTGCTTACCCTATTATTATAACAAATAATAGGGTAATGTCAAGTATTCAGTTTCTGTTTTGTTACAATTCTTAATATTATATATCCTGTTGTAATACCTCATCAAATAGTTTTGTTCTTATATACAGTATAGAACGGTCTATATATTCAATGTCCTGTAATACCCCATTAACTTCATCATAACAACCATAATTGAAAGAACTAATGGACTTATTCTCACATTTTTCGTAAGCCTCTTTAGACCTCTTTAACTTACTTATGATGTTTTCGTGTGAGCGAGTAACATCTGTTATTTTATCCATTAAACCAGAAAGTACTATAAGTGTTTTAGAGTCTATGTTATTGATAATACTTGTTGCTATTAGGTTTTTTAGTACGACGATTTCATCGTGCCTAGTTTTCAATTCCCATGAATAATCAGTTTTTACTACTCTTTTTAGCTTTAGATAGTTCCTATAATTCCCTAATCTATTGATTAAGGACTTTCTAAATGCTACAACGCAGTATCCACTATGGTCAATAGGTTCAAAGCAATATGAGTTTCGGTATTCGTACTGCTCGCCGTTACCATTTCTAAGAGTTACCCAGTATTTATTATTTTCTTTCTCTACTATCATAACTCTGTTTGTTTTGTAGGCTGTATAACCATTGAATATGTCTTGCAGTAAATCATATTCCTTATCTAATACGGATATACGATTTTCTTTTTCTATAACATTCTCTTTATCAGCTACTAAGACTAATGTTTTAACAGCTTGCTGTCTGCATGTATTGTAATCATCTAGAGTGTAATATGTAGGTGCTGTTCTAAAATTAAAGTACTTCTCATTACCCCACCTTAGATTATTATTTCCGTCTGTATAGACTTTACCATAATGATATACTCTCGTAGATTTAACATCATAGTATGTTTTTTCGTCATAGTAATTATATCTTCCACATATTGTAAATACATACATTACTTGACTCGCTTTTATGGGATACTTTTTTAACAAAGAGTTTGTAGTAAAACTACCCTCAAAAACCTCTACCATAAATGGTTTGTTGAACTTAATGCCTGTTATCTCAAACAAACTATTCATTGTACTACCCTCCCACATTATTCTACTACTATTAGTATTAGCAGAATGGAAGAAATCTTTTATTAGGTTTATTGTTTCCTTTTGATGAGCTGTTTGAGTACATGCTACTGCCATAAAATCTGTTCCTTTCAGTTGCTTACCCTATTATTATAACAAATAATAGGGTAAAAGTCAAGTGTTCAGTTTATAGTTTGTTACAATTCTTAATATCCGTACTTATCTAATTCGGCTGTTACATCTAATCCCACTTTTATACTCAAATCTGTGAGAAAATCGTTGATGTCGTCAGCTTGACAGTCTGTATTGTCTACAATGTCAGTAACTAATATCTTGTATAGGTTCTTTCTAATCCAATTTTTTTCTTTTGCGTTCATTCTTATTGACCTTTTTCTTTTCTGCTTTTACTGGTACTATAGGTGTTAAGAAATCGTTTCTCATAACAGAGAACTTATTATCATCTAATCTTTTAAATATTACCAACCTACTGGAGTATCCTTTCTCTAGTGAAAATGCTACTACAATTAAGCTAGGGTCGTATGCTATAGGGTATATACAATTACAAGTATATGGAAATATTTTGTAATCATTACTAAATACGAGTGAGTATATTTCGGATTTCGATATGTCTGTAACCTTTATTCTAGGACTCACATGTACACTATATAGGTTTGTAATAGTATCATCGGTAGGATTATATATCTTGTCATTCGCTGTTCGTTTTCTATGACATAACCTTACTTCTAATCGTTCTTTATGGTGTTTCTCATAGTGTAAACATATTGTTGATAATAGTTTTAGATAAGATATTTCTAGCATGTTAGACTCCTCTCGAAGTCCACTATATAACAAAAACTACTCTTTGTAAACTGATATACACTCTGCTCCCCAAGTCATCGCAACATCTCTACCAATAATCATTAGTTGTTCTTCTGTATAATTACTAGGTGCAAAGAAATCTGATATAAATTCCTCCCCATATTCAATACACTCAACAACATACTTAGTATTATGTTTATCTGTGCGTTCTAAGGCATAAGGTAATTTAACTTTTACCCCCTTACTATCTTCAATAACTAAGTCAACCTCAACATCTATTATAGCCTCTGTTACTGCATATAACTTTTCGGTATCAGTTTCAAAAGTCTTACCTATGCTTTCTAGCTGTTCTTTCGGTGTATCTTTAGGTGCTATAAAGTTATGGAAAGTGTTGCCTTGCTTTGAAGACATAATTGCTGTAAATGTCATTGTTGCTGTCATATTCTGTTCCTTTCGTTTGCTTGCTTACCCTATTATTATAACAAATAATAGGGTAAATGTCAAGACTTTAGAAACAGTTTTGTTACATTAGTTTACAATCCACAAGGCATATAACATCTTACTTGTCCGTTGTTTCCGTTCCCTGTAGTGTTAATATAGCTGATTTGTCTATTGCTGTTCTGCTCTGTAATAAATGCCACAAAATCATCTAGTGATGTAAACTTAAATGGTATATTATCCCAAGATTTGTATAGGGTGTTATTCTTATAAACCCCAGTACTATTAGATGACCATATTTCGCTACTCGCCTCTCGTGTACTATCTTCCACAAGACATACTTCTAATTCATAATTCATTTTCCGTTACTCCCCCTCAATTACTCTTGTTATAGTGCTACTGCATGTAGCTCTATAAACTCTTGCGTATTCCCTTTTGATGTAGCAAAGAACTTAATCTCATATTTTTCTTTCTTTTCGCCAAGATTATATATGAAGTCCACCAAATTATGACCTATGGTAAATGCCGTTCCCAGTTGCTGTGCTGTTTCCATAAATTCGGTGTCGCTCATATTCTTTGTCTTACCTTTAGGTAGTACACATGCCAAGAAGTCTACCTTGTTTCTAGACTCCATAAATACTTGTTTGTTAGCCATTATTAGTTCCCTTTATCCTTAATAGTTCTTTTGCAAAATCTTTATCGTCTTTAATAATGTCAGATATGTTATACACATTCTTTTGAAGACTCAAATATATCATGACCTGTGCGATAGAGTGTGCAACTGCATTTTGACTCTCTACTAGACTTTCTAGACTATGTTCCCAGTTAATATCTTCTTTTCCGTCATTATAGGCAATACGCATTTGTTGTTTAGCGATGTCTATTTCCAACCTTGCATAATCTTTCAACATCTCTACACAATAATCTGTTAATTTAACATTATGCCTTATTCTAGCCATTTGAATACTCCAGTTGTTGCCCTAATAGATATAGTTTATCACATAAGGGTAGGTGTGTCTAGTTTGTTACAAAACTTCATACTACTTGATATGACTTACATCAGAAATAAGAAATGACATAGCCTCATCTATTTTTATGGGTGGTAAATTGTAGTTTGCATTTCTACCTATCAAATAAGCTCTTATTTCCGATGATAAGAAGTCGTCAGAGAATAGATAACCTTGACAAACCCCTTGAATTGAGGCAATATTACCCAAACTTTCAGCCGTGTCGATGAAATCATCATCTGATAATTCCGTACATTTCGGATTTTTCTCTTGTGCCTCTTTTAATTCTGCTTGATAAATACTCGTAGGTATTGAGTAAAATATTACTTCATATTCTTTTGATGTCATGCCTGTTACCTCTTATAACTATCTTAACCTATTAAATCTTCTAGTTCGCTTAAACATACTTCGATTTCGTCTAGCTCATCTCTAGCACCGTCAACCGTACCTACACATACTATATCGGTAGTATCATAGTCAAATAGGGAAATTTCACATCTTAATTTTTCTATTAAGTCCTTATTTTCTTCGGAGGACATAAAGTTATTAAGGCTTTCTTCAAACTCTTTTGCTACTTCAACATAGTCGTCGCCTAAATCAAATTCATCATCTGGCTTTTCGTAAGTTCCCTCCTCTTGCTGTATCTCTACATCATCTAAAAACTCGCCTATACTTTCTGTTGAGTTTCTAAGGTCTAATAATAGGTCTTTTAGAACTTCCTTTTGTTTTGCTGTTAATTTCAATTTAATACCTCCTTTTAATTACTAGATGTTAATATCAACCCTGTCGCCTCTTAAACTGTTCCGATAATTTCATCTTCATAGACTCTTACTTCCTTACCTGTACCTTGTATCTCTACAATATAGAAAGGGTGTGAAAAGCCTACTACTTCTGCGTTCCAGATAGTATCTCTGTATTCTACTTCAACTGTTGTTCCGATGTCGTATCTCATGATTACTAAAATCCTCTGATTATACCATGTTCTAACTTAACAAATAGAACATCTAATGCTTTTGTTACAAAAGGTTCATCACCTATTTCGTCAGTCGTATTTCCAGATGAGTCCACATAAAGTACACAAACTTCTTTGTCTTCATCTTCAAGTACTTCTGATATTTCTACTGTGTATTGGTCGGACTCCTCTGGGTCTTGTACATAGGCATGTACAAAATAGTCCTTGCCGTCCAAATCATTCATATAAAACTTTACTTCATCTATAATTACATTCATCGTGTTAGTTCCTCATATTACTAAATGTTAATATCAACCCTGTCGCCTAAGTCATCGTCTATAAAGCCGATACTTAATAATTCGCCGTCGTGGTATACAAAGACATTAAGGTTCTTGTTCTTTACTTGTTCTAATTCGTTTATTAGTTCCTGTACTGTCATCTGCATTACTCCTATTATAGTGTGTATCCTAATGCTTTACGGATTTTCTTAGATGTAGACTTATTATAAGTTTTACCACCAACAAAGCCGTCTTTGTTATTTAACTGGTCTACTACCCAAGCATAAGTGAAACATAATTGTTCCAAATCTCTTAGTTCATAGGCTGTATCTACTGTGTAGTTGTTGCTTTCGTCTGATTTGAACTCTTGTACTAAAGATACAATTTCTTTGTGAAGTTCATTAAACTTCTCTGTTTTGTCTTTCATTTGCTCTAAAAATTCATGCTTGTTCATAAGGTGTGTTCCTTTCATTTGCTTGCTTACAATATCATTATAAACCTTATTAGAATAAAAGTCAAGTGTTTTGTAATAGTTTTGTTACATTTCTTTACATAAGTAAAAACCCCACTCTAGGTGGGGTATTCCAAGCAATTATGAAAGGTGTGTTTAAATATCTGTTTAGTATTCGCTAGGTAATAACAACACATTGTCTATAAGATAGAACTTGTGTGTTCCCTCTGGAATAATGTTACATAAATCCCGTTGTTTCTTTGTGAATAGTAACGGCTTGTCTGTATCTTCTTTGGCTGTGATAATACACATGCCCTTTTTATCTACCATAACTTCCACTACTAAGAAGTTTGATACATGAGAAACCATTGTACATTCTGGCATGATGAAGTCTGTTAATAACCAGTAACACTCACATTTGTCGGCAAAAGCCTTAACTCCGTCTGTTATGACAATAGAACTAAAAGGCGATACCTTATAATAATGTTCAGTTCCGTAGAAGTTACTTAGTAATTCTTCTAATTCAGTTGCTGATACTTTACTCATTTTATGCCTCCTCTATAGAGTTATTAGCTACAATACTGTCGTACTCTCTTGATATATCATTCATAATATCCCAAATAGAGTCTAGGTCTGCTTGAGTGAAGTTAGTACAGTTATCTTTCAAAGCAACTGTTAAGTGTAGGTAGTTAGTTTCTTCCTGTAATTCAGTCCAGTAATGATACCCACTTAAATCGTGTGCTGTAAACACATCTAGGTTGTCTGTTTTATGATGGTTACTTGCTATTTTAACAAACTCATTATAACCTTGTTCAGTTAATTGTAGAGTGTCTACAAATGTAGCTCTTAGGTCTACTCCGTAGCTCTCATCAAAGTCTATTACAAAGTACTCGTCATGAAAGTTGTTAAGTTTAGCATATAGCTTAGAGTAAACATCTCTCTTACTAGGAGTGTTTGAATTATCCTGTGATAGTTCATGTAGTATGATGATGTCCGTTGAGTTCATCTGCTGTTCCTTTCGTTTGCTTGCTTACTCTATCATTATATGCTATTTTACTACTAATGTCAAGTGTTTAGGTTCTAGTTTGTTACAATTCGTTACACTATCTTATAAGTGTTACCCCTTATTGTTTTCTAAGAACTTCCTAGCAACATGGATATTGATGTTCTCAAAGTCCTCAATATCGTCTTCTTCTTCATTAAACACATGACCATTAAACCAGTCATCTAATTGTAGTTTACCTATTTCTATTTCAGTTGTAATAGAGTCCAAAGAAATAGTCCAAAAGCCTGTTTCTTTGATTTCCTTTAAACTACTAGGCATTTCTACCCCAGTTACTTTTACAAGTGCCTCGTGAATATCATCTATTTTTCTGCTCTTACTTACAGCCTCTTGTAATAGGGTGTTTAATTTCTCGTAGTCTTTAACAAATAGCTCAATATGACCTACTTGTAATTCTTCGTCATCTACCCATTGTGCTAGTTCGTTGAGATTTAACATAAATTGTTTTTCGTCCATAGTGTCTGTTCCTTTCGTTTGCTTGCTTACAATATCATTATAACTCTATTAGGTTATAATGTCAAGTGTTTAGAGTTCAGTTTGTTACATTTCTTTACACAGTTAATATTAGTACAACTGTTGCTCTTACCTTTTGAGTATCTTTGTCATAAGATACTTTCATTTTCTCTAGCCAGTAATGGTGGTCTATATCTAGCCATAGGTGTATAAACTCATTAAATGACTTCTTAACTATTTCCTCTGTTAATTCAGAGTCTAAGTCGTATTTATCCATTACTTCATGAGCCATACCCTCAAAATTACTCTTGTATCCGTGTACTCTGTATTCAGCTAAAGTATAGAAGTCGCCATTTTGAGGTTCATCATTACTTCCATTCATATCATCATCGTAACGATTAAACCTTTTCATGAATACATCTCGTAGTTCTCTAGGTGTTCTTACTTTCTTTGTTAATATAGCTGTTATTACTGTTCTATCAATACTCATTATTATTGCCTCTAATTCATTACTACAACGCAGTCTACTAATTTTACCTCTAATAGTTTGATATTCTCTGCAAATTCTTCAATATCTAATTCGCTTACATTACCTCTTTCTTGCATATCAGATAGAAGTTCCTTTGCTCTTTCAACACTCCAAATTTCGATGTCGTCTTTATCTCTGCTTTCATCTTCTAGGTCTAATAACTCTGTTAATAAGGTAGGGTTCTCAACATGTATAAAAGTAAAGTCATGTACAGTAATTTCCTTACCATTAAACTTAATAGTTTTCTTAAATGCCATAGTGTGTAGTTCCTTTCATTTGCTTGCTTACAATAACATTATATAACTTCTTAGATATAATGTCAAGCATTCAGTGTATGGTTTGTTACATTTCTTAATAATCAGATAACATAGTAAATATGTTAATAGACTCTCTAGAAGTAATAAGTGTATCAGCAAGCCTATTAAGTTCCGTAGGATTATCAGCTAATAAGAACTCATAGGAGTATTTTATAACTTCCTCTGTATATAGGAGTTTATTAGAATAAGGGTGTAAATTCGTGGAGTCCATATATGTAAGAACTATATGGTCTAATTCACTATGTATATGGTCTAATTCCTCATAATAACCGTCAAATTTATAGTGGTTATGTTCCTTAGAATAGTATCTCTGGTCAGCATATAGGTTGAACTCACAAATTAGAACATAGAACTTGCGTAGTATATCTAGGAATTGAAACATTAAAACAGAGTTAATTACTTGATACTTTAGTATTCTCTCTATTAGATAATATTTGTATAAAGGTATTCTGTTAGATAGGTTGTTTATTCGTTCCTCTACTTTCTCTCTTGTAATATCTACAGTAAATTGATGAGGTATAGGAGTTATTATTATATCATCTCTTATAAACTTCGGTGGAGCTGGCATGGTTCTCTCTTACCTTTCATATACAGTTTCTATAATAGGTTTAAACATGTTATTAGCATAATTAAACATTATACTTTGGAGTTCATGCCTAAGATTAGTAATTCCGTCATAATCTGTAGCCTTAGCTAATAATAAGGTAATTTTAATAACATCTTCCTCATATAAGGCAGTCTTTTTACCTTTATTTTCCCAGATATTATAACCCTCCTCTGTAAATCCCCAGTCAATATTTAATAGTAATTTTACAATAGAAGTATATAATTTCCCCTTTATATCTTCTATTGTCTGTTGATATTTTAAGAACATAATAGGGTTAATAGCTCTATTTCCTAGTTCTATTTCCTCTGTAAAGTTAGTAATGAATAAATCAGTCATCTCTAGGTTAGTAATGTATTTAATAGTATCTATAAAGTTTAAAGCCTTAGTATTAGTAATAGTTTCCACTAATATATATCTCTGCTCACTTGTCATCTCTCTAATACTTTCTATCTCTCTAGCAATAAACTTCCTATAATAGTTATTAGATGATATAGTGCTAGGAGTAATACATACATTTGTAGGGTCATTATTCTTATTAAAAGCCATTATATGGTCGTTAATAGCTCTATTGAAAGATGACTGTATATTGTTATGTAGTATGAAATAGCTAAGGTTAGTATTTTCCATATTATTCCTCTTATATATGTTATTATAACATATAGGTAGGTTAATTGTCTATTGCCCCTAATAATATGTTAGTATAACCTTTCTCTAATATGTCTTTTACTTGTTCACAAGGTATTACTTCGTTAAGCTCTTTGAGATAGTTATTACATACATATTCTACAGCCTCTATCCCTGTTAATATAGTTTCAAGTATAGAGTCTGTTAATTTTAAATCTGTATAGCCTTTTAATAGGTGTTTATCTAGGTAATACCCCATAGCCCTATTTCTTTCTAGCCTAATAGAGTCTAAACACTTTTGTATAGTATTTACTAATCTACTAAATTTCCTATCTGTTAGCATATTATGTTCCTTAGTATATATTTCCCCTATATATCGTAGTTCCTTTAGTTGATAAAAGGTAGTTCCAGTAATCTCTGTTATAATATCTCTACAGTTATTATGCAGTGTATTATAGGTAAGGTTTAACCTCTCTAATATATCAAGTTTCTTAGCAAATCTCTTTTTATCCATACACTCTGTAGTAACTGTATCCCTGTTATATCTTCCGATGATATTTTGAAGTATATAATAGGTCATATAATCACTAGCCAATAGTTCTTTCTCTTTCATAATTCCTGTTATTGTTCCCCTCTGTATAGTTCTTTAGTTCCTTAATAGGTATTATAATAGTATAGGGAGTAAATGTAAAGTTAATGACTGGCATGCTATATATGAGATGAGTGTGTGTTATATAGGTTAATTGATATATGAGATAATATCCCCAGTTAATAATCCTCTGTTAATACCTATGTTAATAATTGGCATGATATGTAATGAGTTATATAGGTTAATAATGAGATGATAACCTGTTAATAATAGTATGATGACATAGGGTGTAATATATAGGTGGAATAATACCCCAGTTAATAATTACCTATTGAGATAGCATTATATGTAATGAAATAGTAACCTCTGTTAATAATATCCCCCCCCTATGATATATAGGTTAATAAGTGGTGTAATATATAGGTGGAATAATAACCTGTTAATGACTGGCATGATATATAGGGTAATAGATAGTTAATAATGGAAAATAATGCCCCTTTTAAGGTGGGTTACTGTCTGGAGGGTAAGTTAGGTAGCTCGGAGGGATTTAAGTGCCTTAAAAAGCCTCCTAGCCACCTCTCGTTTAATGTTTTTGTAAGGTGTGAAAGTTAGTGATAAAAATGGTTAAGGTTCAATGAGGTACATGTAACTGGCATGAATAGGTTAATTTAACCCTAAACAAATGACGCCACCTTTTCCTGTTTTTTCAAGTTCTAGGGTTAATTTTAGGGTTTAAATTGTTGATATGTCTGGGTTTCAGCCCTTTGTTATGTGAGATTGTGTGAAATGGTTGTGAGTGGTGTGTTTATACATAAACTTTCATCTTCTCGTACCATTTTGTACTCCAATACAAAATATAAATTCAACCTCTCATATTTCCAAATTAGAACTCATTTCCAATCAATATAAATCAATCTACAATCAATCAATATATCCCCCCACATGCTACTCTGGTTTACAGACCTATTTACATAACTTATCTTATCACTACCTATCGAAACGAAACATACCCTAAAAGTGGCTTCTCATAAGGGTTTCAGCCCAGTTGACAGTTCCGTGATATAGTTCTAAATCAATCTAAAACTGTTACATATCTTAACTTAACATTACTTAATCATACTTTAGGACTATTGACAAATCAAAAAAGTATGCTAAAATAGTATCCCTCAATCAACCAGAAAAGATACTATTTTATCACATGTCTACTCAAATGTCAAGCCTATGTAAATCATATTGTTACATTTGTTTACATACCCTACCCCCCCAATCAATCTATAAATCAATCTGTGAAAAAGCCCTAAAAAATTTTCCGATTTTTCGGGGTCTTCTGGGTCTTTATATACAACTACAACCCCCGTTACAAGGGGGTTATAGGGGGAGTTGAGGGGTGTCTTGGTTCTGGTGGAGGTGCTGAGCCGTGTCTGGCTCTGGTCAATCAATATATAATCAATACTTAGAATGGTCTAATTATTCCTTGTACTTCATCTTCCCTTAATATCTTTAGTACTTCGAGGTCTAATTTTGTTAGTCTATCGTTTCTCTTTCCGTATACATCACTTTTTGAGTCTAGGAGTAATTCCGATATAATACTTTTATCTTTCAATTCCCTCATTGTACTCATGTCATGTACATTTGAAAAATACCAATCTTCCTCGCATTCGTATTGAGGTTCAACACAAGTAAATACAAATAGGTTTATTGTCTTATCTTCTTCAATAGGATAGTGTATCAACAAACTAACTTCATGAACAACAAACACTGGTTGCCTTGCTTTACCCTTACCTATGTTTTTTATAACAACTTTACCACTGTCTGTAGTATTGATATTATATCCCCTAATTATTCCCGTACCTTTCTCTCTGAATAGGATATTATGAACTTCCCTACCTATATATGTTGAGCGAACACTTGGCTGACGACCAATTTTCTCGTCAACCCCTTTTGAGTTAATAGATAGTTCTAATAAAGGTTTACCACTAACTTCGGTGTAATAGTCCTCTACTTCATATATTAGTACGGTGTACCAGTCGTGAGCTAAAGGTTCTTGAGTATAGGCATGTACTAATAGGTTCTTGCGTTTATTATCGTCTTGGTCTAAGAAGTTCCATAAGAAGAACTTAATGTCGTCTACTATTACTATCGTTTCTTTTTGTGCTTGTGTCATCAATCTATCCTCTATATATGTTGCTTACAATCAATCTATCTTCTGGACTGATATTATAGGTTCTACCTCTATCGTGGACTCAGATGAGGAGCAACCTATAAATCAATCCTTAGTTCCTTAGAACTTCAAACCCAATCTATGTCTTACTTCTGATGAGTACTTATCCTCAAAATCTCTAGACTGTAGGACTATACTATTGTATTCTTCAATCATCTTAGTTAATTGTTCTTTATCTGATAATAACTGTTCCTTTGTAGCCTCTAGTCTTTTGACTAAATCATTACATGCCTGCTTAATAGCCTGCTTATCAATTCTGCCGTCTGCTAGTTTAATGTATGACATGTTTTCTCTATCCCATTCTATATAGGTAGTTTCCATATAACTATCATTCGGTCTAGGTGTGCTTACACTTCGTCTATCAAAGAAGTAAAACTCAATAGATATATTGTTATTACTATATGTATCCTTTGATACTCTGATATAGTTACTTACTTCTCGGAGTGCTGTTTCAAATCTCTTGTTGAATACCTTATTATCAAACTTATTTAATACTTCGTCAAACTCTCTCTTTCTTAGGGTGTTAATAACATAATCAATATTATCTACCCTTAAATCAATAATACGGCTTGCTATGTCTATGTTTCTGTCTGATACTTTCTGTGTGAATAACATGTTAAGTTCCTTTCATATTACTTAGTTACAATCAATATACAATCAATAATAGTTTTGGTGTGTAGGGTATATGGTTATTACCAACCATATACCTTGTTTACTTCTTTAACTAATGATGAAGTGTATTTTGTAATATCTCGCTTAGTGTGTGTTCCGTTATATACCTTGTTTAAAAAGTTTTCTACTTGTTCATCTGATAAGTTAGGTTTAATCATTCTAAATGTTACATAGTGTGTGCCGTCATGGTGTGAAGCCTCACTATGGATATTGTAACGGTCTGCATATACCTTGATATAATCGCAACTGAAATAGTCTAGGATATTGTTTAGGTTATATCCCATAAGTTTATATCCACTTCTTCTGCCATTCCATAACCCTATATTAGCAATAGCAATTATTTTTCCGTCTAGTTCTTTATTAAGGTTATACTTTCTTTGGTCATCATATTCCATACATTGTAGGTCATTGATTTCATCATTGACTTCTTCATCTGAAATATCTAGTTCATCTAACTTTGCTTGTTTCAAGTTAGCCTCTAATGTTGCAATAGCCTCTTGGCTCAAGCCGTTTGATAACTTCTTCAATTCCATTTCTACTTCTATGTCTATGTCCTCTAGTTTTCGTTCCTTAATACATTCTCTTACATAGTTTTCCATGTCATTGTCTTGTTCTAAAGTGTTGAAAACTGTGTCTTGATAAATAATGTGTTCTTTCATGTTCGTGTTCCTTTCAATTCGTTTTAACTGCTTACATTATCATTATAACATATACTGGCATGAATTGTCAATACTTTTGTTTTGTTTTTGTTACATTTCTTAACAAAGGATAAAGGGATACTATTTTATCATATATCCTGTTAATTGTCAAGTGTTTCAATGTTACATTGTTACAATTCGTTACATACAAACACTGCAAAGAAAAAGGCTAGTAAATACTAGCCATTAAATACAGTTAAACGAAAATTGAAAGTTAAAATCTGCGTATGCCGTCGGAGTCATAGTCTGCAAGGTCTGCGTCCTCTATGATATCCTTAGTGCCAAATACCCTATATTCTAGGTTTCTAAATACTGTTATGCCGTCCTTATTGTCTATTACTAGGCATGGTTTATCATCGGTTAATATGCTTACTTTGTAGTCAAAGCAACCCTGCAAAAGTGAGATTGCCTGCTCCTCAGTGCCTTTGAAGTTAATATTACCGAACTCGTCGCCATATTCCGTGTTATAGTCCTCTACAAGGTCTTTAGTTAGGTTTATAAGGCTTTCAGTATCTCTTACAAGTTTATTAGCCATGCCGTCTGTTATGTCTTTTAAATAGTATCTGTTCATGCCTGTTATACCTCTAATGGTTTTTCTCTTTTTGTTACTTCTACGACCTTTAATAGTTTTAATAGGTCATAGTCTGAAACATTGATATATAAGTCCTTACATATCTCATGTAGTTCTCTAACCTGTTGAGATAATACATTGTCTTTGTATTCTGATTTCACAAAGGTTTTAATTCTTACGGAGTTTAGCTTATTAGTTGCAATAGGTGTTGTTACCTCTCTTTCAACTATTAGCCCACTTAGTTTATAAAACTCATAGTGCATGAATAGGTCTTGTCCGTTGTAGCCCTCTGATTTCTCTACAAGGTCTTTTTCCTTTTCTAAGCATACATTGACATTATCTACATAGATATATAATGTTCTTGTAGGGTCATCATAGTTTGATTTCTTACTATGCTTAATATAAAAGTGTTCCTTGCGTGTAAAGTTTTCCTTGTTTCTTTGCTTAGGTTCATGGTCTAATACTATTTCTTGGATATCTCTTAAGGAGTTATCTGTAATAGCATTTTCAAGCCAACCACTACGGGTAGTTAAAATAATTCCTGTTTCATTATAAAAGTTTATTGTATCTACTTTCCCACCGTCTAAGTTATATGGTCTTAACCACGATGTGCCTCTAGAAATAACTGTTTGTGTCATAAGGTGTGTTCCTTTCGTTTACTGTATTTCGTTTGCTTACATTATCATTATATCATCACTGGCATGAGATGTCAATAGTTTTGTTTTATTTTCGTTACATTTCTTTACAAAGTTATGAGGGATACTATTTTATCATACCCTTAACAATATGTCAAGGGTATTTATTTGTTTTTGTTACAATTCGTTACATTACCTCTCTTTCTTCTTAATGCCTTTGTCTAGTATGTTTTGAACTGCTTTAGGTGTTAAGCATTCATCGTCAATACATAAGTCTTGCCCTTCTTCAAGTTGTCTGAATATGTTTACATATCTTTCTTGCTCTGAACCCTCACTATTGAACATGCACTCCATATAAAAGGATTTTGCCTGTCTTCTGCTTTCCCATTCTTCTGCTTGGTTGTAACATATAATAACTACTTTGTCTTTTGTTGTCATGTTCTTGCTCCTATATTAAGTTTGGATTAACTGCTTTAATGTCTTTTGTAATAGTCTTTACTGACTTCTTTTTGATTTCTGCAAAGGATAACTTTGCAAAACATTCCATGCTTAAACTGTCTGTAACTTGTGGACATGCATACGCAATAGCATTATTAACTTCGTGATTAGTTAGGCATGCTACCTCTTGATTATCAAGGTCAAGTATATAAACATACTCGCACCAGTCGTTGATATCTGACAAAGGTGTGAAATATAAGGGGATATTATATCCTCTATATACCATTTCTAGTATATCTGCTCCAGTATCTCTTGATAGACTAGGGCATATATTCTTTAGTTTCATGTCCTCCATGCCGTGATTTATATAAACCTTTTCTAAGTCCTCAATTAGTTTATCTGACTCATCATCGGTTAGCACCTTTGAATTTTCCTCAAAATATTCTAAGGCATATTTCATATTCTTAGTCCTTACTAGGTTATCCTTAACAAATTCAACTACTTTCTTACCTTGATAACCAAAGTATCCGTCCCATTGACCGTATTGTTGAATTAAGATTTTTCCGTTGCCTTTAACAATAGTTGCGTTTCTAGTTCCCATAAGTTTCTCGCTTTCGTTTTAACTGCTTACTCTTTAATTATAACATACTGGCATGAAATGTCAATACCAATGATTTCATTTTGTTACATTTCTTAACAAAGGATAAGGGGATACTATTTTAACATACCCTTGATAAAAGTCAAGGGTATTAAGTTGTATTGTTACATTTGTTTACACTTGGATAGTAAATATTTCCCATATTGTGTTTGTGTTATCCTCAACATATACAAAGGCATATTCCTCAGAAATATCGTTTTCTATGTAAAGGTGTTCTGAGTCCTCATCGCTGAAGTAATCTAGTAACTTAAAATATTCCTTTGATATTACCTGTTTAGCCTCATCAAGGGTTTTAAAAACCCTTATAGATAGTTCTCCGTTTTGATATTTCACTAATGTAATAACATCTGCCATGCTCTGTTCCTCTCTTGTTAAGTATCATGATAGGGAATAAACCCTACCATGAACTTTGATAATAAATATCTGCGTGTTGGCTTTGTTCCAGTTCTTCAATTACTGGCTCTAACATTTCTATTGTGTCTTTAAGGTCTTGAATATAATACCCGTCATATTCGTATGTTCCGAAAAAGCAACCTTTTCTTGTTGGCAATAATTCTTCTGCAAGGGAAATATCATCAACAACTGACTTACAAACCCCTACAAGTTGTTTAAGTTGGTCTAGGGATACATGGTATCTCTTACAGTCATCTTCCCCACCTTGAACATTCTCAACAAACCAGTTGTGGATTTGGTTCGCTTTTCGCCAATACCCTATGCGTTCTGAAATAGATACTACCCTATTAAGTTTAACAGGAATAGGACTACCCTCTCTTGTTAGTTCTAGAGTTCCCCCGATTTCGTTGAACTCATAGTTAGCCCCTATGTAAGTTTCTTTTGTTAAGTACATGTCTAAACCCATGATGTTACCTCGCTTTCGTTTACTGTATTTCGTTTGCTTACATTATCATTATAACATACCTTTACATGAATTGTCAATACTTTTGATTTCTTTTTGTTACAATTCGTTACATACTGGCATGGGATAAAAGGGATACTATTTTATCATACCCTTGATTATTTGTCAAGGGTATTATTTTGTTTTTGTTACATTTGTTTACAGTTTATTCGTCGTCCTCCTCATCGTCCATAGGTAGTGTTGAATAATTACAGTCTGGAAATGTTATCATAGCCCAGTTTTTATCTAGTTCATAGATTACCTCACCTGTGTAGTCTGTAACTACTGCTAGCCCACCTTTGCCCTCTAAGTCAATTATCCTACTCATAATAGACGGGTTATAGTTTACAAGGTCTGACATTGTGCAACATATAACCATGCCAGCGTCTGCGAAAAAGTTTCCTATAATTTCGCCTGTTTCGTTGTCTTTTATTGCGTTTGACCAGTCGCCAAAGCCTGTTGAACCACCTACGACCTCACCAAAGTTATGATATTTTCGCAAGTATTCGGAAATAGTGATACTTTCTTTTCCTGTCTTTTTAAATTCATCATCAAAACATAAGTCGCAATAGTGTTCCCAATGCTCATCTGCTAATAAATAGCATGGGTCTGTTATTACTAAGGAGTCATTATCTGCTAACATAGTTTCTCTTATTGTCATTGTTACCTCGCTTTCATTATACTAATAGGATTATTTCAATAGTGCCGTCTAGCAATAGTTCATAGATATCATGACCTATTGTGTCTTTAAATGCGTTATACTGTTCTTCTGAGATAAAAGGGTTATGCTCATCTTCTGTAACGGCTCTACTTTGTGCAATATCAGCCTCTAACTGCTTAACATACTCAGCCATTATTTCGTATGTTCCATAGTCTGTAATTTCGGTGTAGTCTTCAAATTCACGGCAAAATTCATGCCTATCTTCTACTTCTACATAAGCCATTCTATAAATTACTGGAAATGTCATAAATTATACCTCGCTTTCTACTATTATTGTTATTTCTTCATCATCTGCTACAAAGCAATATTCACCTAATATAGTGTCGTCGGGGTCTAGACAGTCCACCCATAGGTCTTTTTCAATGTCATGTAAAGTTCCATAGGTTGATGTTGTCATGTCCTCTTGATATGGGACAGACTGTGCAAGGTGTAGTTCTAGTGTGTCATCTATTTTAACAACTAGACTTACGCTTTCTTCTCGTTTCAGCCCAAACTTATTATAACATTCAGCACCTGTCAAGCCCTCAAGCCTCTTAAAAGGTTCATATTCAGCCTCTGTTAGTATTACTTCAAAGTGTGTTTCTTTATTGTTTACTTTCATATTACCTCATTATACTGTTTCAGTTTCTCTGTATAGCATTTCTAACTTAATTCGGTTTTCTTTCTCATTTTCAACATATCTATTGAATAGTAAGTCATGTTGTTGAGATATTAAGTGTCTATGCCCTGTGCCTAGTGTAATGTCATAGGACTTAAACTGTCTGCTTTTATTTGTTTGATAAGTTCTGATAAAGCCGTTTTCTTCATTAACAATAACAAAATTAACTGCTTGTTTTCTATCGTTTTTCTGTATGATTAAAAACTCTGCCCATGCCTCTGCTGACACTAAATCATCAAAGCACTCTACTGTGCAATCAATCAAATCAATCACTTTATACATGTGTGTTCCTTTCGTTTCGTTTTAACTGCTTACATTATCATTATAACCTATTATAAATCAAAAGTCAAGTGTTTTATTTCGGTTTTGTTACATTTGTTTACAATATCCTATGTTAAGTATTGTAACAATAATCAATCAAAAGGCTTGACAAATTCACTGGCATGTGTTAAAATAGTATCCCTAAAAATTTTCCAAAATTTTCAAAACTTCCCCCTTTCTAAATAGGGTTATAAATCAATAACGACGGGGGTTTTAGGGGAGTTTACGGGGTGCAATATGGTTGGGAGTAGGCAATCCATATATAGAAAGACCCCCGATTGCTCGGAGGTTGTATGCCAAAAATCATTTACCCAAAACTTTAATAAAAAAGGAGCTAAGGACATCTACCCCATAAACCTCAGCCCCTTTGTACAAAACTGCCTGTTATGGCAAGAAAGGAGTCTGTCTTAAGAATGTTAGCTCTCAACTAACATTCTTTCCTCATCATCGGACATAGCCTCTATGCAATATCCGTTTACATATCTTTCACCCTCATTATAGGCATTAACCATATTATCCCATTCTTCGGGTTCATCTTCTCTAGTGATAATTGAGGTGTTGTTTACATAGTCATTATCAACAATAGCCATAATATTAAGTTCCATACCCTCAAAGCAACCACTATCTATTCTATTCTCATACATCTTTTCAAATAGGTCTGCGTCGCTTGTAGTCCATTCGTTCACTCTATCCATTAACATATCTAGTAAATCATCTTCGTCAATAGTTACTGTTACTGCCATAATTTTGTTCCTTTCGTTTACTGTATTTCGTTTGCTTACACTATTATTATAACCTATTATAAATCAAAAGTCAAGTGTTTTGTTTTCTTTTTGTTACATTTCTTTACAATCAATCAAAGGGATACTATTTTAGCACATACTTGACTATTTGTCAAGTATTTGCAATTCGATTTGTAACATTTCTTCACAATCATTTAGGGTTATGTTTTCCCCATAGCACCATGTCCCTTGATTAGGTTCATGTTCAATCATACTGATAATATGTTTTTGCACTCTAGGACTCAAGCACCTATAAACAAACTTACCCATGCATGTACCTAAATCGCAATCAATACATCTAACTAATATGTTATTGCAATCTTTACCTAAGTATAGAGTAACAAAGGTTCTCTTAGCCTCTTTGTGTATCTCTAGGATTAAATCTTCCTCAGCATATTTAGCCGATATGTCGGCTAAGGGGACTGTTAGTTCTATTTGATACAGTCCTACTATTGCCAGCTCACCTACGGTTAGAGGTATTGAATATGGTTTATCTGATATGATTAACTCTAGGGTCATTGGTTCTTACTCCTTAACAAGGGTATGAGGTTTAGACAACCTCATACACTCCCCAAGCGTCTATTTCTTTACCATTCCAGATAGGTTTAAAGTTCTTTTGAGATACTGATACCCCTACTGCCTGCAAGCGTTCTCTAGTGGTGTTAGAGTTCCAGCCTGCAAGGGTGAAGAATAATTTACCTTCTTCATCTAGCCAAGCAATTTTATTACCAAATAAATAAAGGGTTGCGTCTACGATTTCAGTGTTAGACTCTTTAAAGTTAATACCTAAGTTCCATGCTCTTGCTGTGTTTGCTGTGATTTTTCTCATAGTGTGTGTTCCTTTCGTTTAACTGCTTACATTATCATTATAACCTATATTGCATGCATTGTCAAGTGTTTTGTTTTTGTTTTGTTACATTTCTTAACATATATGTAAAGGATACTATTTTAACACATATCCTAACCTTTGTCAAGTGTTAGGATATTAAGTTGTTACAATTCGTTACATAGTTATTTTACCTGTGTTATGTCTATCGCAAATATTTCCCAGTCAATTACTAGGTCTATATCCACATTTACCCATGCTGAAACATCATAGATTTCAAAGCGTCCCCCTTGTTCGTCCTCTGTGATATCGTGGTCAAATAGGACTTCTTTAACTTCTGCCTGCATTACTTCCTTAGCCTGCTCTAGGGTTTTGAAATTCTGCAAACTTGTTTCCCTGTTCTGCGTTGTTACAAGGGTGTAAATATATACATCTGATAAATACTTGTTAAGGTCTGCCATGTTCTTACTCCTATACTGATAATGCCACAAATAACACGCTATTAACTGCCCCTTTACGGTTTAGTTTACTCTGTATGTTTAACGGGTCTATAACCCCCTTGCATAGGGTACAAATAACATCGTTATAAGTTGATACCCCAAAGCCCTCATGGTTTATAAATTCCCATACAAGGCTATCCCAGTCCACATTTTGCAATAATGCCGTATTAACTACACTATTAGGGATTACACTATATAGATAATTGAATAGGTCGTTCCCTAAGTCTGTATCTAATAATTCGCTTTTATTACCCTTTACAATATCTGATTTGTAAATCTGCTTTTTAGTTGCCTCTGACTTTAAATAAAACTCTTGTAATGTTGCCATGCCTGTGTTCCTTTCGTTTAACTGCTTACACTATTATTATAATATATATGTCATCAGTTTACAAGCCCTATTGTTACAATTCTTTACATACTGGCATGGGGATACTATTTTAACATACCCTTAACTATTTGTCAAGGGTTTTGTTTTCATTTTGTTACATTTGTTTACAATCTGTCATGTTCCCTTTCTAGCAAGCCATAGCCTCGCATAATTCATAAAATAATTCTTTTTGGTTTTCGTTAAGGGTCTTATCTACATAGTTATATATAACCTCTTTAAACTGTGAGCCTGTTACATTACAACCCGTCGGTCTTTCGTTTAATTCCTCTATATACATATTTTCAGCACCTCTAAGCATATAAGCAAGGTTTTCTATTATTTCTTCGTTTTCTTCCTGTGTCTTACGCTCTGCTACTTTAAACATGCTGAGAGTTTTCTCATAATCCACCTCATGGATATATGAATAGGACTGCAAAAAGTCCTCTTTACTAAGTTGCAATAGGTCAAAAAGTTTTTCGGTGTCATCTTCAAAAGTTCCTATAATTTGTCTTGTCATGCCTGTATTCCTTTCATTACTTGATGTTATTACAAAAGCAATAATTATATACTGCCTCAAGTGTCATATCCTTTAGGTTTTTATATCTTCCTAAAGTTCTTATATGAAGATTACTCACCTTGTTTAATATGTCATATATAGCAACTGCATTATAATAGTTAGTTCCGTTTATGTTAATGGTGTTATAGGTGTCTTTAAAGTCTGCTTTAAAGAATGGAATACACACATAAGGAGCATATTGTTTACGCATAAAGTTAATGATTTTCATTACTTCTAAGCCTGTGTAATACTTCTTATCATTTACTTTTATCATGCCTGTGTTCCTTTCGTTTAACTGCTTACACTATTATTATAACCTTTATTAGAATAAAAGTCAAGTGTTTTGTAATAGTTTTGTTACATTACTTAACATACTGGCATGTTATAAAGGGATACTATTTTAACATACCCTTAACTATTTGTCAAGGGTATGCTTTTCTTTTTGTTACATTTGTTTACACTTCTACTAACTCGCATGAATGGTATGTGTTGCCCTCGCCGTCTTCCCCAGAACAATATTTGACCTCACATATTGCATTTATTACATATTCGGCTAATGTTCTTTTAACATCTTGTGAGATACGATAGTCAGCCATGTATTTGTCATTTAATACAGCCTCAAGGCTACCTCTACCATAGGTATATAAAGAGATTATCATACCAATAGCGTTTGCCATTACAGAAATGTTTTCTTCGTTTATTCTAACTAACCCCTTGCAATTAGTCATAGCCTGTAAATAGTGTTTCATATAGTTTTCATTTCTAGCATGAAAAAGTGGATAGTTTACCCCGTGTTTGTGTAAATAGATACTATCCCCACAAGTTGTGAAATAATACTTTTTGCTTGTTGTTAGTTGCTTTAAAGATTGTTTAATTGTTGCCATGCCTGTGTTCCTTTCGTTTAACTTACACTATTATTATAGCATGTATTTCATGCATTGTCAAGTGTTTTATAATAGTTTCGTTACATTTGTTTACAAAAGGTTTACTAATACTTGTTTCATAGGTTTTAACTCTACCATTGAATGAGGCATGGTTTCATCTACTAGGGCAATAAGTTTAAACCCAAAAGTTTCTGCCATGTCATCATAGGTTTCTACTACTAGATTAGGATATCTTGTTTTTGTGTGTCGCTCTACTACTCGCCCTGTTTCAGTTAGTTTAAAAACTAATGCTGTAATATCTGCTATTTCGCCGTGTTTTGTTACTGTGAAAAACTTATAGTCATAATGGCAATTACCGTTTGTATCTTTACGGCTAAATACTTGGCTATAAGATATTGTTATCTTGTTTAATCCGTGTTCCTGTTCAATCTTCGCTAAATCAATCAACTTGTTAATCATGGGGTGTTCCTTTCGTTTCGTTTAACTTACACTATTATTATAACTTGTTTTAAATCAAAAGTCAATAGTTTTTGTTATGTTTTGTTACATTTGTTTACAATCAATCATTGTAACGATATGTAACAATAATCAATCAATACCCTTGACAAATACGCTGGCATGTGTTAAAATAGTATCCCAAAAATTTTTTGGTTTTTCCAAAACTTCCCCTCTTTTAAAATAGGTTGAAATCCAGTAATGACGGGGGTTATGGGGGTGAATGGGGCGTGCAAATGGTTGGGTGTAGGCAATCCAATCCATATATAAGAAAAAGGGTAAAGGTGCTTGACCCTTACCCGTCTGCTTAAGTTAAACGATAAGTTATTTGAACAATCCTCTTAAACTTGGTTGGTTAAATACTGTGCCTCTAAAGTCATTTCTTTGTCTGCTCCAGTGATTTGAGATAACTCCGTCGTGGTTATCTAAATAAGCCTGTAGGGTTCTTTCACTACTAAATACATGTAATGCTAACTTATGACCCTCTGACATCGCTTTGAGTTGGTCTTGTTTGTCATATATGTATTGTCTGCTACAAAAGTCCTTAACGATATAAGTGTATAGCATTGAGTCATCTAATGTAACTAAGAAGTCTTTTAAGGTTCTGCCTTGCTCTTTGTTTTCTAGTTCTGCTTGTAATAGGACATTTAAGTCTTTTTGTGTGTCGATAATTAAGTCTAATACTTGTTGAGGTTGAAGTCTTTGAAGTACTTTTAATGTTGTTGAGTTCATGCCTGTGTTCCTTTCGTTTAACTTATCGCTTACACTATTATTATAACTTGTTTTAAGTACAATGTCAAGTGTTTTGTTTTCTTTTTGTTACAATTCTTAACACAACTATTAAGGGATACTATTTTATCATACCCTTGATTATTTGTCAAGGGTTTAATGTTATGTTTGTTACAATTCGTTACATATTAACCTGTATGCTTGTAACATAGTCTTTAGCCTCAAGGACTGCCCCGTCCTCTGTGATGTGCTGATATACAACGGCAATTTCAAGGACTGCCTCAAGGATACGCTCACAACCGAAGCCCCCATCATTGACCCCTTGTTTTAACTCTGTTAGGGTTGCGTTTAAAGGTGCTTCAAAGGGTTTCATTTCTATTTCACCAGTTCCACCACCCCAAAGGCTGATAGTTGAGAAGCCCCCGATTTCAAGCCTCACGGGTTTAAAAGTCTTAGGTTGTAACTCTGTCAAGTTTAAAACTGTCATGAAGTGCCTCGCTTTCTAATTATAGTCTGCCTTTGCGTGCTAATCTGCTACACATAGTATTATAGACATCTTTGTAGTTATTGCCCCCAATAGAGTCCATGCCTGTGCAAGTTGCTCTTTCATATTTGGCTGGCATGAAATATACATTTTTAAAATCCAAGCCTACGCCGTCGGTGCTACATCTTTGATATCCATGTCTGTTTAATAATGCTGTGATTTCTCTGTCCCAGTTGGTTCTGCTCATGTCTGTGTTCCTTTCGTTTAACTGCTTACACTATTATAATAACACGATTTTAAAATAATGTCAATAGTTTTGTTTTCTTTTTGTTACATTTGTTTACAATAGGCTGAGATATATTAGGGGATACTATTTTATCACATGCTAACCCCTTTGTCAAGGGTTAGCATTTCATTTTGTTACATTTGTTTACATATTAGTATTGACTGCATGAGGCGTCAAGGACTACCCAGTCATGGAAATTAAAAGTTCTTTTCACTTTCATGTAGGTGTTTTTGCAAGCATTAAACACTCTTTGAGCCTCTGCTAGTTGTTCTTCATCATCTATTATATACCCAAACTCTGCCACAAAGTCCTCAAAGTTCTTTGAAAACTCATAGGAATTACTGTCTAACATCATGCAATATATAGCGTCAAAGATGTTTAACTTTTGCCCTGTTTTATATGCGTTGATACTGTCATAATAAGAAAAAGTAAATGTTTCGCCGTCTGTTCTTCCTATTTCAATAGTATATTTGTGTCTTGTGCCTGTAACATTACCCCATGCCTTTGTTACTACTTCCTTACGGATAGCCTTTGCTGTGAATGTAGGGATATGTCTTTTAATAGTGTGTAGTCTGAATTGTGCTGACTTGTTTTCTACTGTGTTTTCAATTCGTTCTCTAAGTGTTGCTGTCATGTTGGTGTTCCTTTCGTTTAACTTATCGCTTATACTATTATAATACCACTTTATTACATGAATGTCAATACTTTAGAAATAGTTTTGTTACAATTCTTAACATAGGGAATGAGATACTATTTTATCACATACTAACCCTATTGTCAAGGGTTAGCATTTTGTTTTGTTACATTTGTTTACAATATCTGTAATCTTATAGGTGTGTCCTGTGTGCTTATAAAGTCCTCTGTTAGTGTGTCCTCATAGTATTCTGCAACTGAAGAAAATTTGCTTTCCTTGTCTGCGTTGCTATAAACTGTTATCTCATTAGGTTCTGCTGTGTCGTTAATGAAATAAGGCATGATTAGAGTTCTCTCAACTTCCCCTAAGTCTATGCCGTCATCAAGTTCTGACTGCTTTAATTCGGGAATACCTACTGACTTAATAAAGTCTTTTGCTTGTGCCTCTGACTCAAAGCCTGTTTCACATTCTGCCGTTGCTAGGTTAATTACTATAAACATATTATGTCCCTTTCGTTTAACTGCTTACACTATTATTATAATTGACCTTTAGCAACATGTCAATGCTTTAGATTTCACTTTGTTACATTACTTAACATACTGGCATGATATATAAGGGATACTATTTTATCACATACCCTTGAGAATGTCAAGGGTTATGATTTCATATTGTTACATTTGTTTACAACTCTAGATATTCATAGTCTAGTTTAATTGCTAGGTATTCCATGACTCCGTTTATATCTGTAAGTCGTTCGGCTACTTCGTTCTCTGCTAGTCCGTCATTTAACATGCCGTCCTCTGCCTCTGTGATTAGTTCTGCCTCTGTCATTGCCATGTAACTGTAGCCATTGCCGTCATCATACCTAATAAAGTGAATTTCGTCTGTGTCTGCTAGTCCGTTAATTAGGTTTTTAATAGTTGATACTCTCATGCCTGTGATGTCCTTTCATTTACTATACTTATTCTAAGGTGGCTGTGTGCCTCTGTATGCTGTTTTATTATCTGAATGATACATTTTACTTGCTAGGCTACTAACCCCTCTTAATTGCCTTGCTAGTAGCCTCTGGTTGAATGTTTTTCTATGCGTATTTTCTCATTAGGTTGATATGATTATCAACGATTTTCAATGCCTTTGTAACTTGGTTGGCTGATACATTTAGAGTTTTTGGAAACATCGCTAATAATAAGCCGTTTACTAAATAATGATTAGATACATCTGAAAAATATTCTTTTTTAAAATCCTGTGCAACTCTACTATAAGGATTATAAATCGTTACAATAGCCATTGCTTGGAATACTTCGTAAAGGTGTTTACTGGTTCTGTAATATCTAGTTGAGATTTCGCTAAATCTATCTATTACTGCTCGCTCACTTGCTGAAATAAACATGGTTGTCGTTCCTTTCGTTTAACTGCTTACACTATTATTATAACTCAATCAAATATCATTGTCAAGTGTTTAACTAAATCTTTGTTACAATTCTTAACATACTGGCATGCTATGATGAGATACTATTTTAACACATGCTCTCTGATATGTCAAGGGTTTAAATCAATCTTTGTTACATTCCTTTACAAAATTTTTCACATTTTTAAAACTTACCCCCTCTAATAATAAGGTTATAAATCAATAACGACGGGGGTTATAGGGGAATAACTGGGGTGCGACTGGGGCTTGCCTCTCGGCTCAGCCCCCTCAATCTATCTATGATATGCAATCAACAAATACTTTCGTTGCGTCTGTTAGGCTTGGGATACAGTATTGAACTGCGTGTCCCCATTCCCCTGTCTTATCTTCCTTTAACTCTAGGTTTCTGACTACTACATAATCAATCGTTGTATCATCTGCTTTCAATCTTCTCACGATTGCTGTGTTAAGGTTTGGGTTGTTAATGTCTGTGTGATGTATGCTAATCAATTCTAGGTTTAGGTGGTTGTTTGTAAATCTAATCATTGGCTTGTCCTTTCGTTTAACTATCAATCAATCTTTCGGGTTGGGGGTCGGGTTAGATTTCTAACCCGTTTGCCCTGCGTTTCTCTCTTATCTCAATCATCTTAAAGTATTTCATCGGGTCTTTTTGCTTTACATTGTTGTCAATCAATACTTCTTTTTGCTCTGTCTTGCCTGTTAGGATAATCTTTGTAAAATTTCTGTTCATAATCAAGTTTCCTTTCGTTTAACTATCTATCATCTAATCTTTTGGGGGGTCGCATACCCTATTTGTTAGGGTATGCTTGCTTTTTCTGACTTACTGTTTTTGTTCTTTCGTATTCGCCTAAAGTGTTTTTGAAGATTTGATAAGGGGCATACATTAGACTGATTACTTTGTAGTTTCTGAATTTCGTTCTGTTTGCTATTGCTACCCTTTGCTTTTGTGTTAGGTGGATTTGTTTTGCTAGGTCATCTAGGCTTTTGCAATATCCGTCCATTCTGCAACGGTCTAGATGTCCGTTGATGTGGGTATTTAGTTTTATTCTGATTTCGTCGCTCATACATACGATAATGCAAGAAGATGTTAAGATGAATTTTACTTGCTTGTCTTTTATTCCTTGTTTTACAAGTGGTAACTCGTGTAACATTTTGTTTATTTCGTTGATGTCATACCCTAATGCTTCATTGATGGATACATTGATTTGATTAAAAGCGTTGTAACCTTGATTTGATGTTTTTGTAAAGTTTTTCATGTTGTCTGTTCCTTTCGTTTGCTTACATACTCATTATGCACCATGCTAGGAATTTTCTCAAGTGTTTTGAGTTATTTTTGTTACAAAACTTTACAATATATGCCTGAAACCCAGTAATAGCAAGAAAAAATTTTTGTAACATTTTGCTATGGTTTACAACATGGCATGGGTATATACACATGCATGGGTATTGACAAGATGATAAGGGTAAAATAGGCTGAAACCCTTGTGTAGCAAGCGATAGAGGGGTATTTTGTGTTTGAAATCGGGGCTCGTTTAAACACCTCACAGAAATTTTCAGTATTTTCAAAACACTTGGGTTTCTAAAACCCTTACTACGACTGGATTATAGCCATTCTAACCTCATAACCTTTTAACCATCAGCAGTTCCTGCAAGGTTGTTATATACAAACAGGGTTATCACATGCCAGTAACTTACCCTATTATCTATTACTTTATTCCCCATTCGTGTAGCCTGCCAATTTCCCATTACTGGGAGGTCTGGCAATTCTCACAGGTTTATTTCCCCGTTCATCAGTCAGTCATCATTCCTCAGTAGGTCATTCATCATTAGGTAACCTATTCAATTACTAGGTAATCATCTGGTCAGTAGGTCATCAGCAAGTCATTCCCCATTATATAATCATAGGTCATTCATCATTCTCTCATACATTCCCTATATAACTATCAGTTCTTATCAGTTCTCATTAGATATGATAGAGGCACACAAAATTACCTATTATATATCTCATATAATAGGCTCACAAAATTTCTGGGGGTTTTGAAACGGTCTGGGTTTCTATATAGGTAATAGAAAGGGTAGACTTTAACATCTACCCTCTAGAAAAAAAAACCTTCCGTATATTATCTTATTACAAAGGTAGTACTTCTGTCAATAGGTTCCTTATAATATGGAGAAAGACTTATTATGTTATTAGAGGCTCATCAACATTATGAGTACTCTGGCATAATAAGTCTTATGGTTGTTGTTACATAAAGTATTATGTTATGTACTCTATTATACTTTACCTATTATTATGTGTCAAGTAATTTCTCTCTCCTATATATTGAATTAAGTATCTTATATATGTTATAATGAGTATGAAAGGAATTTTACTATTATGTCAATACGAATAAATGATGATAAGATTACTGATATAGCTACTGCTAAGAGAATAATAGAGAAGCTAGTTATGGGATTAAACCAATGTTATTGTGCTACCTTTAATATATGCTCTGAGTGTGGGGAGATATATACTGAGGGTTATATATGTTGGAATTGTGGGAAGGATAATACACAGTAATAGTAATAGTTAATTCTTATAGGTTAATTATATGGTAAAAGAGAACCTCTAAATGAAGTTCTCTTTGTTTTGTTCACATATAGTGGTAGTTAGTCCTTTATAGACTTCCTCTTATATAATAGCATAGTTAATAGAGGATTGTCAAATAGAATAGGAAAGAACCTCACTATGAAAGGAGGAAAGTAGTGAGGCTCTTTTAAAAACAACAATTTACTAACACCGTATAATATAAACAGAAAAAGAACCTAATTATAATCCGAAAGGAGGAACAGATAAATAAGTAGGTTCCTTTTAACTTAAGAACAATAGTAACACTACATAATATAAAGAGGAGAACACCTAAGAGAGGAGTTATACTCTTAGATGTTCTTTGTTTTAGTCATTACTAGCACAGATAATCAATTTTAACAGACACAGTTTCTAGCAGGACTTCTATGTGACAAAAAGAAACCTTATTATCTATTAAGAGAATAGGGAGTCCAGAAAAACATAGCTCTAGGTTTTGTATTGTTGTAGTTTTATAGTATAGTTACCTATATTAGTGTTTTATAAACAAGGAGTTATTATCTATGGTGGTAGCATGAACTTCTTATCTATATACCAACATTGAAAGAGTGGTTTTTTAGTGTTGAAAAATTTATAGGACTAATGGTTCTATCACTATATTACTTCCTTTCTCCCTATACTGATAATTATACTACTATTGTAGTAATTCTGTCAAGCTATTACCTATATGTCATAATTTTACGGGATAATTATTACTTATATGTCATAATTTTTCAGAGGAATTATAACCTATCTATTATGTTTTTACTAATTGTCGTTTTTATGATATACTGTTTAAGTTAATTAGTGTAATGATGAGGTGAATAAGATATGAAGAACTTATGTAGTGGTTGCTCTTTATCATATAACCAAGAGCCAAAGGTTGCAGATGAAGACATGAGAGATTTACTAGCATTTATGAGCAGGCATGGTAGAATTAAGTCATTATTAAGTCTAATTATTATGCTATCTATTATTGGCTTAGCTATATTTCTGAACTTTTGTGAACCTACTATAGCTATTAAATATACTGCTAGATATACTATGATATTCTTATTAGGTCTTCAGATAGGGAATGCTTGTTGTATGGTATATTCTAGGTACATTTATAATATGCTATTTGATAAGTTCAGATAAAGTGGTTGACAAACACTACTTCTAGTGATATAATCGTGTAAAGAGCAAAATTTGCTGTCCTAGAAATAGATGATTTATTAAGGTGTAAAAAATATATTGATTTGTGATAGTTGGATTTTTAAGGGCTTCCTGCCCTTTTTTATTTTGTGTGCATAAAAAAAGACCGTAAGGTGGGAAGTGGATTACCTACGGTATGTTTATTTTGGGGAGGAGTATTGCCCTCTGAACACTATCATCAAGGAGGTCAATATGATGATAAGAAGAGATTTTATATTTCGGATAGTTTATTTAATTCCTCTATTAGGTTTACACCCTTAATTAGGTGATATCACCCTTAATTTGTTCGCATAGATTATAATAGCATGACAGTTTTTAAATGTCAAGCGAAGTAAAAAGAAAAGGGGTACATAGTACCCCCAAAAATATGTATCAAACAAAAAGGAGTTCCCAGCCCTTTTTATACTGGGAATTGTGAAACAAGTTAATCATTTAACAATGCTTTTTTAAACGCTTTAATACCATTACATAATCTGCTCCAGAAGTTATTAGTTTTTCTGTTTTCTCGTTCTTCCCAACGAAGCTCTAATAGTTTCAATCTATCACTAACTTCTTGTGTAGATGAACTAGAGTCTATTACTTTAGGTGTAATGATTTCAGAAGCAGTATCTGCTGTAGGTAATGTCATATTAAATATATATCTTTTTTGGTCTAAGCGTTTTACATAACCAATCTTTTTCAACGCTGATACAACTGGTGCAACTTCATAGATTTTTACACGGTTATTATTCTCCATAGCTACTAATTGAGGATTAAACTCTCTTTCAGTATAGTTTCTAAGAATATCTAATACTTCTTTAATGTGTTTAGTAGAGCGATTATTCTTAGTAGAATTTGAGCAGTTATTTTTAATCATTTTAGCAAACTGTAATGTTACTCCCTGTACTTGTTTAGAGGAAGATTTAACTTCTGATGTTTCTACTGATACAGGTGTTTCTGATGTAGTAGATGATTTAACAGGCGAAGTTACTACACTTGATTTCTTAGTAGTGTAAGGTACTTTACCATCTCTAATTTTAGCGATTTCAGCTCTTTGCTCTTCTACAGATAATACCATAAAAAATTCTCCTTCTTTCCCTTGTGTTACTATGCTACTTTTACTGGTGGAATTTGAAATAACGACATTCTAGATACTTTAGAGTACTCATCGTCTTTGAATAAAACTCTACCGTCTTTATTGCTAATGAAGAAGCTATAAATATGGTAATAGACAGCATACTCTGGCTCAGTCAACATTCTATAGGGAGTAACACTACCGTCCCTATATAGTGGTAACCTAGAAGCTAGATGTATCGTTATCATTCAAACCCTCCAAATAATAAACGCTAGTAGTATTGCTATTAGCGTAGGGTAGGTTATATGAATTTCAATTAACACGCCTACAGCACTCCTCACTTAAGTAACTAAACCTCAAAGGAAATCTTAAGTGTCGAAGTGTAGGCAGGTCATTGTATGCCAGAGTAAGTGAACCATCGTTTTTAAACAAACGAGTTCTAGCTAATAGTGTATTGTTTTTAGGCTCAAACATTAAGAAGTCGTCAACATGCACTTTAGCGACACCTCTCTTGGAAAAATGTCTTGTATATTCTGTTCTCCACTCCCCAGTAAAACAGTACAAGTTTATCATATAATCTCTCCCCTTGAGCAATATTATATATTAAAAATGACTACCTGTCAACTATAACCTAGACATGCCAGACATATCGTAGTATAATACAGGCATGATAAGATTAGAAAACAAGGTTAAATTTCTAGATTGCTTTAATAATAAACCTGTATTTGCAAAGAAAGACAATAAGGTTGATTTACATACTGAGGCTTGCTCTATTAGGTGTGGTCTAAAAGCTATGGAAGATGGAGATGGAACTGGAATTGGTTTAATGGTAAGTATTGTGGCTTTATCACTAAATCATTGTTATCCTAAGTATTGTAATCTTAGAGCGAAGTTATTTAAGTAAAAAAGAGGCTTAGTTCTCTAAGCCTCTTCACTATATACAGGAGTATGTATTTAGTCTTCTTTATTTTTTGCGTTTGTATTCAATACCACTAAGTGTTTTAGCCATCTGTGATGTAGTTGTTACAGACTTAACTGCGTCGTTTGTATGTAACACCTTGTCAGCGATTTCAGCACCAATAGGAGTTGATACAAATGCCTCAAGCATGCCACCTAAGTCTAGTCCAGATTTAGAGGAGATAACATTACCAATGTTATTCAATCCTTCTGAAGCATTACCTGCTGTAGCAAATATCTTAATTTCAGCAGATACTAATGCTTTAGCTTGTTCTTTACCAACTTCACCAAGTACTTCAACTTGTTTCTGCTTGATGATGAACTCTTGATATTCTTTGTTTTCGCCAATCTTTTGAGCAAGTTGAATTTGAGCTTCAACAGGTGCTAATTGCATTTGCTTTTCAGCTTCAGCTTTAGCTAAACCTTGAGCTTTAATACCTTCTGCACCTTTAGTAGCGATTGCTAAATCAGCTTCAGCTTTTAATTCTGCTTGTTGCTTATCTGCCTCAGCGTTAAGTACTTTAACTTTCTTATCAGCGTCAGCCTTAACAATGTTAGCGTCTGCATTGATTGAGATAACTTGTTTATCAGCTTCAGCTCTTACAACGCTTGCTTCTCTTTCGATTTCAGCAGAACGAACTTGAGCAACTTTCTCTACTTCCATTTTCTTTTCAGTAGTAAGTCTAGCTTGAGCTTGTACCTCTTGCTCTGCTTTCTCTTGAGCAATACCAACTTCTTGCTCTACTTCAGCTTTCTTTAAGCCTACTTTTCTATCAGAGTCTTGTTGTTTCAAATCAATCTCTTGTTGAGCAATGATTTCAGCTTCTTTTGCTTTTTGAGTGTTATTAGCAACAGTTACTCTAGACTCCATCTCAATCTGAGATTTCTTCTTTCTCATAATGTTAGCAATAACTTCAGAACCTTTAGAGTCACGAATATCCATTAACTCAATGTTCTTAACTGCCTTAACACCCCATTCTTTAAGTTGTTCAGATACTTCTTTTGTGAACATAGTGCCATATTTGTTTCTTTCACACATAATAGACTCTAGGTCTTCTTTTGCTAGGATTGAACGGCATGCCCCTTGAACAATACCTAATAATTGGTTTTCTAATTCTTTTGCAGACTCTACACGAGATGAAGCTAATCTGAAGTCATCAATTCTGAAGAATGCTTTAACATCTACTACGAATGGTAGACGGTCTTTATCATAAGCCTCATAATCTACTAGGTCTAAATCGAATACAGAAGCAGTAAAACCTGTAACATCAACACCTAAAACAGGGAACCACGCAGGGAACTCATAATAGGTATTACCTAAATTATCCGTACTTTCTTTACCATAAGTAAGGGTTTTACCAGCTTTCTGTACAATATGTACTTCGTTTGTAGGAACTATCCTTCTCAAGCTCAATAGATAAAATACCATTAAGAAGAGGATAATTGCACCACCTAAACCAATAGTTGTTAGATTTAACATATAATCTCCTTTCCTCTAATCTTCCAAGCATAATTATACTAGACTTATATTTAGTGTGTCAACTTTGTTAAATTAAATTTATAGTAGGTAGTGTTGTTTATATAATGTTCGGAAATTATTGCACTACCATGCTAGTTTTTATAGTATCATAGTACAATGATTTACAAAATCAAGGAGAGGAAGATATGACGAATAGTTCTTACGCAGGTAGACACCTTATCATAGATGGAGTCTTCTCTGACTTATTTAAGGAACAAATGAGTAATCGTGAGTATCTTTCCCAATATCTAGAAGATGTAACTGGTATAACAGGCATGACATTGGTATTTCCACCTATGGCTATGTCATTCCCTTTTGCAGGTGAAACTAACCGTTTAATAGAGAAGCTAGATAAAGAAGGAAAGTGCAACGATAGTGAAATACTTGCAGAGTTCAAAAGACATCTAAAAGTAAGGAATACAGAAGGTGGTGGCGTAAGTGCTATTGCTGTGTGGGTAGAAAGTCATTGCACATTACATAGCTGGACTGAAAAGAATTACATCTCTGTAGACTTATTCTCTTGTAGCGATTATGACGCATTACCTGTAGTTAAACACGCTATTGAGGCTTTAGGGTTAGTAGACGCTTCATTCGTTATTGTAGACAGAATGATGGACGGCTCATTACCTGTAATTACTAAGTTCACTATGAGAGAATTTGAAGACAATAATGAAATTGCTAGACCAGATATATTCTGCGTAGCTTAATAGAACACCTTAAATGGTAGGTATCTATTGTTAGGTGGTAATACATTAGTCAAGCCAATTTCAGTAACAACATACCACTGGTAGTTTTCGTCATCGTAAACTACCATTCCGTTTACTGGCTCAACTTCTTCAAATGTGCCATATTCAATACCATTGTCTTTGTATGATAATGTGTATGAAGTTCCGTTATGCCTATAGTTTTTAACATATTCACCACCAGTATATCTGTAGAACTTACCGTCCACAGTTGAATAATACATATTGTCGTAGAATAATTGCTCTTGGCTAACTGTACTAGCACTCGGAATAAAATCAACCATACGAATAGCTACAAATGGTAACTCTAGGTCATTTAGCTTAACATATTTCTTATTGGTAAAATCATATCTGTAGTATGTAAATTCCCCATTAGTATCCATGTAAACTCTTTGTCTTTCTGGAACTAAGTCTTTAATATCATTAGGGTTTCCACATACTGCAACTAACTTATCTAAGAACGCCCAACCCAAGTCCATAGTGAACTCTACACCGTTGTTATCAGTTTCGGTAACACGCTTTGTTAAGTCTGTAAAGTCCATTTCAGCACGCATAAACTCACGGAAATAATTAAATGGTCTTTCATAAATAACAGGTTTATCGTTATAATACCAAAGACTATCAAAAGGTACTTCCTCTAAGTATTGGAACGGGTCTAACTTAATAACATTGTTCTCAGAAGCGTCGTAGTAATATACTGAATAATCTGTTGTTTCTGGGTCATAACCTAGTTCTTCTGGGTGGTCTGGAGTCATTAAAATTGTTCCACCTACTGACCAACCCGATACAGGTGCATACTTATAGAATGTTATTGTTGTAGAGAAAATTGTAGCATTATAATAGTAGTCAGATATGTTAAAGTCTTCATCAGAAGGGTCTAACATAATTGATGGTTCACCGTTTACAGCGATTAACTTACTCTTTTGAAGTAACCAAGGAGTTTTATAACCCTTATTATATTTGTACAACTTATATCTTTGCATATCATAATAATAGTGCTCTTTTACTAATTCGCTATAATGAATACAATCTCTAGGGTGTCCGTATGTGTACTCAATTTCATCAAAAGGTATTAAGACATCGTTGGTTTTATCTAGTGCCACGATTTTTTCACGAACTTTCTCAACATGACCTTCTGGGGCACATTCTATATAGATAGCACCTCTATTCATGAGGGTATCATAAATAGTACCCTCAGTAAGTGTCTGTACAAAGTTTTCATTAAACTTATAAACCATGCTTACTCCCTTGTTAAGTCGAGTCTTTTCCAAGTGTTACGAAATAGATGAGAACCCTCAATACCAATGAAATGTCTATCAGCTCTAATACAAGCCACACCTACATCTCCATACATCATATATGGGTCTAGAATTGTATCGCCGTGCATACTACAGATTTTAATTAGGTATTCGTATGCTTTAACGGTATCGCCTTTGAAATAACCATGCCAATTAGCAGGATAAACATTATCCTCGCCTTCCTCTTTATTAAATAGCTTAGTTAATCTAAAGTATTTAGGTAATCCGTGAGTGAAATGTAAAACAAATATCTGTTCTTCCTTACGGAAAGTAAATCTATGATGAGGACATCTTTTATGCTTTTCTGGTGTAATTACAGGGATTACAAGTAGGTCACGGTAGTCAAAACAAGAGTGCTCAAACCCTTTAATAACAGTAGTTATATCAGCAGGGTCTACTGTGCAGAACATGTGACCACCATTTACTAGAACTTTATCAAGTTTATCACCTAATGTTTTGATGTTCTCTTCTGTAATACCACTCATTCCGAAGCATTCTTTTCGTAGATGAGTAACTATGTTATCTGCTTCAACGCCCTCTTTGATTAAGGTTAGTAAACCTTCATCAACATGGTCATTCATAACTCTTATTCCGTGTTCTAGCATATACACACCTATTCCCATTAAATTACAAGCTAACATAGAATTTAAGATATAAGAAAATAGTAGTAACACGAGGTTACTACTACTCTTAAGATATCATGACCCTCGGGGTTATCGTACCCGAGGCGACGGAGTTTCGAGCTAAGGATTTAATGTCCCACACCCCCTAGAGCCTCTTACCCTAGGCAGGCATATTGTGGTTTGATGACAACTCGCACCTTTTCCAAAATGCCACCTCTCACTCACGAAGTGTCAGCACTTGCATGCCAGTTACTGAAGGTACCCGTAAAAAATTACAAGGGAGTACTACTGCATTATACTACTGTTTCTTAGGTATAGGGTATTCTTCTACCACTGTACCTAGTATTGCTGATAGATATTCTGCCAAAGTATATCTATGACAAAAATCGCCAGTCTTCTCATAACATAACAATACTATACCTTCTGGGTATTTGTTACTGAAATAGTCTAGCGTATCTTTCACAACTTTTTTGTCTAGGGGGTCAAGTACTTGTTCTTTGTACTTTTCTAGGTATTCTTCGTTAGTCAGTCCCCCAGACTTCCATTTTAGGAAAGACTCTTTTTCTGGAGCAAACATCTTCTGAAATGTTTGAGTTAAAGCGTCATCTGTTAAACGAATATTTCTAGGCATAGAACCAGCGATAGGTGCAACAGCTAAACCGTTATCCTTATAAAGACGAGTCCTTGCAAAATATCCTGTAAAATACATAACTACTCTCCTTCCCCCCTAAATTGCCGAATATCTAGGGGGATATCCCCCTAGACTCTAAGCCGTATCACCTTCTGGTTGTGATTTCCATTGCACCTGTTTAGTTCAGCGTCTAAACATTAAACCGTTGTCTATTCAATCCAACTGCCTTGTTGTCTATTCAACCCAACTGCCTTGGTGTCTTGCATTCCACCTGTCATGGGGTCTGTTTCCCTCCGTCAAGCTCATTTAAGCGTCAATCTAGAGCTATAATCCGTTGTCAATCTCAGTGTTCCAACTGTTACTGCTGTGTCAACATACGATTTGAGCACAGGTTATACTAATATTATATCCGATAAAGTATTACTTGTCAACCCCATATCTTTTTCTTTTTCGATAGTTATTATAAATAGGGTTGTAAAGCTCTATTAGATGGTCTTCTAGCTCGCTTCTACCAATAGAAACATGCACATATTTGATAACACATTCTTCCAAAAAGTTTACTAAATTTTCAGAGCCTATCTCTTCCGTTATTTTATCCATCAAAGCTGAGCCATTACGATTTCTATGATGTATCCAACGATTTCTGACATCTTTAGCAGAACCGATGTATACTACTTCCCCTGCTTTATCATATAAGGCATAGACACCATTAACCTTATCCATAGTTTTAATCTCTGTAAACTTATAGGATTTACAGGATTGTAGGGCTTCCAATGACTCTTGATAAAATTTCTGTTTAAATAATTCCATGCCCACATTATATACAGGCATGGAACTAAAGTCAATAGATTTGGAAAATTCTGCCTAGACTGGACTCGAACCAGTAACCCTTCGATTAACAGTCGAATGCTCTGCCATTGAGCTACTAGGCATTAAGTGGTAGTTTTTAGGACTACCAAAACCCACCCCAGTTAATTACTCTGAAGTTTCTTTCTCGATAACGGTAAGAAAGACAAGAACCGTCATAACCTCTCTTTCACCAGACCCATATTCTGGACGATTATTATTACTTGAATATAGGATTGTCGTCTTACCCATTGCTATCGTCTGCCAATGTGACCTAGGTTATGCTCCTTTAAACTTTTTATAATTCGGGACATAGGGGAATTGAACCCCTGCTACAGCCGTGACAGGGCTGTGTCATAACCACTTGACCAATGTCCCTTGGTGGAGGATAGGAGAGTCGAACTCCTGACCTTCTGCGTGCAAAGCAGACGCTCTACCAGCTAAGCTAATCCCCCGTATAATGTGCGTGGTGGGCAGGGCTAGAGTCGAACTAGCGAAACCTCTCGGTGACAGATTTACAGTCTGCTTGCTTTAGCCACTTGCATACCTACCCGTAGATTTTGGTTTTTTCTAATCCATTTAACTCCGAGATTTCTGTTACCAAAAAACAGGTATTAGGAGTGCCCTCGTGCAGGCAATATTTTAACATAATACTCCCAAGGAGATTTGAACTCCTGTCGCTTCCGTGAAAGGGAAGTGTCCTAGACCCCTAGACGATGGGAGCAAGTGAGCATATTTGGACGGCACTCCACGCTATGCTCAGCGTTTGTGGTTTTATGGTAGACCACAATTACCTCTATCTTTCCTGCGTACTCCAGAGCTATAGCGAGATAGACTGAACTATAGCCACTACTAGGAGGCTCTTTGTTACCGAAACAGGACGAGCTAACCTGCTTATCAAAATAAGACTGTTGCAACAGGAGCTTATTAGATAACTTTTCATGGTGCCGAAGAAAGGACTTGAACCCTCAACCTTCTCATTACAAGTGAGTTGCTCTACCTATTGAGCTACTTCGGCATAAAGTATAACAATTTTCAAGGTACAGAATTATTATATCGTATTTTTAGTCATGTGTCAACTCAAGTACACTTCTCAAAATGTAAACTCCCCGAATATATATTTTAGATAAAGGAGAAGAACCTTGATAGGCAGAATACAATTATTTCAACCAAATAATTCTAATGTGTCATTTACATCATATCAATCTCCATTGAAAACCCTTTTTAAAAAGGGTAAAATGCCGTCTGTAAAATACGGCTTATATGGTCAGAAGATTACCCCCAAAAATGTATCATTAGAGCATTTGAAGCCCCATAGTGAAGGTGGTGTGTCTGCACTAAGAAACTTCGCACTTGCAGACAAATTTGAAAACAGTAGACGAAGCAGTGAGCCTTTAAAAAATGTATGCGACTGGGAAATGGTGAGAGAATACCTATCCCAGTTTAATTTTAGGATTAAAGGTTTCGACGGCTTTAAGTATCAAGAGCTGATAATCAAAACATGTAAGAGCTTAGATATACCAGACTTACTGCCATGGAAGAAAGAGCTTATGAAGAAAAAATAAGAGGCTGAAGTATATTCTAGCCTCTTATTATTTTAATAGGTGACATAGTATATCCCAAGACTCCTGTGAGAACGCTCTATACTATGACGAATATCCGATACTTTTAACCTTGTCTGTGAGTTGAGCTCATTTCACAGGGGGCTGTAGAATTTCAATCTACACGGCTGTATCTCAACCTGTACCATCTCATTCCATAAGTTCTATGAATTAGCTACATTCAAAGTTCTTATATGTTGCAGGGGTTTTTTACGAGAGTCATGTCAAAACCTAGGAGTTTTCGTAAAAGCTACGGCTATTTTTTACCTATTAAATTTTCAATGTATCTATTATATCCTTATGGTAGTTACTAGGGTAATCCCATCGCCTAGACTGCCTTATTGCTAAGCTCACCACGGAGGCATGCTTATTCTTTCCAAGAATTAACTCTTGACGACTACCTATCGTTACTGTGGGATAACATATCTGGTAGTTAGGGAACTTATATCATAACTACGATAAGGATATCCTAATAGTCATTATACCATATATTTCAGAAAGTGCAATCCTAACAGAACAATCTTGCTCTACCACTTATATCTTCTCTTACACCAACCACATGCAACAAAACACTCATGTTGTACAGAAACAAGTCATCGTGCTTTAGGTATTCAAAATTTTTGAAATGTAGTATTGCGTCTTGTGGACTTATATAATTAGGTGGATATTCTGTAAATCTAATCATCTGAATAATCTCGCTCTCATGTTAATTCCGTTAAAGTGGATAGGACTGATGGACGGAGCAAACATACACTCGTTCATCATACTGAAATTTTCGTAGTTACTCCCATTGTAGTCAATTAACATCTGCATGCCTGTGTATAACTCCCACCTTTTTAAAGCGTCTAAAGTTATATCGTATGCCAGCTCTGATGAAAAATAATCTCGTGTAAAATAGTAATTACTACCTAATCTCAACATCAAACTTCTCTCTCATAAAACCCTTTAGTTTCTCATTCTCTTTAGGTTCGTTTAATGCTTCCATAAGAGCGTTCCAATCGTTATCACTTAAGACAGTTTCATATAGAGATATATCCTCCCCACCAATAACTTTAACAGCGTCAATTAACTTATCTCTACTATTCTCGATTTTATCGTCTTGCCATAATTCAAATAAGGTCTTAAGAATATCACCTACTTTTTTACTAGGTGGTATGTTCAAACACTTCATAATGTCATTTCCGTTAATAGCCAAGTCTGTAATTGTAGGAACATATTTTGGATTTAGTATCTTCATACAGAAACGATACCTTCTCCATATATCTCTGAAGTAAGATTTGTTTTTATGTGAGGCTTTATTATCTGCATATCTTAAATAGATGAAATGCCTTAGTGGAATTTTATGCTTGTTTAGTGCACGCATAAGTTTATTTATTGACTTCTTACCGTCGAGCTGAGCCATGTGATGATAAACCATCGTTTTGGCGTATGTTACAACCCTCGCAGGGAAATTTAAACGCCTTAAATCGCATTCTACGAGCTGTTCGCCAAAAGTATTGTGGTTACTGAACCTTCGCCTTCCATCTGGTAAAATTTCCCATTTTACCTTACCAACATCGTGATAGAGTGCTGATAATTTCAAATTGAATGGTAGGTTAGTATCATCGAGAGCTTTTAATGCTCCAAGAACATGTGAAAATACAGTTTCATTGTGATAATGTCCTCCGTCAATTCCTTTAAGAGCATGGACAGATGGAAAATACCACTCTAATAATTCAAACTCATCAAGGAGTCTAACAAATTCATAAGCATGATGTGAAGTGAATGCTTTAACCATTTCAGTATAGACTCTGGAATGAGGTATGTCAAAATTGATTAAATGATTTCTTAATCTGAAAATTTCATAGTAGGTTTCTTTTTCAATTTGCAGGTTGTACTTTGCAGTTAATCTTAGCCCCCTTAGTATTTTGATAGGGTCTTTCTTAACCAAGACTTCTGGGTCATTAGCAAATCGAAGAACCTTGTTCTTAATGTCATCAATACCATGAGGAGCTACAAGTTCATAATCTCCTGCCATCGTATAAAAAGCGTAAGCAGAGTTAATTGTATAATCTCTACTAGCTATGTCTGCACCAAAGGTTTGGCATACTTTAATTTCAAATCCTTCGTAGTTGACGACCTCACATACATTACCGTAAGAAAAGCTGTCTGGTAATTTTTCCAGCACATCATCAATATCAGTTCCTATAATAACAAGGTCATAATCTGAAGGCTCACATTTCCAATAATAATCTCTCACAGCTCCACCAACTACACCAAATTTAATGTCTGATGTAGTAAATACTTCAGAGAATTTCTCCATGACTTCTTTGAGCTTAGGTGATGTGAAAGATATGTATTCTGGCATGCTACTATTATTCCCCAAATACTGAGTTATTATCTAAGTAGGATTTTAACCCTGCAAACTTTTGTGTTTGCGTATTGTTTTCAAATACCAAGATAGTAGGAGTAATAGCAATATTATACTTATCCACAAGGTACTTAAAATTGTCATCTTCTGCGTCTACTAATATGATATCCCAGTTATCTAGTTTCTTCATCTTTAAGTGGTTGATAGCTCTTTTACAGCCTGCACAATGTTCTGGTAGGTGGAATAAAACAGCACCGTTAGGTTCTGTGAAAACTATCTTTTCATCAGCATTTAATTCTCTAATCCCCATACAAATCCCCTATTTTATTTTACTGATACTTGTAGTGCGAAGTCTAAGGTTGTCTTTACTATCATATAGTGAGAATGACTTAGTTTTACCATTTCTTATTAGCAGACGGAACTCTTCCCCTTTAACATTACGCATACGCCAGATTTCACTAACAATGCACTTGTCGCCATCTGCCACATAATCCTCACCTAACTTATAATATGTCAGCCCCTTAATTCGCCACTTTTCATAATCTACTTTCATATATCTCATTATATCATATTCCTTACAACTTGTCAAAAATAGCATGGTTACTGCATTTTAGTAACCATGCTATAAAATAAAGTTTTTATGATATTTAGTTCATTATGTTGTTGGTTCTTGTGGCGTAGGTAGCTCTTCGTCTGGCTCAATCTTATCGTCGCCACCACCAACAATTTCTGTAGATGATGATATAAGTTCTGCAAGTTCATCAATTCTAGTATCTAAAGCGTCCATAACACTAATGATTTCAGCGTCTGGAGTTGATACCTCAACCATATCTGTACCATTCCAACGATACAATCTATTTGTATCTGTAGCACAGTATATTTTTTGTTCAGATTTATATGTTGCAGGTAATGCTTTTAAAACATCTAGAGTTTCAGCATTAACAACACTAGCAAAAGATACACGCTTATTGTCAGTTGTATCCATATATACGCACATCTCATCAGTGGTGTAGTATAAAGCACCTGCTGAGATAGGTTCTTCATCTAGTTTAGCTTTTGTAGTAAATACAGGTATTTGCGATAATCCTGCGTTTATAATTGTCATGTGATATCCTCCTAGATAGTCCTACAATTAGAATTTAACCGATTATTAGCCTCATCATAATCATACCTAGTGTAAATGCTACAGCCATCGCACTAGAGAAGATTAACATCGCACCTGCAAAGTGTTCAATAGTAATTACAGTATCTGTGTTCTCTGTAATACATAACGCTGAAACGATTTGGCTTCTATTCATATTATCAACAGTATTGTTCAGAATGAAATCGAAGTCAAGACTAATTTGTAGGTTGTTATACTTGACGATTACAGTATTAGTATAGAAATTAAAGTCATCTACATAGAGGCTTGCTCCCTCTACTATTTCGACAGATTTGCCAAGTACGCCTTGATTTACAAGCTGACCGTACCCAGATTTATTGACTAATAGAATACTATTTCTAGGTATAACTCTATGTCTAATTTTGTTGCTTATTTTGAAAAACTTATTTATCATGCGTGTTACCTCTGACTCTGTTAATAAGTAGGTTGTATATCTCTTTAATTTGTTGCTCATAAAATTTTGAAGCGTATCCTAATTCAGACACATCGAGAGATGATATATGTCTAACATCTTTAACATTGTGAACTAAATTCGTGATTGTCAAGGTGTACTTAGTAATATGCAAATTAGAGGAAGCTCCCTCAAATACCTTATTTAACTCCCCTGCGATGTATCCTAGTTCTTGCTTTGTGTCCTCTTCATCTGGCAATAATTGAATGTGCATTAGAGAAGTCCAATGATTATCGACCACTAGAACCTCTAGATGTCCTTCTTCCTCGTTTAACATAATCGGATATGCTAAGTATGTTTGTAGGTTGGCGTTAATATTGACATTAACATCAACTAGAACATGATTGAGTATCATGTCATTTATAGACTTAACAGTTGCCATAATCGGAGATACCACTACTTATTCCCCTCATCTTCTGGTGCATTTTCATCGCCATTATCATCGGGGTTATTAGGTTCTGAAGTTTCCTCATTAGGTTCTTCTGTAGGAAATTCGTCATCACTAGGTTCGTCATAAAGACTATTTATCTCATCATCAGACATATAACCCATACTATTGTTATTGTACTGAGGAGCACCTCCACAACTTTCTTCTGCTGTAGCTCCCCCTGCAATTATGTTTGTATTTAAAGCTAATTTATCCAAATAAGACAATTTATCTCTATCAACCTTTAAAGGTATCATAGAGAGTGTTACTCTACATATTTCTACCCTATTGAACAAGATATGGTGTAGCCCATTAAAAAATACTGTCACCTGTAATAGTAACAACCTAAGTATGGCTATTGCGTAACTTAATAAGTTACTGAGAAACTCCCTCATAAATTATCTCTCCCCTACCTTTATTATACTATAAATTTAGGGGATAAGTCAAGCAGTTATTACCGTTATATGATGGAAGCAAGTTGTATAATTTCGTTAGGTGGGTTTGGGCTCTCAATTAAATCACTAAAAGGGTTAGGGATATCATACCAATTTTCAGAGGTTGTTTTAATTTTACCATTATATGACGGAATTAAATTGTATAATTTCGTTATACGAGTCTGTTCATAGTCATTCTTAACACATTTACGAACAGAGTCTGTAGTACCTAATACATACACTTTGTGCTTACCTCTAGACATAGCTGTATATAGGAGCTTTCTAGTTAATAGAAAGTTACCAGAGCAATCTGAGAGAACAACAATAACCACTTCATATTCAGAACCCTGTGATTTATGACAAGTGATTGCATAAGCAAGTTGAGTTTCTAGTTTAGTAGCTTCTGGAGTGTATTCTTTGATAGAGTCATTGAAGTTAATAAGGGTCTTCTTATCATCGAAGCCTACTACAACGCCTGTTTCGCCGTTAAATACATTCATCTTATAATTATTAACTATTTGAATAACTTTGTCACCCACTCTATAAGGTCTATTAGGGTCTAAGATGTTATCATTGAAGTTCTCTGCTAGAAGTTCATTCAAAGCTCCAGTACCTAGGATACCTTTCTTATAAGGTGTAATAACTTGCACCTCAGATAAACCGTGAGTTCTAACTTCCTTAGCATATATGTCTAAAAGTTCTTCAGTAACTTCAGACTCCGTAAAATACTCCCTGTAGAAGAAATCTCTAGTATCACATTCTGGTATCATCTTACCATTATTGACTCTAGAACAGTACTTGATAATATTGGAATTTTCAGCTTGTCTAAGAATGTCTTTCAGCCAAAATACACTTATTACTCTAGACTTAATTAAGTCATCTAACACACTACCTGCTTGAACTGAAGGTAATTGGTCTATATCACCAATAGCAATTAAGTGTATAGGGGTTGTATCACATATACTGGAAATACGACTCATCATATTAAGGTCAGTCATAGAACATTCATCAATGATAATGAATGTATCTCTTTTAAGTCTTGGAAGTGTGAATACATCGGCAATAGAGAACCCTAACCCTAGATATTTATGGATTGTTTGAGCTTCAGAGCCTGTACATTCTGATAATCTTCTAGTAGCTTTTCCAGTAGGACATAATAGAACTACATCTAAACCGTGCCTCTTAACTATATCAACGACAGCCTTAGTAATAGTAGACTTACCAGAGCCTGGACCCCCTGTAATTACTGATACACGGTTATTTAAGACACCTTTAATAGCTCTTTTTTGTTCTATATTTAACTCGAAATCAAAGGACTGTAGTTCGTCCTCAACAATTTTATCATTCCAATCAATACTTAAAGGTGTATTTCTCAGAGATATTAAGGATTTAGCAATATAGTCCTCCATATTGTAGAAAGGTTTGTAATATACCTCGTTCTCTTCTCTTACAACCCTTTTAGATATAAAAGGACTCTTAAGTAATGCCATAAATAATGAGGTGTTGTCTATACCAGTTAATTTCGTAAAATCTCTTTTTAGCTCCATTAGGAAGCACCCTGTAGAGCTTGTTACAGTAGTTCTTTGTTGCAAGCAGTGTAATATACTTGCTGTTAGTCTTCTAGGGTCTTCTGGTTTGTAACCCATAGCAAAGGCTACTCTATCTATTACAGTAAAACTAACCCCTTTGACTTCCCCGAGAATAGCGTAAATATTAGATTTAATTACACTTAAGCACCTGTTAGTATTATCTTTAGTGGTATAGTAGTCATATATAAGTTTCATAGTACCAAAAGGCATACCATAAGTTGATAGGAACTTAATTGTATCTTGCATATCGTGATACTTTTGTACTGATACTTTCACACTTTCTACGGTATAATCACCAATACCTTTTACTTCTATAAGTCTATCTGGGTTTGTTAATACTACAGAGATAGAGTTAGTTCCAAAGGTATCCCAAATATGCTCGGCTAATTGCGTTGATATACCAGATATTTCAGCGTGTACGAGAAAGTTAATAACACCTTCTTTAGTACTCTCATCTGCTACCAAACATACGGAAGTAACAGATACTTGTTCGCCGTAAGTAGGGTGCTCTGTGATAACTCCTGTATAGTGAACAGTGCTGTCTTCGTGAACTCTACTAAAGTTTCCAGTAAGGGTTATCGTAGCTCCCTTACCTTCTTTTGTGCTAAGATTATTCTCTACAGCGAGTACTCCCCAAGAGCTTTCTTGGTTATAATAAACAACTTTTATAACCTTACCTTCGCCTTCTATATAGTTATCACTGGAGGATTTAGCCTCTGCTTCTAACAGCTCTTTTTTAGTTATCATGTCATAGTTCCTTTAGAAACATTATATACTATGTTCTAAAGCATGTCAACTATTGTAGAGTACGCCATTGATTTGAATAATTGATAACATTAAGCCATTTAGTGCCGTCGTGATAGTACCCTGTATTATTAGCTAAACAGAAATAAATCTTTTTCATAGGTTTAACGACAGCATTAAGTTCATCTAGGTCATTGACAAATTGGAAATCCCCTAAAACAACCCTATCAGTTTCTGTAATGTCAATGAAGGTTTCGCCTTCATCTGTAGTAGTATATATGTGCCCCTCTTTAATAGGAGCATTTTCCATAGACTTACTTCTTAGTAAGTGTGATTGAAATTTAGGGTTATTTTTATTTGTCATTACCTGTATTCTCCTGTCTATATAGAATATAACGGAATATAAAAAAATAGGCTAAGGCGAATGCCTAGCCTATTTTTGTTCTGCGACCTTAATCGTCTTACTGTATATTTAATTTAGGGAAATTAGCTTCGTTGTATGGTTGTAATCCACCATTTTTATCAACTGTAACCATGATAAGTTGTTTTTCAACAAGTTTACTACCACATACTTCAGCCATATCAGCAGGAGCTTCAACTTTTCCGTAAGGACCAACCAAGTTGTTGATATTGATAGTAACTTTATCAGCTCCGAACAAGTTGTTAGCAATAGCTTCTTCTGCTGTTTTAGATGTGTAATCTTGACAACAAATCAAACCAGCCCAGTCTGGAGTTATATCCCATTTATCAACTGTACAGTTGATGATGTTGATAGTAACTTTTCCACCTTGGTTGTTAGAAATACGAAGCATATTAGAAACAGCAGTGAAATGACAGTTTGAAATTGTAACAACAGCGTTGTTTGCAGTTCCATAGATATTGATAGCGTTGTTAGAAAAAGCACCCTTGAAATCTACATTGTCAATAAGGATAGATTTTGCAACACCACCCATTAAACCAATACCAAGACCATTATATGCGTCTTTAGCGTCTACTACACAATCTTTAATAACAACATGTCCGTCAGCGTTGATTGAAGCAACTTCATTACCACCACTAGCTTTAGGGAATGAACCAGCCCATTCAGAACCTGCGATAGTAACATCTTCAGTAGCTTTAATGTTCAAGCGTACATTGTTTTCTACTTTTGTTTCGTTTAATTCTAATGATTTAGCTACGATTTTGCTTGTTTCAGCTTCTGTAATTGTACCAGAGATAACGAAGTCAGCAGTAGCGTCATTGAATACAGGAGCTTCTTCGCCTTCAGCAGGAGTAGCAACTACTTCGTTTTTAACATTAGTTTTACCAATGTTACCTACACGAGCTTCTAAAGCACCAAGTCTAGCAACTAAACCTGCTAAGTCAGCTTTAGAAATTGTTATAACACCATTTAATGCTTCAATAGCACCTGCGTTAGCACCGTCAGCTTCTGCTAATTCAGCGTCTTTAGCTTCACGAGCTGTTTTTTCAGCTTCAATAGCTTCTACTAATTCAGCGTCTTTAGCTTCACGAGCTGTTTTTTCAGCGTCAACTTTACCATCTAATTCTTGCTCTGCCTCTTTTGCTCTAGTAGCTTCATCAGCGATTGATTTAGCGTTACCTTTAGCAAATGTATCTATATCACTGATTTGTTCTGTAAGTGTAGCAGAGATAGCTTCACCCCAAGCCAAATCTTGTTCGCCAGTACCAGTTTTAATAAGTACTTGACCTAATTGACCACCAGCAGGTACTGTATTTATGCTAAGAAGTGTACCATCTGGCAATTTAATGTTTTCTAAGAAATTTTTTGTCATTGTTTTTATTCTCCTAATTTAAAACTTAATAACTCTGCCTACTACACTTTAGTTTTCGTCTGTATTAACAGGTTCACCTGTTACATCTTCCAACTCTGTAATAAACTCTAAGGTTCTTTTTTGTTCTTTGTACTCGATGTCAGTAGTAGTAACATCTAGTGTTTCATCTGCGTATTCGCCGATAACATTTTCGTTGAATGTAAGTGTGTAGCCTACACCAGCAGGTTCAACTTCAGCACTTTCAATGAACTCTAATGTTCTGTTGTCTGCATTGTAAACATAATCCTCTGTTGCAAGGTCTAATGTTTCGTTTGCATATTTACCAGTTATGTCTTTACCAATAGAAAGTGTATTTTCTGGTAATTTACCTTGGTAAACGAAGTCTTTATTTTGTTCGTCTACAACTTTCTTAAGAGCTTCTAGTTCAGCTTTTAACTCATCAATAGTATCAAGAATGCTTCTTAATTCTGGTTGTTTTCTAACATTACCTTCGATGTTACCCCATCTAGCACTAATGCTTGTACTTGAGATTACTCCATCTTCTGAGATTTCGATACCTTCACCTGCTGTATAGGCTTTACCATCAGCAGATATAACACCATCTTCAGAAATTTCTACACCCTTACCTGCTGTATACTTACGACCTTCAGCAGAAATTACGAAGTCCTCAGAAATTTCAACACCCTCACCTGCGATATATTTACGACCTTCAGCAGTTAATATACCTTCTTCTAGTTTAAGACCTTCACCAACAGTAAATGCGTCTTGTTTAGTCTTAACTAAGTGGTTTAAGGTTCTGTTAGAGTTTCTAACTTCTTCTAATGTATTTAAGATGTAGTTATCGTCAACGATACCACGACCTTCTAGTAACTCATTAACTTCATCTTTAGTATATACATTAGTTACATATTCATAATCAGTAGGAACTAATTTAGAAGCGAACCAAGAACCGTCGTTAGTGATTACATAAGTTTCTGGCATATAGAAGTCAGCGTGTAATGTTCTTGTAACGCCATCGCCTAAGTTTGTGAAACCAAACGCTATTCTTGTAGCACTTAAAGCATTAACTTCAGAGTATGCAGTTTTAACGCTTACAGGCTCTTCTTCACCAACACCAACACCTAATGAGTAGTTATATCCGTCTTTAACGATTTCAAATGTGTATGTTTCGCCTTCAACTAAGCCACCTACAAGCTCAACTGTTTCGTCGATTTCCCATGCGTCACCAGAAGTTGATAATCTCCAAGTAAGCATGTTAGTTTCGTAATTGAAAATCAATGAAGGGCAACTGAAGTCTAAACCTGCGTTACCACCAATGATAGCAACTTCTTTAAGGTCATTTTCAGCGTGTCCTCTGTATACAAACTTAGCTCTGATTTCCCAAGTAGCTTTCAAACCTAGGTTAATAGATTGAGAAGATGAGAAACCATCATCATCAGAGTCCATATACAACCATTCATTATCTTCACTGATTGTAATTGAAGAACCATTTTTCTCTCTTACATCAGCTTCGTATGTCATAATATCTTGTTTGATTGAACAAGCGTGTAATACATTTCCATCATAAAGTAGGTTTTCACCCAATTCAAAAGCATTATGTTTAGCGTCTAATGCTTCTTTTAAGTTAGCTTGGTCTTCGATATTACCGTCAATCGCACCAAATACTGATTGTGCAGAAATTATATTTCCTTCAATAGTAATATGGTCACCTGCTTCTAAGTTATCTTGTTTAGTAGCAAGACCTTCTGCCATTGCAGTTTCTAGAGTTTCAGTAGCTGTAGTTAATGCTGTATTTATAGCTTCGTTATTGCCATCAACTACGCCAGATAAATTAGTAATATCTGACTTAATCGTAGCAATTTCAGCTAATACAGGTTCACTACCGTCTGCCCAGCCGATGTTTTCGGTTTCTTCTCCTGTTTTTACTAGGACTTGACCCTTAGTTCCACCTTCTGGGACAGCATTGATTAGGACTACCGAACCATCTGGAAGCTGTATGCTTTCAATGAAATTTGCCATTTATTTATCTCTCCCAAATTAAATAATTATTGTCTGTGACACTAACCCTACGCCTTTGTTTGGTTCTACTGCTTGGACTCTATTGTCATCGAATAAAACCTTTTTAGAGAAGACTACAGGGTATACGACTTGCCAATCATCTAGCTCACCCTCTATAGCATAATATAGATTATCGGAAGGTTTATACCATAATTGACGACCTATTTTATTAGGTTCATTTTCTTGTGCAACATAATGGTCTAGAAGAACCTTATTGTTACCACCGTGAATACCTGCTACCATACTATAACTGTCATTATCGAAGTATTTAATGTATGTTACAGGTAATGTAGTTGTTGTATTTGCTTCGTCCATTTCAAAGTAAGGAGTTGCGTATACAATAAACTTACAAGACTCATCGTCATTCTTACCACAAGGGATAAGAGCAACTACATCTCTGTCGTGCCATACTTGTTTAGCGAAATAACCAACACCATTATAGATTTCGTCTATTGACTTAACGAAGTATGTCATATCAGTAGTACATTTGAATAATGGGAATGAAAGAACACCGTCGTCTGGAACAGAACTGTCTGTAGTTGAATGAAGAGTGTTTTTTACTGTATTCAAGTAGAATGAGTTACCTGTACTTGAGTTGTCTTCAGTTCCAATGAACTCATTTTGACGCATAACTACTTTATTATTCTTAATATCTACAGCACCTCTAAACTTAAGAGCGTCTTCAATAGCTGTATGTAGAGAACCTTGTAATACATATCCGTCTGGCGACTCTAAATGATGAACACCATAAATATCTACAACATCTCTGAAGCCATAAGCTGACATAAGAGTTGAGATAAGACCATTTAAAGATGTATTAGCACTATAGAAATATCTCTGTAAGAATGTACCTGCTGAATTATAGACACCAATGAAATAGTCTGTAACTGTTTGATTTACATAATCAGAAGTTGTAAGAGTAACACTACTGTTGTAGCACGCATAAACTAATGAAGATATACAATTATGTCTAATATTATACGCACGAGGTCTTCTCTGAGTTAAGTGATTTGAACAGTAAGTACTTAAAACTGAACCAATAAAATAGTTTCCTGCTTGACACGAGCAATCTTGTATTATCATATCTCTAAAATTAAAATATGTTTGCTGGCTATTGTCGTTACTATAGTTGACACTTCTAGTACAACCACAAACTATAGCAGTTCTACGGTTGGTTGAGGTCTGAGTAGTTGGTGAATTAACTCTACACTTTCTCATACGGATACATTGAACAGTATTTGTTAGATTTTCATATCCTGCGTACCATACACCCATTAGTATACCTTGTTCAACAGTACTTCTATTTTGTGTTACAGTAGTGGAACAACTATCTATAACACAGTTATATATACCTGTCCTACTTCCATTAGTAAATTGGAGAGCACAACATAATACACCGTTTATAGTACCTGTACTTGTACTATTATTTGTAAAATGACAATTTTCTACATACAAGTTAGTAATTTGACCATAAACATCATAGAACATACCTACTCTAGCTAAGTTAGTGTTCCATGTTATGTTTTTAATTTTATAGCCATTACCGTTTAATACCCCACCAGTAGCAATAGACACATTCTTCCAAACAACCCCAGTACAATCTAGGTCATTCATTAAGATATATTTACCAGCAGGAGCATTTGTAAGAGCTTCTAATAACCCCTCAGCATTATAAATAAGCACATATCCAAGCTCTTCAGCTTCTTGTTCATTAAGCTGTACAATAGGTTTAATGAAGCCATTAGTAAGTTGAACATCACATACTGTAACGCCTTCTCTTTCAGCTATTGAGCCTTCATACTCAATGTCATTTTGTACTTCTACAAAATATGTTAGTTTGTTATTGTGATATTGAATATCTGTTATAACAAAGTTCTCATTCTCTAAGTAGTCCCCTAATTGTAAGTTAGGTTCTTCAGTTCCATAAGGTACTTTTAAAACTGTTCCCTTATGAACTTTAACCATATCCTCATAACAACTTATAGAAGTAGTGCGAGGAGTTTCCACAATTAAGCTCTCGTTTGCTTTAACATTTAATTTAATTGATGAAGTAGTATCATCAGTACCCTTCACAATACCTCTAATAGCTTCTGCATAGCTTCTAAAGGTATCAGTATCTTGAACTGATACCTCTTTCATTCTAATTGCAGATTTGATAGCCTCTTTAGTACCTTCAAGTATTGTTAAGTGTTCATTTATACTTTTAGTCGTTGACATCTATCTGCTCCTACTTTTGAACATACTGTGTAATTAACCCTAGACCTAAGTTCTTTTCTATGCTGTAAACCTTTGAGTCTTTACAGGTTACTCTATTTGCGAAGATAGCAGGATAAACGATTTGCCATTCATCTGTGCTTGCTTCTATACCATAATATAGATTGTCTGAAGGTTTGTACCATAATTGTCTTCCAATCTTTGTAGGCTCTACTTCTTGGTAGTGTAGGTGGTCAATTAAGATTTTAACGGCTCCACCATATATACCGTCATTAAGAGTCATAGAAGTCTTATCTAGGTATTTAATGAATGTAGTATCTACTGTACTAGCAGTATCTGCACTTTCTAAGATGAAATCTGGAACACAATAAGTAAGGAACTTAGCATTTTCATATTCGTCTTTTCCGTCTGGAATAAGGACAACAGTTCCTCTATCGCAGTATAGTTTGTTATAATAATAACCAATACCATTGTATGTTTCTGGCATTTTAATTATGTTAAAATTAGTGTCTGTTTCAGCAACTAATACAGGCATTGAAAGAACTTTATCTTCTACAGTATTAGTGTTTAATGAAGTAGATATTGTGTTCTTAGCTGTATTGTAGTGGATAGTGTTTTGGATAGCAGGGTTATCGCCTGTACCGATGTATGTATTATTTCTAAGAACTACTTTACAACCTTTTAAGTCTACTGAACCGTAGAACTTTTTAACATCTTCTACTGTTGAAGGTAATGTACCTACTGTATAGTATCCTTGAGTTGAAATGATGTGATGTACACCATATTCGTCTACTTCGTCTTTATATCCATAAGATGAAATAAGGGTATTATAAATTGATACAAGAGGCGTAGAAGCTGTATAGAATAGTCTTCTAACTAGAGTTCCTGCTGAATTATATACACTTATCCAGTAGTCTGTGATTGTTGTTATTTGGTTGCCTGAATTAGTACCAGCATAATCTACATAGCCTGCCAAAGTTGACTGTGTGGAGTTATAAGTAGTTGTACCATAATAATTATATCCTATTAAATTCCCACAGCTAGACCACGACCCTCCAGAAAAAGTAACAGTAGTACCTATGCAACCTGTTACTGTACAACCACTATATTTATAAGCAATAGCATTAGCACAGTAATAATGATTACCTCCGTTTGCCTTCATTGTTGTTCTTACAAAACGACAATTATTTATTGTTACTGAATTACTTGATGTATAGCCTACACCTACAGCAAAATAGTAATAACTACTACTATTTTTGTAATAAAGTGTTGTTCCGTCAAATATACAATTTGTGATATAAACTCTAGAGCTACTATTTGTATAACCAATTAAAAAAGCGTGATAGTAATAGTTGCGAGTCCATTCAGCGTAACCGTTTAAAAATCTAATATTTCTGATAGTAGCACCTTGGGCATATCTAAACATACCTGTATAGTCATTATTTCCATCTATAACTCGTAACCCTTTAATAGTATGACCATTACCATCAAGAACCCCAGTAAATGTACCAAGAGGCGACCAAGACTTGCCTGTACAGTCAATATCATTAGCAAGCATAATCTTACCACCCATATTTTGTGAGATAGTGTTACGCAAGCTGTCGTAGTCATAAACTAACAAGTAGCCTTGAGCTTTAGCCTCTTCGTGTGTTAAAGGTGTAATTTTGGTAATAAATCCATTACCTTGGTCTAAGTCTGTTACAGATATATCCTCAGTCTGTATTACAACACCTTCATAGTCCATGTCATTCTGAACTTCTACATAGTAGAATAATTTACCGTTAGCATAAGTGAAATCAACAATAACAAAGTTTTCTGTTTCTAAGAAATCACCTACGGCTAACTTGGGTTCTTCTGTACCATAAGGAACTGTAAGTATAGTTCCTTTATGAACTCTTAACATATTCTCAAAATAGCTACACTTAGTATCATTAGGTATTTTAACTACTAAACTACCACCACCATCTATATTAAGCATAACTTCTGAGGAAGCTGTACCAGATTGAACTTGAAGCACTTTGTCGCTATAACTTCTAAAAGTATCTTCGTCTTGAACTATAACACCTTTTTGTTGTAGAGCTGACCTAATGCTATTCTTTGTACCTTCCAATATATCTAAATGCTCTTGAATGCTTTTAGTTGTCGCCATCTTTGTATTATCCCCTTAAATATACTTGTTTAAAGGTCTATTGGTAGGTATTATCCCACCAATAGACACATTATAACGATTTATTAGTCTTCTCCGTTGATTTCAGCTAATCTTTCAGATACACCGTCAACATATTCAGCGATGTCTACAACTAATCTTTTGCTTTCTGGAGCATAAGTCATTGAAACACCTGCGTCAGCACCTGCTGTACCTCTATCACCTTTAGGAATACCTAAGTTTAATGCAAACTCATTTAGGTTTTCTGTAGGTATGATTTCTACACTAGCTTCTTCGCCTGCTGGAAGAGTTGTTACTTCACCAACAGTCAATTTAAGATTTGGAACTTTTGTAGCGTCAATGTTAATAACATTGTCTTCAGAAATTGTAATACCTTCACCTGCTGTGTATTTTTCGCCTTCAGCAGAGATAACGAAGTCGTCAGAAATTATGATACCTTCGCCTGCTGTAAGTTTCTCTTGCTTACCAACAATTTTAGTTGTTAAAGCAGTTTCTAAAGCAGTTAAATTGATAAGGTTAGCGTTTTGAGTTGTTTCCCCAACATAGTAATATGGAACAAACATCTTATAATCAGCTATAGAAATAGCGTCAACATATCCGTCAGTTCTCCAATAATAAGCTGAGAAGTGAGAATTACAAGTTTGTATATTAAAGCTAGATACTGTTTTACCAGTATTAAGAATAGTACCATAGCCACAGTTACCAGTACCGTTTTGGTTTGCACCTTCTGGAACAGCACTTACAATATAATTAACATCTTTATATGCTTTCGCTAATACGACAGTAGTAGAAAAGTTTGTTTGGTTTACTAACTTACCACCTTGCTCTAAGAAACCATCAGAGTATAAGTTATACCATCTCTTGTTAGTATCTGAGTCAATAATTTCCATCTTATCAATCAACATTCTATTTTTCATTTTGATTGGTAAACGGAAAGTTTTATTAGTTTTGTCGATTACAATATTATAGTCATTGTACTGTTCAGTAGAATAACATACTAAACTATCTGTATATAAAGGGTCTACAAGTCTTAATAGCTCTTCATAAGCTGATACATATACATCTCCAGAATGCCAGATACCATCGCCACCTTTTAGCCAAGAAGCGTTGTTAATTGGAATAGAAGAAGTTTTAATGTCAAACAATGAGAATGGGTTGTTTAACTCAATCTCTCTTGTAATATCTGTTGAAGTTGTAACACCACCGTTAGCTACTTGAATATAGTATGGGTACATAATAGCTTCTTGTTGAACTGTATTTGAGTTACCATAGATTTCACTAGAAAGTGAAGCGTCAATAGTAACACCTGCACCATATCTTGTACCTGCACCACCCGTAGTAGTTGCTATCATGTTATCTTCCCAGTTGATAGAACCCTCAGATGATGTACCATTAGTAACATCACGAGATGTAGAACTTATATCATTTAGTTTACCAGTAATATTAGGTAAGCCAGCTTCTTGGATTGAACCTAATGAATTAAGGTCATAAACACCTTGAATTGGAGTAATAATTCTTGGTAATCTAATTTGTTCTAATTCGTCGTCAATAACGAACTTACCACATTGACCATGATGAGATAGAGTAGCAGTTGTTTCCCACTCCTCGTTAGTACAAGCTAAGTGAGGATACTTGCGAACTGCATTCTTAACTTTATCAGTAAAGATAGGGAAATCTTTTTGCATTAAGCGTTGACCGTTTAAGTACTTACGAGTTCCAATAGACTCATCAATACCTAAAGCAGAAACACCAATATCCCCAATCTCTAGGTTTAAATCAACTGTAATAGGAGATACTTTAATAACTCCGTCTTCAATAGTAATACCTTCTCCAGCCGTATAACCAACTGCTTTAGGGTCTTGCCAAACTAGGTCAATATCTGTATCAGATTTCTTAGCAAGTATCTGACCTTCTTTACCTCCTGTTGGAACACCTGTCATCAATAAGGTTCTTCCGTCTGGCATTTTTATCTTATCAATAAAATTGTTTGCCATTTTTATCTCCTAAATTATCCTAAAAATTATACTTAGTCTTTGCATATTTCATATTGTGGGCTACTTCTTCTTTAGACAACGCTCTGTTATACAGGCGTACTTCATAAAGGTTCATTTTAGCGTCAGCACCTTCTTCTCTAGCTCCGTTACCATTTGGGTTATAGCCTACAGCAAATGGAGTAGCGTTAAAACCACCTAATTTACAAGGGCATTCCCAATACTGACCACTAGAAGTGGTAAGCGTTGTTTTTACAGAGTCTGCCGTCAGACATACATAAGTAAGCTCCCCTAGTTTTGGTACCCTTATATTTGAGCGTCTACCAGTTGCGTCTAAATAACAAGTTGTAGTTGTACCATTCACTTGATAGTTAGTATCCCAAGTATCTGCTACTAATTCATAAGGGCTATAACATATAGAAGTACCCCCGTTTGCCATAACTCCAGCAACATAACTTAGTCCATTCCCTGTAGGATAAGCGTTAATCTTAAATACAGCTTCAATAGTAACAGGACCACCTGTACCAATATTATGGGCGTGATAAAAACCACCAGCAGTAGTTTGTAAGCAACGAATAGCTTGACCGTTTAATACTAAATCTGGGTCTTGTACAAATGCACAAGTTCCGACTTTAGTAGCCGTCGTGTTAGCATTGTTTGCTATAAGAGGTTTCCAAGTAGTTGCAGTATTAGAGCCTCCTGTAGCAGAAGTATTATAATGAGCGTCAAGCCACAATGTAAGACCTCTTGCTATAGGGTATGGTTCTTGGTATTCAACCATTTCCATAATACCTTCTGGGAACTTATCGAATGTTTCTTCATCAAGCATGTAGATACCTACATCATGCATAGCGTCTAATATCTCAGCCTTAGTTTCCTTTAGGTAATTTAGTTTTTCGATAACTATATCCATACTCTATATCCCCCTAGAACCCGTATGCAACTTGGTCACAGTTCATATTTCTGTACATTTCCTCGTCAGAAATTACTCTGTTATATAATCTAACAGAATGTAGGTTACAAGTTGTGTAAGCCATCATATTAACAGTTCTATTCATAAACTCAGTTGTAGCAGTCATTGAACCTTTTATAGTTTGAGATGTTTGAGAGTTAAATACAGTAAAACTGTTACCACTTACTCTAATACACAAGTACATTTTTCTTGGTTCTATAACACCTAGATTTAATTTATTCCACTGAGCAGAGTTATGAGCAGGGTATCCACTACCACTACTATTATAATATCTACTAGCGTTATTAGCTGTAGATAAAATCAAATTGCTTGAGCTATCTAGATATAACGCTAATCCTTTACTTCTGTAATAAGAAGAAGAATACCACGAGTAATAATCTCTAAATAATATTGGGGTAGATGAACCACTTTTGAAGTTGTTTAGTGGGTCAAAACAAAACTCTAATGTATATGTAGTAACATTACCCCTAGCAGGGAATGTCATAGCGTAACTAGATGTATTGTTTTTAACGGCAATACCTTTGATATTCTCGTCATAGTTAGCATAAGAATTATTCAATGTAATTGAACCATTATTACATACCATGTTCCACCAAGACTTTTTATCATCACTAATGACTTGACCACTATAACTACTAGCGTCTTTTGGAGTATGACATCTATAATGACACACTAACCCCTTAAGAGAAGGTTCTACAATGTTTGTTTGAATTAAGCGTATCTTATCAGCATATTCCCTAAAGGGGGTGTCCGTAGATACTCGCACCCCTTTAGTTTCTATAGCTTTTCTGATACTCTCTTTCACTTCTTTAGTGTGTTCAAGTTTATACAAAAGTATATCACTTGAACCTTCGAGTCTATCAGCCATTATTCAATCACCTCACCATTTATTTCATCAATAAGAGCTAAAGCGTCTTCAACATCAAAAGCATAAGTTAATACTAATGCGTTTTCTTCTTCGTCGAAGTCAGTTTTGATACCACCGTCCAAACCTCTATCGCCTTTTGGTAAACCGAATTTGAAGCGTTGAGTCGGAACTGTTTTACCAGTTTCTGCATTTTCAACCATTTCTAATTCAGTAAGTTCAACTGTAGGATTTTCAGCAGTTCTTAATGTTTCAACCTCTTCAACAATGAACTCAGTAGGTTTACCAACTGGAATACCAACTTTTAATTGTTGTTGTTCAAGAGCTGATACATCGCCTATAATTTCAGCAGTAGCAGGTTCATAAGGTAATACATCAGATACTAAGACTTCTGGTTTTAATGAAGCCATCTCACCTTGAATACCTCTTGGAAGTACTGCATTGTATGTATAAAGCGTATCGTCAGTAGCGTCTTTAACGATTTCTAAGTTAGCTTTATTTACATCAGTTGTGGTTTCTACAGTACCTTTAACCAATGTTATAGGTTTACCAACAGGGATACCGATGTTCAATGTTTGAGTATAAACATTTCCATCACTATCATAAGCTGTATCTGTAAGTTGAACAGTAGGTTGTTTATCGTAACCTAATTTAGTTACTGTACCTACTTTTAACTTAGCCATTTGACCAGTTAAACCTCTAGGAACTAACATATTTAAGATATAGTCATGTTCTTTTTCTTTGTTTTCTACAATAGAAACTACGGCAGGTTCTGCTTGGTCTTCTGCTGTTTCAATAGTACCTATAGACAGCGTAATTGGAGGACCTTGGATACCTTGGATACCCTGTTTACCTTCTGGTAAAGAGAATAACATCTTTTGATACGGAAGACCATTAGCGTCCAAGTATGTTACAGGAGCTTCAATAGCTTCACCTGCTTCATCTAAGTAAGTAACTTTAGCCTCCCCAGAAGCTGTTTCAGCAGAAGCTAAAATGTAGATAGGGTCACCAATATCCCCCTTTTCACCCTTCTCACCTTGAGGTAAACTAAAATGGATTTTTTGCCAGAATGAATTACCTTGAGAGTCTTTACCTACATCACCTTCAACATCTGTAAACCAAACTTGTGGTTGAGTTCCAACAGGAGCAATTTCACAATCTCCACCTTGGATAAATGTTCTAGGGAATTGGAAGTCCATGTAGATTTGGTTAGGGTCTTTAGCGTCTGGTCTAAAGTCTACTTTAACTTCTGTACCAACAGTGTATTCACCAACATGGAAGTGGTACATCTCACCGTGTTTACCTTCTGGAATTGTAAGGTTTAATTTGTACTTAATTTCGTCATCTAAATCTTGCTCGTTAGCAGGAGCTTTAACAACTGAACCAGTAACTTCTGAGCCATATTCACCAGTAGTGATTTCGCCAGTAACTAAATGAACTGCTGAACCTTTATCCCCTTTATCCCCTTTTAAACCACGAGGAACAGTGAAGGTTACATGTTGTGAGCCGTCCATTGCAACTTCAGAAAGGTCTACTTTACCACCATCTACATCATCTGTAATTACATAGTCAGCAGTAAGTGTTACAGGAGCACCAACTTTACCTTGAGGAATGCTGAATGCTAAGTTGTATTTTTGTGGGTCTTCATCTGAAACTGTAACAGAAGCAGAAGCTGACTGATTTGGTTCTAATGTAGTAACTGTTACCTTATTATTGAATACAGCAGGTTTACCAACTGGAAGACCTAATGATAATTTGTAGTTGTTTTCTTCACCAGTAGCCTCAATAGAAGCAGTAGCTTCTTCAGTATATTCAAGAGTAGTTACCTCTGTTTCAGAGATAATCATAGCGTCACCCTTAGCACCTTTTAAGTTGCCGTCTGTAGTATCTACATGGATTTCGCCATTTTCTTCAATAACAATACCAACACCTGCTGTTAAATTAGGTTGTTTAGTTGCTATATCAGCAGTGTTCTTTTTAATCTGAGCACTGTTGTCTTTAATGTTAAAGTACAATTCGTTGATAGCACCTACGATACTTTCAGCGTCTGTTTGAACGCCGTCAAGGTTTTCCATCATAGACTCAACAGCTTTAATTTTGTTGTCAATTTGAGCTTCGGTTAAGAAGTTTTTAACAACTGTTTCGCCATTTTCATCTGTGAACTCCATACCTTGGTTCATATCAGTAAGTAATTGTAGATGGTCAACAGAAATAATGTTACTTTCATCATCTAGTTTAATATAGTTACCCTCAGCAAGGTTATCTTGCTTAGTATCCATACCATTAGCGAATTGAGTTTGAGTTACATATTCACCAAGTACAACTGACTGAGCTTCAATAGCTAGAGCTTGAGTGCCGTCCCACCAGTAATCTGACGCTTGGTTTTCTCTTAAGTAGATAGTGTCGCCGATGTTCATCTTAGCTTTGTTTTCTTCTTTTTCTAGGTAAGCGAACATTTCAGCTTCAGTATCAAATACATAACCAAAAGAGCGTCCTTCTGCTAGTGCTCTAACTAAAGCTAATTCATCTTGATTAACATATTTTGTAGTTTCGTTGCTTAACTGTGCTAAGTTAGTAGGTATCATACCTTCAACTTGGTTTACACGAGTTTTAAGAGCGTATTTCGGTAACTCAACATTGTTAATGTTGTTTGCTAAGTCAGACACGATTTTAACTTCGTTCTTAGTAGCATAATTAGATGTAAGGTTGTTACTTAATTTGTTTAATGTGTTTGCTATACTACCAGATATATTAGCATTAGTAACCTCATCAGATAATTGAGTTTTACTAACTTTAGTATCTAATTGAGTTGTAGTAGCCAACCCTAAATCTGAAGGTAGGTTGTTACCATCAGCTAATGTTTTACCGTTAATTTTTGGTTTATCTTCGATTTGAGCATAGTTGATACTAATAGCAGTAGTATCTACTGATACTGTATTTGTTTCTGGGTTATATACCAAACCGTTATCGAAGTTTAATGTGTTTTGTTTGCCTTCTAAGGCAGTTGTAATGAAACCTTTAATAGCTGAAACTGTAGGTAAGTTAGAGTCGTTAGTATCATCGTTAATGATGTCAACTATCATAGGCAACAAAGATACATATTTATCGCCCAACCACACTAATAGGTTTTTGCTATTATTAGTAATGTTTACATATAATTTGCCCTCTTGACCTTTACTAGGTAAGGCGTTAGTTTCGTCTGCTACAAATATATCATTAGCATATTTCTCTGTACCAACATAAAGTTCTCTGGTATCGGTAAGGAAATACAGGTCTGTAGCAACGATAGTCTTTTCTGCAATAGCTTCAGCAAATCTAGCCGAAGTGCCTGCGTGAAAGTTATAGTTACCTTTGTATGCCATAGCGTTGTTATCTCCAAATTATTATATATCTAACCAAATGTTCATCTTCGCAAATAAATCTGCGTGAGCTTCATCATTTGACTCATGTTCGTCAATCTTATTTTTAATGTCTTCAGTGGTTACATCATTGCTTGAAATGTATTCAGTCCAGCAAGTGTTTTCTAAGCCACCTTGAAGTATATAAAGTTTAGCGTCTGCTTTAACATAAACTGCCATACCTTCGCTTCTACGAGCTAAAGGAATATTATCTCTGATAGTTTGAGTACCCACAGTTCTATAGCCACCCTTAATATGTTCATCTATAACAACTGCATAAGTATCCTCGTCTGTAAAAGGTACGATAGGAGCTGAAACATTCGTTCCTTGTATTTTAGCCATTTTAATCTCCTGTTAATTCTTTTAGATAAAGTTTAGGGGAGGAGTGCTCCCCTAAACTTTCATATACTTAATTACTAAGCGATAATTACAACTGGTTCACCATTTTGTAAGTTTTTGAATTGGTAAATAGTCATATCTACTTCTACACCGTTAGCGTTAGTGTATTTAACAGTTCTTTCATTTAAGTCAGAGAAGCCTAAGCCACCAACTTTGAATGATAAACCATTACACCAAGCTGTTGGGATAACGAATGTAGGATATTTACCACCAGCACAGTTGATTTTTGTTTCGCCTAATTTGCCGTTGTCAGCAAGAGTTTTTGTTAATGCGTTGATAGCGTCATCATCGAAATCAGCGATTTGAACTGCTGAAGCACCATGGAATTTAGCGAATTTCCAAGCGAATGATTTAGAAGCTGTAGCTGTATGACCTGCTCTTGTAGAACCATCATCAACAGAAACTGTGAATGTAGCTGTGTGAGCTTTATCATAACGAGGTGTAGCCATTGCGTAATCTACTGCTGTGTGAGTACCTTTTTTCAATGCGTCACCTTCAAGAACATTAGCTGTTCCATCAACCATAACTTTAGCACTTGCAACATTTTTGTTTAAAGTGTAACCGATTTTAACTGTGTCGATTGTTGTACCAACTTCAACTGTAGAAGCAGGGTTTAATGTCATAGAAACTGTTGGAGCTACCCATAACAAGTAGTCAAGAGCTTGTTGAACATTAGCACCGTCTAAACCATCAACAGCGTTGTTGTTTTCATAACCAACTTTACCTGCGTCAGCACCTTCAACAGAGATAACACCATTGTCGTCGATTTTAACAGTTGTACCGTCAACCATTACCATACCTAAGTGAGCTACTTCTAATTCTTCGCCTTCACCTTTTTCTGCGTTAGCGTCGTTGACAGCTTTAACATCAGAAGCGATTGTGTTAGATAATGCTGTGATGTTTCCTGCTAATGCGTTGTCAGCATTTTCTCTAGCTTCTGCTTCTGCTTGAATAAGAGCTTCTGCTGTTCCTGCGTTAGCTTCAAAATCAGCTACAACATCAGCGATTGCTTGTTCTAATTCAGCTTCTTTTGCTTCTGCTCTTCCTTTTTCAGTAGCGATTGCTTCAGCGTTAGCTTTTTCTGCTTCATCAGCTCTTTTTGCTTCGTCAGCGATTGCAGTAGCTAATTCAGCTTCTTTTGCTTCTGCTCTAGCGATTTCATTAGCGATTGCTTCAGCGTTAGCACCGATAGCACCTTCTAACTCAGCTTCTTTTGCTTCTGCTCTAGCTTTTTCATCAGCAATTCCTTGTGCTAATTCAGCTTCTTTTGCTTCTGCTCTTTCTTTTTCAGCTTTATCAGCGTTATCTCTAGCAGTAGCTTCGTCAGCAATAGCTTGAGTTAAACCTGCTTCAGCTTCTTCAGCTCTAGCTTTTTCAGTAGCGATAGCACCTTCGATTTCAGCTTCTTTTGCTTCTGCTCTAGCGATTTCGTCAGCGATAGCTTTAGCGTTTACGCCTTCAGCTTCTGTAGCTCTAGCGATTTCGTCAGCGATAGCTTTAGCGTTAGCTTTTTCTGCTTCGTCTGCTCTTTGAGCTTCAGCGTCAATAAGACCTTTTAATTCAGCGTCCATATCAGCTTCTGCTTTAGTAGCTCTAGCGATTTCATCAGCAATAGCTTTAGCGTTAGCGTCGATACCAGAAAGGTCTAAGATTGAAGATAATTTATCCCAACATGCGATAGCACCTTCTTGGTCGCCTGCTGGAACTTGCTCGCCATCAACTTCTTTGTATCCAGCGTATACATAGTTTGTTCCGTCAGCTTTACAGTTGTAAACATCACCAACAGCAGGAGCTTCGATGTTAGCTAATGCGTCAGCAGTTTCTACAGAACCCATGTAGTGGAATGCAGATGTCATTTCTTTTGCTAAGTTAGCTTCGATATCTGCGATAGCTTCTTCACGAGCTGTTTTTTCGTTAGCGATAGCACCTGCTAACTCAGCTTCTTTTGCTTCTGCACGAGCTTTTTCGTCAGCAACTGCTTGAGCATTTGCTTTTTCAGCCAAGTCTGCTCTGCTTGCTTCATCAGCGATAGCTTGTGCTAATTCAGCTTCTTTAGCACCTGCTCTTTGAGCTTCAGCGTCTACTAAACCTGCGATTTCTAATTCTTTAGCTTCTGCTCTAGCTTTTTCATCAGCAACTGCTTGACCTAAACCTGCTTCAGCTTCTTCTGCACGAGCTTTTTCATCAGCAACTGCTTGAGCTAATTCAGCTTCTTTGCCTTCTGCTCTAGTTTTTTCTGTTTCGATTGCAGTAGCTAATTCAGCTTCTTTACCTTCAGCTCTAGTTTTTTCAGTTTCGATTGCAGTAGCTAATTCAGCTTCTTTTGCTTCTGCACGAGCTTGTTCATCTGCAATTCCTTGAGCTAATTCAGCGTCTTTAGCTTCTGTGCTTTGGCTTAAGTTCAAGATATTTAATGCTAATTCAGCTTCTTGAGCTTCTGCACGAGCTTGTTCATCAGCGATAGCTTGGTTTACGCCATCAAAAGAAACTGATGTACCTGGCGTAAATTCAACCCATTCAGCTTTTTCGCCTTCAGCGATTGGTTCTCTTAAGATGAATAATTTATCAAGCTCAGTTACAAATACTGCCATACCGATTTCTGTACGGTCTGCTGTAATTGCTTCTAACTCAGCCATATCTTTAACGCTACGGAAGCCACCTTTACCATACTTTGCGTCGTGAGTTGCAAAAGTATCTGCTGTGGTAAATGGTGCTATCATAGCCGATAAGTTTGTACCTAAAATTTTCTCTGCCATAACTATTTAACCTCCAATGTTATGCTATTTCCTGTTTGATAATTTAATGAACGATATACATAGTATTGTGCTAGGTAGCCTAATTCGTTCTTAACTGTTACAAGTGTTTTAACAAAGGCACTTACAGGTAATGAACCTACATAGAATGCCATATTGTCTGAACACATTTGAGCAGGTAATGCGAAATAGAAATATCCACCACCAGAACAATTAAATGTCTTCGTCATTTTAGCGTTGTCACAAAACTCATTTGACAATGCTAAAATTTCGTCATTATCAAGAGTTTCTTGTTTTGATACACCCCAATAGCGTTTTTGTTTAAACAAGATTGAAGTGCTTGCACTTGCTTTGTTACCTTTTTCATCAGTAACAGTTAATGTGTAAGTCGCATTATTACTTAAATCCATATCTTGAAGAACATGGTTGCGAGCTTCGTTATTGATTTCACCAATACCTTGGTTAAGTGCTTGAGCTGTAACTGGTTTGTTAAGCTCCCAAGATAATGTAGCAGTATCAATAATAGTACCTTTTTCATAGACACCACCACCAGTGAAACTCTTGATTGCAGGAGCAACATAAAGTAACTTATCTAAGGCTTCTTTCACATTGTGATAGTTACCTGCGTAAGTGTAATCTACATTTTCAGCAATCATTTGTTCTTCTAAGTAATCCTTAGACACTGCTGTTTCTTTGTATGCTTCAAATGCTTCTTTAGTAACATATTGAGCTAGGTTCATTTCAGCAACTGCATGAGCTAACTCTTGTACATCTATGAAGCGTTCTACATCTAATGTTCTAACAACATTTTCGATATAGTCTTTGATAGCTTGTTTGTCGTCTTCGTCGTATGTGTTGATAACATTTTTTAAACAGATAACATGACCACCATTAGAAGCAGAGTTGTTATCCACATCATCACACATAATAACGAAATAAGGACCGTTTTCAACTGTAAACCAGTTAATATCACCATTTGAAGGGTCATTATGAGTTCCAAATAGCTCTGTATCAACTGTGATAGGGTAAACTTGTTGCTCTCTAAAGAATGCTGTTAAATCTTTAGTAGCAAAACATTTTCCACCACTTACATTGAAACGAGGAGAGTTAATAGTAGCTTTAACTCCGTTTTCAGCGACCATGTTAATTTGGTTGTCATTCTCTATATCTCTTTGGAATACAGGGTTTTTAACAACTCCTCTCATGTCATCTTCAAACTTATCCTTTTTAACAAAGTAGTTATCCATGTACACTCTAGTAGCATACTCATCTAAGTCTGTTTTTAGAGCGTAAGCATTTAAACTGTCTTTGTCAGCTTTTTTAGCCAATTCTACTTTAGTGGCATAATTTTCTTCCACTTCGTATGAAGTAGCATATTGTTTTAAAAGTTCCTTAGTAGCAAATCTTTCTGCGTCTTCTTTAGTTTCAAAAGTTTGCATAAGGTCTTTTATGTTGTTTAACTCGTTAGTAACTTCAGCCTCGTTAGCTTTAAGAGCTAAACCTTCTTGAACTTCAGTTACTCTCTCATTCAAGGCTTGTATTTGCTTTTTAGCTTCTGCAATACCGATAGTTAATGAACCATCTTCATCTTCAGAACCTAGTGGAACCCAGCCGTCATTATTTAGAGAGCCTTTTAATTGGTAGTTAGTGTAATTTTCTTTTACAAAAACAACCATACCTAAACGCCTACGACCACCTGTAATAGCGTCCCTTTCAGCGATAGTTTCAACTTCTCTCCAACCACCTTTTCCGTATTTAGAGTCATGAGTAGCATACTCACTTTCTAAACTCAAAGGTACAATAGTTCCTACAACATTTAAGCCTTGGAGTTTTCTGTTGTCGATACCTTCGTTAATACCAATCATTACTTCTTACCTCCGAATAAATATTGTAGCCGTGCAACAAGTTTAGGTTTCTGAATACTCTGTATTTATCAACTCTACCGTACTCGTTCTTAATGTCGATAGTGTCATATAACCATGCGTTGTCAGATAATCCATTTGTCACAAAATCGTAAGTTAAGTGTAACTCATCTGGGAAAGCATAGTAGATATATGCTCCGTTAGAGCAATCAAAGATGTGCTCTCCGAAAATAGTTTTTTCGTCTACTAATCCACTAGATAAGTTAGTGATTACTTTGTTTGTAGGTTCTGTGGCACTAGATGTACCATAGTACCATCTTTTCTTAAATGTAAGACCAGTTACAAGTTTACATGTTTCGCCTTTTTCTGTTACCCCTATTACTTCCCAAGTTTCAGTATTAGTGATATTGTCAAAAGTATAGTCAGTATCTTTTGGAGATAGTTTTATCTCATCAACATAGCCTTTTGGTTTAATTCTGCGAAGAATTAAAGAAACTAGAGCTTTGTTGAAGTTCCAGAAGATTGTATACTCATGGAATACTTTACCTAATTCAACTTCACGAGGTTCTGTAACAGTTCCAGAAAGGTCTAAACCGAATAACTTATCCAATGCTTCGCCTACTGTGCTTCCGTTCCAAGCTACTTCGTATGGGTCAACATCTACATTGATGTTTACATCATCTTTCTTTAGCTGTTCTAGAAGTTTTTTAAGCATTACATCGTAACTATCTTTTTGTTCTTCTTCGATTTGAGCTTTTAAATGGCATAATTTGTGGTTAATCAATCTTACTAACTTTGAGTTAGTCGAAGGGTCGCCAATAATTTCTTGCCATGTTACTATGCCGTTGTCGATAGATACATGATGATTACAAGTCATTTTGCTCTCCTGTTACTTTTTATTTTGTATATATACTAAAATAATCGTTCAAACTTTCGGCAATAATATACTTAGCACTCAAGGTTATAGACTCTTTGCCATTTGGACGCTTAATTAAGATAGAGTGCCAATAGGTTTTAGCCTTAACATTTGTATATTCTTGAGGCACAAAGAAATAGACTACACCTGTTCTACCATCGCCAATTTCCCCGTCAACTGAGAAAATTTCTGTTTCACATTTATACTCCACATTTTCATGAACTAGGAGCGTAAAATGCCAACCAGATATATCAATAGGGTACTTAAATATAAGCCCCGTATCAGATATTTTCTCGCTATCAAAAGTAAGGGAGAACTTATCCCCATTACCTTTTCGGACTTTTCTTGGTGCAAGTGTAATCAAGTTTTATTCCTCTAAGTTCTTACTGTTATCGAGATATAATTTAATATGAACTATGCGATTATATCCTTAGCTTTGCCTAACAGTTTGTCGATAACTTTGTCAACTTCCTTAGAAAGGATTGATTTAATTATCCCTTTGAATAACTTAAGGTATATAGGTAGCTTAATCTTAGTAAAGATATAATTGATTACAGCTTCCTTCTTTTCATCGTAATTATCGGAATTAACGAAAGTTTCCACTTTGTTTACTCCGTCTTTAGCTAATTCTTTGATTTGGTCTAGTAAGTTGTCTTTTAGGTAATCTTCCCAAAGAACCTTTGCCATATCTAAACACCAATCTTTAACCATTTTAACCAATTCTTTTAACTTCATAAATACCTCCTTTATTACCAAATACCTTCTTCATCAGCCAATACATTAACGAAACCGTCAGTAACTACATTATGCGAAGTTGTTGATGAGAAACAGATTTCTGGCATGCTTGGGTTAAGTTGAATTAAGTCTGATATTAACCTTACACGAGTTAATCTGTTGCTTTCTTGTTCTTCGCCCATAGGGTCAATCATTACTAAGTCTGCAACATCGAAAGTGAAGACAGCACCTGTATTTCCAGGGTTTTCCTTGTCATATACATAAACGCTATCAAAGATACCTGTTTCACTATCAAAGTCTTGTCTATCGAAGTCAAACTTAGCTTGAATATCTATCATATCGTAGCCTTGTTCTTCCATCATATCTTCGATTGTAACTGAGCGAACAGTAACAACGAATTGGTGTTGGTCGTCTATAACATTGTCTGAGCAAGTAATTGTATATGAGCCGTTCTCATTTAATACGATAGGATTTTCAGCTAATGTTTCATCTGAGTATCTTTCAAAAGCAGGCATGAATGGTGTTCTAACATAGAACTTAGTGATGTTGCTACCTTTGTACTTTCTGTCGATTTCCATAGTTACACGCATACTACCTTGTCCGATGTCATATCTGTACATTTCATCAGCTCTAACTTCTCTGCCGTCAATAGTCATAGCAACTATTAAGTCTTCTACACCTGCTTCTGCTCCGTCTTCTTTTTCATCATAATCATCACTAAATGTTGGTACAGATACTTCAAAAGTAGATGTAAATGTATCAACATCAATAGCAGGTTGAACTAAACCAAGAACATGAGCTTTCCAAGTATTGAACATATCGTAAGATACGAACTCAACGATATAGCTTTTTCCTGCTTCAAATAATGGTTCTTCACCTAACCAAGATATGCGTCTGTAATCCCAGTTCATATCTGGAGTATATTCAGAGTCATTCTTAAACATAACCCTAACTGTTTCTACAAGGTTAGTATATTCAAATACTCTGTTATTATTTATAGCAGTAGTTTTTAACTTGTTGAACAATAATGAGTCTGCTGTTCTAACATCACCAACTAGGGTAAAGTCAAACGGTGTATCACCTCTAGGGTGCCCTTCATCTATAATAATTGGGTTTCCTTCGTTGTCTAATTCATACTCCCCGTTTTCATCGGTCTTATATACTACACCAATGTACTCTTCCATGAATGCACCTAAGTCATAAGTGTAATAAGTACAGTCTTTTTGTACTGCTAATTCGATTGACTGAGTATCAATGTCTTTGTCTATATTGAACTTATAAACGCCATTAGCGTCAATAGGTGCGTCGTTAGCTGTAACATACCCTGCGTCATTTACAAATGCACTTAAGTTTTCGTGAGAAGTAGTCCAACTGTTAGTTTCATTTTTAAAGTTATCAAGTAAAACTTCTAATCTGCTGTCGCCTGCACTTCTATCACTAATTTCTACTGTAAGAGCGTTTAACAATTCGTTTCTTGTATCACTTACTAAGTTAGTATTAGTAGTTAAAGCGTCATCTACTTCTGTAAGTTTCTCTGTAAGAAGTTCTCCCATCTCGCCTTTGAATTGGTCTAAGTTGTCAATGGTAGCAAGGTTATCCATAATACTAGCTACATATTCTGTGTTAGCTTGTACTTGACCGTGCATTGTAGAAACTTCATCTCTCATAGCAGTTACTACAGGTACTGTATCTTCTAAATTAGATACTGCGTCTTGAACTTGCATTACATATTGGTTAAATACAGCTTCTTTTCCGTCAATGTAAGTAATTGTTTCGCCTGCTGTTTCATCTAAAGTATCTTTTAATTGTTTATAAGTTTCATTTAATGTAGTGATACCTTCAAAAGTAGTTTTCTCAATACTATTTAATTGTTCTTCGACAGATACTGTCTTAGCCATCATATTATCATAGAACCATTTAACAGAGTGTCTATCTTCTTCTGGGATTTCTTCGTACGGAGTATTTGCATAATCCATACCATACATATACATTCTTAAATCCCTAGCCATAGCACATAAAGCATTATATACTGTAGACTCTGCCACATGGATATCTATAAAGTATTGTACTAATAATTGTACTGATTTTTCTGTAATAGGAACTTTGATAGGTGTTTTGAAAACAATGGTTTTATTATCCCCATAAGGCATAGTATAATTGCTAGGTGGAATTAAAACACCATTTTCAAAGATTGACATAACAGACTCACTTTCGCAAGTTCCGTTAAGTACAATAAATTCTGTTTCTGTGTCTACTACGAACTCTTCCCTAGTTAGAGATGTAGGATAACTGTCAATACGCTCCCACCCTTTAGAACCTGTTTCTGAGCGTTTCATGTATAAGTAACCAGAAGTTTGGTCTACATATAACTGACCCATTGTACCAACAACGATATCTTCTGGAGAACCATAACCATGAGAGATATATTTATTCAATTCACTTTGGCTTATCAATTTAACCCAGCCGTCATTAGTTTGGTTAGCTAGAGTTTTGATGTAAATTTCGCCACAGGTTCTGTCTAAGTATAAAGCACCCATATTAGCGATAATCTTACCTTCTGGGTTATACTCGCCTGGAATTACATAGGTTCTATCCTTCGCCCTGTTTGGAATTACATAGTTTTGCTTCTCTGTTCCATCAGCGTTATAAAATTCTATCTCTATATCCATAGGTAGTGGATTATAGAATATGTCAAACCAAGATTGAGCTAACTTCGTATAGTTTAGCTGTAATCTCGATAGTAGTTCTACCAAATCTGAAATTTCTACATCTGCCATTATCTCTAAGTCCTCTAAGTAGTTCTATTTTTACGGTTAGTTTCCATCTTAGCCCTTACCTTTTTCAAAGTACTAGACTGAATAATAGATGGAGTCATCTTTTCGTATCTATAATCGTGAAGTACATCACGAACATGTGAGAAGTTTGATTTTAATTCGTTAGCGATTTCACGGATTGAACCATATTGAGTATACATCTTGTAAATCTCACGAACTAGCTTCGCTTCTTTTTGGTCAACTACAATCTCTCCGTTAGCGTCAATCTTGTAGCCGTGAGGGACACCACCAGCTATAATGTCTTTCATCTCTTGTGCCTTGTCTAATATATGGTTTACAAGGTCAATTATGTCGCTTGAGTAATTAAAGAAGTTCTTTATAAACTCTCCGATTGAGCTAGCTTTGTACACTATAAAGTGGTAACCCTTACTCTTATAATATGATTTTGAGTAGCCAGAATTAGAAGTATCAATAATCAATACAATCTTTGGTTCATCTGATACCTTAAATTTGTACAGATAGCCTTGTAATTCGGGTACATTTTTAAAGTACCCTTTTTCAAATGCTTTATAAGAGTCTTCTTTTCTTAGCTTGGTGATGTCGCTAGAAATTGTTTTGCTCACTCTTTTCTTTTGAGTTTGCTCCCCACTAACTTTTTCTAGCTCTTTTTTCTTTTCAGCCGATTTTTCCATAAACTCCCCAAAATAGTTATCAAGATATAATGTAACATCATATTAGATTTTCATTTAGCACTATTCTATAAGTATGGGGAAGTTATAAGAATGAATGAAATTCAAAACGATAGTAATAACTTATATTGGGTATTCACTAAGTATGCTACACAGAGATTAAGCAATCTTCAAACAGAAGATTACCTTTACCTTTATAAGTTCGGTGTAGGCGATTATAATTGGTATGAAGACCCAAACAAACTACTAGGAGATGGTGGATATACTGAGGGTAAGTTTAAGGAGTACTTCTTAAATGAAGGTACTACTTTAGGTAGAAACATTACTGGGGGAACAGTATATATTAACAACAAAAGCGTTAATGGAGATAAAGTAACATTCAAAATTACTATTCCAGAAGATAACGCAGGTTATGACATAAGAGAGGTGGGAATTTATGAAACTGTTGGGGGCGTTGACCATTTATTTGCTGTATGCTGTATGCAACCTATACCAAAACCAACCATTGATACAGGACATTACTTATCGGTGGAATTTAATGCAATCTTACATTCAAAAAATCTGGCTAAGCATTATGATAAGATTGTTTTAGACCCAGAAAATAACTTTGCTACATCAGACGAGATTGAAGAGTTCCAAGAAAACTTACTATTCGTAGAAGCAAACTTAGCTCAACAAATCTCAACTAATGCTGAGTTAATAGGTTTAAACAGACCTCAACAACTCTACGAACAAATCCAGTCTGATAAGAAAAAGTTTTCTAACTTTACATCATCTACGGCTTATTCAAACTTCTTAAACGCTACATCACTACAGAATGTTAGAGCGTTTTGGTTATTCAATAAGACAACCGATGTTACTAAGAAAGTGTCTATAACTGACCTTAGTTATTACAACATCAGTTTAGAAACGAACAAGTTATCAACTCAGTATGAGCAAGGTTATGAAGGCTTAGCTTCTTGGCTCAACTTTATTGAAGGCGATTATTACAAGTTATCAAGTACAATAGACTTTGACCTATTAACTGAAGATAAGACTGCCGATAGTCCTTTCACATTCATATTCGTAGGTGCTAATAACGAAAGCGAAAATGACCATACACTTATCGCTAAGGACAGTGCATACGAAGCAGATAGAGCATTTAATATTAAAATTACTAATAAAAGACAAGCTAGTATCACTCTTTATACGAATGATTTTAACTATACAGAGTTTGTTACTCCGATTGAAAGTATCCCGAGAGCAGGCGAGTTCTATGTACTTTCTATCTCTTATGACTATACTCTTAATGGAAACATACTAATACCAGAAGTAACAGTCTACATAAATGCTAAGAAAGTTAATACTTATGTATATCGTACTGGTACTTATAAAGGTATGAAGCCAACATCTCTAAGTTTAACTTCATACTTCTGGCAAAATGGTAACAGAACAAACTATGTCAACTCAAAAGTATGCTTGATGACTTTAGTTAAAGACAAACTTACTGAAGATTACATCAGAGCTACTCACTATAACTTACTTGCTTTAACAGGAAAAGACCCATGCCTAATCCGATAACAGATAATGTAGAAATGTCAGAATTTAGTGGTCGTATAGTTATCACTAAATATGGTAGAAATAGAATATGCCAAAAAATAGCTGAGGGAGCAGATTTTGTACCATTCAATTTGTGTAAAATTGTCTTAGGCGATAAAATTAGCTATAATTATGATGGCGATAATGTTACCGAAATGGGTAACAAGACTTACGAGTTTGATATTACTGATGACAATATTACTATGAACGGTAACATCGTCCGTATAGAAACCCACCTAGATATTGAAGGTGGTATGATTATGAGAGAACTCGGAGTTGTTGAAAAGATTGACGGCAGGGAATACTTATTTGCTTACGCTTCTGGCTTCGATATGATTAAAGAAGAGAGCGTATCATTTACACTTGTTATTAACTTAGCTCTTTCTGAGTATTTTGAAAATGAGCATTACAGGAATTATGATGTAAGTCTTAATACTAATAAGTATGCGTTATTCCCAGAAGTAACAAAACTGTATGAAATGCTCTCTACATTCCAGCTAGACTTTGAAAGATGTGTTGAAGGTAATGCTAAGGAATTAGGTTACTTTACACCTCAAGTATTATCAGATTATCAAGCTAGACTTTCCAATATGATGTTATCTGTTCTCACATTCAACAGATTTAACAAAATATCTACTTTAGAAAGTACTAGCCATATTACTGACTGCTTCTTCTATACAGGTGCGACAGAAAACAATTATAAAATCCGAAATGTTAAAGGCGAAGCTATCTTTTTAAGTGATGAGAAGCGTGCTGAGTTAGAACTACTTGCCCGTTCATGTATTGATAGTGGAGAATGGGAAACATTTAAGTCTGCTATAAGTGAAATACACGCTAAATATGACGCTGAAGTTAATCCTGTGTCGTATGTTAAGGATAATAAGTCAATAGATTTAGACTGGTACTTAAAAAGTACTTTGGGAGAAGGCAATTACGAAATTTCTGAAGAAGACTTTAACAGAATTACAGAGATGTCAATTCAAGCCTACAGAGATAAAGATTGGTCTGGCTTCCTTGAAGAATTACAAACAGTTGTAGGAACTATTGAAGATACTTTAGTACCTCGATTATTCTATCGTAAGTTTAATATGGACGCATACCTCGTTCACGCTTTTGGATATAAATGGTATGAAGACTCATTTATGGAAGTAAATGGGAAGCTCCAAAAATGTAACAGGGATAACATCGACTTATCAAGACCTGCTACAATTATAGCGATTGCAACTCTTAAGAGTATTACTGAAGACGGTATTATTATGGGTAAATTAGACCCTAATAGAGATGAGTATTACTTCGATATTAGACTTGTAGATGGTGCATTCCAGTTCACTATCTACAGTTACGACGAAGATAATTACATCATGGTTAAGAGAAACTCTAAGAACTATGACGAAAAACAATTAGTAGGTCATTTCAGAGCTAAGTATTACCCAGATGAAAGTATGTTACAAAAAATACTATACAACGAGGTAATGTACACATTCTGCTACAACGGTGATGTTAAAAACCCAAAACTTCAAATGTTTATAGGTACTGAAGATGTTTCAGATAAGCTGGTAATAAGTAATATGAACTATCTTGGACCTTGTAAGTCTTATAGAAAGTCTACTACGCTTCGTAATTACTCAGCTACGGCTAATACTTCAGCATACCAAGAAACATATTACTACTATAAAGACGATATAGACATCTCGACATTTATGGTATATGACATCATTCTTAGTTTAGACGACATTAGGTATATGTCTTTAATCTATCAAATGTAGGTTTGGTTTCTGGGATATTAAAAATTTTACGATGTTATCTACCTCTGGTGGTACATCGGCTATCTCTTTAAAGTTGTCTGAGATTATAGAGGTCAAGTATTTTATTCTACCAGTTTCCTCATCGTGTTTTAATAAGATGTGTCGTCTAGAGGCTACATCATATTCTTCCATTAAGATATCTTTGTAAACTTCTAGCCAGTTTGGAGCTCCTAAGACAAACTCATCAAAAGTAGGTTCTAAGTCAGCAAGAATTTCTCTGCTTATTTCTATGTTACCACTTATTAGGTTGTACTTATCTCTCTGTAAAATATCCTCGTAAGTATCATCTAGATAAACAGCGTGTAAATTCGGAGTACCCAAAGTAGTTGTTACTAATTCCTCAGACATAGGTAATACTTCTGTAGGTTGATTAGATAATCTCATAAGTGTTACTAATTCTAAGTAATACTCTCTGTACCACTTAAAAGTTCCAGAGTTTTTCACTAAATCACAAGCTATAAGAGTAGCAGTACTGGACTTAAGTAAATTAGGTGTTTTGTGAGATTTGCTAACATCTCGCACTGCTACTTCATAACCTGTTTCGATGTCCATTATGATTTTAGACATTAAGGACAAAGGAGTCCACCTTGCACATTCGCAAGGGTTTTCACTCAGAATTAACATCTTATTTCCCAGTAATCAGTTACTGGTGCGTTACCACAATCGGTAACATCGTAATAATCGCCACCAACTACAGCAAGTGCGTGGTCTGGCGTTAAGATAACATAATTACCAGTTTTATGTCTTTCACAAAATTCTTGTACTGTACAAGCGTCAGCACTTAGAATTGTATGATTTTGATACCCGTGCTCAGACATATATGCTTCTACTACCCTAAAATTATTAGGCATATCGTACATATTTATCGCTATATCACAAAAATCTTTCATAACTTCAGCCCAAGTAAGACCTGTAGCTGTGGCAGTAGCTCTGATTATACAGTCATTCGTAACCCTTACAGGGTTTGATGTGTGTTCAATATAAGCCATTATTTAGCCTCCATAATGCTCTTTTTACACTTGTAATAGGTAGAACGACTAATATTTGCTTTTTTCATACACTCATTAGCCGTAATATTACCCTCAACACTTTGTTTGATATAAGACATTACCTTTTCAGTTACTACTGTAGGTCTACCATTTGTAGAAGTAGAATTGGCAGTATCTATGATATTTTTGAGCTGAGATTGGATAGCTTTAATGCTCAAATTATGAGCACTCATGCGTGTTACCAATTTCGGTAACTCCGTATCATAATATCTTGCTTTATCTCTTATATTCATTATGTTAGTTCCTTTTGTTTGTTATTATAACCAATGTTCTCGCCTAAGTCAACCTTTATACTTTAGGTTGAGGGTGGAGAATATGACAAATAATAAAAAAGTATGCGACGGTAAAATTAGGGATATAGACATCAGACTCGCTTTTGTTCAGAGAAACATTAAGTTCTTTGAGCGAGAAGGTTATGAGTTTGTAAGTGAATTTGGCATTAACGGAACAAACATTATAGACCTTGCTTGTTTTGATTTTGGTAACAAAAGGTTTTACGGATTTGAGATTAAATCAGAACAAGATAATACCAAAAGACTAAAAGACCAATTAAAAGCCTATGTAACATTCTTTCAGTTCGTTTATGTAATTACGCACGAAAAACACTTAGACAAGGTAATGGAAATCATAAATAGTGAGGTTGCATTTAAGGGAGTAGGAGTAATTAAAGTAGACTCCTGCTTGGCGTTTAAAGAGATAAAGAGAGCGTCAGAAATGAAGCCACTTTATTGGTTGTTCATCAAGAATATGACTTTTGATGACTTAAAAGCCATAGGGGAGAGTGTAAATATTAAGAGAACTGGAACAAAAGAACAGCTTGCTAGTATCTTAAGAAGACACATCACTATTGATGTAATCTACAAGGGTATACAGGATAAAATAACAAAATTCCACACCAGAATATGTCCTGTGTGTGGAAGTAAGTTGTATTATAAGCACGGTTCTAATCGTGGAGGAACAAAATATACTTGTTTCAAATGTGGCTCCACTAAACCATACTAATCATCAGAAGGGTCAGCAGTAAGTTCACCAGATAGGATACTTTCTAACATAAGAGCTAGCTGGTCTGTACAAGAAGTTACTTTTTTACCACAGGTATTACCTTTAAACAGGTTAATAACTTCTTCTACTTTCTTACCCTTGATGATTTTACTAATTGCTGATAGGTTTCCTTGACAGCCTCCAGAGAAAACTATCTCATTGATAGTATTGTTAGTAGGCTCAATATCTACTAAGATATTTCTAGGACATATTCCTACAGGTGTAAAATTGTAGTTCATAAATCTCTCCTCTATACTTATCGCTATCCATAATCTAATACTACCATAAAATAGGTGAGAAAAAAATCCGTTAAAAAAGATATTAAGATTTTATAAAGATTGTTAGCAAAAATAGGAAATCAAGCTATTACTGCATTTCAGCTTTCCGATGACAATACTACGAATACGAATATTATTATTATCATTATTACTACTAATCATATTAGTAGTCTTACTACTAAGATGATTACTTCTATCATCATCATTAGTAATACGAGTATTACTAATATCGAAGAAATAGAAAGTAAGAAGATTAAATGACTAATTTAATCTGCTTACTAACATACATTCTCTTCTCTTTCTCTAACTCTTCTTATCCGAAGGATAAGATAGAGAGATAGATAGATAATTATCTATATAGATATTCATGTATATATCCTATTCTCTATATTCATGTCATTCATGTTCTTGTTAGAGTTTCTTATTATCCTATAGGATAATAAGAAAGTTTGAAAAGCTGTTAGGTTAGTATCCTATTAAGCAGAATAAGCTAGTAAGCTGATAAGCCTATAAGCAGAATGAGCTGATAAGCATACCTGTTTAGTTGGTTCATTAGAGGAAGACCTATTAGACTGAAAAAGAAAAGCCTCCAAGAGAAAGGAAAAAAGCTCGGAGGCTACACATATCATCACCTATGTTTAAGAAGTATTTTTTTTGTGTTAAATTAGAATTGAAATGTAACACTTTATAATTTAATTCAGAGAGGTAAATCTACGGATTAAATCTAAGACACCTAGGAAGCCCTACAACGAGTTTTTTGATATAGAGTGTCTAAGAGTTAAATTATCCTTAGACCACCTGTTAAATACGCTCCTACATAGCTCATTTTAAATTATTATGTTAGCGTAGTTGACAAGAGATATTTTTTGTGATATTCTCTTCTTAGGTAAGTACCTTTGTACATTGACAACTGAATAGAGAAGTGGAAGATAAGTACGCCTGTACCGAGCGTTAGTTAATGAGAACTAAGCAACATACGGTATTAGAAACGACTTATGAGTTCAATAGGGTTAGGAAGTTACAGTTTGACCTCTCCGAGAAGCAAAGGTGTAGGTCGCCCAGAGTGAGAACCTCGAAAAACTATGACACTGGTTGCCGACTGTGGTAAATGATGTAAACAGTTACCTAGGGTGCTGACAGGCAATACTTGGTTAAAAAACTCAATAGCTAGAGTATAATAGCTACCAAGTTCCAACATGGTAAGGTGGAAGAAGCACGGACCTCCTAGACAGCACAACTCCTCTTTTGCAAAGCAAATAAGTCTATTGCAGGCAATGTTGATAAGCAAGGAGCCATAGCTTAAATAAAGCTACGGAAGTGAGCCCAAACCGTTGATACGACAAAGAAAAATACTACGAATACGAATATTATTATTATCATTATTACTACTAATCATATTAGTAGTCT
>JAEIGA010000183.1_pt1 | contig 88011 bp, 77 predicted proteins | sample 9270691 | NCBI WGS metagenome assembly JAEIGA01 (sample SAMN17057246, study PRJNA624740) | gut metagenome | biome: biome; isolation source: fecal sample | host: Bos grunniens | place: China: Xizang | collected 2019 | reverse complement strand
GGTCAATGTCGTGGTTCCATTCTTCTAACGTAATGTTATATGTAGGAGCAATCTTCTCAAATATTTCTTTGAGACGGATTGAGATTTTGTCATCTATCACCTTGTTGCGGTACTTTACGCACATGATAAGGTGATAATGCAGCATGAACACTGAATGATTATTATTATCTAATTTCACAATATTTATATCCTTTATTATACATACGACTGATTTACAATTAGATTATAATATTATCAGATACAAAAGTCAAGAAACGCCGTGTTTATCGCAATTCATCCCGCCACCTATAGAGGTGGGGGATTTCTTGCTCACGGCGTGTTAAATATCTAAAATAATTGCTGAACTATTATCAGACACATTATTTTCACACTCATATTTAAAGGTGTTTATTATCATTTCGGAATCTCTTTTCATTATGGCAGACAATTCTCTCAAGGAATACATATCAGATATTCCATCTGAGCATATGAGTATTTTGTCTGATTTTTCTAATTTAATTTTATCAGCCAGTTGAAATGGAACTCCCCCACCTCCCATGAACCTGGTGAGAACATTCCATGCTTTTGTTTTCTTAGCTTTTTCTTCGTCCTCTATCATGCCTTCATCTATAGCTTCCTGAGCCACTGTATGATCTTTGGTTATCTGAGTTAAAACCCCTCTTCTAAAAAGATATATCCTGCTGTCTCCAGCCCAAAACGGATATGCAATTCCTTCCTTTATTAATAATGCTGCACAGGTGGTTCCACTTATTTCACCCGGAATAATACTTTCCATTTCTCTTTTAAAATCATCGTAATATATTTCTAAGGCTCTGTTGATATCCAATGTATCATATATGAAATTATCCATACATGTAGCCGCTGTTAAGGATGCAATATCACCATATTTCTCCCCACCCATTCCATCAAATACTGCAATCAATCCCGGCTCATATAGGTTTATTTCTTTGATTCCTTCTCCATAGTCTGTAAGATTTATCTTCATGGTTCCGTTAATATAATAATTGTCCTGGTTAAACTCTGCAGTGGAACCTATTCCCGAATAGTATTTTACTTTTATTTTATCAATTGAAAATTTGGATTCTCTCATTTTTACTCTCTCTTTTTAAAAATCTATTAAATATATACCTATTCATAAAATTCAGCATATTTTCTTGTTAAATATTATATATCATAGGATTTTTTTTAGGAATAAAATACTATTTTTTAAGAGGAATTTTTATGATTTTTATAAAAAATAAGAAAATTAAGATATAAAAAAAACAGTGGATTTCATTATAAAAATCCACTGTTTATGCGGATAACAGGAATCGAACCTGCACGGGATGTCCCACTAGAACCTAAATCTAGCGCGTCTGCCAATTCCGCCATATCCGCGAACAATCAAAATCTTATCAAAAAACCATTTTAATGTCAAGTTATATGCTTGGTTGAAACTATGTCATAAATCTTTTTAGTAACCGCACTTCCAAATACCATTCCTGCCACTACATCTTTTACATAATGTACCCCGGCTATTACCCTTACAAAGGCCACTATAACAGCCACGAACATCGAAAATATTCCCAATCCCTTATTCTCATGATATGCAGTAACTGCTATTGCAAATGCTGATGTTACGTGTCTGCTTGGAAATGAATGTCCCTTCTTATCTTTATTTATAAGGGGTTCAATATTCATTTCTTCATATGGTCTTTTTCTATTTATCTTGTGTCTTATTATTGTACATAATCCAAAGGTTACTCCAGGTGCAAAGATATTACAGAATAATCTTTTGTATTCTTTCTTTGCTATATTCTTCAAAAGAATTGCTGCATATACCAAAACGAACAGCGCCGTTGAGAATATATACAGCATTTTAAATATCTTGAATCTATTATTTTTTTCAAAAAAATCTTTAATCATGCCGTATCTATTTTCGTTCAATATAAAACCTCCTATCAAACAATTATAGTTTAAAGCAAGACTTTAGATTCCGCAACATCTTAATCTTATATTACATATAGGTATATACAAAAGAAATGTAATATACTTCCAGCAAGCACAAACAAATGCCATACCGAATGAATATATCTGACTTTACTTCCCAATGCAAATAATGCTGCACCGATAGTATATATAACACCACCCGTTACTAACAGTACTAATGCTTCTTTAGAAATTGCCTCGCATAACGGCTTTATGGCAAATATTATTGCCCAACCCATTGTTAAATAACATACCATGGAAAGCTTACTGAATTTCTCCATATCTATAGCATTCAATGTTATTCCAAGAATTGCCATTGCCCAAACCACTCCAAATAATGTCCATCCGATTTTTCCGTGAAGTGTAATCAATGTAAATGGTGTGTAACATCCTGCAATCAGCAAAAATATTGTACAATGATCAAATATTCTAAACACTCTCTTAGCGTTACAAGGTTTTATACTGTGGTAAAGACATGACATAGTATAAAGGATTACCATGGATACACCAAATATCCAACTACTTACTATTTCCAATACACCACCTGATGTATAAGCTTTAACTAAACACAATACCAGTCCAACTATTCCAAGAATTGCCCCAATACCATGGGTAACTCCATTCATAACTTCTTCTCCCACCGTATAACTTGGAATAGATATCTTCCTTTCTAATCTGGATATCTTTTTGTTAACTTCTTCAACCTTTTCTCCAATGCCCCTATAAACATCCGAAACTCCGGCTCCTTGTATTGGCATACTTAAATTCATCTCTTTACTCATAAGTTTCACCCTCTTCTCATTATGTCCGTGTTTTAGTTTTTTATTCCTTGCTTCGAGTTACTCACAACTTTGTCATGTAGTTTTAATAACTACATTATATATCGTCAATATTATTTGTCAATACTATTCTTCCTTGCAAATAAAACTCTTAGGTTTTATAATCTTATAGATAATGTCACAGTTGCATTTATGGCAGAGAGGATTTATAAAATGATAACCATTAAAGATATATCCAAAAAATACGGAAAACATGTTATTTTACAGAACATTTCCTTTGATATAAACCCTGGAGATTGTGTGGGAATTGTTGGTGCCAATGGAAGTGGTAAAACAACCCTCCTTTCAATTATATGCGGGGTTATTAAAGCTGATTCTGGAAAAGTTTTAAAGGATGAACAACCCTTTAAGTTAAACAAGGATACTGGATACGTACCCCAGGAAAACCCATTAATTCCAGAACTAACAGCCTTTGACAATTTAAGACTTTGGTTTCATGGTTCAAAAGATGAATTAAAGAAAGAAATTGAATCAGGTATGATTAGTTTTCTCGGAATAAATGATTTTATAAATAAACCTATTTCAAAATTATCTGGGGGAATGAAAAAAAGGCTTAGTATAGCCATTGCATTAATAGACAAACCTACACTTCTAGTTATGGATGAACCCAGCGCCGCTCTAGACATTCCTGGAAAACATCAGATAAAGCAATACATGGACTATTATACTAAGCAGTTAAAAGGGTCTATTCTCATTGCTTCCCACGATGAAAATGAACTTAGGGTTTGCAATAAACTATTGCTTTTAAAGAACCACCAACTTACGCCATTGGATACAGATATTAAACTTATGGAAAGTCTTATAGAAAATGAATAAACTTATATTTTTCAAATTAGATTTTAAACGAAAATTTAATACATTTCCTTTTATATTATTAGGGACTCTTCTTTTATTTGCATTCTGCGGTTTCTCGCTTTTCTTTGCAAGTAAAATGGCAGATCACAACTATATAAATTTTTCTGAAAAGAAAAAAGTTGCTTTTGATTCAGAGGATAACAGTGTAATAACAGAAAATATTATAGAATCTCTTACAAAAGTAAAATCTTTATCGTCTCTATTTGAGGTAAAACGTCTAAGTAAGGAAGAACTAGAACATGCCTTTGATGATTCAGCTGTTGTTGCAACCGCTTCTGTTCCGGAAGACTTTTTCAACAGCGTGAATACCGGAAAAAACCTTCCTATTGTAGTTCGTTTTTCAGATACACCTTCTTTGTATAGTGTTATTATTGCTGAACTATGTACTTCTGGAGAACGTATATTAAAAAGTGCAGAATCCGGTATTTACCTGCAATACGACCTTATGAAAGAAAAAGATGATATGGATAACTATGAAACTGCTAACAATCTGTTGAATCTTAAATATTTATCCACCGCATTTGAAAGAAATTCTTTCTTTAATTACAAATACATTGTATCTACTGAAGATTATTCTATATTTGATTATTACCTTGCTTCATGCATTATGCTTACCATGTTATTATCCGGCATAGTCCTAATAATCAAAAGAAGTAACCTTAACAGGTCTATTTTTATAAAACTAAAACAATCCGGAAGAGGATATTTTTTCCAGTCTGTTGTTGATGCTACAACTAATGGTTCAGTTTTATTTTTAACAGCATTTGGCTACTTGCTAATTACCTATGTACTTAGTTTTATACCTGGAATGCCAAAGATAATTAAAGCATTTTTTACAAGTTGCGGTTTACTGAATACTTCAGATATAACCACATATTTATTGAACTTATTGACATTTTTATTAAATATATTTGTACTCTGCTTATTTTCCGGAAGTTTTTGCACTTTCTGCTACAGCTTATTTGAAAATTCCTATGCAGCTATTTTGTTTCACTTTATTTTCATAATTGTAGCGTCATACATCTCAGGATGCTTTATACCATCTGCAATACTTCCTAACGCTTTGCAGGAAATGTCAAAATATATGCCAACAACATATATACAACAACTGATTCTTCATATAACCAGAGGAGATGTTCAAGTACAATCTCTGATTATTGTTGTTTCGATTATTTTCATTTTAATTGTTATAAGTTCTCTCTTGCAGTATATAAGATTAGGAAATAAAGCATTAAAAAGGAGTGTGGCTCATGAATTTTAAACAGTTTTTTACATCCTTTTATTTATTCTCTAAAAAATATGCAAAATCCATACCATTACTTATTGTTTTAGTTATATTTGTAGGATCTCTATTCTTTTTAAACGGGTCACAAAAATCCGAAAAAACAGTTATTGCCGGCATATACGCCAATAAGGATTCCTACATAACAGATTCGTTATTAGATAAAATGAATTCTGATTTTTCCAGCGTTAAATTCGTAAAATACGACTCCACCAAGAAAATGAAAGACGATATTCGCAGTTCAAAAATACAATGCGGATTTGCCTTTACCGATAACATACTAGAGAAATTACATGAAGCAAACCTTAAGGATACTATAGATATTTACACTACAAAAAATAATATACTAGTTTATCTTGTTAAAGAATACTTATTCTCTGAGGTATATAGTGAATATGCTATAAATGAACTTACCAATATGCTAGCAAAAGATGAGGCCTTTGAAATAAAAACCACAAAAGATAAAGAAGAACTGCGAGAGCTTGTAAAAACTAAATTTTACGAATATATGAATAGCAGTGAAACCTTTACCGTTGTCTTTGAAAACGAAGATAAATCCACTGTTGATGCCAGTTTTATCCTAAGTTCCTACCTGCTTATTTCTATTAGGGGTATGGTTAGTTTAATTATTATGATTCTTGCCTTTATAGGAACATTTTATCTATTTAGAGATACCAAATCCGGAGTCTTTTATCATACATATGGTATAAACAGATGTATTTGCAAATTCAATGAAATATTTTCCATGACATTATATGCATCTGTTTTCTGCATTATCGGACTTGTGATTACAGGCAATGCCACCAATATTTTCAAGGAAATATTTGCTATTGTGCTTTACTCCTTAGGCGTTTCCCTATATTGCTATATACTTTATGAGTTAATTCGCAATCAAACATTGTTTGTTGCACTAACCCCATTTTTCATAATTTGCTGTATTATATTCTGCCCTATATTTTTTAACATGGCAGAAATAATGCCCATAGCAAACAAAATTGCCTGGGCATTTCCTCCAAATTATTATATTATGTTCTTTTGATTTACATGTTTATCTGTATTCTGCCACAATAATGATAATGATGATACTACATAAACTACAACACCGGCTAATACAAATAATCTTCCTACGTTATATAAATATGTCTGCAGGTAGCAGGCTGTTCCGGCAATCTCAAATATACCTCTGAGAAGACTGGATACTGTTAGTGCTGACACACCCGAATTATAAAGATTTACCGAAAAGCTTCCTGGCCTAGGAAGCTTTTTTATTACCATAAACACCAGATTAACCAGTGCTCCCATTATAAGGGGCCAAGCAAATAAATATGTCATATAAATTGAACTCACTCCATGGGAAAAGTTTCCATATATTTTCCATAAAATAACGCAGAATATTGAAACTCCAATATAAATCTTAAACATTTTCGAAACCGAATTTTTATTATTTAAAGTATACAATATCACTCACGCTCCTTTCCTTCTCTGATCTACCATTAGAAGTTGGGTTGTTAATTACTGTTCCATTAAATACCATTGTTGATGATCCACCACCATCTAAATTATATGCCTGAGTACATCCATAATCCTCCATGACTTCAGCCAGTTCATCAAGGGTAAGTCCTTCACTTTCATCGGTTCTACCATCAGATACAACGAGTATGTAGTGTAAAGGTTCCACCATACCGATTGCTGTTCTAGGATTGCTACCCATTGCTCTGTCTACTTCGGTATCTTCATCAACAACGACTTCTCCATCTATAATTAAGCCCGGTCCAAAGGAATATATCTGTGTTGCCCCAGCAGCCTGCAATTCTTCTGCTGTGACCTCTGATTCATTTATAATTTCAAAACTACCATCCTCATAAACCACCAAATCCTCATTGTCATCTCCCGATGCAGCCTCAGATCTGTATAAATATCCATTTCTCATAACATATCCTTCATCTCTAAAGCCGTAATAATCACCATTTATTGCTAAAATGGCTCCGTAGTAATCGGCAATCTCTGAAGTTGTTTCCTTAATATTTTTTCCAAATGTATCTTCTGCCAGCCCGGACTGTAACACTGATGCATCCTTAACTACTACGTCTGCAACATATATGGTAGTATCATACCTTCGAATTGTGTCGATGGTAACAGATAAGGTTGAACTTTCATAAGTAGTATCTGTTGCAACAGTTTCATCACTACTTTCTGTGGTGGAATCACTCTTTGATACCATTGTTGTTGTATCAGAAACCGAAAGTTGCGAATTACCTGTTACATCTGAGAGTTTTACACTTTTTTGAGGTAGCACAAAGGTATAAAGCAAGGTATATACTGTGTAACTAAATAGCACAAATCCATATACAATTCCATATATATTGAATCTAATTCTTCTTTTTTCTTTCTGTTTCAAATAATCACCTTTACCTTTCTCTGCAAACACCCAATTCTTCTGAATTCTGTAGCTTATAAAAAATAATGTAGTATCCACTAATAACTTAGATATCTGTTCAGTTACACCAAAACTAGATATCATTATTACAAATCCGGCACTTGCTGCCATTTGTGCAAAGAATAATATTAAATATCTAACCATATCCGGAATCGTCTTATTCTTGCTTTTAAAACTTACCTTTCTGTTTAGATAAAAGTTATAAAAACCAGAACACATTCTAGCAATAACAACGGCTAAAATAACCTTCATATCGATATTTAATATTGCAAATAATATACAAAATAGTACATAATCCAAAACAGCACTACTTAAGGCAACCCCTGCATATTTTAAAGGTTTAGCATATATTCTGGCTGAATCCTTTATAGGTCTAAAATGAGAACCGCTGTTATTATTCTCATATACAGTTTCAATTTCCACATAATAAAGTTTTGTCTTTTTAACTGCATCCATTAAAAAATTCATCTCATATTCATATCTTTCTCCTTCAGTTTCAAGAGCAAGATCTATAAGATTTGGAGGTATCGCCCTTAAGCCTGTTTGAGTATCCTTACATTCAACCCCAGTAGACATTTTAAAATAAACCGAGGTAATCTTATTGCCATTTCTACTTTTGAAAGGAACATTATCATCGTCAAAATTCCTTATTCCCAAAACCAGCTTATTTTTATTAAAAATTGCTGCATCTGCTACCTTCTTAACATCTTCAGGTAAATGTTGTCCATCAGAATCAACCGTTATAAAACAACAATCCTTACCATATTTTTCAACACTATATTTAATAGCTGTTTTAATAGCCTTGCCTTTGCCGCAATTTTTTTCATGGTGAATTACAGTGCATCCTAATTCCTGTGCTCTTCTAAATCTGATTTTAAATTCTTTTCCTATGCTACCATCATCCACAACGATAATTTCTGTAAAATCTAATTTAAGTAACGCTTTAACTAAAATAATCATTTTATCCTTAGGATCAAGTGCTGGAATAATTACTATCGTCTTCATAGTCACCCCTCCTTGAAACAATGTAAACTGCTTTAATTATTCATATAATATCCTAATAAAAAATGAATTCAATAGATTTCACCTAACATTCAGCCAGTATCACACAACAATCAGTATAATCAATACATAATTTACATAAAAAAAAGGGGCTGTAAAAACTCCCCTAAAAAAACAGAACTGCATTGGGAACGCCCAAATGCAGTTTTGCCATTTAGAAACTTTTTTTACTGCCACTTCTAACAATATCTTTCTTTCTTTTTTCACTTCTATTTATAAAGTGTAGTATTATGATTGTTGCCAATAACGATACAAAGCCAATTATTAACAAGCGTCTGATTTTATCATCCTTTGTTAACACTTTCTTTTCAGTCCCTGTATTATTCGTAACGACCTCTTGTCCTGACTTCTTTACATTTACTGTTGCTTCCTTACTAACCCTTGATCCTGTAGAATCTGTTAAAGAATACGTAACTGTATATTTTCCTTCTTTGTATTCCATAGCCCCATCTGCACTTAGAACTATCTGTTCTGTTATATCATTTCCACATTTATCATATCCCTTAACATCTTTTAACAACTCTGCTTTCATTTCATCTATTGGAGCCATATACATATCTCTGTTATTAACATGTGTAATACTTGCCTCTTTGGAATTCCACGGGTTGTCTTGACTGTCATCTGTAGGATCCCAGTTAGTATCTTTACTGCTTTCGCTGAATCTAATAATCCGAGGAATACCGTACTCACCAGGTATTTCCTTATCTTCGTAATATTCGACCATTGTTTCACTTTCAAGATTTTCAAATATCCACTTTGCTCCAGAACATGTAAGTCTTATGTCTTTATCTGTATTTTCAACCCCTAATTTGTTATATTCTTCAGCAATTAAAGTATTACCTGCTTTTTTCTCATATGGAACTGTTGAAAAAGCCATGTCATTATTCATTCTTACATAATATCTTAACCATGTTCCATCATCATTCTCGGTCCATTTTCTTGATGCTCTTATAATAGCTGTGGTATCCTTATATTCCTCTATATTATCAGGTAGAGAACAAGGCAATGCTATTGCTATTTTGCTATAGTTTCCAGAATTATCTTTTTCGTATACATTTATAACTCCAAAGGCAATGTTAATTCTAACATAATACGTTTTGTCATATCCCTCTGGTGCATCAGCCTTAACATTTACTGTATTATTGATAATACATATATTTATAAATAATAATAAAAATACTATGTAAAACTTCTTCATACCTATTACCTTATCCTGTCTTTATATTATTACCCTTTTTATACACCTTAAAAATCATACATTATGTATTTTACCATCTTTTAGGCTAATAATAAAGATAGAAGCCACCCCAACTTAAAGCACGTTTAACCGGGGTGGCTTCATTTTAAAATTATTCTTCTGTAGGATTAATTACCATATCATCTGTTTCTGAAATGATTACATCTGATAAATCTTCCTCTTCACTTACATTGATTTCATCTACGTCTGTGCTAAGATGAATATCTCTATATCTCTTCATACCTGTTCCTGCCGGTATAAGGTTACCAATAAGAACGTTCTCTTTAAGACCTACAAGTGGATCTTCCTTACCGTTAATAGCGGCGTCTGTAAGAACTCTTGTTGTCTCCTGGAATGAAGCTGCTGACAAGAATGAGTTAGTAGCAAGAGATGCCTTTGTAATACCAAGCATTACTCTCTTACCTGTTGCAAGCTTCTTGCCCTGTTCTTCAAGTTCATCATTTACATCGTCAAAATCAAGAACTTCTAACTGAGATCCTGGGAGAAGATCTGAATCACCAGCATCTTCAACTCTAATCTTCTTAAGCATCTGTCTAACAATAACCTCAATGTGTTTATCGTTAATCTCAACACCCTGAAGTCTGTAAACCTTCTGAACTTCACGAATCATGTAATCCTGAACCGCACGAACACCTTTAATTCTAAGAATGTCATGTGGATTTACACTACCTTCTGTAAGCTCATCACCGGCTTCAATAATGTCACCATTCTGAAGATGTGCTTTAAGCTTAGATCCATATGGAATAAGGTATGATTTTGTATTACCTGTCTCTAATTCAGTTACAATTACTTCTGTGTTTGTCTTTGCTTTGCTCTTAATTTCTTTAATTTCAATCTTACCACCAAATTCAGCTACTATAGCAACACCCTTTGGCTTACGAGCTTCGAAAAGTTCTTCAACTCTAGGAAGACCCTGTGTAATATCGCCACCGGCAACACCACCAGTATGGAATGTACGCATTGTAAGCTGTGTACCAGGCTCACCGATTGACTGAGCAGCTATAATACCAACTGCCTCACCAACCTGAACTGCCTGTCCTGTAGCAAGGTTTGAACCATAACATTTAGCACAAATACCATTTTTACATTTACATGTAAGAATTGTACGAATCTTAACTTTCTCAACACCTGTAGCTACAATCTTAGCTGCTCTCTTAGGAGTAATCATATGATTCTTCTTAACAATCATATTACCCTCTGCATCATATATAGATTCAGCAGCATATCTACCTGTAATTCTCTCTTCAAGACTTTCAATTACTTCTTTACCTTCACTAAAGCCTTCGATTTCCATGTATGGAATCTCTTTTCTGTTAACAGAACAATCTGGTTCTCTAACAATGAGTTCCTGTGAAACATCAACAAGACGTCTTGTAAGATATCCCGAATCGGCTGTACGAAGAGCTGTATCTGAAAGACCTTTTCTAGCACCATGGGCAGAAATGAAGTACTCCAATACATCAAGACCTTCACGGAAGTTAGATGTAATAGGAAGTTCGATAGTTCTACCTGATGTATCTGCCATGAGACCACGCATACCAGCTAACTGTTTAATCTGCTTATCAGAACCTCTGGCTCCGGAATCAGCCATCATAAAGATATTGTTATAATCATCAAGGCCGTCCATAAGAGCTTTCTGAATCTTCTTATCTGCGCTATCCCAAGCTGTAATTACTTCTTTATATCTTTCAGATTCACTAATGAAACCGTGTCTGTAGTTAGCTGTAACCTTATCTACAGTTTTTCTGGCTTCATCAAGTAAGACTTTCTTCTCCTGAGGAATAGTCATATCTGAAACTGAAACTGTCATACAAGCTCTTGTAGAGAACTTGTAACCAATTGCTTTAACTTTATCAAGAACCTCAGCTGTCTTAGTTGCACCATGTACGTTTACAACTTTTTCAAGAATACCCTTTAACTGTTTTTTCTTTACAAGGTAATCTACTTCCAACTTCAGATAATCCTCTTTTGTCTCTCTCTTAGTAATACCAAGATCCTGAGGAATAATTTCGTTAAATAAGCATCTACCAAGAGTTGTATTAATGATACCCTCTACAACTTCTCCATCCGGAGTTGTTCTCTTAACTCTTATGAAAATCTTAGCATGCAATGTAATTGCACCGTTTTCATATGCAAGAATTGCCTCGTTAACATCCTTAAATATCTTACCTTCGCCCTTTGCACCTGGTCTATCCTGTGTAAGATAGTAAATACCAAGAACCATATCCTGTGAAGGAACTGCAACCACACCACCATCAGATGGTTTAAGAAGGTTGTTTGGTGAAAGAAGAAGGAATCTACACTCAGCCTGAGCTTCCTCTGAAAGTGGAAGGTGAATAGCCATCTGATCACCGTCGAAATCGGCGTTGAAAGCTGTACATACCAATGGATGTAACTTAATAGCTTTACCTTCTACAAGAATAGGCTCAAATGCCTGAATACCAAGTCTATGGAGTGTAGGAGCTCTGTTAAGCATAACTGGATGTTCTTTAATTACATCCTCAAGTACATCCCATACCTCAGTCTGTAATTTTTCAACCATCTTCTTAGCACTCTTAACGTTATGAGCTAAACCTCTTGCTGTTAACTCTCTAATAACAAATGGTTTAAATAATTCAATAGCCATTTCCTTAGGGAGACCGCACTGGTATATCTTAAGTTCAGGACCTACAACGATAACTGAACGTCCTGAGTAGTCAACTCTCTTTCCTAAGAGGTTCTGACGGAAACGTCCCTGTTTACCCTTTAACATATCTGAAAGGGATTTAAGAGCTCTGTTACCCGGACCTGTAACAGGTCTACCTCTTCTACCGTTATCTATAAGAGCATCAACTGCTTCCTGAAGCATTCTCTTTTCATTTCTAACAATGATTTCTGGAGCTCCAAGTTCAAGAAGTCTCTTAAGTCTGTTATTTCTATTGATAATTCTTCTATAAAGGTCATTAAGATCTGATGTTGCAAATCTTCCACCATCTAACTGAACCATAGGTCTAAGATCTGGTGGAATTACAGGAATAACCTTTAATATCATCCATTCAGGCTTATTTCCTGAATTTCTGAAAGCATCGATACATTCAAGTCTCTTTATAATCTTTGCTCTCTTCTGACCTGAAGAATCCATTAACTCTGATTTAAGTGATTCTGATTCAGCATCAAGATCAACTGAAGAAAGAAGCTCATCAATAGCCTCTGCACCCATTGTTGCTCTGAATGAATCCTCACCATATTTCTCTACAGCATCTCTGTACTCTCTCTCAGAAAGAACCTGCTTGTATGTAAGCTCTGTATTCTCTCCTGGATCTAATACAATGTATGATGCAAAATACAATACTTTTTCAAGTATTCTTGGGGAAATATCAAGTACCAATCCCATTCTACTTGGGATTCCTTTAAAATACCAGATATGTGATACTGGTGCTGCAAGTTCAATAGAACCCATACGTTCTCTACGAACGCTTGATTTTGTAACCTCTACACCACATTTATCGCAAATTGTTCCTTTATGTCTAATCTTTTTATACTTACCACAATGACATTCCCAGTCCTTTGTTGGTCCAAAGATTTTCTCACAGAAAAGTCCGTCTGGTTCAGGCTTTAATGTCCTGTAATTGATAGTCTCCGGTTTGGTAACTTCTCCATTAGACCATTCTCTAATTTTATCCGGAGATGCAAGCCCAATCTGGATCTTGTCAAATGTTATCTGCTGATATGCATCTTTATTTGATTCAGGCATCATGACTCTCCCTTCTATTATTCTTCACTGAATTCTTCATCAGCATAGTCTTCTGAATCAGAATCCTCTTCTACATTAACCATTCCCTCTGCAGTAGATTCCTGTACGGAATAACCTAACGCTGCATAATCTTCGCTCTTCTGAGAATAGTTCTTGTTATCTTCTGAGAGAACTGAGTTAAATGAAATTGTATTCTCATCTACGTTCTCTTTGAATTCTACTTCTGTTCCATCATCTTTAAGAACCTTAACATCCAATGCTAAAGCCTGAAGTTCTTTAATAAGAACCTTAAATGACTCTGGAACACCCGGCTTAGGAATATTAAGTCCCTTGATAATTGCTTCGTAAGTCTTAACTCTTCCAACAACATCATCAGACTTTACAGTAAGAATCTCCTGAAGTGTATATGAAGCACCATATGCTTCAAGAGCCCAAACTTCCATTTCACCAAATCTCTGTCCACCGAACTGAGCCTTACCACCAAGTGGCTGCTGAGTAACAAGTGAATAAGGACCTGTTGAACGAGCATGAATCTTATCATCAACAAGGTGGTGAAGTTTCAAGTAATTCATGTGACCAATAGTTGTCATACCATCGAAGTTTTCTCCTGTACGTCCATCTCTTAACTGAACCTTACCATCTGTTCTAATTGGAACACCCTTCCATAATTTACGATGTTCTCTATTATCATATAAGAATTTCATGATATCTGGATCTAACATTTCTTTATATTTTGCTTCAAATTCTTCCCATGTACTATTAGCATAGTCATTAGCCATCTCAAGTGTCTTGGCAATGTCTCCTTCTTTTGCTCCATCAAATACAGGTGTAGCAACATTGAAACCAAGGACTTTAGCTGCAAGACTTAAATGAATTTCAAGGACCTGTCCAATATTCATACGGGAAGGAACTCCTAATGGGTTAAGCACGATATCAAGAGGTCTACCATTTGGTAAATATGGCATATCTTCTACAGGAAGTACTCTAGAAACTACACCCTTGTTACCATGACGACCAGCCATCTTATCACCAACAGAAATCTTTCTCTTCTGCGCAATGTATATACGAACTGACTGATTAACTCCTGGTGGAAGCTCCTCATCTTTTCCTCTTGTAAATACCTTAGCATCTACAACGATTCCGTATTCACCATGTGGAACCTTAAGTGAAGTATCTCTAACTTCTCTTGCTTTTTCTCCAAAGATTGATCTTAAAAGTCTCTCTTCCGGAGTGAGTTCTGTTTCTCCCTTAGGTGTAACTTTACCTACAAGGATATCTCCTGCACGAACCTCAGCACCGATTCTTATGATACCTCTCTCATCAAGATTCTTAAGAGCATCATCGCCAAGTCCTGGCACGTCTCTTGTAATCTCTTCTGGTCCAATCTTTGTATCTCTTGACTCTGTCTCATATTCTTCAATATGAATAGATGTATAAACGTCATCTCTTACAAGACGCTCACTAAGAAGTACAGCATCCTCGTAATTATAACCTTCCCATGTCATGAATCCAATAAGTGGATTCTTACCAAGGGCTATCTCTCCATTTGATGTTGAAGCACCATCAGCAATAACCTGTCCTGCCTCTACATGCTCACCTTTGTCAACAATAGGTTTCTGGTTATAACAGTTACTCTGGTTACTTCTTGAGAATTTAATTAATTTATATCTTTCAAGACTTCCATCTTCATCATATCTGATGGTTATCTCCTTTGCTGTAGATTTCTCAACTGTACCTGCCTTTTTAGCAACAACACATACACCTGAGTCAACAGCAGCTTTATGTTCAATACCTGTACCTACTACAGGTGGCTCTGTTGTCATAAGAGGAACTGCCTGACGCTGCATGTTTGATCCCATGAGTGCTCGGTTAGCATCATCATTCTGAAGGAATGGAATCATGGATGTAGCTACTGAGAAAACCATCTTAGGAGATACGTCCATAAGGTCAATAGTCTGTTTTCTAAATGAAGATGTTTCTTCTCTGAAACGACCTGATACTGAATTATTTATAAAATGTCCCTCTTCATCCAATGGCTCATTAGCCTGAGCAACTCTATAGTTATCTTCTTCATCTGCTGTAAGATATCTAACTTCATCTGTTACTCTTGGATTGTTAGGATCAGATTTATCTACTACTCTATATGGAGCTTCTATAAATCCATATTCGTTAATTCTTGCATATGTAGCAAGAGAGTTAATAAGTCCGATGTTAGGACCTTCAGGAGTCTCAATTGGACACATTCTTCCATAATGAGAATAATGTACGTCTCGAACTTCGAATCCTGCTCTATCTCTTGAAAGACCACCAGGTCCCAATGCAGAAAGTCTTCTCTTATGAGTAAGCTCTCCAAGAGGGTTGTTCTGATCCATAAACTGTGACAACTGGGAACTTCCAAAGAATTCCTTAACAGAAGCTGTTACAGGTTTAATATTAATCAGTGCCTGTGGTGTAATATCAGCCATATCCTGAGTTGACATTCTTTCGCGAACAACTCTCTCCATTCTTGAAAGACCTATTCTATACTGGTTCTGAAGGAGCTCTCCTACAGCACGAATACGTCTATTTCCTAAATGGTCAATATCATCTATGTTACCAATGCCATACTCAAGGTGAAGATTATAGTTAATAGAAGCTATAATATCTTCCTTTGTGATGTGCTTTGGTATTAATTCATTAATATTTCTTTTTATTGCATCCTTGATTTCCTCTTCACTCTCATAATTATCAAGGATTTCTTTGAGTACAGGGTAGAATACTCTTTCATTAATATCAAGATCTGAAATATCGAAGCTTACATATTTTGTAATGTCTACAGCCATATTTGACAATACTTTTGCTTTTTTAGCTTCTGTCTGAATCCATACATATGGTACGGCAGCATCTTGAATTGTATCTGCTAATTTTTCAGAAACAGTAACTCCTGCTTCAGCAAGAATTTCTCCTGTTGATGGATCAACAACGTCTTCAGCAAGTACATGATCTTTAATTCTATTCTTAAGTGCTAACTTCTTATTATATTTATAACGTCCTACCTTAGCTAAGTCATATCTTCTAGCATCAAAAAACATTCCTGAAAGATGACTCTCTGCACTATCTACTGCAAGTGGCTCACCCGGACGAATCTTTTTATATAACTCTAAAAGACCATCTTCATAATTATCTGATGTATCTTTCTCAATGCTCTTTTCAATCTTAGCTTCATCGCCAAATAATTCTCTGATTTCTGCGTTTGTTCCATATCCTAAAGCTCTGATAAGTACAGTTATAGGAACTTTTCTTGTTCTGTCAACTCTTACATATAAACAACCTACAGAATCTGTCTCATACTCTAACCAAGCTCCTCTGATAGGAATTACCTGAGAACTAAAGAGTTCTTCACCGCCTTTATTATGTTCCATACCAAAATAAATTCCTGGTGATCTAACTAACTGGCTTACAATAACTCTTTCTGCACCGTTGATAACAAATGTACCTGTTTCAGTCATAAGTGGCATGTCACCCATAAAGATTTCGTGCTCACTAATTTCTCCGGTACTCTTCTTATTGAGTCTTACCTTAACTTTAAGAGGTGCTGCATATGTTGCATCTCTTTCTTTGCATTCCTCAATATTGTACTTAGCCTCATCTTCACACAACTGAAAGTCTACGAATTCCAAGCTTAAATGTTCCGTATGATCCTCAATTGGCGAGATGTCGTTAAACGCTTCTTTCAAACCATCCTTAATAAACCACTCATAAGAATTCTTCTGGATTTCAATAAGATTAGGCATTTCAAGAACTTCTTTGTTTCTTGCATAACTCATTCTTAAACTCTTATCTGATTTAACTGGATGTAATTTGTATTGCTCCATCGACATTCACCCCTATCATAGTAAAATATATTAAGAACAGGTGGCTAATCCGTTCTTTTAGGTACTGATTTTAGGCCGCAAAAAGCCTACCACACCAAAATAGTGCATTGTCCATTATAGCACTATAGACTTACTCAGTCAAACATTTGAATTGTACTTTTTCCAATACAAACACTTATTGAAATAAAAAAGGTAATAAGACATTCTTTTGAATATCTTATTACCTTATTAACATTTCTTATTGAAAAAATCTGATTATTTAAGAGTGATTGTAGCTCCAACCTCTTCGAATTTCTTCTTGATATCTTCAGCTTCTTCTTTAGCTGCTGCTTCTTTGATTACCTTTGGAGCAGACTCAACTAATTCTTTAGCTTCCTTAAGTCCTAATCCTAAAGCGTTCTTAGCAAGCTTGATAACATCCATCTTCTTTTCGCCGTATGATGTAAGCTCTACATCGAACTCTGTCTTCTCATCTGCTGCTGCAGCTCCACCAGCTGCTACTACTGCAACACCTGCTGCTGCAGAAACACCAAATTCTTCCTCACAAGCTTTTACTAAATCATTTAATTCTAAAACTGTCATGCCTTTAATAGCATCGATAAATTCCTGAGTTGTCATTTTTAATTCCTCCATTTAAATTTAATCTTTAATTATTTTTTAAAATTGTAATCCTAATATTGGATTATGCAACTTCGTCCTGTTTTTCAGCAATCTGCTTAATAACACGAGCAAAGTTTGCAACACTTGACTGCAAGCTTCCAAGAAGTTTTGAAATAAGTTCTTCTCTTGAAGGGATGCTTGCGATTACCTTGAGACCTTCCTGATCATAGAATGTTCCTTCTATTACACCAGCTTTAAGCTCAAGTGCTTCAGCTGTATCGCCGAATTTTTTAAGGATTCTAGCTGGAGCTGTTGCATCTTCTTTTGAAACAGCGATAGCTGTTGGTCCTTCTAAGTACTCTGCTAATGATTCGAACTCTGTATCTTTTACTGCGAAGTTAATCATTGTGTTCTTATAAACTTTATAAGTAACATTAGCTTCTCTCAACTCTTTACGAAGATTTGTGTCCTGCTCAACTGTAAGTCCACGATAGTCAACTAAAACAGCTGATTTAGCATCTGAAAGTAACTCTGAAATCTCTTCAACTACTGGCTTCTTCAAATCTACTTTTGCCATGAATTCTGCCTCCTTGTAAAATTTAGGTTGGCCTAAAAACATCGAACATATAAAAACCCTCTGTCAAAACCTTGACAGAGGGTAATAATTCAAAATTCATTAATGATAAATCATTAAGTATTCTAAATTCCTAGGCTGGCATATTTAAGCACTTACGTGCACCTGCTGTCTTCGGTCTTTAAGCACAATGTGCATATTAACACATTTGGAATATATTGTCAATCAATAAATTATTCTGTAACACTGTTAGGATTAATCTTAACACCAGGTCCCATTGTTGATGTAAGAGTGATGCTCTTAAGATATGTTCCCTTTAATGTTGCAGGCTTAGCTTTGTTGATTGCACCTATAAGCGTCTGGAAGTTGTCCGTTAATTGTTCTTCACTAAATGAAGCTTTTCCAATTGGCACATGGATAATATTTGTTTTATCAAGTCTGTACTCGATTTTACCTGCTTTAATATCTGCGATAGCCTTTGTAACATCCATAGTAACTGTTCCAGCTTTTGGATTTGGCATTAAGCCCTTAGGTCCGAGAACTTTACCTAAACGTCCTACAACACCCATCATATCTGGTGTAGCAACAACTACATCAAAATCTAACCATCCATCTTTCTGGATCTTTGGAATAAGTTCGTCAGCTCCTACGAAATCTGCTCCTGCTGCCTGAGCTTCATCAGCCTTAGCACCCTTAGCAAATACGAGAACCTTAACTTCCTTACCTGTTCCGTGTGGAAGTACAACTGCACCTCTAATCTGCTGATCAGCGTGACGTCCATCACAACCTGTTCTAATATGTAACTCAATAGTCTCATCAAATTTAGCTTTTGCATTATTCTTTACTATAGAAACTGCATCAGCTGTATTGTAAAGAGTAGTTTTATCATATGATTTTGCTGAATTTGTATAATTCTTTCCGTGTTTCATTATAAACCTCCTAGTGGTATTAGCGGAAGACTCCTCCCACTTTATTATTCAATGTATTATTCTTCAACAGTTACGCCCATGCTTCTAGCTGTACCAGCTATCATGCTCATAGCTGATTCAAGGTTAGCTGCGTTAAGGTCAGGCATCTTTGTTTCTGCAATTTTCTGGATATCAGCTTTTGATATCTTAGCAACTTTTGTTTTATTAGGAACACCTGATCCACTCTTGATATTACAAGCTTTCTTAATAAGTAAAGCTGCTGGTGGTGTCTTTGTAATAAAACTGAAACTTCTGTCTGAATAAACTGTAATAACTACAGGAATGATCATTCCAGCCTGATCTGCTGTCTTAGCATTGAACTCTTTTGTAAATGCACCGATATTTACACCGTGCTGTCCAAGAGCTGGACCAACTGGTGGTGCTGGTGTTGCCTTACCAGCTTCAATCTGTAATTTAATGTAACCTTCTACTTTCTTAGCCATTATGGCACCTCCTAAAATTGTGGTATTATCGGAAGAAAATATCCTCCCACCTTAAACCCAACGGTTTAATCCATCTTTTTAACGTCTGTGAAACTTATCTCAACCGGTGTTTCACGACCGAACATGTCAACATTTATAGTAACAACCTGCTTATGTTCATCAACACGTTTGATTACTCCAACGGTCTTTTCCCATACACCACTTGTAACTACAACTGTATCGCCTTCTGCAAAATCAACAACGACCTTGTCACTCTTGATTCCCAATGGTCTCATTTCATCTTCTGACAAAGGAACAGGCTTAGATCCTGGTCCCACAAAACCTGTAACACCTCTGGTATTTCTTACAATATACCAGGTGTCATCATTCATTATCATCTTGATAAGTACATAACCTGGAAACAATTTTCTAGATACCTGTTTCTTTGCGCCGTTCTTCACTTCAACGACATCTTCCATAGGTACCTGTACCTCCAGAATCTGATCCTGAAGATTTCTGTTTTCAATTGTCTGCTCAATATTAGCTTTTACCTTATTCTCATATCCGGAATAAGTATGAACTACATACCATTCTGCTTCTGACATTTGTTCACCTATCTTTCTACACAATAATACTAAGGCCTAACTGAATCAACATATCAACGATTTTGATTATTACGCCTAGTACTATAGAAACAACTAACACAGCAGTTGTCTGCTTGGTTAAAGTCATCTTATCAGGCCAGATGATTTTCTTAAATTCAGCTGCAACGCCTTTGAAAAAGCCCTGCTTTTTAGCCTGAGCTTTCTTTTCACCTTTAGCTCCCATACCTACCTCTTTCCATCTAAGTTAGACTATTTTGTTTCTTTGTGTAATGTGTGACTCTTACAGAATCTGCAGTACTTCTTTGTTTCCATTCTGTCAGGGTGATTCTTTTTGTCTTTTGTAATAAAGTAATTACGCTGTTTACACTCTGTACATGCCAATGTTATCTTAACGCGCACAACAATCCACCTCCACTTAATTTCAATTTTCTAGCTTTCTTTTTTATATTTTTTTGAAGTATACGAAAAAAAAGCAAAAAAAAAAGACTTCTTCCATCGCCACACTAATATAGCATAGCGATGAAATTACGTCAAGTTTTTATTTATCTTCTAGAAAATCCAAGTCAATACTCTTTACATTTTCTATCTCTTCATTTATTAAAACATCAATTGTTTTCATCCCCAGAAGCTCAACAGGTGCCTTATCATCAGTAAGTATATGTTTGCTTCTTTTGTATTCCTTAAGATTGGAAGAAACTTTTCTTGCCATCTTTCTAAGATAGTTATTATCTATATCTGAAAAGTATTCTCTCCACTTTGTACTATCAGCTTTATCATTAAAGGCAAACACTTCTCGATTACAAGAATCTTCTACATCTACAGAAAAGCATTTATCAAATACATTGTCAATACTTCCAATAAGATAGTCATTTATATCACCAGGAGTTTTAGTGTACATATTTAAATTAACAACCATTACTCCATTTTCCTTAAGATGACTTTTCACCATTTCAAAGAATTCCACCGTAGACATTTGAAATGGAATCGTTATGTCCTGATAAGCATCCACCATTATTACGTCGTATTTTTTATCATCCACATTAAGATATGCTCTGCCATCATATTCGTATACCTTAATCTCTTCTTCCAAATCGAAATATTCTCTTGATATATCTTTTATTTTATTATCAATTTCCACTCCTGTGATGTTTGCTTTTGGATAGTATTTATAACATTGACCGGCAAAGGTTCCTGTTCCCATACCCAATACAAGTATATCTCCCTCATCCTCTGAATTCACCATTCCACTCATTAAGGGAGCAACCGAAGCATAGTCATAATACATATCTGTAAGTTCATCATTCTTCATTTTAACTGACTGCACTCCAAACAACACATTTGTGGACAAAGTTATGCTTTCATCATCTTCTTTAACCAACAAGTAGTTGTACACAGACTCATCTTCTAATACAATCCCATTTTCCCAAAAGGCAAACCCCAGGGTATTACCTGCAATCACAAAAATTATAAATATAATCCCCGAAGCTACAACTAGTCCAATTTTTCTTTTAGAGCTTACAAAATAAATAATCCCTATTAAAAGGATGATGCCGGAAAAGATGTGAAATGTTACTGCTGTTCCAACTGCCGGTATCGTTACAAAGGTCGGAAGAAATGTTCCTATAATACTTCCCGTTGTATTAAATGCCCCTAAATTACCAGCTACCCTTCCACTTTCTTCAAGATTCTTTGTAGAATATTTTATAAGAGATGGGGTAACCGTTCCTAATAAAAATAATGGAAATACAAATATTATCATACATGCTAGGAAGGCAGCTGTTATAAGGAAGTTGGTACTTACTGTTTTTACTAACAGTAATGAAATCCCTATAATTACAAATTTTCCCAGAAATGGAATTGCTACTATCCAAAGTGCTGCAATTATTAGTCTTTTATATAATTTATCCGGATTATCATCTTTATCTGCCCATCTTCCTCCTATGGCATTCCCCATAGCCATGGCAATCATAATGGTTCCAATGATTATAGTCCATACAATCTGAGAGGAACTAAAATATGGAGCTAAGAGTCTGCTAGCCCCTAATTCTACAGCCATTACGGACATCCCTGCAAAGAATTCAGTGGCATATAAATATGTTTTTTTTATTAATATTTTATTCATATTTTGTAGTCCTTTTTTAACAGTTTTTTAATTGCTTATATGTCTTTATTACTATATAATTAAACTATGGTGGAGAGGCGGATCACTGTATGTATCTAGGCGCTTCAGCAACATTTTTTAACAGGCGTACGACTGATTAAACTTTGTTAGCTCGCCGTTTTGTCTGCGGCCTTATTTGACCATATGGAAAGAGTGAAGCCATATGTGTCCGAAGTATTTCAATATCAGTGCATTCACCTTTATATAGAATATAAATATATTGGAACTTGTAGATAACGTATAGTTTGAAACATTGAGGTATTTATTTATTGTTAACTAGTTAATCCCGCAGGCCTTTAAATACTACCGTTTTCCAGCTTCTCCCATTTAAATTAATATCCGTTGCCAATGGTCAACGTGATAAAATATATTTCTTTACATCCGGCCTTTAATAAGACCTTGCTACACTCATCTATTGTAGCGCCGGTTGTATATATATCATCTACTAGGATTACAGACCCTGGTAGATTTTTTATTTTATCCTTAGGAACAAAGAATGCATTTTTAAGATTCTTTTTTCTATCCTTATCGTTAAGTTCCTTTTGTGGTTTTGTATTTTTACTCCTCTTTAATAAGGAATTACAATACGGTATTCCTAACTCCTTACCTAGTTTTTTAGCTATCAATTCCGCCTGATTATATCCACGTTTTCTTTTTCTAAGAAAATGTAGTGGAATAGGAATCAATACCTGGGCATTCCAGCTCTTAACCTCTTTACTATGGTATTTACAAAATTCCTCCACGTAATAATCTATGTATTCTCTTTTGTTATTATATTTAATTTTATACAAAGATTTTGCCACCAAACCATTGTGTTCCATTAATGCTATGCCTGATATAAAATTATGTTTTTTATTTTGACAGTCATAGCAATATTCACTCACTTCATTATCCAAAGGTTTACTACATTTCATACACCTTGGTTCTTTGATTATGGTTATTTTATTTTTACAATTATCGCATATTTTTTCTTTGTTAAATTTTAAAACGCCATCGCATATAGGACAGCGTCTTGGAAAAACAACCCCTATTAAATCCATTCCCTTTTATATATTACTCTCCTGTTTCATTTCTTTTATTCTGTATTTCAAGCCAGAATGCCTTATCTGCTGGCTATCGTTATTTACCATTGTATAGAAAATAGAAGGATCTCCTACCATACATACACATTTTTTAGCCCTGGTTACAGCAGTGTACAAAAGGTTCCTGTTAAGCAACATTCTTGGACCGGTAAACATCGGAATAATTACTGCAGGATATTCACTTCCCTGAGATTTGTGGATAGTAACAGCATAAGCGAGTTCTAACTCCTCTAACTGCTTAAAAGTATAAGTTACTATTTTCTTTTCTTCGAATTCCACTTCCACATATTCTGTATAGGAATTGATAGTGTTAATTTTCCCCACATCTCCGTTAAATACACCTTTTCCACTTTCAATGGCTATTCCATATTTACCCTGAATCTCCCACTCCATTTGGTAATCATTTTTAATTTGCATAACCTTATCCCCTTCTCTAAAGGTTATTTCGCCATATTTTACCTCGTGCTTTTCTTTTCCCGGTGGATTGAGTTTTATCTGAAGATAATTATTCAAACTCTCCACTCCTAAAGCTCCGATTCTTGTAGGAGTTAATACCTGTATATCACTTATGCTGGAATTTACATACTTTGGAAGTTTATCTTTAAGTAAAATCAGCACGGTATTTAAAATGTTATTATTATCGTTTCCCTTTATGAATAAAAAGTCCTTGCTCTTCTTGGCTAAATCGACTTTCTCTCCCTTATTTATCTTATGGGCATCCATTACTATATCACTAGTAGCCGCCTGTCTAAAGATTTTATCCAATCTTACCACATTGAAACAGTCACTATTTATTATATCTTTCAAAACATTTCCCGGTCCAACACTTGGAAGCTGATTAACATCTCCCACCAGGATAAGTCTGGTTCCTACGGAAATAGCTTTAAGAAGCGCATTCATTAAGAATATGTCTACCATAGACATTTCATCTATTATAATAAGGTCCGCTTCTAAGGGATTGTTCTGATTCCTTTCAAATCTTCCTGAATCATCTTTATCTTCGGGATTTCCAACAACCTCTAACATTCTGTGAATGGTCTGGGCTTCGTAGCCTGTAGTCTCTGTCATTCTCTTTGCTGCTCTTCCTGTAGGTGCCGCAAGTCTTATTTCAAGTTTTTCACTTTCAAAGAATTTTATTATAGTTTTTATGGTGGTGGTTTTACCTGTTCCCGGTCCACCAGTTATTACCAAAAGACCATTTTTTATGGCCTCAATAACTGCTTCTTCCTGCTTTTCGTCAAGAATTACACCCTCTTTATCTTCAATAGCAGATAGCTTTCTTCTTATCTTTTTCTCATCTATGGAATCATGGATATTAAGCTCCATAAGTCGTCTTGCCACACCCAGTTCCGTATAATAATAATCTGTTTCATAGATGAATTTATTATCATCTTTTTCCTTAACAATAATTCTCTTTTCCAAAGAAAGATCATCTAAATAATTGTTTAACTCTAAATCATCTATTCCTAACCATTTTATGGCTTCTTTTTCTAAATCTTCGTATGGTAAATATACATTTCCCCCGGCTGCTGCTTCCTGTAAAGCATATACAATACCGCTTTTTATTCTAAAATCTGAATCACTGCTAATGCCTGCTTTTCTGGCAATTTCATCTGCAATTTTAAAACCTACGCCCTTTATATCATCAGCAATTCTATAAGGATTTACTTTTATTACGTTATATATTTCCGGACCATAATAATTATATATCTTTACCGCCAACGTCATGGATATACCATAATTTCCTAAGAAAATCATGGCATCTCTCATATCCTTTTTTTCATTTATCTGACTGGCTATCTCAAGAGCTTTCTTTTTACTGATTCCCTTAATCTCTGCAAGTCTCTCAGGAGAATTCTCTATTATTTTAAAGGTCTCTCCCTTAAAATGATTAACAATCTTAGTTGCCGTTGGAAGCTTTATTCCTTTAATGGCTCCTGAACCAAGATATCTTATAATAGCCATTTCATCCTGAGGTTGAACCATCTCATATTCCGTAGTGCTAAGCTGTGTTCCATATATCTGATGATCTTTAAACTCTCCCTTGCACCTTATGTATTCGCCCTGTCCTATATAATGAAAAATGCCTACAACGGTCACGTCGGTTCCGCTATCGTTAACCGACATGACTGTGTAGCCATTTTCATCATTTCTAAATACTATTCGTTCTATGTATCCTTCAACTGTATCCATTTACCCTCTTACTCTACTGGATCATCACTTAAGAATTCAATGAATTTTCCTGTTCCAATAGCAACTGCTGTCATTGGATCTTCAGCTGTCATTGTGTTGATACCAGTTTTCTCTTCAATAAGTTCCTCAAGTCCGTGTAGTAAGCATCCACCACCTGTAAGCACAATACCTCTGTCAGCAATATCTGCTGCAAGTTCTGGTGGTGTCTTTTCAAGCACACTATGAACAGCCTCTACAATCTGAGATGTTGGCTCACGAAGAGCTTCCATAGTCTCTTCAGATGTAACTGTTACTGTTTTAGGAAGACCTGTTACAAGGTTTCTTCCTCTTATATCTAATGTTGTTGTCTCTGGTAATGTATATGCTGTACCAATGTTAATCTTTATTTCTTCAGCTGTTCTCTCTCCAATAAGAAGATTATGTTTCTTACGCATATATCTTACGATAGCTTCATCGAAATCATCTCCAGCTGTTTTAACTGAAGTGCTTACAACAGTACCTCCAAGAGAAATAACTGCGATATCTGTTGTACCACCACCTATATCAACGATCATGTTTCCACATGGTCTTGTAATATCAATTCCTGCACCAATAGCTGCTGCAATTGGCTCTTCAATAATAGCAACTTCTCTTGCTCCTGCCTGAATAGTTGCATCTTCAACTGCTTTCTTCTCAACCTCTGTAGCTGCACTTGGTACGCATACACTAATTCTAGGTTTCTTGAATGTTCTCTTTCCAATAGCCTTCTGAATAAAATGCTTAAGCATTTTCTCTGTAACTGAATAATCTGAAATAACACCCTGTCTAAGTGGTCTTACAGCCACAATATTTCCAGGAGTTCTTCCTATCATAAGTCTTGCTTCCTCGCCAATGGCTTTTATTTTATTAGTGTCTCTATCAAAAGCAACAACTGAAGGCTCTTTTAAAACAACGCCTTTACCTTTTATATACACAAGAATGCTTGCGGTTCCCAAATCGATACCGATATCTGTAGATAACATGTGAATCTCCTTCCAACAATTTAAACTTATATTTATATGTTAATTATGTGAAAATCTTTTTGTACTTTCAAGGTATAATAATATGAAAGAAAATGAAATATGTCAATCAAAAAAAATATAACACTTCTTTTTTTATAATAAATTTCATGATATAATTTTCTCATGTTGTGTGTCATAGGTGACCATGGCAAATTTTTTTCAAAGGAGACCTTAAAATTATTATGAGTAAAGAAATTCCTTATAAAATTTATCTCGAAGAAAACGAGATTCCAAAACAGTGGTACAACGTAAGAGCTGATATGAAAAATAAACCGGCTCCATTACTTAATCCTGCCACTCATGAACCTGCTACATTAGAAGATTTAGAACGGGTATTTTGTACAGAACTTGCTAAACAGGAGTTAAACAACGACGATGCCTATATAGATATTCCTGAGGAAATCCAGAATTTCTATAAAATGTATAGACCTGCTCCACTTGTAAGAGCATATTGTTTAGAGAAAGCCTTAGATACACCTGCTCACATTTATTACAAATTTGAAGGTAACAATACCAGCGGTAGCCATAAACTTAACTCAGCTATTGCTCAGGCTTACTATGCAAAGAAACAGGGACTTAAAGGTGTAACTACAGAAACTGGTGCAGGCCAGTGGGGTACAGCTCTTTCCATGTCATGTTCTTACTTTGACCTTGACTGTAAGGTATACATGGTTAAAGTATCATATGAGCAGAAACCTTTCAGACGTGAAGTTATGAGAACTTACGGAGCAGATGTAACACCTTCTCCATCAGATACAACAGAAGTTGGTAGAAAAATTCTTGCAGAACATCCTGGTACAACAGGAAGCCTTGGATGTGCTATTTCTGAAGCTGTTGAAAAAGCAGTTTCTACAGAAGGCTATAGATATGTTCTTGGTAGCGTTCTTAACCAGGTACTTTTACACCAGACAGTCATTGGTCTTGAAACAAAGACTGCTCTTGATAAATATGATATCACTCCAGATATCATCATCGGATGTGCCGGTGGTGGTTCTAACCTCGGTGGTCTTATCTCTCCTTTCGTTGGTGAAATGTTAAGAGGAGAAAAGGATTACGAAATTATAGCCGTAGAACCTAAATCTTGCCCAAGTTTAACAAGAGGAAAATTTGCATATGATTTCTGTGACACCGGTAAGGTTTGCCCACTTGCAAAAATGTATACTTTAGGATGTGACTTTATTCCTTCAGCTAATCATGCCGGCGGTTTAAGATACCATGGAATGAGTTCAATTCTTTCACAGCTTTATGATGATGGTTATATCAAAGCAACATCTGTTGAACAGACAGAAGTATTTAAAGCTGCTACACAGTTTGCAAGAGTTGAAGGAATTCTTCCAGCTCCTGAAAGCTCACATGCTATTAAAGTAGCTATAGACGAAGCTCTTAAATGTAAAGAAACCGGAGAAGCTAAGAACATTGTATTCGGTCTCACAGGAACAGGATACTTCGATATGGTTGCTTACCAGAAATATAATGACGGACTAATGACAGATTACGTCCCAACAGATGAGGAATTAGAAGCAAGTTTTGCTAAACTTCCTAAAATGTAATTCAATAAAAAGGGCTGCTCTACTAATCATAGTAGAACAGCCTTTATTTTTATATATTATCTCTTAATGAAATATTCTTCATACCATACAAGGAATGTATAAATAGTCCAAACCTTTCTCCAAAGATCCGAATTACCATTTACATATTCATCAAAAATTTTCTTAATCTCGTCAACATCGAAAAACTCTGCTGCATATTCAGAATTAAACTTAGCTTTCACATCCTGATTGTATCTGTCATCAGCCATCCATATTCTAATAGGTACAATGAAGCCCAATTTTTTTCTAAAGGCAATTTCATCTGGAAGAACCTTTGCTGCAGCTGTTCTAAAAGCTACCTTATTCTGCTCTTCATTAACCTTGAATCTTGCAGGCATTCTTGAGGCAATATCAAATACTCTTCTATCTGTAAGAGGCATTCTGATTTCTAATCCTGCTGCTGTACTCATTTTATCAACGTTTAGATAAATGTCTCCCTCAAGCCATATTTGAATATCCACATTTGACATCTTTGTTAATGGATCTAATCCCTCTGTTTCATCATAGATATCTTTTACAAGGTTAATTGGTAAAACCTCAGGATTATAATGTTTAAGAATCTTTTTCTTTTCATCTTCCTTCATGATATTAGTGTTACCAACATAAAAATTCTTAAGCTCATCACCATATCTTTCAGCATTTCTATACATATTGTATCCGCCGAAGAATTCATCTGCACCTTCTCCTGAATAACAAAGCTTTGTGTGCTTTGCAGTAGCATTACATCCCAAAGTAAATACTATAGCTGAAGCATCTCCTAAAGGCTGTTCCATGTTATACATTACGTATGGAACTATGTCAAAGAATTCCTCAGGCTGAATAATCGCTGTAGTATTTTCTTTACCTAAAAGTTCTGCAGTTTTTCTAGCCAAAGGTGATTCATCAAATCTCTCTTCTTCATATCCACAAGAATCAGACATTGTGGCATCTGATAATGCAAATACATAAGACGAATCAACTCCTCCTGACAAGAATGATTCTGCTGTTTCGTCGTCTGTCTTAACTTCCTTAAATACATTTTGAACCGTTGTATGAATCTCATCGGCCCACTCATCAAGAGTTTTGCTTTCATCTGCATGAAATTCCGGCGTAAAATATCTTACATCATTTATCTTACCATCCTTAAAGGTCATATAATGACCTGGCATAAGCTTTTCTACACCTTTAAAAAATGTATCCTTGCCTGCAACATAAGTAAGACTCATATATATTTGAAGCATATCTATGTTCAATTCTTTTTTAAACTCAGGATTATCAATGAAATCCCTGATCATGGTTCCATACAATAACTTACCTGACTCCGTAACATAATAATAAAATGGCTTTGTTCCAAACTGATCTCTTACACAATATAACTCATCCTTTGATTCATCGTATATTGCAAGAGCAAACATTCCATAGATATGATTTGGAAGTTCATATCCCCATTTTTCATAACCTTTTAAAAGAATCTGTTTTTCTCTCTCTTCTCTGGTAAGGTCTTTTGAAAGACCTAACTCCTGACATAAATTTTCCCAATTTCTTATATGTCCTCTGTATACTTTAAGTTCCATCTTACATTATCCTCTTTTCTTCGTGAATATTAGATGCCCTGTGGCTTTCTAATTCATTATTTACCAAGTATAGCATCTACCATTTCCTTGTCAAATGTTACACTGTCAATATTTTTTATTTCTATCTGATATAAGGCATTAGCTGCTAAGTGCTCTGCCGCCTGCTCCAAATCACGACATCCGGTAGTACCTTCGCATTTTTTAACAACTTCTGCAACACCTTCGTCATTCACTACACATTCATGCTCCTTAATTCCCATTCTTTTCAGAACTTTTGGAAGTGAGAATTTTTTAAATATAGTTGCCTTTTCCTTTGGTGTATAATCCGGAATATCTAAAACCGCAAATCTGCTCATAAGCGGTGCACTTATTTTATCCTTATCATTTGCTGTTGCAATTGGATATACTCCATTAGTTGGTATCATACACTCAATATAATTATCTGTGTAACCAATATTATCTAATAGTGTAAGAAGAGCGTCTGCCGGATTACCATTATCAGAATTAGAGTCTGCCTTATCCAACTCATTTATAATAAATACCAAATTAGAAGATCCCGCTTTAGAAAATGCTTCCATAATAAGTCCCGGTTTTGCATTGGTATAAACTCTCGGACTTCCTGTTAAAGCTTCCGAATCTCTAATAGCACTCATATCCAATCCCGTCCATGGAAGTTTCATAATTCTAGCTACCGCATATGCAAGCTGAGACTTACCTACTCCGGCAGGTCCTGCAAGAAGTAATCCATATGCCGGCAGGGTGTGGGTTCTGTTTATCTGAATAATAGTTTCTATAATTCTCTGTTTAACGTTTTCCATTCCATAAAGTTCTTCATCAAGAATTCTTCTTGCTTCTTCCGGATCAATAGACTCAAAATATGATCCCTTCCACTTTATGTTAAGCATAATAGAAAGTGCCCTTTGCGCATGACGCCTCTCATCCTGGCTTATGGTTCCTGATTTGGAAACTGCAATATTCCTCTGTGCCCAACGTCTTATATTAGTTGGAATAACCGAAGACGCACAATTGAGAAAATCTTCAATACTATTCATATCCGCCAGCATTATTTCGTCGTCTCTTACTTCATTTGCATCATCTGCATCTTCATCCACATCTTCTTCCATTATCTGGCTTGAAAGAATTCTACCGATAACATATTGAACAAATGTATCTGTATCATTTTGAAGTTTCCCCTGTTTATTTATTACATGGATTCTGTAAATGCAATATCCTTTTTCTGTATGTTTACCAGAAAGTCTAACATGTAATCTTTTACTGCCAATCCACTCTAAGAACTTTTTAAATCTGGCATCTATTATAGTAATATCTGCCTCTTTTTTCCCATCACCATCCAGTTTAAAAGATGTTCTAATGGATACTTCGTTAAATACACCATTTTGGTGATGAGGAATCTGAAAATTCGAATCATCCAATACCATTATTGGATATTCAAATGATGCCGTATCCTTATCATTATCATATTCAGTATAAGTTACTACCGGCTTATCTGCACCTGCTTCTTTCTTAGGCGCCGAATCAAAATCAAAAACCATACTAATCTCCTATTTCCAAGTATTTATTCCGTGTCTTTTCTATTTTCATCAGTTATAATTATCTTTGTCATCTCTGGCTTTGTCTTTCCATGAGAATCCTGTTTAATCTCATTAATGTATTTTGCTTTGATAACTCCACTTAACGGATTAATAATACTGGTAATCTTTGTATTAATATCAGCTACAACCGATGTATATTCAAAAGCTTCATCTGTATTAATCAAATCACAATCCTTCATTACCAAATTATCCATATAACACATTCCCTGATGACTTTCTATCGTACATCTTATAAGGGTAACGCTTTTAGAATTCCATCCAAAATCATCTCCTACGATATGAGAATCATATATTGTTACATTTTCACAATTCCAAAAGGCATCCTTTGAAAGGATTCTGCTTTCATGAATCTCCACATTTTTTGCACCATCAAAACAATAATCCCCACACACTGTAATATTAGTTGCCTTAACATTTTCAGTATTCATTGCAAAATACTTACCATTGGCTGTGACGTTTTCCATTTCAACATCCTGGCTATTCCACAGGGTTTCTTCAGCATTGGCAAAGGACACATTTTTTATTCGTAAATGTCTACATCTTCTTAAACTTCTAATAGACTCAAAAATAGAATCTTCTATTTTTACATTACTTGAATACCAGACAGCAGATCTGGCGCCATTTTGAAAATAACAATTTCTTAATTTTATAGCTCTACTGTGCCAAATAGGATATCTTCCGGCAAAGCTACAGTTCTCAAGTTCAACATCTTTACTTTCTTTAAGGTGGGAATCTCCTTCTTTAAAAGATGAATTGCTGATTTTAAAATCATTCGCCATAAATAAAGCTCTTTCAGCAGTATATACATTCTGGCTAATTTTTATGGTCTCTAGTGTATTCATAAAAATATCTTCTATTTTTCCAATGTCTTCGCTCATACTGTGCCTCCTGAATAAAAATAAATATTTATTAATCTTTTTCTTTTCATTTCAAACACGAACACTTATGCATAAATTACATAAGCCCAGATAATGAGATTATACCACATCTATACTGGTGTAGCCAATTTTTATACAGTTATTTTCATAAAAAATAGGACCTGCACCTAAGGATGCAGATCCTATATATAATCAATTATTTATTCATAGCTGTCTCATATCTTGATTTAATTGCTGATAAATAGCTTTCTACTGTCTGATTTCCATTAGTTGTAACTACGCCGTTTGTCTCAGCAAATGCCATAATACTTGAACTGTAGTATGTTGGTGAACCTTCACCTAAATCCTGCTTCTTTAAAGTAACATGAGAATCCGGAATGGCTACATCTTCGTAATTCTCTTTAGCAATATTATAATATTTCTTAAAGTTATCATACTCAAGCCAGCCGCTGTTATATACTTCCTCTAATGCTTCCATATACTCAGAAGTATACTTATTACTTCTACTTGTTACAGTATATAAATAAACCGGACATTGCTGAGTATTTCCCTGTAATCTTGCCTGATCATCAAATGGACTGTAACTTGCCATATTAAGTCCTGATGTTGTAAGTCCAAGACATCTATCATTGTCATATGGCATAAATATTGCTTTTCCTTGAGATGAGAAGTATACATAATGATTGTTGTAATTATTTCTCAGATCATCCGGATTACCTACAAAATATGACAAAGCTGCAAACTTAACCCAAAGGTCAGTTTCTAAGACACCTTCGATTTTTTCTTTTGTAACAGATGATTTATCCATTGTATTAATAAAATTCAAGATATCTTCATGTTCAGATTTCTTTTTATTTGTTTTAAGTGTATAGATATAATCCATACCCTCTTCTTCGACCCAAGCCGAATACTGTGTACTATTCTTATATGTAGCTCCTGACCATCCGCCGGAATCTCCATAAAGCTGACCCCATTTACATTTGTATAAATCTCCGTCTGCTTTGTTAAAGCTTCCATCGTCATATACTTCGTTTAAATATCTCTTACAGAAAATATTATCTATCGGCTCATACATTGTATATACGCCATAGTTATAACCGCCGAAATGAACGTTGGCAAGAGATGTATTCTGGGCATATACTCCCAAATCTCTATACATCATATTTGCATATACATTGGCCATATATGTTGGATCTACATTTCTGTTCCACTTAAGTTCAAGAGCTTTAAGAGTTGCAAATGTTCTGTTCTTTCTGACTTTTCTGGCTGCTGATTTACCATCCCATTTTCCGGTATCATATCCATCAATACCTTCATCATCAAAAGTCTCCTGGAAACTTAATTTCAAGTGAATAGCATTTCTGTCATTTACATTGCCATTGTTATAAATATCTACTCTTGATGTATTTCCTTTAAGTCTTACACCAACTTCTTCCAAGTCATAAGAAGTTCCATCAATCGTAAATTTAACATCGGCCATTCTATAAGTTTCCTCATCTCCGGCTTTATAATCTGCTTCCATGAGTTTCAACTGTTCATCAGAAATATCTATATCCACTGTTACCTTGTTGTTAATATCAAAGAGCTCATCATATACCTTCTCTTCAGCGATCCCAGCCTCATCTGTTGGTTCTTGTTTTTCAGTATATGTAATCTCTCCTGTGTACTTTGTGGTTTCTTCCTCTTCAGTGGTTGTTTCTTCCTCTTTCTTAGTGGTTGTCTCTTCTTTCTTGGTTGTTGTCTCTTCTTCTTTCTTGGTTGTTGTCTCTTCTTCTTTCTTAGTAGTTGTCTCTTCCTCTTTCTTAGTAGTTGTCTCTTCCTCAGCTGGTGTTGTCTCTTCCTCTTGTTCATCATCTGTAGTTACAGCTGTATCCGGTTTACCACCTTCATCAGTATAAGAGTTCTTTGTTGAACCTATAACACCTGCCGGTGTTCCTTTTTCAACCATCTGTATCTGAATTGCTTCGAGTCTATATCCATATCCTGAAGTTCCTGCTGATGCTCCGTTCTTTGTCCAGCCCATCCAGCCAAACTTCTGTGCTTGAACTCTATAGTACACATCAAAATATTTAACCATATCACCAGTAAGCTTAATTCTGATAGCTTCAAGTCTTAATGCCCTACCTACTGTTCCTGACAATGCATTATCACTTACCCAGTCTTGCCATCCCTGCCTCTGGACATGAGTTCTATAAGAAATGCCACCTGTATAGCCCTTCTTGTTACTGATGTATATCTTGATTCCCTCTAATCTCTTAGCTTTTCCAACAGTTCCTGATGTAGCTCTAGATGTCACATAATTCTGCCATCCATATGTCTGAACCTGAGTCTTATAGCTAACTGTAGGTGCTGCATTTTTGTTGTAAAATGCTTTGATTCCAGCTACTGTTGCTACCCCATCAGAAGTTGTTGGTGCTTTAGAGTTACCATCTTCATCTTTTGCAGCAAGTACAATCTGAATTCCTTCAAGTCTAAAGGCATATCCTGCTGTACCAGCTGACTCTCCGTTTTTAGCCCAACCAAGCCATCCAAACTTCTGTGCCTGAACTCTATAGTATACATCATAGTAATCACGAATCTCTCCGTATAACTGTATCTGTATTGCCTCAAGTCTAAGGGACCTTCCTACTGTTCCTGAAACAGCATCATCAGATACAAAATCTGATTCCCAGCCTATACTTTGAATATGAGTTTTATACTCAATTCCACCTTCGTAGTCTCCCATGTTGGCAAGCTTAATCTTTATTGCTTCCAATCTTAAGGCCTGACCTACTGTTCCTGACGTTGCTCCATCTTTTTTATAAGATGATTCCCAGCCCTTCTTCTGTACCTGTACCTTGTAAAGTACTGAAGGACCGTCTGCTGCATAGGCTGTATTCTTTATGTACTGTGCACTTCCTGATACAAATATACCAGTCACTAACATAGCTACAGCTATCAGCATTGATAATAGTTTCCTTTCGGACTTCATCATACCTTGCCTCCTTTTATCATATCTTTAGTTACTATTTCTTTTCAAATTCTCATACAGTCCCTCAATGGTTTTGTTATAAACCGGATGAATAAAAAATGGCGCAATTGTGTTAAGAGGTCCCAACACAAAATCCCGCCTTATCATATCCTTATGTGGTATTACTAAATCCTTTGTCTGAATCACTTTGTCACCATAAAAAAGAATGTCCAAATCAATAGTTCTAGGTCCCCAATGTATCTCCCTAGTTCTATGCCCACTCTCTTCCACCTCATGTAAAAACTCCAAAAGTTCTGTTGGCGAATACAGTGTTTTCATGGAAATAACACCATTTAAAAACTCGTCCTGTTCCTTATAACCATAGGGCTCTGACTTTATAATATCAGAAATATATACGTCTTTGCAATATTTATTTCCCAAGATTTTTTCCAAGGCATCTTCTATGTTTTGCTGCTTGTCTCCCAGATTAGAACCCACTCCAATAAATACTGTTTCCCAGGCATTTTCCACCGTTACAGAAACCGTATCCACAGGAAAATGTATAGGTGCCCATGGCTTTTTAACTGTAAGTTCTATACTATCAATAGTTGGAAATTTCAAAAGAATATTTTTTGACAAATTCTCTGCCACTGATTCAATTAAATTGTATCTGGCATTACTCATCCACTTAGTTATATATTCTGCAATGCTGGCATAATTAACAGAGTCCTCAATATCATCTGTTTTGCCAGGAGTTTTAATATCTGTGTAAATGCTGCACGATACTATGAACTTTTGTCCCAAGGTCTTTTCTTCTTCTAAAACGCCATGATATCCAAAACATTCAAGATTATGTATTTCTATTTTATCTTTACTCATTTTGTCACCTCCCTGATTATATTTTACTATTTCTAACTGCCTCTATCATTTTCAGGGCTTGTACATTTCCTTTAACATTATGAACTCTGACAAATGCAGCCCCCTTCATCATTGCATATACTGACAATGCCATAGTTCCTTCTTCTCTTTCATTTTTTTCAACTTCCAATACGTCCCCTATCATTCTCTTTCTAGATGCTGCATATAACACAGGATATCCCATATCCATAAGGATTTCCAAATTATTTGTAAGTACAAGGTTTTCTCTGGTATCCTTAGCAAATCCTATACCCGGGTCCAAGATAATATTCTCCTTTTTGATACCTGCATTTAGCGCCAGTTGAATACTTTCTTCCAAATCTGTTCTTACATCTTTTAGGAAATCCTTATAATTTCTTTCCCTTCTATTGTGCATAAGAATAACAGGAACCTCCCTCTCACCGGCTAATTTTTTCATATCAGGATCATACTTTAATCCCCATATATCATTTATTATATCCGCACCTGCATCTAGTGCTTCCCTGGCAACCTTGCTTTTATACGTATCTATGGAAATAGGTATATCATATTTTCTTCTGATTGCCTTAATTGCCGGAACAACTCTTTTTATCTCTTCCTCTTCGTCTATCATGGTATATCCCGGTCTTGTGGATTCTCCACCAACATCGATTATATCCACTCCATCCCTTACCATTTCATCTACGTGTTCCATCATTTTTTCCAGATTATTATATCTTCCTCCATCTGAGAAAGAATCTGGCGTTACATTTAATATTCCCATAATATAAGCCCGGTTACCCGGGCTTATATTAAATTCTTTATTTCTTATTTTCATAAATTAATTGATATCCCTTTTTGTTTCTACTGATATTGCTATAGCTGTTGCCACAACAAAGTATATAACAGCCAAAATCAATACATGTGTAATATTTTTATGCGTAAATCCTGTTATCAACCATGATCTCGCTGAAAGTAATGATACCTCGGAAAGATCAAAATTCTTAATCTTTAAATATTTTTCTACAAGCATATTAATTATATAGAATCCTGTAAGATGAATACCCATAGATATTATTACTCCAATGGCCATGGCAATTCCGCTTCCCTTTAACAATACAGCTATTGCAGCAAACAATGATGCCAACGCAATATTTATCACATACAACATTATAGAATGCATCACTATATCTGACATCGCTCCTGTCTGTGGACTGTCTGCAACAACATAGTACGCAGCAGTAGTTCCTATACAATATACAAAATGCATTATCAATGTATAAATAAAACATACAGAAAGCTTTGATAATATCAAATATGCTCTATGACTTATCTGACCATATACATTCTTATTGTATCCCATTTTATAATCGGCACCACAGAATAAAATTACATATACCGTAATAAGAATTACATAAGCGCTTCCTACCAATGAGGCATCCAGATAATCAATTAGTTTACCTTCATTATATTCCTGTTCCGCCCCCTGATAATTCATTTCCAAGTTAATATCGCTTTCTTCATATTCTTCCTGAGCCGTTTCATCCTCAGACGTATGATTCTCCGTTTCCACCTGCCTATTCATATCATATACCAATTTATTTACCTTCATAGTTGCAAAAGTAACAAGAAAAGATAAAATAAGCGCTATTAATAGGATTATATACGTTGATTTAAACTTTCTCATTTTAAAAAGATCCATTTTTAAACATCTCATAACTATTCATTTTCTCCTTTCGTGACTTTACCCAGCTGTACCTCTGAATCCGCAGATACTCCCACACCATTTATAAGATTAAAGAAATATGACTCCAAATCTATTCTTCCAATCTTAATCTCTGATACTGCAACTCCTGCATCGTTCAAAGCTTTGTTTATCTCTGCTGATCTTTCTTCACAATCATAAAGGTTTAACGAGTTCTCTCCCTTTACTTTATAATTCTCAATTCCAATACTCTTTGCTACTTCAATAGTTTTATCAATATTGTCAACTATTAACTTAACATGCTGCTTGCACTCTTCAAAGAGATCTTCCGAAGATATTTCTTTTACAAGTTTTCCCTGTTCTATGAATCCATAACATGTAGCAACCTTTGAAAGTTCACTAAGAATATGACTAGATATAACTATTGTTGTTCCCTTTTCTTTATTAATCTTTGTTAGCATGTCTCGCATTTCAGCCACACCCTGTGGATCTAGTCCGTTAATCGGTTCATCTAATATCAGCAACTCTGGGTCTCCAACCATTGCCATGGCAATTCCCAATCTCTGTTTCATTCCCAAAGAAAATTTCTTTGTTTTTTTGGAACCTGTTTTTCCAAGTCCTACTAATTCCAATAAATTATTAATGTAATTTTTCTGGTCTTTGACTCCCATAAAAATGCATTTTGCCTTTAAATTATCAAAAGCAGTTAAATTGCCATATATACCAGGAGCCTCCACAAGATTACCAACTTCTTTTCTAACTTCAGCTATATCAAATCCCTTTTTTCCAAATATCTCTATATTCCCCTGGGATGCAGTAGTTAAGCCTACTGCCATTTTCATAAATGTTGTTTTTCCCGCTCCATTTCTTCCAACAAGTCCGTATATAGATCCCTTTGGAACATGAATATTTACATTATCTACTGCCCTGACTTTTCCAAAACTCTTTACAAGATTTTGGGATTGTAAAACATAATCCATTATATTTCTCTCCTTTATTTTATATATGTCTATGATACTGTATTTTAGAAACCGTGGCTGGCGCCGCCACCGCCTCCGCCTCCTCCACCACCTCCGCCTCCGGAGCTGCTAGAACGTGGACTATATTCCCTCTTTGTATGAGAGAACGTTAAATGTAGGCGATCTTCATCGTATTGATAGTCTATATTTTCTGCTATCTCTGATACTGACAGCTTATGTCTCATACTCTTTATTAAAATAAATATATAACAAAATCCCGTTGACAGTACCAACGCCAGGAAAAAGTTTGATGTATGTTTCATCTTCTGACTTATCTTACCACCTCGTAGCAAAATATTTTCCTGATTAAATGCCTCTTTTGCACATTTATAATAATTCTCATCTGAAGCATATGAATATGTATTTGAAACAATTACCTGTGCCCTGTTTATGCTAATTGTTTCTAACACATTTCCATAACTCCACAATGTAATCTTTCTTGCAGCCATGCTTATAGAAAAGATTGTTCCACTTTCCTCATCATATAAGTCTGTATATAATCCTTTTGCTGCACTTTCATATGCATTTTCATTGTTGGAAAAAAATACTGCATTTCCATAATCTGTTATGCTTTTCATTTCTTCCAACAAAGATATCTCTTCGGATTCTTTAAGCAAATCCATATAATCTATAACGTATGCCTGATATCCTGTTTGTTCATTTACATAGAATATGTATCCATAGTCATCATATTCATAATCATCCTCGTTTGCTAAAGCTGTTCTTGGCATAAGTACTACACTTAGTAACACTAATATTACAACTAGAAATGCCATAATCATTTTATTAATTGATTTTGTCATCCCTTCTGCTCACCTCCTTTTCTGTCGAACTGAGGTAATGGTCTTGTGGCAAGTACGTTGTATTTTCTAATTATAGCCATATTACATGATACAATTCCTATTAAAAGAATTGCTATTGCTATATAATTTATCCAATCCTGAATTGGTTTTATAACATCTACCACACCTGATATTATCATTGTTATAGCAAGTATTACTATCCCTACAGAAGAAATGTATGCACGCTTCACATTTTCATCTTCTTTGAAATTAGATATAATTGATACAATTCCTGTAAGTATTCCCGCAAACGGCATTATATTCCCTATAAAATTGGTTACTCCAGCAAATGATACAACCACTATTAATACAACAAATACTACAACCCAGATATCCAACTTTAATAATAAGGAACTTAGTTTTGACTTTTTAACATTATTCCCTTCTTCTTTTGAAATCTTATTTATCTCTGTCTTGGTATCTGCTTTTAACGTAGCATACCCTTTATCACCTTCATGTGATTCTCTCTTTTTTACTTTTCTTACATTGCAAAAATATAGTATCACCGCTACAATAGCTACCAATTCTACCAATTTTAACAAAGTCGTTGGTAGCATGGTTATTGCCACCTCTAAAATAAAATAAATAGGTATTGCAAGTATTAAAGAAAAGATAATATATTTCTTTATAGAAGCCGGCATATCAGCATATGTAGCTCCTGTCTGTCCATTTACTATGGCATATGCAACTCTGTCATTCTTTCTATACGTTAAAAACCATACTGGAAATAGTGTTGATTCTCCTTTTTCCATTTTTCTGATTTTAGAGATATCATCTTTTAATCCTTTATCAAAATCCATATCTTTGAATTCAGATATTTTTTCTATTCTTTGTTTTGTTATGGAATCAGAAATATCTCCGGCTTCCTTGGAATATATCTTTTCTGGTACATTTGGCAAATCTCCAAAGAATCCACACATATACGCCGGTGAAAACTCCTGTGCTTTCCTGTAATCATAAGGTTCTATTGCTTTTGAAAGTTCATCATCATATGTAGCTTCTGCATCAAAAGATATTCCCTTTTGCTTGTCCCTTACAGTTCCATCTACTTTATAACAATCATAGTAAAGATAATCTCCACGTCTTTCCGGCTTACTTTCAGCTTTTGTATGAAGTTCCCCCTCATGAGCTGCTTCATATGTCCAATATGGCATATAAATGCCCCTAAACTGCTCAATGTATTTATCATTCTTTAATTCTTTAGGTACAAAGAAAGCTTTCCCTACAAACTCCTTATACTTCTCTCTACACTGTTTTTTGGAAACCGCAAAAGGAATTATCTTTTGTGGCTTTTTTACCCCTTGCATACGCCTTTCAAGAACAACAGACGCACCACAATAACTACAATATGATGCTACAGTATTTTCATCATTAGTAATAACTTCTCCTCCACAGTGAGGACAACTTAGCACAACACTGTCGTAAAATTCTTTGTCTTCAGGCGTTTCCATGGAAGTATCTTCTTTATATTTTATTTCATCGTACTCCCTAACATCATAGCTATTCTCACAGCTATCACATTTTAATCTTTGTGTTGCGATATCGAATCTAAGATTCGAACCACATCCTAAACACAGATACATAGCTTCTCCTTTCCATTATTAGTACAAATATCATTGTACTTTGCCAAATGGCATATCCTTAAGTATTCTATCATTTTGGGTTTTATATTACAACTCAGAGTCTAACATTAGGATATTTATTTTTTGCCATAAAAATTCCCCTTAAATAGATTTTGGTTATTTACCTTGTCTACTTAAGGGGAATCATATCATTTTTCACCTAGGCGCTTTTTTGCTATCTGTATTTAATTATCAACCAAATGCACTTGTTAATTCAAAATCATCAAATTCTTTCTCAATCGCCTTACTAGCTTCATCCACTGATGAGTATCCATAGAATTTAAGGTCTGAACCGGAACTTGTCTGACCGACTGTTACCTCATCATCTGTTGTAGAAAACCATAAGTAGTCACCATCCTCAAGTTCACCGTCTTCATTTATTTTCATATTTTTTATAGAATATGTTGTATAGTAATCAAATGTTTTGTTCTGCTCTTTATCCTTTACTGTTACTTTGTAAATATACACTAATACATTTTGGTCATCCCAACTTCCTGCATCTTCATTTACACCAAGATATGTACCTTCAATACTTGACTCCTGGTATTCTATGTCCCAACCAAAGTAGTTATCTTTCAAATCCTCAGCTGCTTTTTTCTGAATTTCTTCGATAGCATCTGCATCTTCCTCAAGATCATTTATATATTTATCAAGTCCTTCAACAGTAAATGTCTTTTCTGTTTCTTCCGGTATCTGACCATATTCCTGAGCATAACTTGTGTACTCGTCTTCGTCATCCCAATATGAAAGTACTTTTACTGTTATCTCATCACCATTAGACAACTCTTCAGTTTTATCAGCTTCATAGTAAAGTCCATCAGGAGCTCCGGAAATATATACATATCCTTCAGGTGATGTTCCTGAATATTCAAGTTCGATATCTTCAAAAGCATCAAACTTTTTGATTTTTTTAAGACCAGAAACTTTCTTTGAAACAGTTGTGTTCTTGAATACGATTCCGTAATCTTTGAATTTGTCTTTGCTAAGATCAAATTTAACTTTAACCTTATCACCATTTGAAAGCTCTGAATCAGGATCTACTTCATAATCATAAAATGAATCTAATACTTTATCAAATTTATGTTCTGAATAGGTTCCTTTATCTTTCATCGCAGACTTTATATCCTTTAAAAGAGCATCATCAATATCAACATCTGCTGTTCCATATCCATCTGCACCATCAAATGTAACATCAACATATTTACTAATATCAATTGTCTTAGGTCTGGTTACAAAGTAAATAATAGCTGCTACTGCAATTGCTGCAACAAGTACAAATATAATTCCTCCAATTATAAGACCTTTAACAAGTCCGTTACCTTTTTTCTGTGGCTTTTCAGGTGGAACTGCTCCGCTAACTGGTGTAGGCTGTGGCTGTGGTGTAGTCTGTGCTACTTCTGGTGCCACCTGCTGCACTGCTTCTTGTGCCTGCTGTGCTGCTTCTGGTGCTGCTCCCTGTGGCATTCCCTGAACTCCATTGTTTTCATTTTCCATACGTTTCTTCCTTTCTAAAATTATTTACAAGTATTTCAAGTTTACCATATATAGTAGATATTTTCAATAATTTACTACAACATAAGCTTTTCTACGTTTTCATCGGAGTGTTCTACTTGTTTTGAAAATGCATGTGTAATATCAATAATATCAATGTCTTTATCGCATGACATTATCATTAACTTTATAAACGATAAGCTTCTGATTATCATTTTAATTGTCATATTTAAGCTATCCTTTAAATTTTCCTTTGAATAATAAATCTGACTTATATATCTAAAAACAAAATACACCGAAAGCTTTTCAAACTGCCAGCCATACTTTTTATAAAATTCTTCATTATCCATTTTTAATAAATTATCTTTAATAGCAACATATCTTTTAACACTATCAAAACGACTTCTCCACTTCTCATCCATAAGTTCGAGAGTTTCGAATACATTTATTAGGGATCTGGCTGATTCTTGATGATAACTTATCTGAAATTTACTAAATATAGTTTGCCATTTCGAAATTATGCTATAGCCTTCACCTTGAAGAATATCAATCATTTCGTTTCTTATGGACAAAATATTTTTTACCTCGTCATCTATATGCCCACTACCTCTTTTTATAAAACAAATTTTTTCGTCGTTTTCAAAAAAAATTCTTCCTAACTCCATGCAAGATAAACTCATATCTATTTGCTCATACTCTTGAAGCCTTAAATAATATCTGGGATATTCAGTGCAAACCTGGCACAGACTCTCTTCACCCAAGGCACTGTATATGTCGCAAAGATTCTTATCATTTAAAAAAGGGCAGCGATTATTTTTAGTCAACGGAAAGAAAACATCCTCCCCTTCTATCTTTATACTTTCCTTAATTCAGTTGCCAATATCTCCATTAAGAGTTTGGTAATAATAAAACGTCTCCTCGTCTATGTCAATTTCCCAACCTGCACAACAAGTATCTTTGCAGTCTCCACCAACACATTTAAACTTTTCATAATAGTCTGGATATTCAATAATCATAACACGTCACGACCTGCTACATATTTCTTCACTATCAAGTATTATTGTAAATGGACCGGAATTTACTAAGCTGATTTTCATGTTGGCGGCGAAAATTCCTGTCTCGACTTTATCTGTATATTCCTTGGATATGCTTATGATGTATTCATACATATCGTTGGCAAAATCCGGTTTACCTGCTCTTATAAACGAAGGTCTGTTGCCCTTTTTACAATCAGCATATAAAGTAAATTGTGAAACCAATAACAGACCTCCATCCACATCCTTTAAAGAAAGATTCGTCTTACCTTGCTCATCGCCAAATATTCTAAGACCACACATTTTTTTAACCATTTTATCAGCAATGTCTTTTGTGTCCGTATCGGCAACTCCAATAAATACTAAAAAACCATCATTAATTTCTCCGGTAATATTATTATCAACCTCAACTTTTGCAGAAGATACTCTTTGAATAACAAATCTCATAATTCCTTAACCTCTTACTTCACTAACAAATGCTTTAATCTTAATTGGATCCTTCCCAATTCCATTGTCATTTTCCACCCCTGAGGAAACATCCACCATGTCAGGATTTACAAAATCAATGGCTTCCTTAACATTGTCCTTATCTAGTCCCCCAGCTAGAATAAACAACTTATTATCTGGTCTTTTTATTTCTTTCAAAATATTCCAATCAAAGGTCTTTCCACTACCTGGCTTTCTTGCATCAAAAAGAAATCCTACGATTCTATCATTTTCCAAAAACTTGTCAAAGGAACTTATGTCTTTAACATTAAAAGCCTTTATTACCTTAAGACCGGTTCTTTCGTACAATCCCTCTGGCACCTCTCCATGAATCTGAATGAAGGAAAATCCAGCTTTTTCAATAGCGATTGCCTTACCTATATCAGGAGATATGGTAACAGCCACAGCAGTTATGTTTTTATCTAGACTTTTAAGCAAAACACCTGCATTTTGTAAATCATTATTTCTTTTACTTTTAGGAACAAATACCACGAAACCCGCATATTCGACTTTATTATTGTTTATAAGTTCCACGTCATTAATATTTGTAAGACCACATATTTTTATCTTAGTCATACGCTTTCTCCTGTTTTTGCTTCTCCATAGCATCTATGTAAATGTCTACGATTCTCAAGTGTTCTTTCATAACCTGCTCGGCTCTGTCCGGCTGGTGTTTTGTTATAGCTTCTACTAAGGCTCTGTGCTGACTGGCAATATCCTTGCCGGAATATTTTTTTTCCTTCATGTACTTTCTTGTATTACTAATAAGATCCTCGGTTATGCTAACTGACGCAGCCAGAACGCTGTATATAATCGGATTATCTGCCATTTTTGCAATTTGCAAATGAAATTTAAAATCCATGTCCTTAGCATCATCCACATCCTCAGTTGCATTTACCTGCTCCATTAAAAGATTTAGCTTAGCACATTCCACTGGAGTAGAATTAATAGCCGCAAGTCTTGCTGCTGCACACTCTAAGGTAACTCTCAATTGCTGACTTTGCCTTGGACTTGTTTGACTTATTTTCATTAAAATAGCAATTGGTTCGATGAAACAATTTTTTAAATCCATGGAAATATAATTAGCACCACCTTGGACCGCAGAAACTATTCCTAAGAATTCAAGAGACTTTATAACTTCTCTGACAATTGGTCTCGAAACTCCAAAGGTTTCTGCCATGGCTCTTTCTGCTGGAAGAGCATCTCCTGATTTCAGCTCACCATTGCTGATACAATCTATTATTTGTCCCATAATCTGGGAAAAAGCATCTTTGTTATTATTTTTATCAACTAAAATCTTTTTAAACATATAAACACCTTGACTTTTTTACTTATTAAATTATAATGGATTGTATCACAGCGAGTTGGCAAAATCAATCTAGTGATTGGTATTACCAATTGTAATTTTAAATTTATAGGAGGATTTATAAAAATGGCAGATCAGGCAAGAATTTTTTATGACAAAGATTGTAACCTTAGCTTATTGGACGGAAAGAAAGTTGCTATTATTGGTTATGGTAGCCAGGGACATGCACATGCCCTTAACTTAAAAGAATCAGGAGTAGACGTTTGCGTAGGTCTTTACGAAGGTTCTAGTTCAAAAGCAAAAGCTGAGTCACAGGGACTTACAGTTTATTCAGTAGCAGAAGCTACAAAATTAGCAGATATCATCATGATCCTCATCCCAGATGAGAAACAGGCTGATATTTACAAAACAGATATTGAGCCAAACCTTGAGGCAGGCAACATGTTAATGTTCGCTCACGGTTTCAACATTAATTATAAACTCATTGTTCCTCCAGCAGATGTTGATGTAACAATGATTGCACCTAAGGCTCCAGGTCATACAGTACGTTCTGAGTATCAGGAAGGCAAAGGAACACCTTGTCTTGTTGCTGTAGAGCAGGATGCTACAGGAAAAGCTCTTGATCTTGCACTTGCATATGGTGCTGGTATCGGTGGAGCTAGAGCTGGTATACTTGAGACAACATTTAAGACAGAGACTGAGACTGACCTCTTCGGTGAGCAGGCAGTTCTTTGCGGTGGTGTTTGTGCACTTATGCAGGCTGGTTTTGAAACACTTGTTGAAGCTGGTTATGATCCAAGAAATGCATACTTCGAGTGTGTACACGAGATGAAACTCATCGTTGATCTTATTTATCAGTCAGGTTTCGCAGGAATGAGATACTCTATCTCAAACACAGCTGAGTATGGTGATTATGTAACAGGACCTAAGATTGTTACAGAAGATACAAAGAAAGCAATGAAGAAAGTTCTTTCAGACATTCAGGATGGAACATTCGCATCTGACTTCGTACAGGATATGAAGAATGGTAGAATCCACTTTGAAGCTATGAGAAAGAAAGCTCAGTCTCATCCATCAGAGCAGATTGGAGCACAGATCAGAAGTCTTTACAGCTGGTCAAATGACGACAAGCTTATCAATAACTAATGTTAGATAATAATATGAATAACCCCTGCTGCCAACGGCAACAGGGGTATTTTTACGTTGTTTTATCTTTTACAAATAATGCTCTTATGGCATTTAATACTGCAAGTATCATTACTCCAACATCAGCAAATATTGCATACCACATATTAGCGATACCAACAGCTCCTAATATCAGACAGACCACTTTTATTCCTATGGCAAACCATATATTTTCATTAACTATTCCAATACATTTTTTAGAAATCTTAATAGCCTTAGCTATCTTCATAGGATCATCATCCATTAGAACAATATCTGCAGCTTCTATTGCTGCATCTGAACCCATGGCTCCCATGGCAATTCCCACATCTGCCCTGGATATTACCGGAGCATCATTTATTCCATCTCCAACAAAGGCTAGAAGTTTCTTACCATTTTCATCAATAAGCTCTTCTACTTTATTTACTTTATCTTCAGGTAAAAGTCCACTGTAGTAACTATCGATATTTAAATCCATAGCAACTTTTTTAGCTATTTCTTCATTATCTCCTGTTAACATTATCGTTTCCTTTATACCACATTTCTTAAGGGCTCTAATCGCTCCCTTTGAAGTCGCTTTCTCCACATCGGAAATAACTATATGTCCTTCATATTTTACACCACTTTCAGTGGCTCTTGCCACATGGATAATAGTACCTTTATGCTCACAAGGTTTACATTTAACTCCTATTTTATCCATAAGTTTTGAGTTACCGGCATATATAATCTGGCCATCAACCACCGCTTTTACACCATGTCCTGCCATCTCTTCTACATCTTTTACTTCACAACCGTCATTCTCATTCTCATAAGCTTCCTTGAGAGAATCTGCAATAGGATGGTTGGAATATCTTTCGGCATGTGCTGCAATATGAAGCAATTCCTTTTCATCCATTTCTTCCGGATGAATAGCTGTTACCTCAAACACTCCTTTTGTCAAAGTTCCTGTCTTATCAAATACTACAGTTTTAACCTTCGACAACTGTTCTAAATAATTAGACCCTTTAACTAACACGCCTTCTCTGCTAGCTCCACCGATTCCGGCAAAAAAGCTTAAAGGAATACTTATAACCAGTGCACAAGGACATGATATTACAAGAAATGTCAGGGCTCTGTATATCCACTCTCCCCAGATTGCATCCATTCCAATAATAAGTCTTACAATTGGTGGGATAGTTGCAAGAGCTATGGCAAGATAAACAACGACTGGGGTATAAATTCTTGCAAATCTTGATATAAATGCTTCTGATTTGGATTTTCTAGAACTGGCGTTTTCCACCAGATCAAGAATCTTAGAAGCCGTGGACTCATCAAAATCCGTGGTGGTTTCTATCTTTAACAATCCATTAGTATTTATACAACCACTGATTACACTATCACCCTTTTCAACATCCCTAGGCTTGCTTTCTCCAGTAAGAGCCGCGGTATTAAGGGTAGCATTTCCATCTACTATGATTCCATCAATGGGAATCTTTTCACCAGGTTGAACCACAATAATGCTTCCAACTTCAACTTCATCAGGATCCACCTGTTCAAGGCTTCCATCTTCATTTTCAATATTAGCATAATCAGGTCTTATATCCATAAGATCGCTGATATTTCTTCTGCTTTTACCAACTGCATAGCTCTGAAACCACTCACCTATCTGGTAAAACAGCATAACGGCTACAGCTTCCACGTAATCACCGGTTTTGAATAATCCTAATGCCATAGCACCAATTGTAGCTATTGCCATAAGAAGATATTCATCAAAGGCCTGTTTATTTTTAATTCCTTTAAAAGCTTTGATAAGAACATCATATCCAACTACCAGATACGCAATCAAATATATAATAAATCTTACAATACTTTTTTCTGGCAATACAGCCTTGGGGATAAAATGAAATGCAATGAGTAATACAGCAGAAATAATAATTCTAATGAGATTTTTCTTCTGTTTTTTATTCATCTAATCATCTCCTAGAAAAAGATTTCACAATCAGATTCTACTTTTTTACAGTTAGCTAAAACATTTTTCATAACTGCTTCTACATCTGCTCCCTCGTCAAATTCAACTTTCATCTTTAAAGTCATAAAGTTAACAACGGCATCTTTCACACCTGCTGTTTCTTTTGCTGCAACTTCCATTTTATTAGCACAATTAGCACAATCTACATCAATTTTATAAGTTTTTTTCATAATAGTTCTCCGTTCTATACTTTTATTACGATTAAATAATTGTTTAATCGTTGATTTTAATATATCAAATCATAAACATGCTGTCAATAATATATGGCTTCTTGATAAAAAATATTCATTCCCATATAATAGGACAAAGAAGACTTATCTGGAGGATTAAAATGGCTAATAATAAAATAAAACTAACAACTACTACCCAGGAAAAAAACCTTAATCATAAACATGAAAAAACTTTACCCCACGACCATTCCATAGATGATTGCGAGGATTTACTTATTGAGGCAATGCCTCCTGTATCAACAGTGGAAACAGTGGCAGATGCTTTAAAACAACTAGGTGACCCAAACAGACTTAGAATCTTTTGGCTGTTATGTCACTGTGAAGAATGTGTTATAAACATTGCTTCCCTAATGGAAATGAGTTCTCCTGCAGTATCTCATCATTTAAAACTATTAAAAATAAGCGGTTTAATAGTATCTAAAAGACACGGAAAAGAAATGTTTTATAAAGCTGCCGATACAGCTATTGTTGATAAACTACATCACACCATAGAAGAGATAGCAGAAATTACATGCCCAAAGAGATAATAACCAAAAAGGGCATTTCCTAGATTTAAATCTAAGAAATGCCTTTTATTTTTATCGGTTGCTCTTTAATTTTTCTGATAAATAATGGGTTGATAACTCTCTTGAGAATATATACATATTCTCATCCCCTTCTCCCTTTTTGCAATCAAGACTTTGTAAAATGCTTATAGTCTTTGCATTTATCATTTTCATAATATCTCTATCCTCGTCATAGTTATGTACAACCATGTATGGACGTGGATGAAAATTATATGTGTAGTGATTATCTCTGGTTATCCAAATAAATCCTCCCACAATGATGTCTTCTAGAAGATTACTTTTTGTAGGATCTATATCTTCCGGATCAAATACATCAAAAGCCATTCTAATGTGTTTAAAAACCTTCGAATAATTAGGATCATGATTAAATCTCATTGCTCCAATAATCCTTCTGGTTGTTCTGTTATAAATGTTAAGATATATAGTTGGAACGTTGTGATTATTATCCTTTCTATCTATCTCTTCCACTGTAAAAAATACATTACCCATATGATGAAGCATGTCATTACCTCCGTTCTGAGAAGCCCCCACTTCCCGTAAAAATTAAGTCTTATGCTATTTATAATTTTACCACTAAAACCGGTAAAAGTCGATTAAAAACCCTCACTCCTGCGATATTTTCTATACTCGATTCTCTTAAGCGCACCTTCCCATTCAGCCTTATCATTTTCATTTTCCAATTTAAGTTTGTAAGGTATGTGGGTTGGTTTATCATCTTCATTCAATGCCACGCAAGTTAGATAGGCTCTATTAATAATAGTTCTGATTCCAGAACTGTCCTCTCTATAGGAATCTACCCTGCATTCCATGGAAGTGTTTCCAACATAAGTTACCTTTGCTATAAGAACTATGATATCATTAACCTTTGCAGCTTCTTTAAATTGCAGATTATCCACTGCTGCTGTGGTTATAGGCATTCCGCAATGCCTTCTACATGCGATAGATGAAACCTCATCAATCCACTGCATAAGCCTTCCACCAAATAATCTCCCCTTGCCATTTATATCTTCATTCTTTACAAAATACGTACACTCCGTTCTAGAATAACTGACGGTACGTTCTAACTCTTCTGTGTTTTCCATAAACCGCCTCCATAAATACAATAAATATACATGTATTATAACATTTTCAAGACTTATTTTTAGAATTTTAATAATCCAAAAGCCTGAAGTATTAATATAACCATTACCACTTCTATAACAAATTTTACCATGAAAACATATATTGGTTTTCTACCAAATTTTTCATTGTTTTTTGTAACTTCATCAGTTATTGTCTTTGGTCCTACAACCCATCCAATAAGTATAGCTGACAACAACGTAATAATCGGCATCAACAGATAGTTACTTATATAATCCATTATATCTAAAAGCTGTCCCACTGAATCATTTGGAAGCTTTAACTCAAAGTAAAATACATTATATCCAAGACATATTATAATTGATGCTACTGTATATATTATTGATAGAATCAGTGCTACTTTTTTTCTGCTAGCCTTAAATAATTCCATACAATTTGCCACTAATGTTTCTAACACTGATATACATGAAGTAAGGGCTGCAAATCCCACCATCAAAAAGAATACTATACCAACAATTCTTCCGGCGATTGGTCCCATAGCTTTAAATACCTTTGGTAATGATACAAAAATAAGCGATGGTCCCTGTGCCATTCCTTCTTTTCCCATAAATGTATATACAGCAGGAATAATCATCATACCCGCAAGAAATGCAACTAAAGTATCAAATACTTCAATCTGAGTAATGGATTTCCCCAAATCAACATCATCCTTAACATATGAACCATAAGTAATCATAATACCCATTGAAACACTTAATGAGAAGAACAACTGACCCATGGCATCTAATACTGTTATTAAGAATTTCTTTACCGTAAGTCCTTTAAAGTTAGGAACACAATATATCTTGAGACCTTCAATTCCGGTTCTAACGGTTCCATCTGCATCCTTAAAGTTAAGCGTTAAGGCAAATATTGCAATACCAATTACCAAAAAAAATATAATAGGCATTGCTATTTTTGAAATTCTTTCTATGCCCTTTTCCACTCCTGAATATACTATCCAGGAAGTCAATGCCATGAATACCAGCATAAATACTATAGGCGACACCTTAGAAGTTATGAAACTCCCAAAATAATCATTCTTTGCTGCTGCATTCATGTCATTTACAACATAAACTGTAAAATATTTTGTTATCCATCCTCCAATAACCGCATAATAAGTCATTATCAAAGCCGGCACTATAAAAGTTAAAATTCCAAGGAATTTCCATCCGTGTTTAATATTATCATACGCATATATTGAGCTTAACTTTGTTTTTCTTCCTATAGCTAAATCACTAGTTAACAGGGTAAAACCAAAGGTTAAAACCAGAATAACATATACTAGTAAAAATAGTCCTCCTCCATCTTTCGCTGCTAAATACGGAAATCTCCATACATTTCCCAGTCCAACCGCAGAACCTGCTGCAGCTAAAACAAATCCTATCTGTCCTGAAAAAGAACTTCTTTTTTTCTTGCTTTCCATTTTGTTACTAAAAAATCCTTTCCTTCACTTTATCTTATTTTATACTTTACCATTTTATATACTAATCACACCAAACGCATTAAGTATTGATGAAATTAAAATTACTAATAAAAATATAATTGCTAAAAATCTTAATACAAACTTGTATATAAATTTTCTTCTAAACTTAGAAGTCGATGTTATCTCCTCCTCAATCTTATCAATTCCTGTAATTTTCAATATAAGCACACAGGTTGCTATGGCCGCAATAGGCATCATTACTGAGTTAGTAAGGAAATCAAAGAAATCCAATAAATCCATATCAAGAATCTTAACACCTGATAATACATTAAATCCTAAGCATGATAAAAAGCCTAACGCAAACACCATAACAGTTGTAACCATAGCCGATTTTCTTCTTGACCATTCCATTTCATCTTCAAAAGTTGATACCACGCTTTCTGCCAATGCAACTGAACTTGTAATAGCAGCCAGCGTAACTAATAAGAAAAAAATAGTTCCAATGAATGTTCCCACATTCATATTTCTTAAGATATGTTTTTCTCCCATGCTATCAAAAACCTCAGGAAGAGTTATGAACATAAGACTTGGTCCTGCCTTTAAACCTTCCTTACCGCTAAAGGCAAAAACTGCAGGAATAACCATTAATCCTGCAAGTATCGCTATCATAGTATCAAATATCTCTACCTGAACTGTAGACTTTTCAATATCTGCATCCTTACCCATGTATGAACCAAATGTGTATAAAATACCCATGGCTATGGACAGAGAATAAAACATCTGTCCCAGTGCCGCAACCACTGTCATCCATGAAAAATTTTTAAAATTAGGTATAATAAAATACTTAACGCCTTCAATGGCTCCTGGTCTGCTTACAGAATAAATAGTTACTATAATTGATAAAACGATAAGAATCGGCATCATTATCTTTGATACTCTTTCTATACCATTTCTAACACCTAGAAATATAATAAACATGGTAGCTCCGGCAAATAGAGAAAACCAGAATATCTGCTGTCTTCCCGATGCTATAAAGGCTGAAAAATACTCTGCCTTATCTGTTTTAATCACTTCATTTGACGAAATAATCTTACCTGCACCACCTGCATATTCAAACATATATTTTATTACCCAGCCACCAATAACTGAATAATATGGCACAATCAATAGTGGAATTATGGCATTCATCCATCCACCAATTCTCAATACTTTACCAGCACCCACTTCCTTAAAAGCTCCCACCGGACTTTTTCTGGTCATACGACCAAGTGTACTCTCCGACATAATCATGGTGTAACCAAATGTTAATGCTAAAATAATATACACTAACAAAAAGATTCCGCCACCATACTTTGCGGCTAAATATGGAAATCTCCATATATTTCCCAATCCAACCGCTGAACCTGCTGCTGCCAATACAAATCCCAACTTACTGGAAAATGTACTTCTTTTTTTCCCTGACATTTAACTATCCTCCGTTTTTATTTAAACATATTTTCTAAATGAAATATGTTTATAGCATTTCTCCACATAAGGTTTTCATAAGCCTCATGTTCCATTACCTTTGGTAAATCCCAAAAATACTCCTGATACATAGATCTGTCTCCACTTTTATTGTGTAAATATGTATCCTTTCCATCAATAGGGGCATCACTTCCAAATACCATCTTATGACTTCCATATCTCTTACAGGCTTCTATAGCCGTGCTGCATGGAACCCAGGTGGTATCCCCATATAAATTATCAGCCTTTCCCAGTAAATCCAATGCTTCTTTATTATCACTTCCAAGTCCCATGTGAACCATTACAAAATCCACTCTTGGAAATAATTTGGCTGCCTCATACATATGAATTGGATCTGCTGCTTCACAACCTCCTGTATGGGAAACTACTGGAACTCCCAGCTCTTCTGCCAATTCCCAATACGGAAAACATTTTGGATCTGCTGGTGAAGTATTAGAATGATACGCATGTATCTTAAAAGCCTTAATAATATCTTTATTATCCCTGATAATTCTTTCATAATCCTTCGTCAAAGTCTCTGTTAAAGGCTTAATAAAAGGAGCCACTCCTATTTTATCCGGATGCTTTCTGGCTAATTTTAAGGTTCTCTTAAAACCATCAACCTGACTTATCTGAAGATTCTGTGGTATTAAATTCTGATCGCAATCCACTTCAACACAATCGCAATTGGATACAATGGCATAAGCTATTTTATACTTATCAATTAAATATTCCACGTCTTCTTCTGTCATTATAAAACCAGCTTTTTCACCCCCTATGTGAACATGGGTATCAATTATTCTTTTACAATAATATTCCATATATACTCCCTTCTTTAAATAAAGCTATTTGCCACACTTTTACCATTTATCACGTAAATAAACCTATAATTCCCGATATAATCCAGTACCAGGTATAATAAATATAACAAGGTACTTCTCTTACCATAAATTCAAACTTTGCTTTATTTCCCCTGTAAAGAGTTGTTGGTGTTGGCGAACTATAAGCTTTTATACCTTCTATTTTTGCAATAAGCATTGCTCTCTTCATATGTAATGGATCGCTTACAATTATAGCTGATTCAAATCCTTCCGCCTTCATAATTTTTTTAGCATTCAAAAGATTTTCTAAAGTAATCTTCGATGTAGTTTCAATGAAGATATCTTCTCGTGCTACCCCTTGTGATATAGCATATTCCTTAGCTACTTCAGCATCAGATTTATCATTACCAGCACCCATTCCTCCCGTTAGAATCATCTTGTCTGCATAGCCTTCCTTATAAAGGCTTATTCCATGATTCAGTCTTTCCTTATACACCGGTGAAACCGTATCATTATAGGTCGACGCTCCAAGAACTATAATTACATCACTGTGTTTTTTAAAATCTATATTTCCATATACGACTATGATAATAGCAGACACAACAATATGAAGGGCAATAACTGCAATTATGCCCAAAAATATTTTTAAAATTTTTTTCATTTTTTTATCCTAAATATTACTAATTTTCTAAAATTATGTTGTTTGAAAAATTACCAACTCATTTCATTATATACCTCCAAGCAAATAATACCAAGGTTATATTAGGCTAAATTTCTTAATTATTATTAACAACAGTCTCATAATCCCTTATAATTATAACAAATAAATTCATAAGGAGATTCTAATGTTTTTAGAGCGAATTTTTAAATTAAAAGAACATAATACTACTATTAAAACTGAGATAATTGCCGGTATTACAACATTCCTTGCAATGGCTTACATTCTAGCTGTCAATCCAACAATTTTAGGTACCGTAATGGATCAAAACGGCGTCTTTTTGGCAACGGCAATTGCTTCTGCTTTAGCAACTTTTGTTATGGCTTTTCTTGCCAACTATCCTATTGCCCTTTCCTCAGGAATGGGACTTAATGCATATTTTGCCTATACTGTGTGTATGTCAGATCTTAAAGGTGTAGAAAATCCTTATAAAATTGCTCTTACTGCAGTTTTTGTAGAGGGTATCATTTTTGTAATTCTATCGTTCTTCAAATTCAGAGAACAGATTATAAATGGAATCCCAAAGAATCTTAAATACGGAATAACTACCGGTATAGGACTTTTCATCGCATTATTGGGGCTTAAAAGTGCCGGTATTAGCGTATCAAATGAATCAACGCTTATTACTCTGGGAGACTTTAGTTCCCCTGAAATGGTACTTGCTTTGGTGGGATTAATTATAATTGTTATACTTTCCCATTTTAAACTTAAGAGTGCTGTTTTAATTGGAATAATATCCACTTGGTTATTGGGAATAGGCGCCGAACTTATTGGATGGTATGAGGGTACTTCTTTAATCCCTGATTTTTCCAATGGTTTAGTTAGTTTTAGCAGTCTTTCTAATACTGCTTTTCAATTTAATTTTTCCTGGGCAGCTAACCATTTACTTTCCTTTATTGCTATCTTATTTAGCTTTCTATTTGTTGATTTATTTGACACTATTGGAACTGTAGTAGGTATTGCAGATAAAGCTGATCTCCTTGATGATAATGGTGAACTTCCTAGAGCTGGTAAAGTTCTTTTATCAGACGCTCTTGGAACTACAGCTGGTGCCTGCCTTGGAACATCAACCATATCAAGCTTTGTAGAATCCAGTGCCGGTGTGGGAGTAGGTGGAAAAACCGGATTAACTGCTTTTACCACAGGAGTACTTTTTCTAGTTTCAATATTCCTTAGTCCATTCTTTCTTGCAATACCCGGATTTGCCACAGCTCCGGCTCTTATTTACGTAGGAATGCTTATGTTTTCCAGTGCTGCAAAGATTAAATTTGAAGGCGATATTGCCGACGTATTCAGTGCATATCTTGCAGTTTTAATGATGCCCCTTACGTATTCCATTGCCAATGGTATTATGTTTGGAATTCTTGCTTGGGTTATTATTAAATCCTTTACAGGAAAAATAAAAACCATATCCCCTATTATGTGGATAATCTTTGTATTATTTTTCCTTAGAATTGTAACTCTGGCTACACATTTTCAGTAAAAAAAAGCGAGACCATGGAATTTTAAGAATATTCTTAATTCCTGTCTCGCTTATATTTTTTACTATCTTATAAACAATATTTATGGAGCCAGATTTTCCAATACATCCTCTGGAATCTTTACATCTGCTTCCTTTATTTCTCCATTCTTTTCATATTTACACTCTGCATTTAAAACAATATTTATACTATAAATATATTCTTCTGATGTATCATCAATGTTGGCCTGTACTTCGTCAAATTTTGCGCTTGTCATATTAAAATCCTTGTCAAAGGTATACACAATATTTACGTTCTTACTGGCTTCTTGCACAGCATCTGTCAAATTAGTATCCATACCTACTGAACTATAATAGTTTGTATACTCCTGATAAACCGTAAGAAAATCCTCATTTTCAAATGCCTTATCCAAAGCTAACGTTACTGTATATCCCTTGTCATTACTTTCAAGAGCTGCATCCTTAAATACATCTTCCACCATGAAGTCCACAAATATCTCCGGGTCATACATAAATCCCTTATATGACTCATACCAAAAACCCATATCGTCATAATTGTAAAGAATAACTTTTTCTCCATCATCTACTATATATTCTTCATATGTTTTGGCATTTTCATCGGAATTATAATTCATAACTGTAGATAAATTTCCATGACCATATCCCTTTGTTCTGGTAATCTGAGAGTTTACATTATAATCAATATTGGAAATCTGTCCACCATTGTTCTCCTCTAATTTAACAGATACCACCATCTCTGCATCGTAGTTTTTATGGTCTTTTTTATTATATTCTTTAAGCAACTCTGTTGCTGTTTTCACTTCTTTCTTTTTAAATGCCTGACAACCTGTTATAGACGTAACAGCTAATATCAAAGCAAGTCCTATAATTAATTTACGCTTCATTAGAACCTCCATATATTATTTGTCATTGCCCTTTAAGCCAACGACATTATTATACAACATATATAGGGGTTTTCAAATTAATTATTTCGTTTTAAAATAATCTTATAATTTAATTACGGAGGATATGTAAATGCTAAAACATGTTATTTTATGGCAATTAAAAGATGATTTGTCTGAAGATGAAAAGGTTAAGATAAAAGCCGATATTAAAAAGGGGTTAGAAGATTTAAAGGGCGTTGTTCCAGGTCTCGTAGATATTCACGTATATATTGACGGACTTGCTACTTCCAACGCAGATGTACTATTAGATTCAACCCTGGTAGATGAAGATGCTTTAAAGGGATATGCCGTTCACCCAGCCCATGTTGCAGTGGCTAAAAAAAAGGTTGTTCCATATACAAAAACAAGAACATGTATGGATACTATTGTATAATATAGCCGCCCCAAAGGGCGGCTATATATTTTATTATTGCATTATTCGTTTTCTTTTTCTTTTGCCTCAGGTACGCTCATATATGCTGGTCTAATAATCTTTCCTGAACCAACAATTTCTTCTATTCTATGAGCACTCCATCCTGCTATTCTGGCAATTGCAAATAATGGTGTGTATAACTCCATTGGAATTCCCAACATTTCATAAACAAATCCACTATAGAAATCTACATTTGGGCTAACTCCCTTGTAAATATGTCTATGCTCAGAAATAACATCTGGTGCTAATTTCTCAATGGACTCGTATAAATATAAATCCTTACTTCTGTCCTTCTCTGCAGCTAATTTATCAACAAACTTCTTAAAGTTTCTCTCTCTAGGATCTGATACCGAATATACAGCATGTCCCATTCCATATATGAGACCCTTGTGGTCAAATGCTTCCTTCTTAACTATCTTTGTAAGATAAGCTTTAACCTCGTCATCATCATACACATCGTTAATATGCTCTTTAATATCCTGCATCATACGCATTACCTTTATATTTGCTCCACCATGTTTTGGTCCCTTAAGAGACGACATAGCAGCCGCTATAGTAGCATATGTATCTGAACCCGAAGAGGTTACAACTCTGGTAGTAAATGTTGAATTATTACCACCACCATGCTCCATATGAAGCATTAATGCAGCATCTAAAACCTGCGCCTCAGTTTCTGTAAACTGTTTGTCAGGTCTTAACATCATAAGAATATTCTCAGCCGTTGACATACTCTGGTCTGGTCTGTGAATATACATACTTTCCATATTCTCATAATGGTTATATGCATGATATCCATAAATTGCCAACATCGGAAATACCGCAATAAGCATAATACTTTGTCTTATTACATTGGCAATTGACGTATCCATTGTAGTAGGATCATAGGAAGACAATGTAAGAATACTTCTTGTCATTGAATTCATAATATCCTTAGTTGGTGCCTTCATAATAACATCTCTTGTGAAATTAGTAGGTAATTTTCTAGAGATTTTAAGAGCCTCTTTAAAATCCTCTATTTCTTTTTCATCTGGAAGCTTACCAAATAACAAAAGGTATGTAAGATTCTCATAAGCAAATCTGTCTTTAGAATATTTTTTTATAAGATTATTTACATTAATTCCTCTATATTTAAGCTGTCCATCTATTGGTATTCTCTGACCATTTTCTTCTTTAAAAGAAATAATCTCCGAAATATTTGTAAGGCCTGTTAAGACGCCTCGTCCATTGACATCTCTAAGCCCCCTGTTAACATTGAACTTTGCAAACAGCTCATCTGGTATATAGTCGTTCTCATTTACCATATCCAAATGGGCTCTTGAATAGTCCATTAATCTTTCTTTTGTATTCAAGTAAACTCCTCCGTTCGCCACATAAAGCTAGTTTGCCTAATATAATAACATTTTACGCCACTCTTAGCAAGTCTATGAACCAAGTATGGATAATTGTTAACAGAAATGTACCAATTTGACTTTTAAAGTGTATTTCTCTATTATCATTGTATAAACTCAGAACGGAGGATTATTATGACTGCTAATGATACATTAACTTCTGACAATACCTTAACTGATATAGCTCAGATTGCTAATTCAAGAAATAAAAAAATCATACAAACCAGTATTATTGGTATCGTAACAAATGTTATTCTTGCCAGTTTTAAGGCAATTATAGGACTTTTAACCCATTCCATCGCCATTACCATGGATGCCGTTAATAATATTTCAGATTCAGCCAGTTCTATTATAACTATTGTGGGTACAAAACTTGCTTCCAAAGATCCCGACCGGGAGCACCCCTTTGGACATGGACGAATAGAATATCTTAGTGCCATGATTATTTCAATTATCGTTTTATACGCTGGTCTTACTTCATTTACAGAATCAGTTAAAAAAATCGTAAATCCCGTAAAACCTGATTACACCGTATATTCTTTGATTATTGTCGGTGTGGGTGTATTTGTAAAAATCATTCTTGGTAAATATGTAAAATCAGTTGGTGTTAAGGTTAATTCAGACTCCCTTGTAAATTCCGGTGAGGATGCATTACTTGACTCGATAATATCCTCTGCAACTTTAGCTGCTGCACTTATTTACATCTTTGGAAATATTTCTTTAGAGTCATGGCTTGCTGCCATTATCTCTTTGATTATTATAAAATCCGGTGTAGACATGCTTAAGGATACTATTTCAAAAATTCTCGGAGAAAGAGCTGATAGAGATTTATCCATCTCCATTAAAGAAACCGTTAAAAGTTTTCCTGATGTATCCGGTGCCTATGATCTTGTACTTAACAACTACGGTCCTAACTCATACAACGGTTCTATACACATTGAAATACCTGATACATACACAGCATTTCAAATCGATGAGTTGGTTCGTGAAATTACTTTTTTAGTTTACAAAAAACATAATGTATTATTAACCGCCATTGGAATATACTCAGTTAATACGAAAGATGAATATATTATAAAAGCTAGGGAACATATATATTCTCTGGCAATGTCTATTCCTTATGTTCTTCAGGCCCATGGATTTTATCTAAGTACTGAAAAGAAAACCATAAGATTTGACGTGGTTGTAAGTTTCGATTCTCCAGATAGACGCGACACTTATAACAAAGTGTACAACTCAATAAAAAAAGAATACCCAGACTATTTACTGGAAATAGCACTGGATATTGATTTTTCCGATATCAGCTAAATATAACTGTTAAATCCCCTGCATTGTTTGCAGGGGATTATGTATTTAAATGACTTTATTCTACGCTATTTGTTTCAATACAGCGTACCACATATCTTCCGGCTCCACTTTTTGTACAGGTGAACAGGCTTAAATCCCATTCATTTTCTTTTTCCTTGTTTATTAAATATTCCACTTGTTTTGGCTCTAGAACTTCCACCAGTGAAACACGGTATATGTAATCTTTTCCGTTTGCTGCCACAAATATAATTTCATCACCCTTTTGCAGGTTCTTCAGTTTTGAAAAATGTCTTTTATAATTATGACCTGCAATTACTAAATCCTTTGATTTATACGACCCTGTAAATCGACATGGTGCTATTTCCAGATTATCGTAATTCCATTCTTTTATTATAGGAAGTTCCAAATTCTGAGATGGCACTTTTATAATCCCTATATAAACATGCCCGTCAACAATTGTTTCTTCTACATCTGCCAAAGTATCTGTTCCCACATCTGCAGAACCTATTTTTTCTTCTAACTTTGGAATCACATTATCTATTGATTTTCCTGCATTGTATTCCACATAATAGTTCTTGCCAATAAGATATATTGAAAGAAATATCATGGCGATACCTGCTATTATACATATAATACCTATCGTCTTTTTCATTACTTATAATTTTTTCTATCTTCACTTTCAATATTTTTCTGTTTTGCTTTTTTTCTTCTGTAGTGTATTCGCATTCCAATGAGTATTACTATTGCCAACGGAATAGATGATACAACCGTTACGGTAATTTTATCTAACGGGTAAGCATCTGCATTTACAAATTCGGAATCTAAGTTCTTTGTAGCAACCCGCTTGCCTCTAACCAAAAGACGGTGTGTGTTAATACCGTATGGTGTACAGGTAACCAACGTCACATAGTCCTGTCCTTTTTCAATGCTTAATCTTGATACATCCGCCGGTTCCACTATATCTATTTTATCAACTTCATAAGTATGAACTTCACCAAGAACTGATATATTAAATGAATCTCCAACCTTTACCCTGTCTAAATGTGTAAACAGGTTAGCACTGGGAAGTCCTCTGTGTCCGGAGATTATACAATGAGTATCAGCACCTCCAATCGGTAAACTTGAACCCTCTATGTGTCCGGCAGCTATCTGTAAAACCGCATCACTGGTTCCATGATAAATTGGAAGTTTTACGCCAATACAAGGAATTGTAATGTATCCCATAACACCGTCTCCGCTGATATTTAAAGCTTTCTCATACTCCTCATGATAAGGTGGTTCTATAAAATTAGGCTGACCCATAGAGGCTATTTTCTGATTGTAAGATGCTGCCTCACTTTTCATTTTCTGCAAATCGTAAGTGTCAATTTTATTTACAGCTTCTTCATAGTTTTCTATGGTTTTTATTTGATTTCTGGTGTTGATAAAATCACTGACTGTAGGATACAAAACAATGCCTAATCCCAGTAAAAACATCATAACCAGTATAATCGTAGATATATGTTTTTTCATATTAATCCCTTACTGCCTGAATGTTTACATTCTAAGCATTAATTCCTTTGATACAATCTTTCCGTTTTCAATGTATACCCTTGGGACTCTTTTACTTACAGCACATGTTATTTCGTATGGAATGGTTCCTGCCATATCGGCCATGTCTTCTAGAGGATTATTCTCACCAAAGATTTCCACTTCACTACCTACATCCACATTCATTTTATCAGTTAAATCTATCATTGACATGTCCATGCATATCTTTCCTCTAACACTGGCAAGACCATCCTTTGTCATCAATGCATATTTATTTGACAGACTCCTGAAAAATCCATCTGCATAACCATATGGAATGACTCCCATTCTGGTTTTCTTATCCGTTACATATGTTCCACCGTAACTTACCTTTGTTCCTGCAGGATATGTCTTTATGGTGCTAATAGTTGTCTTCATAGACATTATTGGTTTGAGTCCTAACTTTTTAGCATGCTCTCCATATCCATATAATAAAAGACCTGGTCTTACCATGTCTAAATAAGTCTCCGGATAATCCACTGTTGCTCCTGTATTGGCAATATGGCGAATCTTAAACTTCTTTCCTGTTATTTTTTCAACTTCCTTAACTACACTGTTAAACAAATGAAACTGATGATTTGTATACTCTTTACATTCTTCCCCTTCTTCATCGGATACTGCAAAATGTGTAAACACGCCTTCAGCTTCTATGCCTGGGAGATTAATAGCCTTGGCAATTCCCTGAACACCATTTTTAAAATAATCACCTTCACACAAATATCCAAGTCTGGACATTCCTGTGTCTACCTTTATATGAACCTTAAGTGTTCCACCATATTTTACAGCTTCTGCACTATATTCTTCAGCCTTTGCTTCACAAGTAACTGCCTGTGTAATATTAAAACAAATAAGTCTATCCACCTGTTCCTTTGGTGTATGTCCTAATATTAAAATCGGCATTGTAATACCGTTAAATCTAAGCTCCATTGCTTCATCAATACTACTAACAGCAAGATAATCTGCACCAAGTTTCTCCAACTTGGAGCTTACTAAAATTGCTCCATGACCGTAAGCATCCGCTTTTACCACACCTAAAAATTTCACATCTTTACCAATATATTCTCGAATTGTTTTATAATTGTATTCAAGATTATCCAGGTTAATCTCTGCCCAAGTTCTTTTTAAAGTTGATTTCACTTTCAACACCTCTTTAAATTTTATTAATTTACTTAAGTGCTTCCCGCCATTGTTCTTCTTTAAATCCCAATAGCACAAAGTCATCTGCTATTACAAGTGGTCTTTTTACCAACATTCCATCTGACGCCAAAAGTTTAATCTGCTCGGCTTCACTCATGTCCGCTAATTTCTTTGAAAGTTCCATGGCTCTATATATCTGACCACTGGTATTAAAGAATCTCTTTAATGGTTGACCACTTTTCTTATAAGCTTCCTTAAGGATTTTTTGATTAGGATGATTTTCCTTAATATCAATTAATTCATATTGAATATTATTTTCATCTAACCATTTTAACGCTTTTTTGCAAGTTGTACACCTATTATAGCAATATACTTTCATATTTCCTCCAATTATAATTTATAATCTTGAGCTGTCAATCCACATTGCAGGACGTATAGCTCCGTTTCCATTAGTGACATTTGTACCTGCTCTATACACTGATCCATCTTCAAGAACCACCGCCTCAAATCCGCCTCTGTCACCGATATTTCTCGTCCACCACCAGGCTGACCTTCCATCTTTAAAAGTCGTATGACGTTTGGTGTCTGTCAAAAAATATTTTACGGCTTCATCAACAGATAACAAAAATATCTTATCCTCATATCCACTTTGTAATAATATCATATCCTTTTCATCTAAAGAAAAATGCATATCCATAAATGTATCATTTAACCAGCTTCTGACTTCGCATTCTTTCCAGGTACTGTTTTTTTCAGTTTCATTAAATTTTCTGCTGTATAATGCATACCTACTTATGATTAGCATCTTTTCATTTTGCTTATCCAGAATAAGCCATTCAATGTTTTTTTCATCTCCAAAGGAAATACATTTTCCTACGTTAAAGTTTGATAGTAAATTAATACTATGTTTTTCAAATTCCTGACATAAAACTTCTTTTGCCTGTGCTTTTATTTGGGAACTTGCTTTAATATAATTAGTCATTGCCCCTGTGATAACAGACTTTTTCATATTCTCTAAATTTTCAATTTCATTGGATATTTCGCTTTTTTTCTTAGCCATAAATATCAAACTAAACTTTGATAATTCTTCTTTTAATTCAGCAATTCTATTATCAATACTCTTTATTTTTTCATCATTGGCTGCTTTATTGTCTTCATATTGGGAAACCACACTTTGATGATTACTACTTACCTTTTGAGCAATAACGTTGGCATCATTTATGATTTTTTCCACATTTTCCCTAGAATATCTTTGTCTTATAGAATCAATTCGTTTTTGCTCTTCGTCTAATTTTTCTTTTGCAATAACGTTTATAGCTGCTTCTATATCATATTCTTTTCTTTCTTCATCTGTTGCCAATGATTTGAATTTTTCATAACACTCATTATCAAAATAGGTTTCATCTTCGTATTTTCGGTCATCTATCTCACAAAAATATTCTACGCAATTATTCCTTTCATATATGTTGGAAATGATACTAAGAGTTGTCTCCTCTCTGGTTTCCAAATCTTTTTTTATTTCTTTTAAAGCATATTCCGACAGTTCAGAACCTAACACATATTTATCTCTAAATAAATCGGCAACATCATAGTCTGGCTCTATAATTACGTCTTCTAATTTTTCCGGGGATTTTGCTATTATTCGATTTACTATCTTATTTGCAAATTCATTAATATCCCTTACCTTATAATAATTCATAAGTTTTAGCATATAATCCTTTGCAGTTAATTTCTTTTCTTCGATATTATTTTTTAATAACTTATCAATTCCACGAAGTAAATCCTGATCTGCTCCTACTTTGCCCATGTCCTGAGCCTGTAAATGCTGAAACTCTCTAGGAATATCATCGATATCTATATCTTTGTAGCATGGTATCAATCTCTTATTCTTATCTTTAGCCATTAGCTTAAGATAACGACTCCATTCGTTTTTAACCCATACTGAATGATAATAATCATAGCTAGTTCCAAAGGCTAACATTATCTTAGCTGAATTAAGGGCTGCAAATATATATGGTTCGTATTCCTGTCCTATCTTATCTTCTAAGGTTATTCGGGAAAAGAAAACCCTATATCCTTTTTGAGTTAATGCATCATATATCTCCTGAGCCATTACACTATCAACGGTTCTCTCTCCAATATCATCCTTATCTTTATAACAAATGAAAATATCATACGGTTCTTCTTTTTCTGATATTTCCATTATTCGTTTTATTATATCATCAATTTCCTGGGCATTTTTTCTATAAACACTACGGGATATGGAATCTGCATTATCCATTACCATTTCAAAATCCAAATCTTCCATTATGTTGTCAAAAGACAGACGATGGCAAGTAGGGATTTTATCCCCACTTGCCGGATCATCTACGTATTCAATTCCATATTTACAGAGAACCAACCCCCAGTATGCTTCAGCTTCTTTATCAGATTCCTCTACAATACTTTCGTATATTCTAGCTGCCTTATCAAACTCATTAGCCATACGAAAACGATTTGCCCTGTCGTATAGCTTTATTATTTTTTCGTCATTTATAGTAGGAACTGTCTCTTTACTTCCGCAATATTCACATTCACAAAGTGAACTATCCTTGTTGATGATTTTCAAATCACCACCGCATTTTTTACATCTTAATGTCGGCATTTGCATTCTCCTTGAATTTCCTTACTTTGAAATTCTTATTGATTTCTTTTATTAAGCTTACATAGTCTATTTCTTTCTGTGAGAGAAATTTTGATTTTATCACATAATCCTATTATTGATTCGCTATCATTATCAACTACAGCTTTCTGTAATTCATCTACCATTTCAGATAATTCATTTTCAATATTTTTTATAGCTTCAGAACTAACCGGATCAGAATACTTGAATTCCTCTGCCAATTTATCTAATTCTTCTTTACACTTTGCATCCTTTGCCTGACCAGATAATGGATATACAATTGATCTAAGGTTCTGCATGCATTCTGTGTTGTTCTTTAATTTATTATCCATTTTTTCAATGGTATCCCTTGTGGCTTCAGCAGCTATAAAACCTATACCAGATACACCTAGTAATACCACAAAAATTATAACCACAATCCATGTTGGACAATTTTTTGAAATTGCCATGAATACAAAACTAAGTATCACCTGTGCTGCCATGTATACGAATCCAATTTTTGCAATTGGAAATCCGTAAAACTTACTCTTTGGGGTCCCTTCCTTTCCAAAGGCAATCTTCATAACTACACACTGAACTACAATTGCTACTATTCCAAATATTAATGACAGATAATATACATTATTCTTCTCAAATGGTACTGCCAATGCAATTACCAAAAACATTATAAATACTATGGCTATTACCGCCCACAATCTATTTCTATTCTTTGTCACGATTATTCTCCTCTCTTCTTGCCACACATGTTACAGAAATTTCCAACTATTCCTTTATTTCCACAACTACAATCCCATGTATCCTGAGGTGTTGTATTTGGTCGCTTCTGTCCACACATGTTACAGAAGTTTCCAACTATTCCTTTGTTTCCACAACTGCAATCCCATGTACCTGTTATTGCATTTCCTACATTCTGTCCCATGGTAGAAGCTGTATCCATCATTGGCATCATAGCATCCTTAGTCAAATTAATTACGCCACCCATGGCTCCTAAACCGACTCCAAGTCCTGCCAAATCACCTATAGCTCCAGCTCCATTTCCAGAACCACCACCTGTGATTCCATTTTTCATGGCTTCCATACCAACCTTTCTGGCTGTTTCCTGTTGGTATGTGAATCCCTTCATCTTCATTTCCATTGCTTCGGCTTCGGCCTGCATCTTATATGCATCAGCTTCGCCCTTCTTCTTAATTCTAAGAGCCTCTGCTTCTCCCTGAGCACCTATCATCTTAAGCTGAGCTGCTGTTCTAGCTTCAACAGCCTTACGTTCTGCTGCAGCCTCTGCCTCTTTTTGTTTGATTTGCTCTTCTCTAACAAGAAGATACTGTGCTGCATACTGCTCTTTTAATTTTTTATAATTAGGGTCATCATCCGGTGTTATAACTCGTGACACAAAGAACTCTGGAATAGTAAGACCATATTCTCCCAGGTAAACATTAAGTTTATCTCTAAGGGCTGTGGAAAGTTCTATTAATCTTTCATCAACTTCAAGTATATTTATTCCACTTTCCTTAATTGCCTGGGCCAGATAACTTTTAACCTGTGTCATAATCATTGCTCTAAAATAGCTCTTTCCATCAGTTCCAACTATTTCGCTCTGACTTAATACACCTGCAGTTCCCACTAGTTTTGTCAGTAATTTTCTGGAATTTACAACTCTGATATTAAATTCACCACATGCTCCTATCTCTACATGTAATCCAGAAGCAGGATCAAACATTCTTACTTTGGAATCAGTTCCCCATTTCACCCCCATTACTGTGGCAAGATTTATATAGTAAACCTCCGAATGAAATGTTACTTCAGAATCTGTAGGTAACTGATATGCTTTCTCCATCAATGGCAATTGATGAGTCTCTAATGTATATCTACCAGGTCCAAATAAATCCAGTGCCTGTCCATCTCTGAAAAATATTGCTTCCTGACTTTCATGTACTATCAGCTGAGAGCCATAATTAAAATCCTCTATAGGATGTTTCCATACCAACGTCTCTGTATTGCCTTCAAACTTTACAATACTTGCTAAATTCTCAAATTTCGACATAATATCCTCCCTTAGCATCTCGTAACTTATAGTTATTGATACTGTTTTATTCTTTTACTTCCATTCTTTCCAATGCAAAATCAATACTCATCATAAGTATCTCATTTCTTGTTCTCCCTGTAGCCAAAACTATTTTGTCGAGTTTTTCTAGCATTTCTTTTGGCATTCTCATAGAAACAATAGAAGTTTCACCACTGTACTTCTGTGGTTCAATAATAAGTTTTTCGTCACTTTTCAAATTATCACTCCTATCATGTATTACATTTGTATTATATTTGTAAATATAACATGTCTATTTTCAATTAGCAATACATTTTCTCAACTATCTTAAACACCATAAAAAATACTTCATATTTTAAAACCTTTATAAATTAAAACATTTATATTATAATTTTATAACACTTTAAAATATAGCAGAGGAGATATATATGCTTAACCTCTATTTTATAAAAAACACAAGTAATCTGTGGACATCGAACCATGATATACTTCTTTCTCATGTATCAAAACAACGCCATGACAGAATTAAAAGATACTATTTTGAAGAAGATAAAATTCTAAGCTTATACGCTGCTTTTACCACAAGATTAGCTATTTCTAAGATTCTTAAATGTCCAATGGATGATTTGATTTTTGATAAAACCAAGGAACACAAGCCTTTTTTAAATCCCAATTGTCATCCATTAGCTTCAACTATAGATTTTAATTTTTCACATACCAAAGGTGCCGTACTTTTAGGTGTCTCTACAGAATCCACACTAGGAGTGGATTTGGAAAGAAAAAGAAATGCTCCCTTTGAAATTATGAAAAATGCTTTTCATATTAACGAAAGAGAATATGTCCTTGAAGCCTGGAATGAAGATGAAAAAAACAAGAGATTTTTTGAAATCTGGACAAGGAAAGAAGCCTACACAAAATATTTGGGAACTGGCATCATATCTAAACTTAAAGCCATTGATACAAAATCTCCTGACTTAGATAAATTGCTATACACCTGGTGTATCGACGACTATGTCTGTTCTGTATGTACAGACTAAATAATACACCTTATCGGGTACTTTTATGCTATTTTCCAACTTACAGCTTGCTTTCTTCCACTTACGAAATTTTTGTATATGCCTTCCTGTTTTATAAGTTCATCATGCTTACCCTGTTGAACAATTTTACCTTTGTCAATTACAACTATCTGATCCGCATGTCTTACTGTCTTAAGTCTGTGAGCTATCATAATAATTGTCTTTTCTTTAGTTAGATTTTCAATAGCTTCTGTAATCTCCTTTTCATTCTCTGGATCCACATTTGCTGTAGCTTCATCGAGAATTATTATTGGTGCATTCTTCATAATTGCTCTTGCTATAGCTATTCTTTGTTTCTCACCACCTGATAGCGTGGCTCCTCCTTCTCCTACAACAGTATCGTATCCCTCTGGTAATTCCATTATGAAATCATGACAACATGCCTTCTTCGCTGCCTCTATCACATCTTCCATAGATGCCTCTGGTCTTCCAAAGCGAATATTGTTAGCTATTGTATCCTCAAACAGGTAAACCCTTTGGAATACAAAACTGAAATTCTCCATAAGCGAATCAAAACTGTAATCTCTTACATCCTTTCCACCAAGAGTGACCTGACCTGACTTAACATCCCAGAATCTGGCTATTAAAGACGTTATGGTGGTCTTTCCTCCACCTGAAGGACCAACTATTGCCGTTGTTGTATTTTCCTTTATATCTAACGTTACGTCATCTATAATTGTACGATTTTCGTATGCAAAACTAACATGCTCCATATGTATATCTCTATTTTCCGGCGAAATATTTTCTCCGTTTATATCCATTTGTTCTATATCAAGAATCTCGTTAACCAAGTCAACGCCTCTTCCAATTATTTTAAGCAATGCTGTATATACACCTGCTGCATCCAAAGATTCAAATACCATGAATGAACATAAAAGCATTGTAATTACATATGTCAGTTCCATAGTGCCTGTCAAGTAAAAATAAACTGAAGCTCCGGCTATTACTACACCTGTAAGTTTACTTATTAGCATTTGTATTCCAACTGCTGGTATTGCAGCTATTTCTGCGGTTATATCTGCTTTTGTTTTTCTTTCAATAGCATTAGCCAATCTTGTACTATTTTGTGAAACTATGTTGTAATTTCTTATTTCTGAAATTCCCTGAATAAATTCTAGAACAACTCCCACCATATCCTTATCAGATTCTATCTTTTCTCCTGCAACCTTTGCAACACTGTAATTCGTATATTTATTAAATAAAAAGAAAATTAGAATTCCTATTATTGAAATCAGTCCTATTCTTACATCGAATATAAACATTCCAATTCCAATTACAACTGTTGTAATACTTCCCTGTAAAACCATCATTATTGCTCTGGTAGCTATATCTCCTACCTGCTCTAAAGTGTTAGTTGTCACTGATGTAATATGTCCAAGACTTGTATCATTAAAATATCCCATTGGAAGATATCTCAAATGTTCTCCTATCTCTATTCTCTTACCTGCACAGGTATTATAACCTGCTTCAGTCTGTAACATATAGGAAAATCTATTTACCACCATTTTTCCTACAGTGCTTAATAACATAAACCCTATTACAATTATAAATGTATTTGTATTTATTTCTTTCTTTACAACTGCATCTATTGCAAAAAATGCCGCTGGTATTTTCATTGCTCCAAATATAGCATCTAAAACACCAAGTACAACTGCTTTGTATAATTTGTTCTTATTCTCTTCATTACAAAAATCAAAGAACTTCCTTAACATATCAAGCATTGACAGCCTCCTTTCTTACGATTGCTTTTACTTCGTCATCAGTGCTATCATTATCTTTGGCCATTGTATGGGCTTCCCACATATTTTTGTATAAATTACATTTTCCAAGAAGTTCTGTATGTGTTCCTGAAGCCTCTATATTTCCATCATTTATTACAAAAATCTTATCTGCATCCTTAATAGTTGAAAGCCTATGTGCTATTACAATAAGGGTTTTTCCCTGTACAAGTTTTGCAACACTGCTTTGTACTAATGCCTCATTTTCCGAATCTGTATAGGCTGTGGCTTCATCAAGAATTACTACAGGTGCGTTCTTTAACATAGCTCTTGCAATACAAATTCTCTGTCTTTCGCCTCCTGACAAATGTCCTCCTGCTCCACCAACCACTGTATCGTATCCATTTTCCAATCCCAAAATAAACTCATGACATCCCGATGCCTTGGCTGCATTTATAACTTCCTCATCAGTTGCTCCGGATTTTCCTAATCTAATATTTTCCTTTACCGTCATATCAAACAAATAATTATCCTGAGCAACGTATGCAATCTGACTTGTGTAATACTCAAGAGGTATGTCTTTTATATCAACACCTCCATATGTTATCTGTCCCTGACCTACATCCCAAAGTGAATCTATTAATCTGGCTATGGTACTCTTTCCTGAACCTGAAGGTCCCACAAAAGCATTTACTTCGCCCTGTTTGATTTCCATATTTATTCCATGAAGAATCTCTTTATCTTTATAAGAAAATTTTACATTTTTCAATTCAATATCTGATCCAATCGGTGTTTTATCTAATTCTGCCGGACGTATCATATCCGGTCTTTCGATAATCTCTGTAACCTCTCCAAATATCGTCTGCATTTTCATAATGTCATCCATGTAAGAAAATGCTACAACGAGAGGTGTTATAAGACCTGCCGATAATATTACACATGTAATGAAACTTTCAGCGCTAAGGCTTCCTGACTGAACAAGTAAGAGTCCAATAGGAAGTACTCCCAAAAATGTTGCCGGCATAAATGACAAAGTCCCTGCTTGCCACCAGATACATTTTCTCATCCATTTTATAAAGCAATCAGCACCTTCCCTGGCAGCTACGACAAATTTTTCATAAGAACTACCAGTTTTTCCGAAGGCTTTAATTACCTCGATACCATTGATGTATTCCACTGCTGTGTCATTCAAATACTTTGTCTTTTGAACAGTTACTTCAAATTCTCCCTGACTCTTAGCCATCATTACAGCTGCAAACAGCAAACCGATAACTGCAGATATTAGATTAGCCAATCCAACTCTCCAGTCTATAGTTAAAAGATATATAAAAATCACTACCGGAAGAAGAATATTTGCAGTAAACTCAGGTACTATATGGGCAAGAGTTGTCTCCATTGAATCAACCCTCTCCACAATTATATTCTTATAAGTTCCGCTATTATCATCGAGAACTGCTCCTAAAGGAATAGTAGAAAGCTTCTTGCAAAGCTGTTTTCTTATACCTCCTAATACATTAAACGTTGCTACATGTGAAAGGGTTGTTGATATTGAATGCAATGTAATTCTCAATATCCAACAAACTCCCATTATAATAACCATTTTCAGATAATAATTAAAATCTTTATTACCTGATAAAAGCTCTCCTACCATATCTGCTATAAATAGATATGGCATAAAGGATGCTGCTACACCAAGAACGGCAAGCAAAACACTTCCTAAATAAAAACTCTTTTTTCTCCCGGCAAATTCTAAAACCCAGGAGATGGTACTTCTTTTTTTCATAAGTGCCTCCTTAAATTTTTTATATGAATGTTAAAAACCAAGAAATTTTCTCCAGCCCTCTGTAAAAAAGACTGATATTGTTTCGGCATAATGAATTGCCTCATCATAAGAAAAATCATGGTCAACCATTTCTAACAAAGCCGAGTATTGTGCGCTTAATATCAAGTGCATTTCCTTTTCATCCACATGATTAATAGCTACACCATCTTCTTCTATTTCTTTCATGAATTTAAGGGTTCCTGTCTGTACTCTTGTAACTAATTCATGAAGATAGTTTTCATATTTAGTACCTTTGCTCCTAAAGAACAGTATTTTTTGTATTTCAAAATCCTTATATATCAAATCCACCATTATTTTCGTCTGTAAATCATCTCTCCACATGGCTTCAATACCGTTTTTACGTGCATTACCTGTTTGTCTTATCTCCTCATTTACGCATAGGGCTTCCCATTCTTTAACTGCTAGTTCTACCACAGCTTCAAATATGTCTTCTTTACTGGAATAATGCCTATACAATGCTGTTGCTGTAATACCCACTTGATTTGCAATTCTCCTTAAAGATGCTTCTTGAAACCCTTTCTCTAAAAACTCTTCTCTTGCTTTTTCTATAATTATTTCTTTTGTTTTCATTTATATCTCCGTATTCTTTTGTTAACACCGTTAACTTGTTAGACACGACTAACATTATAGTTAGTCAATACTAACTTGTCAATCTTTTAATATTTACTGATAATTTTTTCAAAATAAAAACAGCAGACGTGTAATCTGCTGTTTTAGTATTTTATTATTTATTTTCTATGTTAATAATCGACTCATAACTATCATGTATCAACTCTAATACATGTCTATATCCTAAAATTTCTTGTTCGTCTTGATTTCTAGGAGTAGTCTTATCTTTCATGAGTTCTCTCATTCTTGGCTTTGTAGTAACAATACCTTCTATGCTATTAGAACTTTCTGTACTCTGTATTTTGGCAATTTCAACTAGGCGCTTTAATTCAACTGTTTTTTGGAGGACATACAAATCCTGTTTTCCTCGAAATTCATGAATCTGTGAAACATATGATATTATTTCATTATCCCATGTATGATCTTTGTACATATCATAAGTAAAATATCCAATAATTATCTATCTGTTTTATCTTGTTCTATATCATCAATCTCAACACGATCATTTCTAATGTCGTCTAAATATAATTTAGGTTCAGTTTCAGATATTCCAATATGATTCCACCCCTCATCTACATTTGGATTATTTTCGTGAAGCAAGAAGGCCATTTTGCAAAGTTTTTCATATGGCTCATCTGATACTGCCAGCCCTGGTTCTTGATAACATACATACAATTCTGTTTTTGCTTTATATGGGATAACACATTCTTTTAAAACATTAATACGTATTTCTTTTGTTAGATTTGTTGCAGAATAAATTACATTTTCTCCTTTTGATAAGGAATCTTTAATATTGTTTCGAATCTTCGAAAAAACAATATCTGCACCTAAATCGCCATACTTATCCCAATAATCTTTACTTCTTATATACTTTGTGTTCTCTGGAAGTAATGATAAAAGCTTTTCTGCTTTTTCGTGTTTACCAGAGCCGGGAATACCACAGAGCATGAAGAAACTTGGCTTTTCTTCGCTTTTTTTTATGAAATTCCGTATATAAGAATCTGTTTCAGATGATATATAAACACCTTCCTTTTCTTCTTTATCAATATATGGAATGTCAAAATACTGGAGTTTGGCAAACATTTCATCTTGCATAGAAAAACAAAAATCTCGAAGAAATCCTTTTTCATTTCCGTGTTGCCATTCGTTCAACCCCTTAATGTAATATAATTTCATATCTTCTCTAATAACAAAAGGCACAATATTATTAGCAAGACATTCTTTAAACATAATTAAACGTCCAATACGTCCATTTCCATCATAAAACGGATGTATAGTTTCAAATGAAGCGTGAAAATCTATGATGTCATCTAATGTTTTGTTATCTTTTGAATTGTAACCATCCAATAATTTTACAATATTTTTATGGACGTCTTTTGGAGAACTTGTTTTGATATCACTGACATAATTCGTAAATTTTTTATAATCACCTATAACCGCTTCTTTGGATTGCGAACTAAAAGTACCAGTTTTTAATTGATGATGTAAAGACTTAATAAAACTCTCTGTTAACGGTTCTCTGCAGTGTTCTAAAATCATATCGAAACACCGAAAATGATTTACTGTTTCTATAACATCATCAACACTAATATTTTCAGCATTTAAAGAGTGTGTATCATAAATGTAACGTGTTTGTTCATGTGAAAGTGTATTTCCTTCCATATGGTTTGAGTTATAAGCCATATCAATTTGTGTCATATTATAAATTCCACCAGATATACCATACTCTTTCTCATCTTTCATTCTTTCTATTAAAAAATCTGTTCTCATAATTTTCCTTCTCTCGTTACAACTTGAATAATCTCTTCTATATCTACACCAGGAACAGCGACAATTACCTTTTCGTTATCATCATGCCTCCACATAGAAGCATAACCTATTTCATAGTGATTTTTTTTACTGTTAAAAATACGCATATCTTTTTCTGATGTGAAACTATGGTAAAATCGGTGTTTTATATTTTTTATATCTTCCAAAACACCTGGTTTTTCTTGTGCTTTTTCGATAAATAGAATCGTTTTAGAATCACGAGACAACCCTCCGTGATTCTAATAGTTGCTTCCTCATTCTACAAAAGCACCCTCAACACAACGAACAATTTTTGACATCATTCGTCTAAGAACTGTATAACGTATCAGCCACATAAAAGCCAGCTGAAATTCACCAAAACTACATGCCTCTTATAATACTCAGGTAAGCCTGTCTTTGGTCTACAACTGCATATACGATAACCCGTCTCTTATCATCATCAACCTTATAAAACACAAGATCTTTTTCTAAAATCAAAACCAGGTATCCTTGCCGCTTAAGTATATTATACTTTGGCTCTGTACCAATGTATGGATTCTCTCCCAGACTTATAATAGCTTCTTCAAGATTATCCAATTTTTCCAATGCCACATCCGTTCCAAAATTTTCGGCTACATAAAGGACAATTTTTCTAATCAAGGAATCTGCTGTGTCAGTTCTTATAACTTCGTACTTCAAGCCTGCTCCTCCTTAAGAAGACTTCTTAAGTCGTCAAATGTATCTTTCATAGGTGCAACTCTTCCATACTTAACATCTTCATCAGCTTCCGCGAGAATCTCCAAAAGTTCAATCCTTGCTTTCATTCTTTTATACTCTTCATATGCGAGAGTGACTGTATCTCCTCGTCCATTTACCGTAATAATAACAGCTTCATTTTCCTCACGGCACTGTCTGGAAATTTCATTATAGTGATTTCGTAAATCTGCAGATGGTCTGATTACTTCTTGCTGTGCAAACATAATTATCACCTCCGTTTTGGTATAGACATATTATATCGCCATTTGTCTATACAAGCAATGTCTTGATGATATTTTCATCGTAATACAGTCATCATAAGTAATCCTATATACAGGAGACTTTCCAGCAGGTTTAACTATTGCTTGGTGATCATACTGTTCTAACAACGTCAAGGCATCCGTATACAGGCTTACGGCTTTTAAAATATCCTTTTCCTCGACATTTAATGCATCTGCCAACATTCGTGTTTGGATATCCACTATCTTTTGCAATGCATGTAAGCGTTTCTCATTAATTGCATAACCGCCGATCATATATTGCTTTAAAATTTTACTGGCCCATTGGCGAAATTCGATACCTCGTTTTGATTTAACGCGATAACCTACGGATATGATGACATCTAAATTGTAATATTTTGGCGGTCTTGATGCACTATTTGTACTTCTGTCGAAAATTTCGACAGAAGTATTTTTCTCAAGTTCCCCTTCCTTGAAAATGTTTCCAATATGGTACGCTATAGATGACCTGGCCGTATCAAATAGACTGCTCATTTGTTCTTGCGTCAGCCATACTGTATCTCCATCCATCGGGACTGACAACGTTACTTCCTTGTCAGATGTTTCAAATAAAACAATTTCATTATTCTGCTCCATCTATATCCTCCCTCCTTACACTTCCCCTATCATCCAAAATCTTTTCCATTTTTGAATAATACAATATCAATCTCAAAACGTAGTCCGGCATCTTTCTTCTTCCGGCTTCCCATTCTTCTAATGTACGAATCGGAATATCCATATATTCGGAAAACTGTTTACGATTAAGCCCCAAATCCGTTCTAATATTCTTCAAGGTTTCTATCTGATTTTTTAATTCTTCCTTTTTATCTCCCACAATAACCTCCTGTATACCACACATTGTGTGGTTTTATTGCATCAATAATATTTGTTTTTATCAACTATACATAACAAAAAGGCGGAGATTTCTCTCCGCCTAAATAAAAACCTATTATTTTATATATTCTCTCTTCATTTTTTTATTCCATTTTTTTTGAAATTTAGGTGTCCATCCTGATATTTCTACATATTCCGTTTTCAGATCACCTGTAATCGTTTTTTTAATCTTTACCTCACTTCTAACTTCAATTAATTATTTTTTATACCTGATAATTTAGTTTATATTCCAATAAAAAATAATGTCCAATTACAACTTTTTATCTATATATTTAAATACTTGTTTTTCCATTGTTTTCTATATTCATAACAATTTTCTGTCAAATCTGTATAATCATAATTGATTTGAAAATTCCCTTCATTATCAACTATAAATGTCAAGTTTGACCATTGATTTTTTTCATCTAAATTCAACCAAATTGGATTAACAGCATTAAAAATCTGCTCAAATGCTTTATTCAATTCTTCATCAGTTATATTATCAATATTATAGCACTTTACATATTCTCCATTTTTATCTGGCATATAAAATTCCATCATATAATTGTCTTTTGATATTTCGGCATAAAAAACTACCTTGTCCCACGCAACATCAAATTTAACCAATTCATTGTATATTGACTCTGCAATTATCTTTTCATTATTATCCATTAATTCTCACCTCAATTTTTAAAATGTTCTACTGTTTTTTCTCCATTAATCGTGTATTCAGCTTTATATCCTGTAGGCCTATTTGAGTTTCCACTATATTGAGGTTCAACCTTATAATAAACCTCTTTTCCATCTTTAACAGCTGCTGCTAAAGTGTTTTCCATTTTAGCATACGCACCCTGGTTTAATTCCCCAGACATTGCTGATAAGTTGCCAACAGAGGAACCACCATTAAATTGATCTGCAATCAAATGTCCTCTTTGATCGCCTTCTTTTTGATCCCCTTTACCTACTTCCTCAATAGTTGCTTTTATCTTTTTTTTACCATCATGATCTTTCTTTTGCAATTTACCTTCAGCAGACACAATTCTTCCTTGTGCATCAGTTATATACGTATAATTATTTATTTCATATGTAATATTAGGAAGTAGATTTCCTTCATTATCTTTAATCTTAGATAGATCTGAGTCTGACTCTAATTTTATAATATTGTTTTCTGCCAAATCATTTCCGCTACTATCTATACCCTGCGATGATAAATCATTTATATTACTTGCCAATATATTTAAATCTTCTGTTTGTTCTATTTCATTTGGCAATGTATTTGTTTCCGCTGGATTACCCACCTCACTAGGTAATTGAGTACTTTCCAATTTTCCTCCAACTTCTTTTGGCAATTTGTTAGTTTCAAGGTTGCTTTCCGCATTATTATTTATATCTCCTTTATTCATCTAACATTCCTCCAATCAAATGAACGATATCTATCAACAAAAGCCCCAGAACCAAGATGACGGCATATTCCGTCTACTAACATTTTGCATACCAATCCAGTCACCTCAACACTATTTAAATCAAATATATTATTTATATCTTGACTAATATGATTAATTGCATTTTTCTCATCATGGAGAGATTCTAGTTTTTCAGCCATATGCTTTCCATCAAACATATTATAAATAACATCTTCACTTTCTTCCTTCGACAAACTTTGTCCTTCTACGACTCTGTACAAACATGTTTTTGTATATGGATTTCTATTAAGATTATTAATCCATTTTTTTATTGAATCCATTTCAATTGATTCAAATGAAGTGATGTCCTTCATTCCAAACATAATCTCTAAGCACTTCTTTGCATTAGTATCTTTTCTCTCAATTAACGCACTTTGATAGTCATATGTATACGCATCATATTTTTCTTCATCGTACTTATCTATTTTACAAAGAACAGCTCCAATCCAATCGTTTTGATAAATCATTGCAACCCCTGTAGGAATTTTTGCAATCTCCTGTATTTGATCATCGTTTAATGCAGCTGACTTTCCTACAAGTTCTCTATCATCTCCATCCGGAAGTCGCAATACAATTTTTGTATTAGTATTTCTGATAACTGCTTCATCAAGCATCGCTGGTGATTGATCGGCTATAACGAAACCTTCACCATAAGTACGCATCTCAGCGATTGCATTAGTTATCATTTCAACAGATTTGCCTTGAAGATTAGCCCCCTCTTGTGCCTGTGAATAGGAAGTTTTTCTTAAAAGATTATGTGCTTCTTCTAAAACAGTTATATGTTTTAATTCTTGATTTACTCCTAATTCCACTGACTGTTGCATTCTATATTCCTGCAATTTCATTACAATGATTCCCATATATAACGCTTTGGTCTCCATAGAGCCAATTCTACTTATATCAATTATAGTATTTTCATCAAACAATTTTTCATAAGGTATTTCTTCTTCTGATGTAAGTATCTGTCCATTTATTCCATTTGTTAGAGATTTAACTCTTGTTATCAATGCTCCTGCATAATCACTTTTAGTATCAGCTGAGAATAACGATGTCTCCATAACTCCTGGAAGTTCATCAAGTAAATCGTTGAATGTTGGAAACTCTCTATTTAAACATGTAGACATTTTCATATTCCATCCACGTTTAATATAAATTTGTTCAATTGCATCTTTTAAAACCGCAGGCATTGCAGCATACATTGGCCAGCAAGCATTAAGAATTTCAACCAATCTATCTATATGCTCTAGGACATGTATCTCTTCAGGAAATGAAAATGGATTGATCTGAAGCAAATCCATTTTTAAAGGATTTGTTCCAAATACATTAACATCATCCCTACCTCCAAAAACTCTTTTGTATTCACCTTTTGCAGGTTCAATCACCATAAATTTAACGTTAGAATCTTCTAATTTATCTAAAATTTGATAAATAGTATTGCTCTTACCTGTTCCCGTGCTACCAGTTACAAACGTATGCGATGCAAGTGACTTGACTGATAAATTAACTGGTGTTTCTTCTTTGTGATTCATATGAAATATATTTCCTATATTCAAAAAATCTCCATCTGTTTTAGCAGAACTATATTTTGAAATATTCCTTCCAAAAGATGCACATTCAAAAACAGGTAATCCTGCAACAGACTTCTGAGGGAAGTTGAGTGAATAAGCTAATTCCTTACCCGATAAAGAAGTCGTTGCATTTATGATAGACGGATACTCATTAAACTCTGGATCACTATCTACTATTTCAGGATTTAATCCGAATAGTGGATGTCTCAATTCCCTTATGTAATTACATATTTCTTTTGCTTGCTCTTTTTCCTCTTCAACATTGCCTCTCCAAAGATTCACAGCAGATTTAGACATATATGAATCTTCTCCCAATGTTAGTGCTAAATATGAATGTGCTACATTGTTTGCAACATTTTGGTCTTCACTAAGTACGTAAGCAGCAAAATCCCATAATCCAAGGGCCGTACTTTGTTCTAATCTCTTCATTTGATTATCCAATAGTTCTAAAGCATGCTTAACGTTATGGTTACCAAAAGTTTGAGTAATACCTTCATTTTTGCCAATCATTGCATTAACTGTCGATGATCTTGCAAAATTCGCACCAACATTTGCGCCAAAATTAGTTGCCTTTGTTATGCCTGACGTTTTAGACATAGCCTTTGTAACTGCCTTTCCAACTGTATTAGCCACAGCTGTTCCTGTTGTTTTTGCAGCATTATTTGATATAGTTTGACCAACTGTTTTGGTCAATGTATCTGTTGCTATTTTTCCCAATGTCTTTGTTGTACTTCTATTCTGTCCGTGGTGGTAATCCGCACTAGCACCCACAGTTACAGATTCTGATGCTGTTGCCGACGCTCCAAGTCCTACAGGGGTAGCTGAAGCAGTAGCCGATACACCTGTAGTTGAAGAAGCTGATACAGAACCACCCACTGTATCGCTTGTGCCCTCCATTTCTGCTGTTGAACTACTTGTGCCATCTGAGTGTCCTTCTGCTTCTGATATAGTATCAGCTGTACCCTTTGTGTCTGTATTACTTTCTGATTCTGTATTTCCGTGAGAGGTCGACTCTTGAGTTCCATCTGTTACACCTTGTGAATAATTGTTTCCATTTTGTATTCCTGCACTCGCCCCAACATTAATACCAATTGTGGCCATCGAACCTCGACCTTCACTTTCCTGATACTGATAATTGGTCTGCCAACTTGAGTAAGGTATTAATCCAGAATAAAACTCTGATAGTTTTAATTTTCTTTCCTCCACATCACGAATTGGTGTTGCTAAAAGCACAATAGTATACTCTTGCTTTTTACTTTCAGGAATAACTCCATCTAACAGTTTTTCAATCGTTTGACTTATAAATTCCTTTGATTTTTCGGTTGGAATATTAGATGCACTGGCAACAGAATAGCTTCTTTCATTGTTAAGACACGGAATAATTCCTTGCCCAGTTTCATCCCACTCTGCTCCAGGGAAGTTTCCTCTAATAGCCTCAACAATTCTATTTTTATATATTTCAACATCTACCATGCTATCTGCATTTTTAGCATTAACAACTGCCAAATAAACATTTGTTTTTTCTCTCGTTCTGTTGAATACTAACGCAATATTACAATCTTCATTTGATAAAACCGCATAGACGTTGACTAATTTTTCAAGATTTTTTTCATTTTTATCTGTAACCCACTTGGTTATATTTATATATCTTATATTTCTAGCAACGTCAAAATCTCTATCGTACTCAGCACTCATGTCTATAGGAAGATATAATTCTTTAATCTGTGGCAAATATGCATTCAATATTTCGATGCTACTTGCAGCCATCATTTTTTCAGTTATTTCTAGTGCTAATTCATCATCAGGCTTTGGCATATCTAGAAGATATTCTTCTCTTTTTGCCTGTACTTCTTCCAATTGAACTGGACTAAGTGAAGAAAGGGTTGCAACTTTATCGCCAGCTTTTTCTCCAACTTTTTTAATAAAATTCTTAACTCCCATACTTCACCCTCCTATTATTCTTTTATTTGCCAACTCATCATCTCATTTATTGCATTATACGAATTGCTAATTAGCTGTTGATTATCTTCCATCTTATTAATTCTTTTTTCCTGATAAGCAATCTCTTCTGCCAATTCTTTCAAATCTGGATTAATTGATGTTATTTTTTCTTCAATCGAAGTCTGCAAGTTTTGAGCCCATACCTTAAAGCATTCAAAATAACTATCGTTAATCTTTGACGCCATTTCTTTTGTGCTATCATAAATCCTAGTATTATACTTTTTTGATAATAAGTTTGTGTTAATTATTTCATCATCCAAAAAATTAATACCAAACAATCTTCCTCTTAAAAATTTTGATTTAATAAATAATTCGACACTATCGTCCTCAATTTTGAGGTCTTCATAGCTTAATATAAGATCAGATACTTGGCTTTGTTGTTCGAAAGACAAAACATCAGTCATTGTAACAACCTTAATTAATCTTTGTTTAAAGTTAGATGCTCTTGTGTGCCAATATTCCTTAAATGCAAACTCTAATCTTCTTTTTGCTCCATTAATACTTTTCTTGTACTCGTTTTTTACTATCTCAATCAGTTTATCTGATGTGTCTCTATCTATTTGTCTCTTTACCTCATTTTTTTCTTTTCTGGATTTATTATAGTCCTTTGCATCTTGAAAAAATGTATCTGCCATATCTTTTATTCCCGGAATTAAATTGTCAAATTTCAATTTATTTTTTCCTTCAATCAAATGATTTTTCAAAGTATCTTCAGCATTGTCCACTTTCTTTTCTTCTCTTGAAAACTCTCTTTCATCTGATTTCTGTTTCGAAATTTCAGCAACATCTTTATCAAGTTTTTCTGCCGATATCGAATAATCTAATTCATTCTTAACAAAATTCAATGAATCATTTTTTGATTCTTTATTATAATTTGTAATTGTAGTAGAACTTTCTTTTTCAATCGTCTTCAGTAACTTATCCGTTTCTTCACCCAATTCTAACTCTCGTTTTTGTTTCATCTTCTGAAGGCTAGCAATTTTACTTTCCACTCTCATTTTTGTTTTTTCAATTACATCATCTAAAAACAAGTAAACCATCTGACATTTATTATATGATGCAAATTTTCCTGCAAATGTTTCCATGGATTTTTCTACACAGTAAATACCACTATTTGCATAAATCAAATTATCACAATTTTCAGATTCTAAAATTGCATCAATCTTAAATTGTTTAGGCATAATGTTATAATCGAACAGTCTTTTATATGATTTAGCATTTTTATCTGAAAATTTAGTTTCTTTTTCCTCAAATATTTCAATCGCGAATTCATCAGTTATACCAGCATAATTCTTTGAGCCTAAACCCATAATTGCAGAAACAAAATAAATTCCATTTGAATACATTTTATCAACAGAATCATATTCCATAATATTTCTTACATCTTTTTCTGACCATCCATCTCTTGGTAATGGTTCCTGATCTGCTTTATTGACAACAATCATCGTAAATCTATTATCTAATGCTTCAATATCGTAAATCATTTTAACTAAATTAGCATTATCCACAGTATCTATTGCCTGGTAATTTGTAACCCATACAGGTATACCATTTGATAATCCATCCATAGCTTCAACTAGTACTTCTTTGTGGTCTAAATTTGACGCTGAATTAGAACCCGGAGTATCAAAAATCATAAATTTCTTTGATGATTTTCCTAGGATTCCATCTTCATTAAATGGTACCTCGACCTCAATAACGCTTCCTATCTCAATTACTTCTTTGTCTCTCTTTTCAAAATAATTAATAATTCCTAATACTTCATGTACTCTGCAAAGCATACTCTTGATTTCAGTCGAATCTAATACCGGCTGAAGTTCCTTCATAATATCACTTTCTTTATTACCACAAATAATTTCATATTTTTCACCGCGAAAATCAATTTCATAATCTTCATTTACAAATTTAAACCTAATATTTGCCCTATCATCGTATTCTGACTTATTAATTTTATACACCTTAGCTGTTACCGGATCTCCACCACTAGGTAACACTTCATATCCAATTAGCGAATTTATAAATGTTGATTTCCCTGAACTATAATTACCAAACACACAAATCGGAACAATATCTTCCAATGCATCCGTGATTTTTCCAAGTCCCTTTTTTACTTGTTCCTCATCATCCATCAATTCTTCAATTACTGGTTTTACTTGCTCAAAATAATCTTTGATATGTTTTATAATATCTCTACCATTTTCAAGTAAAGAGTCGTCTTTTATTAGATTAATCTTAGTTTTAATTTTTGGATCCTTATATAATTTTAATATTTCGTTGAACTCGTCCTGTACACCTTGAAAAATCACATCAACCCGATTGCCTTCTACATAATAATCAGATATAACTTGTTCTAAAATTTCACTAATCTTAAATGGCAAAAAAGTATTATTGGTCGCTATTTCTCTTAATTTGCTATTAGGATTAGTGTCTTTTATGTTAATCCATTGATTGTTTTTAAATTCTTGAAACTCAATCTTACTAAGATATGGATTACTTACTATCTTTATACTTGCCATGCTAAAATCCTCCAATGTATATGATTACGAAAATAGAGATAATCAAATCGAGTGATTATCTCTGTTTATTAATGTTAAAATTCTAATAATTTCAACGCTGTTCTTCATTTTTACTCATTATTATTTCCGTTCTATCTATCTTTTACTATTATATCAAAAAATGCCATATTATTAAATTGGAATATGAACGCTTACTCTTTGAATACATTCTAATTTACGTACAATATTTCTAAGGCTTAGACTGTACTGATCAAGCTTTTTTTGTAACACTTTGTTCGAAAAATATCTATTCGTATCTCGCTTCCATAGGTGTTAAATAATCATTATAAATAGGCTCTTACAACCTCTAATTTGAAGTCTTTGTTGTAACGTACTGACATTGATTATGCACTCCTTGATTGAATAATAATATTATATATTATTTGAACAAGATGTAGCAACTTTAGTATATCAGTACACCGATTTGTGAATTCACTATAAAAAACAGAGGCTATGCTTCAATGTCATCCCATCAAAGCATAGCCTACAGATCACAATCCAATATTTTCTTCACCTTTTGCGACATCATTTCAATGCATAGGTCGCCATCTGTTCAGTGTGTAAAGGTTTTCCCCATTCGTTTTATTGCAGTTTGTAACAACAGTCATCAAGATGGTCATTCACAATCCCAATAGACTGCAAAAAGGAATACGTTATGACCGGTCCTACATATCCAATTCCTCTTTTTTTCATATCTTTGCTCATCTTAACCGACACCTCTGATACGGTAGGTATCTGAGATAGTTCCTTCCAGTGTCCGTCAATCTGTTTACCGTCTGTAAAACTCCATAGATAACTGTCAAAGCTTCCATACTCCTCCTGAATCTTCAAAACTGCCTTAGCATTACCTCGAACACTAAAAATTTTTCCCCGATTTCGAATTAGTCCGGCGTTTACCATTATTTTTTCCAATTCATCATCCGTCATGGCCGCACACTTATCGATATCAAAATTATAAAATGCTTCCTTATAAGCCTGTCTCTTATGCATAATGATTTTCCACGACAAACCTACGCTGGCGCCTTCCAGACAAAGCATTTCAAATTGAAACCGATCATCGTGATTGATTTTACACCATTCATAATCATGGTATTTTTCTAAAATTAAATCGCCCTCGTACCAGGAGCGACACATTGAATTATTATTCATATCTATCCTTGTCTTTATGCTTATGTGTGAGGCTACGCTACTTTGCCCTTTTCAGGATAAGAAGCATTGCCCTGTGACACTAAGCCTACTCCATCTCTATTTCACCGAATGGTTAACAGGTGTTTTTCTTTGATTTTACGCCTGTTTTATTACTATTTTATTGTGTTTTTGATTCTATTTGTGTCTATTAATCGCTCAATTGACTGCATAGCGACTTCACGAACTACATTTCTATTCAGTCCTATACTATCTTGCACACTAGACTTGCATACTCAGTGTGCAAGTCTAGTATGCAAGTCTTCTTTACTTTATGTCAATATTATACCAAACATATTGCTGCTTTGAACTGTTTGGCTTATCTGGAATAGTCAGTTTGATTTTGCCTATTTCAATTAACGGCTTAAGAATCACTTTGCTTAAATAATCTCGCGATTTATATCCACAAAGCTCTTGAATTTCCTTGCGCGTTTTAGGAACTTGTAGAAAATCTCTCAATTTAGCATATAGTAGTAAATCAATATTCAGCTTCATTGCAGAATGTTCAAGTGAATCCTCATCTATAAAGTTATCTGGTCCCGGTCCCACCTTAAGATTTGCAACGTTATCTATCGGAATACTAATTCTAAATACATCATCCTCGATAAAAGAAGGTGTTCCGCCGGAATAAAGCTTTGTATATTTATTTGTATTTCTCATACCTGAGCCAAGTTCATCGGCATAACCTATTTCTCTAAACACTTTCGAAATTGGTGGATTTTTTGGAAATGCCTCAAACATATTCAGTTGCAATTCTCCATGCCCATGTGGCAAATTACTGTTTTCCGTATACATAACATCCTGCTCTATAACAAATTTTGCAGAATACGCATTAGAGTAATCTCTATGAGCCAATATATTTGACACCACTTCTCTAAGTATTTTGTCTCTGGCACTAATACTCTGGTCGCCTTCTGTAACAAAAACATCATTTAAGTGCTTCTTTCCAAAGTCCATTAGTTTACGGAAACTATCTATAAGATTCGTGATAATAACCTCTCTATCATCATAGCGATCCATATTCTTTACTCTGTAAATTGCATCTGTCTTATATTGTGGTAACACCGACATAATCGTACTGTCCTTGCCAAAAAGCAAAATCGCTGCAAGAGTAATCCCTTCTCTTCCTGTGTCTGGATCAGTCAATATTAATCCTGAACTTCTAAGGATTTCTTCTTCATCCATATCAGCCCATGCATGGTTGTCCACTCTTCCCATTGCCATTTTCTTTGCTTTTTTGATAACATCAAAATCCAGAAATTCCAACCCCAAATTAGGATATACTTTATTTACAAAATATGTGCTTTGCTTTCTCGCATACATTTTATAAACTAGCTCAGCATTATTCGTAATATCAATATCCCCTTCATATGTTCTATCAAAAATGCGTCCGTTAAAACGTCTCAGCTGTGTACCTTCCGGTACACGAATATATATAATTATCTTTCCATCTATCTCGTAGTCTTCCGGCGTAAGATATAGCGGAGGATTAATTTTGTTAGCATTATTAATGGCTGTTGTAAAGTCCTTTTTCATTTTGTCAATCTTATCCGGATTAACCCCACATATTTCTTTGGTTTTATCAACCACTCCAAGAATAATATGTCCACCATCCCGATTGTTAAAAGAACACACAGACTCATACAAATCTTTGTTCAATTCATTCTGTGACTTTTTGAATTCAACATCAATTTTCTCGCCTGTGCTAATGAGTTCTTTTATTTCTTCTATTGTCATGCCACACCTGCTACTAAAAACATATACAAATGTGTATATGCTAGATGATTCGCTACAATCTCACGATTTGTAGTTACTGCTTCAACGTGTATGCTTTGGTAATCTATAAACAGATATACTACTCACAAGTTCTTGTACACTCCACAG
>JAEIGA010000182.1_pt1 | contig 88163 bp, 150 predicted proteins | sample 9270691 | NCBI WGS metagenome assembly JAEIGA01 (sample SAMN17057246, study PRJNA624740) | gut metagenome | biome: biome; isolation source: fecal sample | host: Bos grunniens | place: China: Xizang | collected 2019 | reverse complement strand
AGAAGTTGAAGTTGCTTCATCTTTATTAATTGTAGATGTAGCAATTGTTACAACAGCACCACTTACAGTACCCCTACTTACCTTAAAAAAATTCAAACCACCAATAAATGCAGTGGCAGTACAACCTTTTAATGTAATAATGCGCTAAATACATAACCATTTGTACAATTTAGACATATAGCTCTTTAAAAATTATAATAAATAAAATATAAATTAAATAATATATAATAAGATATGGCATTAAATATAAATATTCATACGCCGAATGGTTTAGTTCCAATTAGTCCAGAATTAACTTACAAATAGATTGTAGATGTATTGGGATATACTCCATTGGATGCAAGCAACTATGTTACATATGATAGCATTTCAGAGGCAGATGATTCTGCATTTTATGTTGTTGATTCACAATAGCATATATTAGCACAAATTGATGAAGAGGGATTAAAAGCTGCTATCATGACCGTTAATGGAAAGGATGTTGAAAGCGGACTTATTTATGATATTAAGGAATTAGCAGATGACGCTTTTTATATTGTCGATTCACAATCAAATGTAATTGCAAAAATAGGAGAAAATGGTTTAGAAACTACTAATATTATTGCATAGTCTATAATTACAAATAATATAGAATCTTCTGATTCAGAATTGTATATTGTAGATACAAATAATAGACCAATCTTATCAGTTGATGCTAATGGCTTAGAAACCACTAACATCACAGCAACTGACGCAGTGTTATCATAGCATTCTGTAGTTGACCATATTGAAGACTATGAAATTCATATAACTGAAGAAGAACGTCAAACATGGAATAGCAAATCTAAATTTGATAGTATTTCAGAGGATGACAATACTACATTATATATTAATGATAAGAATAATAAAACTATCGCAAAGTTTGATGCTGATGGTTTAACAGTAACTAATGTTTCAACAAATGACGTTACTGTAGGAGGTGATAAATCTGTATTATCTCATATTAATAATACTAGTATTCATATAACAGATAGCGAAAGGACTACCTGGAATACTGTAACTTCTAAAGCATCTAAAACAGCGTTAAGTGAACATATTAATGATACAGATAAACACCTTGGAGATGAAATATCATTAGCTGATAATTCTGCATTATATATTAATGATAAAGATAACAACACGATTGTTAAAGTAAATAGCGAAGGATTAATAGCCGCTGAAGTTATTTTACAATCTGACAAAGAATAGCATTCTTTATTAGAACACATTACTAATACAGATATCCACTTGCAAGAAGGAGAAAGAGAATTATGGAATGCTAAAATAGATTCTAGCACTTTAACTCAAAAACTTGATGAAAAAACTGATAAGACAGACTTTAATGCCCACATACAAGACGACGATTTGCATATCGGCGGCGAAATATCATTAGATGATAATACTACTTTATACATTAATGACGCCGGGGGTAATGTTATAGCTAAATTCGATGCGTCAGGTTTAAATGTTGGCGACTTATTTTTAAATAATCAACACGTAGCTACTGAAGAATATGTAAATGGTAAAGTTACTGGATTATTTGAATTTAAAGATAGTATTTCTAGCAATGCAGAAGTTCCTGCTGTCCATGAAGTTGGTGATGCTTATCGCATTAATAAAGACGGCGAGTATGCTGGTAAAACATGTGAAGAGGGCGATATGCTTGTTTGTATTGTTAATGGTTCAACAGATAATAATGAAGATTGGATTGTACTACAACAAAACTGGACAGCTGTTGATGGCAGCTCAACTTTGAAATGGGGCGAGGCTGTTACTCTTGCTACCATTGGTGGTGTTACTATTGATGCTAAACTTCCTAATATTTCAAGTATAACTAGCAAAATTGCTACGGGAACTAACGGTTCTACTAATAATGCAACTACTGATGTAACAGACCCATATATTAATCATGTTGAAGGTTCAGTAGTTAATAGTAGTGTACAATTTAAAGGTGCTAATACTGCATCTGTAAAAGCAAAAAATGGAGTTATTACAATTGATAGTGGTATAACTTCTGCTGACACTAGTAAATGGAATACTGTTGCTAATAAAGTAGACACTTCTGTTTATAATGCTGGACAAGCTGCCCAAAATACATCAATTGCAGATTTATTTGAAAATAAAGTAGACACTTCAGTATTTGATAAACATACTAGTAATACTAATATGCATTTAGTAGATGGAGAAAGAACTAAATGGAATGCAGTTGTTAATAAAGTAGATACTTCAGTTTATAATAAGGATAAAACCGAATTAGATGCATCAATTGCAGATTTATTTGAAAATAAAGTAGACACTTCAGTTTATAATGCAGGACAAGATGCTCAAAATGCATCAATTGACAAGCTATTTACAGATAAAGTAGATACTTCAGTTTATAATGTAGGGCAAGACGCATAGGATACATCAATTGCTGATTTATTTAGAAATAAGTTAGATAAATCAGTTTATGATAAGGATAAAACTGCATTGGACAATGCTATATCTGATATTAGTACAAAAGTAGGTACAAAAGCTAACAAAACCGATTTTGAAGAACACATTAATGATGCTGACCTTCACTTAGGTGATGAAATTAGTCTTGAAGATGATTCAACTTTATATATAACTGATAAAGACGGCAAAATTATTGTAAGAGCTGATGAAGATGGTTTAACTGCAAGTAATTTATTTATAGATGATAAAGAAGTTGCAACTAAAGAATATGTAAATGGTAAAGTTACTGGATTATTTGAATTTAAAGATAGTATTTCTAGTAATGCAGAAGTTCCTGCGGTTCACGAAGTTGGTGATACATATCGTATTAATATACCTGGAGAGTATGCCGGTAAAACATGTGAAAAAGGCGATATGCTTGTGTGTATTGCTGATGGTTCAACAGCTAATAATGAAGATTGGACTGTACTACAACAGAACTGGACGGCTGTTGACGGTAGTTCAACTTTGAAATGGGGTGAAACTACTACACTTGCTACTATTGGTGGCGTTACTATTGATGCTACACTTCCAGTTAACCCTAATACAACTTACCAACCTGGTACTGGTTTAAAATTAGATGATACTACTTTTAACCATACAAATAGTATTACGGCTGGGGCAGTCTCTGGTGGGTCTGGATAGTTAGATTACAAAGGTACTATTAAAATTCCTTCTATTGCATATGATTCTGAAGGTCATATAACTGACGTAAGTACTACTTCTTACACACTTCCAGACAATTCAAATGTAACTAGCAAAATTGTTACAGGAACTAATGGTTCTACTTCTAATACAACTACAGAAGTAGTAAGTCCTTATATTAATCATGTTGAAGGTTCAGTAGTTAATAGTAGTGTACAATTTAAAGGTGCTAATACAGCGACTGTAAAAGCAGTTAATGGTGTTATTACAATTGATAGTGGTGTAACTTCGGCAGATACGAGTAAATGGAATACTATTATTAATAAAGTAGATACTTCACTTTATAATGCAGATAAAATCAAGTTAGATGCATCAATTAGCAAGTTATTTGAAGATAAGTTAGATACTTCAGCATTTGATAAACATACTAGTAATACTAGTGTGCATTTAGTAGATGGAGAAAGAACTAAATGGAATACAGTTGTTAATAAAGTAGACACATCTGTATTTGATGCTCATGCTAATAATTCAAGTATTCATATTACAGATCCTGAAAGAATTACATGGAATACAGTTGTTAATAAAGTAGATACTTCAGTTTATAACGTAGAACAAGTTGCACAAAATGCATCAATTACAAGTAAGTTGGATATATCAGTTTATAATGTTGGTAAAGCTGCATTAGATAAAACCATATCTGATATTAGTACAAAAGTAGGTACTAAAGCTAATCAAACAGATTTTGAAGAACATATTACTAATACGGATCTTCACCTAGGAGATGAAATTAATCTCGAAGATGATTCAACTTTATATATATCTGATAAAGACGGTAAAATTATTGCAAAATTCACACAAAGTGGATTTGACGCTAAATTAATTCGACAAGATGATAATGTTGTTGCATCTAACGTTATTGTTGATGCATCAATAGACACGCCATATATTGATGAAGACGGCACATTACATTTAATAACTACTATAAATGGATTAACAATTAAAGGTCCTTTAGAACCTGCTAATATTATTTATACGCGTTTTCCATTAAATTCTAAAATTAATGATGCATACATAGTTAGTAGGGATGCTTTATCAGGTGAATATCCAGAAAATGCAAAAAAAGGTGATTTGTGGATATGTGTAAAAGAATCTGAACAAATTTGTGATGATGAAAAATGCTTTAATACATATCCAGTATTTGAATTCAATGGTGTTAATTTATGTGGACCTGCTGGCAAAGATGGAACATCTGTAACAGTTGAAGATTCTAGTTATTTAGATGTTTCTAGTAAAATAGTAAACAACAATAATACGTTGTCGGTTAACGTAAAAACTCAAACATTAGAAGACGCAATTTCTACAGGTGTTGACGCTGGTTTAGCTACTGCATATAACGTCGCTACAATTATCCATAATAACGAATTGGTTGTTACCTCAGCATTAAATGCATTTAAAAATAAAATAGGTTTAGCAAATGATTTAACAATCGACTGGGAAGGTAAATATGAAGCTGGAACATCTATCATAGAAGCTATTAAAAATATAACTGACACATCCATTTCTTATGTGACCAACCGTTATTCATTAAAATTTGGAAATAAGTCGTATGATGGTTCGTCAGAACAAACAATTACTGCTGAAGATTTAGGTTTATCTCAAACAGATAATTTAAATATTGATTTTCAAACTACAGAACAAGACGCCCTTGTAGGCGATTAGAATATTATTTATTTTACAACTGATACAAATAGAATAATTTATCAAGGAAAAATATTTTCTAAAGAGGGATATGTCTATAATGCATCATTAAATAGCTTTTCAACAAATACCGCCAGTGCGTTAGGCAATGATTCACATGCAGAAGGTTATAAAACAACTGCATCTGGTAAAGCATCTCATGTTGAAGGAAATGGTGTAGAAGCAATTGGTGTAGCATCTCATGCAGAGGGTTGGCATGATATAGATTCTGCAAATAGTGCAATATATATAGTTAAACAAGATGAAGTAGATAACACAAAATACTTTATTGTTTCTGATTTTCGTGGAGTAACTAGTGATTCTGGTAAAACACTATATTTAAAACATGGTATGACATTCTTATATGAAGATGTGTATTATTACGTTACAGAAGTATTCTATAATGAGACTAATCCTGATAATCCAACATCATTCAGATTAAATCAATCAATTAGTAGAACAGATACAAATGAATTCTCAATTGAATTAATACTTGGAAAATCAATTGGAACAGCTTCGCACACGGAAGGAAATAATGCTGTCGCTTATGGGAATTTTGCTCACGCAGAAGGAAATTCAACACGTGCTGCAGGCGAAAATTCTCATACAGAAGGTGTAGAAACAAGTACCATTGGTTCCGCATCTCATGCGGAAGGACAGAATAGTGTAGCTATTGGAGATTTTTCTCATGCGGAGGGAAATAATACAATAGCAGTAGGGATTTATTCACACACAGAAGGAATTAAAAATACCGCTGAAGGTTATGCATCACATGCTGAGGGAGGCCGTAATAGAGCAACAAATAGTTTCGAACATGCACAAGGTTATTTTAACGTGTCAAATACAGGAAGCGATCTAAAAAATCAAACAATAAGTTCTATAGGTGTTGGATATTATACGGGAGGTAACGATTCACCATATTCTGAAGAATTTGCTGTAAGAAAGAATGCATTAGAGGTAATGCGAAATGGTGATATGTATGTTTACGGATTGGGTGATTATGATGGAACTAATGCTGTTAATCCAAATTCCGAAGAAAAAACAGCAAAAACATTACAAGAATACCTTAAAGAGAATGAGCTTCCACAAAAAGAGAATGAACTAATTTATTTTGATGGAAATAAATTTGTATCAAACCAATTAGTGCACTCTGACGGACTTGTTGTTGATAATGATGACGATTTAGAATACTGTCAAAGTAATGCAGAGACCTCATTATCAACTGTTTTATCTAGTTGGACCGCCTACGGTTCATCTGAAAGTGATAGAAATGATTGGGGATATTGTGATTCTATTGAAAATGATCCTGAAAATCCTGGTAAATGTATTGTTACTTTAGTAGGTAAAGATAGTATTTCAGTACCACCATTCAAATTAAATGGCGAACCACAAGACTATATATTTAATACAACAAACACGGGAGCAAATACCGGATTTTTTACTCCTAAAAAATATTCAAATTATGATGTTACCGTGTGTGTTGGATCGTTTAATACTGATATTAACAGAGGACATGATTATTTGGGTAATTTGATAGCAATTAATTCACAAGATTCATCTAATTTGGAATCCGATTTTTACGGGGTTTCATTACACACGCTATTATTATATCCAGATGGATCTGATGGAGTATATAAATCTCGACCAAATTATGCCGAAAATATAAAAAACAGTACCTCCGGAGTATATGACATGCCAGGGAGTACAATTCAAATTACCGCATTTAAACAAACTAATCTAAATAGTGAGGATAGTTACCAAAGTCATGAAAATAATATACCAATTCTAAGTATTTCTGAAGGTTTAAAGATTGTTCCATTAAAAGATTATGATGCTGAAATTCATGGTTCTAGTGGGAATTCTAAAAGTTACGGAATTCAATCAAGAGTTATAAGAAAAGGTGATATATTTATAATATATTTTTCAGAAGCTTACCGTTTATATGAAGACGATGATATAACAATGGTAGATGATAGTAATTATTCTGTTGATAAAAACCGTTCTGCGATAATAGATTTAAGTAATTATACGTTAAAATATACATATTATAACGGAGATGAAGTAGAAACTGTTACTAAAGAATTTGAAAAAGGTTTAGGAACATCATATATAAATCCAGCTGGCGAAAATACAGAATATACAGATAATCAGATAGAAAGTATTAGAACAATTTTTGATGAGATAAATGAAGAAGCACATCGAGGTTTTGAATCAAAATCTACAGCAAATGGATTTTTTAGGTATGTTAGTGGTTTTGATGAAAAAATACTTGATATAAGAACTGAAAAAAATTGTGTATATAAATTTGAAAATGGTAATTGGAATATTACTGGAGAAAATCCATTTGATTTATTAAAAACTGGTTCTAGATTAGCTTTGAATAAAAAAACAAATAAATTGTTTTATAACGATGGTTTAACTGTATACCAAATTGCAGATATTTCAGGTCAAAACAGAAATAATATAGCGGGGGATCTTCGCCCATCAACACAACCTTCTTATAGTGCAGGAGATAATATAGATATAACTGATGATGTTATTAGTGTTACAGGTATGCCTCAAGTATATGAAGAAGGTGATAATATAACATTAGAAAACACCACAAATGATGAAGGAAAATCTGTATTAAAAATAAATGGTTTAAGTAAAAACGCACTAACATATAATCCAGAACGTAGGTCCATAGCACTTCAATATAACGAAGAAGATGATTCATATAATGAAGCACAGGCAGATTATTCAGTTGTAATGGGCTGGAATAATAAAGCAATTCGTGAAGAAACTGATGGAGCTGGGTTAACTCTTCAAGCAGCAAATTCATTTGTTGGAGGTATGGATAATAGAGTATACCATTCCAATTGTATTGTTTTTGGTGAAGGTTTATATACACAATTTGGAAATACATTTGTACTTGGTAAATATAATGGTACAGTTTCAAATCAAGATAGTTGGGGTGATACTGTTTTAGGAATTGTAGGAGACGGTTATAAAGATTCTGACGGTAATGTGACAGGAAGAAATGTACTTTTATTACAAGGGGGCGGAGATCCCGCACTTCATTGTAGAGGTGCTTTTAAAAATAACGCATCGTGGATAAATGACTTCGGAGAGTACTTTGAATGGTTAGACGGAAATCCAGATAATGAAGACCGTATTGGTTATATGGTACAATTAAATGGAAATAAAATTGAACTTGCAACGTCAGTAGAAAAATGTATTGGCGTAATTAGTGGAACAGCTGGTTTTATTGGTGGTGTTTGTGCATTTGAATGGCATAATAAATTCCTACGTGATAAATGGGGAAGAGAAATAATTGGAGAAGATGGAAATCCAGTAATTAATCCAGATTATAATCCTGAATTAGAATACATTCCAAGAGAACAACGCAAAGAATGGGATGTTGTAGCTTTAGTAGGTCAAGTTATTACAAGACAAGATGGTACACTTGAAGTTGGCAGTTATGCTGATTGTAGTAATGGTATTGCTACAAATGCAACAAGAGGTTTTAAGGTATTAAAAATAATTGATAATGAAGCAGCATTATTATTAGTAAAATAAGATAACAGATTAAAACTAAAGTAAATTTAACAAAATATTCTAATGGTTATTTAAATATAGTTGACAATAAAATGTCAACTATATTTTTTTATTAAAAAATAAATATAATATAAATCTAAAAAATTGTAATTTAATATGGCAATATCTAGAAATAATATATAGAATTCAACATAGAATACTAATTCGCCTATTCAAACACCTAGCAATTTAGGAATTTCTACTGCTGCAGTTGAAATACATACAACATATAATAATGCTACTGTACATACAAGTTATACTGATGCAGTAGCGGCAGCGTCGAATCACAAATTACAACCTGGCGAAATTCACATAGAATTTTTTATTGATAATAATATATACCACTGTTTATTAGCAGTTGGTAATATTGATGCAAATAAAGGCCATTTATACTTATCTGATACTGATAATAATTTACCTATTTCTACATAGATTTCAAACTTAACAAAAGCAATTGAATTAAATAGTAAAGATATTGCTATAATAAATAATAACATTAGTGATCAATATAATGCTGTTTATAATAGATTAACAGAGTACGACAGTGTATTAACTAAAATTGATAATACATTAAATACGTTAAATACTGGCATAAATGCTAATGTAACTTCTATAAAAATATAGGAAAATATTAATAACGTATAGAATTCATCAATTAATTACTTAGAAAGTATTGTCAATCAAAACTATACTGATAATAAAACAATATCTCAGTAGACCGAAAAAAATACTGAGGATCTTGTTAGTGTAAATAGCGAGTTATTAACATTAAAGGATGAATTAAAAGCAATTAATGCAAATCATATAGAGAAAATTGGATCTCTTGAACAAACTGTTAATTCTTTAGAAAGCACTTCTGTGTCATTGCAAAATGATTTATATATAATACAGCAATCTGTACAAGATCTTACTTCTGGTGTGAACCAGAACGCCCAAGGGGTTAATAAATTAACAGAAGAGCAATCTAAACAATCAAACACAATTGCGGAATTAAGTAATAAATTATCTATAGCTTATAATGCTATATCAACAATTACTAGTAATATAACTGCAATTGATGCTAGTATTAATGATATCATTGCAGATACTAATACATTTGAAAGTCAACAAGCTATCCAAGATTCATCAATATCTAAATTACAAAGTGATATTAATGATATTGCTAGATAGTTATCTACTATTGGAAATAATTAGATAGATAGTTATAAATTAGCGGAATTAGAAGCTAAAATTAATTCATTAACTACATAGGTTGCTGTAGTTACAAACGTTAATGCAGAATAGAATGAAAAATTAATAGCTGTCGAAACAGTTGCAAATAGAAACCAACAAGAAGTCGATAAATTAGCTAATAAGATTTCAGATAATACTTCTGAAATTATAGATTTAACTGCTACGACTGCATAGTTAAATGAGAAAGTAAAAACTATTAATACTGCCGTTGATGAAATTACAGCATAGAATTCTAGTATATTTTAGACAGTTGGCGAGATTAATGTACTTTTAAATGATATTACAGTCAATCAATAGAAATTAACTGATAATATAGAAGAGTTAAAAACTACTGATGTTAGTTTACAACAACAAATTGATGAATTAAAGACATTAAATAATGATACAACTAATGCAGTATTAAATCAAAATAGTATTATAACAACGCTTCAAAACAGTGTAGATACCATAAATAATAATCATACTACATTACAAAATGAGTTAAGCACATTAAATGCATTGTATGCAGCATGCGAAAAAGATAATGCTAATATTAAAAATGATATTAGTAAATTATCTAATACTGTTAATAACAATATTTAGACAACATCAGAACAAATTGATGAATTAAAGACATTAAATAATGATACTAATAATGCAGTATTAAATCAAAATAACATTATAGCGGAGCTTCAAAATAGTATAGATACATTAAATAATAATCAATCTACATTACAAAATGAGTTAAGTGCATTAAATTCATTGTATACTGCACATGAAAAAGATAATGCTGATATTAAAAATGATATTAGTAAATTAGCTAATACTGTTAATAATAATATTTAGACAACCGCACAACAAATTGATGAATTAAAGACATTAAATAATGATACAACTAATGCAGTATTAAATCAAAATAGCGTTATAACAACACTTCAAAATACTGTAGATACATTAAATAATAATCAATCTACATTACAAAATGATTTAAGCGCATTATATGCCGTACATGAAAAAGATAATGCTGATATTAAAAATGATATTAGTGAATTATCTAATGTGGTTAATAATGATATTTAGACAACTACACAACAAATAGAATAGCTTTAGATTTCTATTAATGACATTATTAATACACATAATGCTAATTCAACAATAGTAAATTCTTCTATTGCGGACATTTATGCAGAATTAGAAGAGTTAAATAAAAAAGTAGATAATATAAAATCTGGAATTGCAACGGATGATACAATTATTTCTATTAATACAAGTGTTAATTTAATAGAGCAAACTCTGGCAGAATTAAAAGATATTCCAGCAAGTATTGTTAATATTAATGAAGATATATAGAATATTCAAACAAACATGGAAGAATATTCTAAATCTATTAATGTATTAAATGATAACATTAGTGAATTAGCAAATAATTTTAATTAGTAGAAAAACGATATTACAACATTATCTAATAATACTAAAGCAAAATTAGAAAATGTTAATTCAAGCATAACAGCGTTATAGCAAGATACACAGGAGATACGAAAAACATTAGATATTATTAATACTATTAATTCTAGTATTGACGGCATATATACAACAATAGATGGGCTAAATGAGTCAACCTCTGTTGCAGTAAAAAATATAAATGCAAGTATTGCAGAATTAGTTGACAGTGTTGATAGCAATACTAGTGATATTGCAACTATTTATGCTAGTATTAATGATAATAAATAGCAAACATCTAAAGATATTTAGAACTTGACAAATGCTATCAACAATGTACGTTCTGAACTATCTAATGAATTAGCATCTACAAATAGCTCGCTTAATTTATTAAATACCGCAGTAGACCAGTTAGCATATAAACATAATTCAGATATTTCTGATATTAATAATATTATTGATAAATCAAATTCATCTATTAATAATATTGAATAGAATCTATCAACTTATATTAATAGCAATAATGATAAAGTATCTAATATTGAATCAGTTAATACTGCTCAACAATAGTCAATAGAAAATTTAATTGTTAATATTAATAATTTAACAACTTAGATTATCGAGTTACAAAATGTAGCTGCTTCATTAGAGAAAACAAATACAACACATAAAAATGATATTGATAACATTAATGTCAATATTAATGACATTATTGAATAGATAAATGCATTAAAATCATCAGATCTATCATTCAATAATAAAATTGCGCAAGTTAACGAGTCATTAGTCAGTCTTACTGCTGCTATTAATAATAATGCAAATAATATAAATGTTGTTGCTAGTCAAACTTAGCAAAATACTAATGATATAACAGAGCTTAAAAAACTAAGTAATGAATATCAAAATTAGCATAGTAATTATACTCAAAATATTATAGATTTACAAGATGCGACATACCGCATGCAAACAAGTATGTCCGCGCTAGATGATTCAATAATTGAAATAAATTAGAATATTTCTAAAATACAAGATGATTTATCTAGTATATCTGCTCAAGTTGTTACTAACACTGACAATATTATAACATTAACAAATAATCAAAATGAATTCAGTAGAGAGATTAATAATATTAATAGATATATTAATAGAAATAATAGCTCAATAAATTTATTAGAATAGAATTCCCAAAAAGTAGATGTGGATTTATCTAATATCGTTACAAGCATTAACGATATTAACGACTATTTTGAAGTAGTTGACACCTCGATATATATAAATTATGACGATATACGCAATATAGAAGCTGAAATAGAGGAAGTAATAAATCCTTCTATTAATGAGTTATATAGACGTTTAGGAGAGTCTGTTGATGATTTAAATAGTAAATTAGAACAATGTGCAAATACAGATATTAGTGATAGCGCAATAGAAGCGTTATTTGCATCAGATGTTCATACTGTTAACTTATGTTGCTATACTGACGCAGGTTATATAAGAATTTCAGATAGTTATCCTACAAATGGAGAATATCGCACATATGTAAATGGTGATTCAGTAGAACTTACTGCAGTTACAAATCCAGGATACTTATTTAACCGGTGGGATAAAGATAACTCATATATGACAAATAATACACAAATCAAGTTAACATTTGATGGAAGTGATTTTAATGTAAAAGGAATTATACAACATAATGAATTTGAAAAACCGTTAAAACATGGATATACTGCTATATGGGATTAGCTAAATAAATTAACATACGATATATCAATATATGTTGATGAAAAAGATAAAGATGAATACGGCAATGTATATATTGAATACCCAGAAGGTGATACCTTAAAATTCTATGGTGATTTTGTAGATAAAGCAGAATTATATTATATGAAAGGTGCTAGTATTGCTGTAGAGGCTATACCAATAAAAGAACATATATTTAAATATTATATTGTTGATGGTGATATAGATAATCCTATACGCAATTCTAAATTATCATTTGGATCTGGACAAACTTATAGCAGCCACCATATTACTGCAGTATTTGAAGAAGTTCGCTATGCAATATACGCTGAACCTAATATTGCTGAAGCAGGTTCGATAAAAATGGAGTACAACCCATATATTAAATATAATAACAATGTTTTACTAGACACAATTATTACATTAACTGCTATTGAAAATGATGGATATAAATTTAATAAGTGGGTAACTGGCGTTGAAATTGGAGAGGAAAAAGAAATATATTCTACTAAGCAAACTATAACAGTAGTTGCAAATGACACAACTATATCTCCAGAGTTAAATAGAACGCTTCACTTAGTAGCTGAATATAGTAAAAAATAATTTAAATATAGTATATAATGGAAAACAAAAATGAATATTTAAATAATCGCGGTTTATCAACTTTTACTGCGCAATTTAAAGAATGGATATATAAGTTATTTAGAAGAGTACATGCTAGAATTGGACATGTTGAAGAAGAGTTATACCATACTAGAAAAGAGTTACTTAAAAAAACAAATATGAATTACTAGTTAACACAAAAGGTTAACTCAAGTGGCGATATGGAATATGTTTTAATGGAAACTGTTACAAAAACTGAACACGGTTCGATTGTAATAGATGTTGACGGCGATTTACCAGCATTTACCTGGGAAGAGGAAGTAACTGTCAAACCAGAAGATATTATATCGTAATAACATTGAAAAATAATAAACAATATAAAAATGGCAAATATAGTTAAATTTTTAAAATTTAGTGGTCGAGAATCTGAATGGGAAGCTAAATTAACAGCAAATGCATACGAAAATTATGTTGTATTCGCAAAAATTTGGGGCGTTGACAATAGATGTAAACATGTAATTTATGCAGGTAATGATAGTCATGGAAATTAGTACATGTACAATTTAGCTACTCAAACCGATATTGAAGAAATTCTTAAATTATTAGCTAGAGCTAATGGTAAATTCACAAATGAAGAATTCATTAAAGGTATTGAAGAAATTATTAATGGAAGTTAGACTATTAATGAAATTAAACAATCGATTTAGTGGAATACTATAGATTAATTATCAAGCATAAAAATAAATAATATATATAAATAAAAATATTAAAAAGTAAAATTTATGGCAGAAAATAACGTTAAATTTTATAGATTAGGGTTTAACAATCCTGTTACATTAGAAACTTATAATTAGTATGCAACTGGCAATAATATTGTATTTGCAAAAGTTGCTGAAGGTGAAGGAACATGGGATGCTAATGGTAAAACATTAAGTGCGCCAACATATAGAATTTTTGCCGGAGGTATTCATTATAACGTTGCAGATGCAGACGCATTAAACTACGTAATGGACCAAGTAAATACTTGGAAAGGTGATGTTACTGTAGAAGGCTCTATTTTGAATATCATATCAAAAGCAGTAAATGCGGCACAAATCGTAGCATTGGTTGATGCAACATCTAGTAATGTTAGCGCTGAAGTTGTTGAAGTTGTAGATAGTGAAGGTAACAAACAAGAGAAAATTAAACTTACTGCAGCAGCTAGTGCAGTTATAAAAACAGGCAGTGCTGCACCAGAAGATGCAGTTACAAATCCAAAAAATGGCGATTACTATATTTAGGAAGTTGCTATTAATGGTTCAGATGTTCCAAGCAGAACAGCATATATTTATAATGGTGCAACTTCTGCATGGCAAGCATTAGATGGCAATGTTACAGCAGAAAATGTATATTTCCCTGACGGTCTTTAGAGAACTGCTCAATTCGGATTTCAACCAGAATCAACAGATATTCAAACCGAATGCGAAGGTATGAATTTGAAAGATTTATTAGAATGGTATTTAGTACAAGAAAAATATCCAAGCGTTACTGTAAAACAAGCAGCTGCTAACGCTGGATCATATAATATTAATTTAGATGTACCTAGCAATATAACAAACTATGTAACTGGCGCAACTAATAATAGCTTAGTTGAAGTTGGAACAACTGTTACATTTAATGGCGTAACATTAACAGAAACAGCATCACATACTGGAGTAACTAGTTATACTGGAACAGCTGGTAGCATTACAGGAATGAAATATAATTATAATGCAAATGCAGTAGATGGTGCTTTAGTTGAACAAACATCATATACAACAGTTCAACCAACAACAAATGCATCATATACAACTAATTTTACTACAGCAAAGGCACAAATGGCATTAACAAATGTTGGCGGATTTACTGGCATTACTACAGCAAATGCATCATGCGGTGTACAGGGTGGAACATTAACTTTATCTAAACAAACTGGTACAACTGTTGAAGGCCAAAACAAATTAACACTTTCTTGGTCTAATGATGCATCTGTTTATCGTACATTAACTGACGAAATCGGTGTAAGTACATATACTGCATATCCATTATCTAACAAAGGTAAAGCTAGCGCAAATACAAAATATACAGTAAATGCTACTTCATGGAGTCATACCGCAAAAGCGGCTGCTAAAACATATTCAGACACTACATTTACTGTAAATGCCGTTTATCCAATTTATACTAATGGTGTAACAGTGACAACCACCTATGATGAAGATGCATGCAAATGGTCAACTGGCTCATTTAATATAGCTGATACTGCTGGTGGATCAACAAGAACAGTTGCAGGTGAAAAACTTGCATTATATAATTATAAAAATAATAAAGGTACCACATATTATATAGGCGCAGGAAACCAAGGTGGTGTAAATCCATTAATAATTTATATTCCTGCATCTGCTGGTATTACTAAACTTACTGCTGCGTCGTATAATGTTAATACTAAAGAGTGGACAGGTGGTACTTCTACTCTTTCTAAAACAGGTAGTGTATATGTTAATGGAGTGCAATATAATGTATGGTCAGGTGTTGGTAATTACGGACAACAAAATATACAAGTAACATTTGCATAATAAAAATTAAATTTAATAACGAATAATTATGGCATTAAGATATGAATAGTATTTAAATTACGCGGGTGGTCTATAGGTAATTACCTCAGCTCCACTAGATATTAGAACAGTTGTTGCAGATGTTACAGCATTAACAACCCCTGCAACATGGTATAAAGATGGTAAGGAATCTACTGGTACTTCAATTATATATAACGGTTTAATAGTATACGTTGAATCTGAATAGTGTGCGTATGTATGTGTTAATTCAGCGAAAGTAACTAATTTATCTGAAGGTTGGAAGAAAATCGGTTCTGATGTTGAATTGAGCGGTGCTGCTGTTGAAATTGTAGAAGTCGCTGGCAAATATTATGAAAGTACAGATACTGAACATAAAAATGAAATAACAGTTGATGCTGTTATAACTAATGGTGCAGGACTTTATCTAAAATTAACAATTGCGCAAAGTGATGTAATATATATACCTGCTAAAAATTTAGTCGATTTAAGTAATTATTATACTAAAAACGAAGTAGATACAATGTTGTTAGGTATTAATCAATTTAGCTATGAAATTGTAGCTGAATTACCTACAGCTTCTAAAGATACAATGTATATTTTGTATTTACTTCCTGATACTACAAATATTGACCAAACCACTAATGTATATGACCAATATATTACCGTTTCTAATAATAGTTCTACTGGTGCAGTATATACATGGGAAAAAATTGGTGATACACGTATTGATTTAAGTGATATTAACTCAAGTATCAATAACATTAATGCAAGCATTAATAATATTAACACCAGCATCAATACAATTAATTCTAGCATTACCAGCATTAATACAAGCATTAATAACATTAACACAAGTATTAATACAATTAATTCTAGTATTACCAATATTAATACAAGTATTAATGATATATATGCATTAGCTAAAGGTTCAATTAATGATATTAGTACAAGAACAAATACTACATTAGCAACATTAATTGAAACTGCAAGTGATAATAAATCAGATATTACATTAACACTTGCAATAGCAGATGGTAGTACAGCTGGTACAGGTTTGGCAACTAACACTTATGTAGACCAAAAATTTGAATGGGTATCTATAGACGGTGAACAAACTACTTGATAATTAAAAAACATTAAAAATATAAAAAAATAAAAATAGTAAAAAATAATTATGGCACAACAAGTTAAATTTATTAAAGTGCAAACGTATGAAAAATACGTGTCAGCGGTAAAAACCCACCCAAGCGCGATAGTTTTTGGAGAGTTTGCCAATGCTGGTGATATAGCCGATGCATCTGCAGGAGTAACTAGTCCTATTAACTTATCAGCAAGTTGCGGGTTTCCAATGGGAACTAAATTAATTTATGCTAATGGAATTCAATATGATGTTACTAATCTAGACAAATTTAGTGTCATCGATGGAAGTATAAATTATTTAGATTCTAGCTTAGCTAAATTATATGAAATTGTAAACGGGTTAAGTAATGATTTAGGACAAGACCTTTTAGATCTTTCAACATATGTTCACACAACAGTAGATGGAAGCATTTCAGACATATCTTCTAGATTAGCTAACGTATCTACTAGAACTAATGACCTTTCTACATATGTTCATGTAACAGTTGATGGAAGCATTTCAGATATATCTACTAAATTAAATGGCGCGTTAAACAATGCAAGTTTATATGTTGACACTACTAGCACAGATAGCTCTGTTAAAATTACATTAGGTACCAAGACTGTAAGTGGCACAATTGGTAACACCTCAATTAAAGTTAACGGTTCTGAATATGTAAACGTACAACACACTAATGGTGCAGTATCAGTATCATTACAAAATATTACTAATAGTGTTAATGATATTAATACAAACAGTAATAAACTCGTAAAAGCTGACGATTTATATGATTATGTAACAGCACAAATTAATAATTTAGAAGGTGCATTAATATTTAAATCTGGCGTTAATGCAAGTGAATTAAATAAACTTGCTGATCCTTCAACAGGTGATGTATACGTTGCTACAGGAGAGTTCGAATTCAAGATTGGCGATGTAAGTCATAATGTAGAAAACGGTGATTTACTTATTTATGGTGAAGACGATTGGGTAATAGTTGAACGTAATTTAGATGGCGCTGTAGAGGCAGGATCTACATTAGTTGAAGGTCATGTAGTAGTTGGTGATGGCAATCAAACTGTTAAAACAACTGATTTTGTATTACCTACCGTTGATGATTCTACTGGAATTGAAAATGCATCAGCAAATTCAAATATATTAACAACACAATACGCCGTTAAAGACTACGTAACTAACGAATTAGCTGAAAAATTAGCAGATGTAAAAGTTAGTGTAAGTACAGGAACTCCAACCTACGTTGATGTTAGCGTTGATCCTACAGGACGTGATATTTCAGTAGGCGTTAAAACAGCTTCACTTGCTGACTTTGCTGATTTAACATATACAGACGGTAAGTGGGTTGCTGCAAGTGGCGAGATTCAACCAGACGGTTTAGCAACTGCTGGCGATGTAGCTAGAACTATTCAAGATAATGAATTAGTTGTTGCTGCTGCATTAAATACATTTAAAGATAAAGTAGGTTTAGCAAATGATTTAACAATCGATTGGCAAGGTAAATATGAAGATGGAACATCTATCGTAGAAGCTATTAAAAATATTAATGTTGCTGGCGATATTTCAACAGCGATCGAAGGATTAAATTCTTCAGTTGCTGCTACTGCAGGTTCAGTATTAACTAAAGTTGTTCAAGAAGATGGTAAATTAACAGCTAAATCAGAAGCGGTGTTAAAAATTAACAACGTTTCATTTGGTGGTACTGCAACTGAAATAACTGCAGAGATTGATGCTAACGATATTAAATTAATGACTGATGCAGAAGCTAAAGAACTTGGCGTGTCCGATGAAGATAACCCAACGGTTATGCAAGCAATTTTTGATTTACGCGATGGTAAAATTGGAGACATCTCTACCGGAAATGCTAAAATAACCATCCCAGTTGATAGTTCATTAGTAGAATTAACCAGTGAATTTACTTAGCATACAATAGATAATACTTATAATCAACAAGATGACACTAAAAAAGATGCGTCTATACTTACAGAGTTATTAGTAACAAAAACTATTAATCAAGAGAAATATGTCTCTACTGCTCTTGCAACTGATGCGTATGTACAAGAACAAATAGCAAATGCTGTAACAAGTGCATTATGCTGGGAAGAAGGATTTTAATTAAATTAATAAATAACTAATATGTTAAAAAAAAATAAGAGTTCTATAAAGGACTCTTATTTTTTATACATGTGCAATAAATAAATTAAAAGTATAGTATTAAATTTATGGTAAAACAAAAGAAAACATGGTTTGGCAAATTATTTGATAGTGATGACAAATCTGTAAGTGCTTCTACTGTATTTTTATTGTTAACATCTTTAACTGCAATAATATTACTAATTGTTCCAGCTATAGTATTATTAGTTGAAGTACATTATAACCATACAATAGCTTCTGATATAGAAGGTTTAGCAACATATATTGGTGCAGTATCTACTATTTTTATGAGCGGTGGCTTATTAAAAGGGTGGACAACGTATAATAATTGGAAATTTAAACCTACTAGCAAAGAAGAACAAAGCGAGACAGAAGATAATGAAAATGAAAATAGCTAAAGAACTTATCTTTAGCTATTTTTACAATTCAAATCTTTCATCTACTAAAGCTCTTTCAGTCCCTTTTTTGGATTCAATCCATTCGTCTAAAGTCATACCGTATTCTTTATTTTCTTTTCTACGATTAACATAATCAGGGCAATAACTGTCTTCCTCGGTTCTATTGTTACTCATATAACAATTTCCCATATAAACGTGGTCTTTTATTAACTTCCACCACCAGCAATGTTTACAATGTCCGAATCTCATACACACAAATATTTTAAATATCAGTACCCCAGTACCATATATCATCAAACCACTCTGCAATTTCCTTAATACATACAACAATACCGTTATATAAATTTCTAATTATATATACACTTAACCCAATTAGTGAGATAAATGTGAATACTACCGCGGTAATAGGCCAAAAAAGTATTTTAACGAAATTTCCAGGCTTTGTTAAATTACAGAAAATCATTAAAACGCAAAATACTAAAAAATATACAACAAGCAATGTTGTTCCAATTGTTCCCATAACGTGTACAAATTTATAAATATATCTATTATATAAATAACTTTTAAAAAGTTTACTATTTCTGTAATTATTTTTTACTCTGTATTAATTCTAAACATTTTTTGATTGCTACTTCTTGTGCATCTTCATATGTTTCAAAATCCCCGCCATTATAAATTTCATCATTTAATTGTTGGTGAGCATCTATTCTAAATGACCATGAATTGTTAGAATTTGGTAAAATAGATATATACAATTTATGTATAACTCTTAACCATCGTTGAACTAAATCTAGAGTAGGCGCAGAAATATATTCTATTGGTTCACCATTTTCATGTATGAATGCATGAAATATATTATCGCTATTATATTTTTCATACGACTCTCTTGACATATTCCAATTAAATTGTCTATAATATGTATAGACTTCATTATCACGTTCATTTACGTTGTAACAGGTTGATATATCCCAATCAAAACCAAGTTGTCTTAATAATAAAGCATCATTAAAATCAACAAAAAACTCAAATATTTCCATAATGTATTTAGTAAAGCAATTTATCCATTTCTAACTTTTGTGTTCTATATCTATAACACCATTTATAACCGTCTGTATATGAAAATGATTCTGCATCTTCTTGTTCAAAATCTGGTTTATTTTTTGATGCTTCTAATTCCTTATTGAATAATTCAATAACTTTAGTTTCATCTAAACTGATAAAAATTGGTCTAAAATCTGCTCCATAACAAGGATCATCCATTTCATAACCAGTATATTCAAGAAAATATATGTAATTACTATTCATAGTACTATCAGTTTTTTTGTTCATTATGTTTTGTGTTTTCATTTTGATTTTGACGTCTATTAGTTAAATACACTACAATTTCAGGCAAACAACATATGCTTGCCAAAATAAACATGCATGCTAATATGATTCCGAATATACTCATAATAGTAAGAGGTTAAAATATCTTTTTATATACGTTTTCTAAAAATTCTTTATTTAATCCAATTCTTACGTTATCTCCATCGCCAGAATTTATATCACCCCATTTCATAAAATCATTGTAGATTTTATTATTTAATAAACCATATTTAATAAGTTCATTACATGCATCTATAAATTGATTTTCCATAATAACGTATGTATCATTAGTTTGTTCCTTTTCTTGTATATCTTTTAATATTTCTTGAAACACGTCATTCAACAATAGTTTTATTTGAGAATCAATCATATCATTTGATTCTTTTATACTTTCTAATAATTCAATTCTTTTATTTTTAAGTAAAAAACCATGTAATTCAAGATTATATTCATAAATTCTATCTCTATATTCATTAATAGTTTCTATATAAGTTTTATACTGTTTTTTAAAACGTTTTATATCAGATAATCTAAGATACTTATTTATAAATATCCCTTTATATGTAATTGTATTATTCATAGTACTATTCTTAATTGGTTTTATTAAATTTTTCTTTAATCCATTGAATTGGAGTTTTCATTTTTACCCATTCATAATGATGTACAGGGAACATCGCCGCAAGTACATTAGAAAATTGATTATTACCAATGTCTCGATAAACAGGTACCTTCTTTTGCCATGTAAATAACCCATAGAAAAAATCCTTAATTGGATTTTTAACAAGTTCGTCGAAAAACAAAATATTAATCAATAACTTTGCGAATAAACAGCCAATGATAAAAAACGAAACAATACCAACGGCAATCCAACCTAAAATTTCTAAACAAGTCATAGTTATAATGTTTTTATAAATTCATCAAATGCATTCCAAAACTTTTCTTCAGTTTCATACTCGTAGATATTACATTTAATCCATTCTTTAATTGATTCGACAACTCTTTCTTTTTCTTCTTGTTGAATTTGATGTATCATAAATATAAAATAAATTTCGTTAAAAATTATACCAATCTTTGGTAATACATGCAAAAATTGTTATCGTATTTTTTTAGTTTCTATTACTTTTCCGTGATTAATTTCAATCTCAATAATTTCATCAATTTTCTCCGTTTTGTCAGCTTCGACACATGCTTTTAATGCATCTTCATATGTGTTAAACCACAAATCATCACCCCGTGAATCCTTAAAATATATCCAATCATGAATAGGTTGAATATCAGCTTTTACTGTCACTACATGTTGAAAACGCGATTGTGGGAAATATTTATTTCCAAGTTTTACAATTCGATAATTTGCATTCATAATTTTTAAATGTTTTAAAATACTTTTTCAATGTTTATACAAGGTTGATTGATATTTTTAATCTTGAGATTTCCAAGAAAGCTACCGTTGTTATTACATTAGACTTTATTCAAATTTTTGTATTTAATATCAAGTTTAACATTACCTTCAACTAAATCATAAATAGCTTTTTGTAATGCTTCATCGTAAAAATCACAAACTGCAATCTTACTAATGTCAGTACCTTCCCAATCGTTATCAGGATTTTTTACAATGATTTCATAAGTATATTTCCAAAACTCCATGCCATCACCAGTAAAACCTCTTGGATGTCTAATAAGAATATGATAACCATGTTTATCTCTTAACCAAGTTTGAATCTCATAAAGCTTAGCTAATCTTTTATAATCAAATGTAGAAAATTTTACCCAATAAGTTTTATTTGTTGGATAATTAAATTTTTCTGTCAATATTTTTGTCAGTTCTTCTGAACAGTATTCTGTTAAATCTGGTAATTTTTTCATATTGCTTAATTTAAAAATTTTTCAAATGGATTTTTACAGTCTTTTATTTCACTACAATGTTTGGCTGGACATGCATCATAATTACAAAATCTTCCTGGTTGAAGTTTTGATAATCTTTTAAGACAATCATGCAGATACTCGCCAGGATTCATAACTATCCAGTTTTCTCCAATTAATCTATTATCATTTTCATTTAGCCATTTTTCCCAGTTATCCATTTGCATATCAATGAAATACTGAGTATTACCACGTTTTTCATAACGTTTTTTGAAATCCTTTTTAGCTTCAATAGGTGGAACGATAGTTACACGTTCAAAATATGGAACGTTATCTACTATTAGCTGACGTATCTCTTTATGACATGATACTAAAACTATAAAACCTTGACTACTATAATGCATAGCGCATTTCAAATATCTATCCCAATCTTTTTCGAATGGAGTAGATTCTAAGTCAATAACACCTGGAAAATTTTTAGCTAAATGGCTTTTTCCTATACCAGCATATCCACAAATTATCATAATTTATTTTTTAAATTTATTTTAAAAATTATATTTAATATACCCACCTTTCATAAACAAATATTTTACGAATACTATCAATAATATAAGGTATTTGCCAACGTATTAGTTTTGGGAATTTCATCGGTACGTCAGCAGTACTTCTTTCAGTAATCATATTTAAATTTATCATATAAATAGATAATCTTTACTTAAATTTTGTTTTTAAACATTATACATCCATATAATGGTATGCATCATATGGAGTGGTGAATGCTAATGGTGCGTCACTGCAGTAACGGTTTACTGCATGTTCAATACCAATAGAATCTTCCAATGAACCAATCATTTTGCAATATAAATCGAATAATTCTGATCCAGATATATTTTCGTCAACATTAGTCCATGTTTCCTCAGGATGTATATAATTAATATCTTCATGATTCCAACACAACAGTTTTTCAACACCTGGTACAAATAAAGCTATACTAAAAACATCCTTACCATTTTCATTTAGAAAACGGCCCTCTAACATTGATTTACCGATAGGTTTAAGAAATACGTCATCCTTACCTTTTCTATACCCCATTGCAACAACTGCGTGTTTTAATATTTGTTTTTTATTTTCCATATACTAATTGTATTATATTATCCTAAAAAGTTTTCAATAAGGACAATTATTTTTATAAATTATCAATGGAGATGTTATGTTTATTTTTTAAATAATCTAACATCCATTTAGCACCATGTATAAACGCGTCTTTTTGATATAATGCTGATGATTTTCGTAGTCCTTTATTACTGTTTTTATAATTATCTGCCGCAATATAAATTTCTGCTTCGACACCTGTTATTCTGTCGCCACAATCAGCAAAATATTCAATTTCTTTACATTCTGTATCTTCTTGAATTTTACGTATCATATATTTAAAAATTTATTAATGTTTTCTATTGTTAAAATACCTTCACGTAAACCGTTTTGGATTTCATAATCGATTTCTCGTTTAACATCTTTTAATGAATACGAATGCGCAAAACCATTTCCATATTCATCAACCGCCTCCCAAACGACATGGTGTTCAGGTTCATAATAACCTAAACATTCGATATAATAACCACGATAAATATATGAACCTTTACGAATTCTATTCATTATATATCCATGTAATGATACGCGTCATAAGGTGTAATAAATGCTAATGCACCATCATCTATACCAAGATTTACTCCATGTTCCATACCGACCCAGTTTTCAGCAGAAGCAATCATTCGGCAATATAGACTAAATAATTCTGTCCCAGGGGTTATTTCATTAACATTTGTCCATTGCTCTTCCGGATTCAAATAATCGACATCTTTATGATTCCAACACAATAGTTTTTCTCTACCAGGTACAAATAAAGTTACTGAAAAAATATTCTTGCCCTTTTCTTTAATAAATTTACCTTCCAACATAGAAAAACCAAATGGTTTTAGAAAAGTATCATACTGGCCTTTTCTATAACCCATTGCAATAACAGCTTGCACAAAAATTTCTTTCTTTCGCATATTAAATTTTTGTTAAAATAGTAAAAAATATAAAAATTTCAATACTTATCCAAAATTTAATTATTGATAATTATTATTTACACTCTGCTTCTTACTTTCATCTTCTTGATTCTTTACTTAGCTAATCTGTTATGTTAAATTCTCCATAAAATTTACATTCAGGAGCCCATGCAGAATCAACGCCTTCACAACGTTGAGAATTGCAATTACGACAATATTTCTTAAAAAATTCTATTCTTGTTATTGATCGTTTTGAGTTTTCGAATTTTTCTTTTAGACGTTCATATTCTTTACGCTCTGCAGCTTCTTGCTTTTGCTTTCTTTCTTCTTCAGATTTTTTCTCTTTGTCTAAAATATCCTTTACATATTTCTCAAGTTTCTCATCTGACCACGTTAACATTTCAGCGTCAAAATGCCCCCTATATCCACCATAATAATCCGACCCTTCTGTATGAACCTCTCCAAAATCTCCACCTTCACAAGTATCTATCCACACTTTATTATATGTATAAAAATCCTCCTTATACTGCGGAATTTTAGATAAAATTGTTGTTACATGGTCTACTGAACGTTCGAACTTCTCTTGAAGCTCTACGTATAATGTAAGTTCTTCTTTTGTCATAATTAATATTTAATTTTTATATAATCTGCGCCAATATATTGTCTTCCATCTTCAGTCCACTTTTCTTTACATATACCAATTTTACATTCATATGTACCTTCAGTGTTGTTTTTATCTAAATACATCTTACCACTAATATTAATGTAATACTCATCAATCTCAATCTTCATTGTGGTATGATAACCCATAACAACACCAAAACGGGATAGGGAATTTTCGTTAAAAGTAATATCATTTATTAAAGAACGCAATGTCTTTTTATAACCACGAAAATCTTTGTGAAAATTACATATATTATTCTTATATTGATAAGATATAAAATAATAAGGAAAATTATCCTCTAAATACTTATCTATATTATCACTAATTCTAAAAATATCTTTGAATTTTGTCGTTATATACAAATCATTTCTATTTATGCCTAATACAACCATTAGTACTATTTTTAATTTCTATTACTTTAATTCTTTTAACAGTTTTTCTAAATATTTAATTAATGCAATTTTATCGTCAGGAACCTCTTCAATATACTTAACATGATACCATGTAGTAGAATCGCAAGGATCTGCTGCATCTCTATACTCAAACCATACTTTATATGTTTTATCATCTTCAATTTTTTCTTCCACCCCATTAGGATAGCGCCAATAAGTTGGGTCGCTATATTCTGGAATACGTGTTTTAATATATTTTCCTTTACTAATATCAGTACTTAAATATTTCAATTCATACTCTGATGGCTTTTCCAGCAATGGAGTATTTTGAAGATTTAGAGTATCAACTAAACTTTTTATTTGTTCTATTGTATTTTCCATATTTTTTATGTAATTCTTTATATCTTTTATCTAATGCGTTTGCTTGTTCTGAGTTTAATGTAAATGGACAATAATTCATTCCATTTTCATATAAAAAATTTGCTAATAATTCGCCGAAGTCTTTATTTTTATTTCCCATATTACTCTTCAATTTTATTTTTTCATCTGCTGATTTGTTGTTATGAATTTCTTTGTAATTTATTTTAAATTTTACTTATTTATATCATAAATGGTTTTGTCGTGACGTTGTATTAAACATTTTCCACATTTATCACATATAAACGGAAATTGGGGTGGTTCTGTTAATAATGCTCGTTGTGCAAATATAAAATGTCCACCGCATTCACATATAACAAGTTCACCATTTGATGTATATAATTTATTTTTTTCTTTATCCATAATATTTTTTCTTAATAATCACAAAGGTATTCAATATTCCACTGCGTCATCTTCCCAGCTGAGTTTATCACCTAAATTTCTTTCAATAAAACCGTCATAAACATATATCATATCATTTTCTAATATTGTATCTACATCATTAGGCAACCAATATCCCTCTGGCATTCTAATAGGTTCTGCATCACTATAAAGCAAAACTTCTTGTCCGTCTTTATTGACAGCAAGCCACATTTGTTTCCCTAAATATTTTTGTTTCTGTTTCTTTTTGCTTACTTCTAATCTTTTAAAAAATAATCTAACAGGGTTCATAATTCATTGATTATTTGACTTATTAACTTGTTTATTTAATTCTGTAAAAAATTTGTCTAAATCAAGATATTCTTCTACTAAATCACCGTATTCATCCCACAACTCATCATATAGTTTTTGTTTTTCTTTTAAATCAAAAATTTTTTGAATGTTATATGATTTTTTCATATACTCATTAAATTTTTGATTTAAAGAAGTATATCTTTCGTATTTTTTATTTACTTCTTCTATTGTATTTTCCATGTTACTCGACAAATATTTGTAATCTTATTTTCTTTTATTTCAACTTTTATGACTACTTCTTTTTTCCTGTGGCGTCACAAAAAATATTTATAAAGAAATCTTCTGTATCGTCAAAACACAATAACATTCCTTCAAACAATTTTCTAGGTACCCAAATTAATATCCATAATATAACGCCAATTAAAAATATAGATACAGTAATTGGCCAAAAAATAACTTTAACCCAACCAGATGGAGTTAAACCATTTACCTCCATATATGAAAATGCTGCGCACATAATTATAACTACAATATAAACTGCTAATAGCAAATATAAAATTTCAGTAATTCCCATATCTTTATTTTATCTTATATAATTTACCGTAAATTCTCCATGTATTTCTCCAAGTAAAGGATGAGTGTATTTTGCAAAGAAGAATTTTCTTGGACTTATTCCTTGTACAGTTTTATTTAAAAGCTCATTAGTAAACCTTTCTATATCTTCTTTTGAGATATATACTTCTGCTGTGTGTGAACCTCTTGACCCATATACTTTTGCGTAATTATATCCAAGAGCTCGCAAAATAGCTTCACATTCACTTGCAGCTCCACAAATTTTAGTGTATTCTGGAACTTGTACTTTTATAATGTTATCCATGTTATATTTGAATTTAGTTATAATACACCACTAAAACACGACCATCTAAATACATCGTTACCATACTTTCCGCATGGCGTTCCATCTTGCCATCTGCATAATTTTAAAAGCTCTTTGAAATTCAAATTGCCTTTATGATCACCTTCTAAAGCTACACGACAGTCATCCTCATTAATTTTATAAATAGACGTTATCAAATAATACTTATCCGTCCCTTTTATATTTACGTATGGACCATGTTTTTTAGATTTATTTAATAACTCTTGTATACTACTATAAGGAATAAGTTCATAACAAACTAGCATTCGCACATTTGCATCATTAAATGTAATTTCAAGTCCTTCTAAAGAATTAATATGACAAGTATTTCCTACAATAAGACTATCCCATTTTACACCATGGGTGCCAGCCTTAAAAAGTGACCGAATAAGCTCTTTTTGTTCTTCTGAAAGAACCATTTTTTCTGTTGTTTGATTTTCCATAAAAATATTATTGATTAAACCATAATATATGTGTGAATTTATACTTTTTAAGTTTCTTTTCGTCATCTAAATCAAAAAACTTAAATTGCAAACGTGAACTTTCTGTTGCAGTTGCATAATAACCAGTGCCATCACCATCAGTAATGTCAAATGACATCATATAATCTACGAATTTTTTATACGGAATAAGTCTACCTTTAGTTTGTTCATTAATCAGCGTTCTGTCATTTGCTAAAATATCATCTAACCGCTTTTTAGCTTTAACAATAATGTCGTTAACTTCTTTTTCTGAAAGCTCATTAAAATTAATTTTTGGTTTCATTTGTATATTCTAAGTTTAATTTCACTACCATTTTTAATTCGCAATGCAAAATTATAAAAAAATTTTGATAGGAAAAAATATTTTATAAATTTATTTTTGATTATTGCATCTTTCTTATTATTCTATTCGCAAAATTGTCAACAACATCCATTATATCATCAACTTCAATTTTATAAATTTTGTCAGAATGACCATTAGTTATTAATGCATAAAAGCCATTAATATCATATTCAGTTTCAATTTTAGGTTCTATTTTTGTAACAGAATCATTTATTTTCTCTACTTTACAGCCAAATAAATTATACATACCTGGGTGTTGCCAAATATTTGTTATATAATGCTCGTAAAAAGTTTCCCCATATTTTATCAGTTTGAAATAATTTGTTTCATTTTTTGCAAACCATTCAACACAATATGCACGCTTTAAATCAAGCATTTCATGATAGATATCTTTAATATCATTTTCCAATGCAGTTAATTCGCATCTTTTATTTGAATATACGTTTTTTAAATCATTTATTTTATTGTATAAATCTTCGTTACAGGTATTCATATTTTTATTCTTCAATTTTCATTTGTTCACCTACTGACTTATCTTTATAAACTTCGTTGAATGTTTCTGATTCTGAAAAACGTTTATATAACCCCTTATAATCCTTTTTATTTTCAGAAAACATACTTAAAATTTCTTTAATAGGATAATCATACCCTGGAAATGGGTTATAAGTAGGTTCGATACCTAACTCTTGCATTGTACAAATTATATGGGTAATATTAAACATTAACCCTTCACAATTTACTTCACAATATACCTCGTCATATTCTTTATTATATGCTTCAATATCATATCCTTGTGCACCACCTTCTCCTTTGTATGTTTTTATCTCTATTTCCTTAAACCCATAATTAACGAGTAATAATGTTAAAAAATCTTTTCCTGTCATAGTTTTTATCTATTAAATGTTTTTATATTTGAATTCGTAAAATCCATTCACACAAACAAAAGTCATAATTTAGATCCCACAGAACAACTTCACACTCATTATATTTTTCATCATAAGATGGACAATCGTCATAATCAACAATATTACCGTCTGTTATAGAATTATCATATATAGCATCTTCGAAACCTTTTATAGGTGTATCAAATATAAACACATGTATATCATCACCATTAAAAGTGGTACATAAGTCTTTTACCGTCATAATTTTTTATTTGTTATTTTGAAATTATTTCACAGATTGTAATAATCAATTAAAAATCATCTTTATGTTTATCTCTCCATTCTATTGCATATATAGAAGAAGCAAAGATTATTATCATTATTGCTGCAACAGCAATAAGTATAGTTTCTTGTCCAATCTCTATCATATTAGTCTTCAGTTATTTATATATACTTCCCATAACATTTTATACCACTCTTTATTAAAACGTTTATTAAAGTTTTCAACATAAGAGTCAATATTAGGGTTTTTAAAATTTACTGGATTATTGTATATCATATTAGTTATTTTTTAACTACAAATGTACTACTGCCGATACAATATCGAACATAACCGAGAAGATTTCTTAGTGTTGCGTCTGATAATGGTCTTGCAAATTTATATTCTTCGCCGTTCTTATTTTCTTTCATATCACCAGGTAATGGTCTTGCAAATTTATATTCTTCTACAGTCGTATTTTCAATTTTATTAATTTTCATATAGACATTTATACATTTTTCAACTTATTCGCTAAATTATATACTTTATCTGATTTTTGTCTGAAAAGCGTAATCTCCTCTCCAGCTTCGTAATTCTGTATAAATGTGTCCACAATTTCATTTAATAACATATACTCAGCATTATTCAATTCTATATTAATCTTTGCCATATTATTTTATTATACTTAACCTCTTTTGTAATTCTTCAATTTGTGTTATTAGCATATCAAAATCACCTTCATTAACTCTCAAAACTTTTTTCTTATATGTTAATGCATAAATTATTATATTATCTTCTTCTGTTAAATCCTTTTCTACATTTAATAAAATTCCTTTACCAATATTTAAATATGCATCAATTATTTGGTCATTTTTTAATGCTATATAACATGCAGTATGATAAATAGAATTTAACTTTTCTAAAAATGGAAGTAGCACTAATTTAGTATCAATGTCAATAGATAATTCATTTATTGTTTCATCTAAATTATCTAATTTATCTATTTCTAAACGTACTACCCCCATAAGTTTTGTTTGTTACTTTGGTAAATAAAACCATTTGTCATTGTCATCAATATTTGTCCATGTTCTGCCAGTAAATGGATTTGCCCAAGATTTTGTACCATCGTTATATGTATATACAGACCAGAATCCAATTCCTTTTGTTTTAACTAATACAGTTTCATTATGTTTTGGAATCATTTCTGATACTACATAAATAGTAGTGCTAAAATTTGTCATATTTTCATTTTTTAACTACGAATAACGCAGGAATGTTATATCCATTATTTCCCCATGATATTTCTCCAGCTTCGTTGCGTTTATTAATTTCTTTTAGTAACGTCTTAAGTGATACATTAAATATACACCCATCGTATTTAACTTCAACGGGTGTATTATATAAAACTTCAGCTTTAAAATCCGTTGAATTCATATATTGCAAAACGTAAACTTTCTTATGTATTTCTTTATTACACCGTTTATAAAGTCCAACCAAATATTTCGGATTAAGTCTTGATATAATACGGTTAATTTGTTCTTTATCTGTAGACCAATATAAACGCTTTAATTCAACAGTATTCATAATATGTATATTTTAAAGTTAATAAATTACTATTGACATGAATTTATCGCATGTTGATTAATATTCATATGTCTGGGCAAATAGATATCACCCTTCAAATGCATATTTTTATAACGTTTATTTATATTATCTAAATTAATATCCATTGTATCCGGTTCATTAAATATCCATCTACACATACTTGGTTGGATTTCAACTTTAGAATAATATTCCACCCTCGGTGTTTCATTATCAGTAAAATAAAAATTAAAGCAATTTAAGTTTAGGTCCATAATTTCTAAACTATTATTATTCATCACCATTGTTTGCAATACTGCATCTCCATTTTTATCTTTAGAAATATATAATACGAAGTCGTCAGAGCATCCTAAAGAATGCAATTCATGCGAGATATAAGAATCATTTACTGGAGTCCGTAATTCACCCTCGTCATACGCAGACAGCATTACGAGTGAAAATACTGTTAAGAATACAAATTCAAGAATAACGAATGTTACACTTGCTGAAAAAAACCATACTATTCCTTTAATAATACGATTCCTAATGTTGACAAATAAGTCTTGAGTAATATAACCAGAAAATACTAAAATACCAAGGGTAATTACCCAAACAAGAATTATTCCAAAAGTAGTCATATGTTTATAAGTTTTAAATTATTAAATATGTATAATATAAGTATAATAACTGTACATATACTTAATATTTTTACAATTATATACTTTTTTAACAGTTTGTTTACGATTTTTATATTTTTAATGAAAATTTCTAGTTATTTCTTATTTTTTTCACATTCAAAAATAGTGCGTTCTGTTATATGTCCAAAATACCAATCATGTTCACACATATTATAGTACTCATTGTAAAACTCACAACCCACACAATGTTTCCCTAATGGCTCAGGAAAGTCATATGTTTTTTTAAATTCGTCAAACTCTTGCTGTTCAGTAACACGAATATGCTTAAGCAAAATAGATGAAAAAATCATCAATGCTAGAATTGCTCCTAAAATTAGTAAAGGCATTATCATAATGTAAGAATACAATTTTTATTTTTTGTTGCAATTAAGTAATGTAAATGAAACTGGGGGATCAATTGGCTTTAACAACTTATCTAGGTTGTCTTTTGACAAATTTCCAATTAATGGTACGCTTTCAGCAAATTGCATTTTATTCCATATCACTTTAGCGGTTTTATCGTCGTTATTCATAAAATTACTGCCTTTATTTTTTCTCAAAATTCATCAATAAATCATATACTGCATTTTCAACTGCACTATTATGTGTTAAAAAACCTGTTTCAGATTTTTTAAAATTAAAATGGTCATCATAGTCTCTTTCGTATATATTATATCGAAAAACTGCACCATGAACATAATCGTCTTCTGGCATGATAGAAATATAAAATTGATATTTAGCCAATACCCAGTTAAAGAACTCTTCGGGTGTTGGCATTGCTACAACCTCTGCGTCTAAATCTAATGGGCCGTCACAATCAATTGAATGGTAACTACATTCTTCATCATAGCCAAACTTTATTATCTTCTCAAGAATTTCAGTGGTATAGTATTTTTGATAAAAGTTTTTCATAATTTTACGAATTTATAATGTTTTTAATAATCATGTATAATATTTAATATACGTATTAATATCAATTTCCCAAAGGCATAATAATAACCATATTAATGTAACTGGGAATATTATCACATAAGGTATTGATATTAAATAATATACAACTTTGTTTTTCGATTCTTCTTGAATTTTATATATTTCTACGGTTAACCATGCAAAAGGCATTAGTAAATACCTTGTAAAAAGATTAAGAAATCCTCGAATAACATTAAGTAAAAACAATATCATACGTCTAATTATTTTAATATCCTTCATCATCAAGATGTAACATTTTTTGAATTTCTTTATAAGCATTATATGCACCCATTTGGTATATTCTACTTTCAATTGTATAAAAATACATATAATTAGGGTCGGTTATATATGTCAACTTCCCGTCTTTATATAATTTGTAGGCGTCGTCATAACCGTGTTTATACCACGTATAAAACTTAATTATAACATGACTTATACATAATATACTTAAAAATAATACAAGTAAACTAAGACTTGTTAAGATTATATTTCCCATTTTTTATTTTCATTTTCTTTCTACTTCATGAATAAAATCATTTACTGCATAGTTAAATTCTACCCAGCCTAATATGCGTAATGCTTCGTTAAATTGGTCCTTCAATTTCATTTGATTAAACTCTGCTATATTATAATCAGGTTTCATTTTCTTTTTAGCACAATTTATAATGTAGTCAACAAAATCTCGAGCAGTATAAATTTTTGACCACCTTGTTTCTCCAGGATGTTCCATAATTAGTTTAAATTAATTGTTTTGAATAACTCACGAATAGCTTTATTACATTGATGCATTTTACCCGTCATAACATTTATACTTCTTCGATAAGAGTCCGACATTTCTGTCAATTTTTTGATAGTTGCCATAATTGCCATTTCTTTTGACGGGTATGCCTCTGTAACTAAATGTCTTTCATTATTATCTAATACTGCATAATCTTTATTATCACCAATAAGAGTAACTTTACCTGATACGATTTCACCATTAAGACTGCATTCCCATACAAAATCTCCAATATTTAACTCATCTATTTTCATATTTACAACAAATTTTTATTTATTTCTTCTATTACACTATTCTTAAATTTTTCAAAGCATTTTTGCGCTTTTATTTCGTCAATATGGTCAATCTCACTAAAGAAATCAATCATTTCAACAATACCGTCCATATTAACGCACTCATTCTTGTTTTCTGTTATTCTTGTTAAGTTGAATGAAAAATCCTTTAATCCGTAAATTAACGTATTATCATTTTTCTCTGACTCACTGCGGCTATACAATGGTTTGTTAATTTGTATACCAATGCAGTGTATAACTAAATTCTTACCTCCGTTTAAAAACGATTTTTGTTCATTTATGTTTTTAACTTTATAAACACCTAAGTCAGTACCAAAAATATTTGATTTTTTGATAGCAAAGTATTTAACGTTCTTTTTGAATTCTTCGAGCATATTATTTGCTTCTTTAACTCGAGAATCACTATAGTTAAGTATAAAACTTCCCATAATTTATAATTCTACTATTTGGTTTAGTGTTGAGTTATCAGAATCTTTTTCTTTATTATATGCATTTTTTATCCATTCGCCAAAACGTTTATCATATCCAGTCCATGCAGCGGGTTTCATAATTTTAGTAATAAACAATTTGTCATTTACTCCGACAAATGGAAAAAAACTATTTCTTATCTCTGTTACACCATCAGGTGACCCAATAATAAATGCATTGCTTGATAAAACAGCCCATTGCTTATATTTTGTCTTTATTTCATTCATAAATCTAATGTTTTTAAATGAAATAGAATTGTCATCACACTTTGTAGTATATACTATTAAATACAACGCCATTTTATTTACTTATTTTGTTTAACTTTTTCTATGAACTCATTAGTAATATCTTTAAACTCATATAAACCTAATACGTCTATAGATTTTTTAAGTTTTTCAATTGTACTTAAATCTTTAAACTCATTGACTATATAGAATACACTCATTTTCGTTTTAGCCTTATCTATAACGAAATTAATAAAATCTATTGCATTATAAATTTGCTCTTCATAATTAGTATTGTATAAATCCATAATTACTTAAAAAAGTCTGTTTGTTTATTAACTAAAATTATCATCTTAACAAGAAATACCAGTACTGTTATTACACAAACTAAACCAAATATAACAATTGCCTTTGATGCAAAGTTCATATCTGAGCATAGTAGATTAAATGTCTGTATAAAAAATGGCCCTAAAAATATTGCTAAGGATGTTAAGCCAGTCATAACTAGTATTTTGGCACCACCTTTATTGTTCATAAAATTAAGGAACCACTTTCCGAATTTACTAATTTCTTCTTGATGTGCATTATCCATATTGCTTTCACTTGTTTCTTTAGAAGTTTTAGAATTATGAAAGAAGACTTGTCTGACATATGGAGTCATATTTATAAGATAAATTGACTTTTCTAACTTATTGCCAAAAATATAATTACGAATAATTGACGATGCTTCAAGCGATATACTTGTTATTCCTTCAAATGATAATACAACTTCAAATATTAGTGCATGGATGTTATTAAAAGAATTTTGAATTTCTTGTATAATCAATTCAGCATGCTCTTTAGATATATTATTGCTTTGGCATAATTCTTTTATTTCAATTATATGTTTCATAACTATCTATCATTTATATAATCAGAAGGATATTGTTGGTCACAATCATTTTCATCTGATTCATTATTTTGTTCTTTATGACCCTTATTTTTTATTTCATTAACATCTTCTTCTAACAATGATAAACGATATTCAAAATTAAGTGCGCCTAAACAGGGAAATATCATTATACATATAAATAAACAAATATATGCTACAACGCGATTGTCAAAATACAAAAATACTGCTCCTGTAATACAGATAATGTTTAAAAGCAATATAAGCAATGAATGAATTCTAACTATTTTTTTACTTCGTTTCATAATTATCTCTCTATATAAATTACACCGTACCAATTAAGCTTATAAGAAAAATCTAACGTTCTATTTCTATTAAACTTATCACAAATTTTTTCAATTGACGCTGTCTGAATACTTGGACAAATTTTCTTAAGTTCTTCCAACGCTTCGTTTGCGTCACAATTAAAATATCTTTTATTTATATGTTCTTGCCAATTGTCATAACAAATATCTGTCGTTGGCGCAAATACTAATAATGTTTGATAATTCCTCATACGTATTTGTTATAAATATTTAACCTCGCAACTCCTTGAAATTTCTCCAAGCATTCCAATAGCTTTATTAAGTTTTTGCGAAATACCAAGGGATGAACGATAATTCAATTGGCGCAAAATACTCATAGCTTGCATAATTAGTATTCTATTATGTTGTGTATCAAAATCTTCCATATAATTGTTATATTAAAAGTTATGCGATTCACCAATGCTTGTTTTATCATCTGATGACGAATCACAAAGTAAATCATTTATGTCTTCAATAATAATTCGTAAAAATTGTGAAGAATCATTTTCTTTATCTATAAAACTATTATAATTTCTATCAGCTACAAAAACTTTTTCAACACCATCCATAAATGTATATGGAGTTTGATGATTTAACCCACCAACAAGTATTGTCATAAAAACATCTTTAGCTCCATTATTAATTACAATAGTCTTAGCAATATTTAAATCAGTACCAAACCTCTCTAATAATTGCCTATTAATTAAATTATAATCACCAATTGTCATTGTATATATTTTTATTTTTCTAATAAGTTATATTTACGGATTCGTTGCATTTTTTAAATCTTCATATAATCCGTGATTCATAGTCAATACACTTTATTTTTTTGTAAACACACTGGTTTATCTTCATATGTTAATTCTCTTCCGATAAGGTGTTTAATTGTACCTTTCGGCAATTCAATTATACCATATGGGTCATAATAATTATACCAACGATTATCACAATACATGTTCTTATATCGCGTCCTTCTAGTAGGCTTTGATGCATGTAAAAGTTCTTTTCCTGTTTCAGTTACTGATAAATAAATCATAATTGTATAAATTTTTGATATTCTTTATTTTAAGCTATCTTGTGTATCGTCTAGATTATCCAAAAATTGTTTATGTAATTCTTTATTACTTAATAATTCGGACACTACAGACATATTAGTATTATGTATTATTAAGCTAAAATCTATATCGTCTAATGTAATACCATATTTACGTTCAGGTTTAAATAGTGTAACTACAAATGTAAAAGGGTATTCATTTTTCTTTCGTAATGCATGCACACTAAATGCAATCTTGTCATTCCAAAATGTAACCATTTCACTAGTTTCTACATTTTTAATATCTGGGTGGTTTTCCCATTTTGTAGAAATAACTGAATTATGAATTTCTTCGCGAGTCATAGATTAAATATACCCTTTATCGTTTGTTACTAATCTGTATGGTTTATCATCATTTTTGTCATATAACTTAAGATTTAAACACATATGTTCTTTTCCAGTTTCAGAATCAGTAAACACAAAATAAATTTCATCTACAAAAAATCCTAATCCAATAAATTTACCATGTTTACCACCACGGGCTTCATCTTGAACATATTTATGTTTAAACTTATCTAAATGTTGAAAACAATATTTGTAATTTCCTTCTCGGTTTCCTTCGAATACTCTCAATAATTGTTCTTTATTCGTGACTATACAATAATATGGACAATTAATGATACTTGTATAAATCCCATATTGTTTTACCAATTTCTCACGTTCTTTTTCTAAACCAACTTTGTTTATTTCAACAAGTTTTTGAATAAATTCGTCATATTTTTTCAAGAAACGTTTTTCTTCTTTTAAGAATCGTGTAATACTAACCTTTTCCATTTTTAGCAAGATTTTAATATTTGTATTGCTTCTTCTTTAGTTATTTTATTGTGATTATAATGAAAATGACCTTTTGAACTATTCTTAATACGCTCTTCTATTCTGTTAATTAACATGAATTTTTCTTTGCCAGTTTCTATATAACTATTGCTAAAATCGCCATATATTTCCCAACGCCAACTTTCATCTTCAATGTTATATCCTCTGCTAATGCATTCATTAAATACACTTTTATACCTATTTAATGTATATGCTGGGCTATATAGAAAAAATAACATATGCCCCTTTCCAAGTGTAAATTCTTTTGGTATTTTATGTACTGACGCAAACCCAATACGTTTAAACAAAGAAGGCAGCATTTTCAATTCTCTTTGTTCAGCAAATAAATGTTCGTCAGTTAAACACTTTACAGATATACCGCAATTTAATCTCATAACCAAAATTTAAAATACTATATAGAATTTAGCATAATATTTCAAAAAATCATTTTCGTTCTTTTATTTCTCCATATTTCGTTTCACCTTTAAACGAATACTCATCAAAACCAAGACGGTCGCGTGTTATAATATCTCTAGCTCTTTCCTCAGCAGCTTTAATTCTGTCACGTTCTTTACGTCTCCCAAAAACGTAACCAAGAACTTTTTCTGCATCTTCTCTTCTAAGTCTTTTCAATTCACGGTTCTCTTTGCGTTTAATGTCTTCCAATTCATAACGGATTTTATCATAGTCTTTGTCCTTTTTATGAATTGTTACTTTTCCACCTTTGTAGTATTCTTTAAAAAGGTAATAAAGCGAACGTTGTACATATGTTGTGTTAGGTTGCCAGCTAAATCCTTTAAAACCGACACGGCAACGTTCTCTCATAATTTCCTCAATCAATGTACTAAGACTGTATTCATCTGCATGATTTCTCCAGAAAATTTTCCGATATTGCTCAGGAGTTATTTCTCCATTACCATAGTACAACATCATAAATGTGTCTTTGTCTACTTTATTGCAGAAGTATGAGAAAATTTTTGGGTGGTTCAATAGAGTTGTATTAATCAAAATACCAATTTCTACATCGTTGCCATCATAATAAGTGATACCTTTGCGTTCGCGTTTTTGACGTTTAACTAATTGAATTCTATTTTGATTATCAATTTCAAACTCATTAAAGAAATACGTATTATGCACACCTCTACGGAATTCATCCATAAAGTATGCACGGGTATTTATGCCGTTTACGAATTTAGGATATTTTTGACAAAACTCAGAAAAGGCTGTATCAAAATTACATCCAACCTTTGCACGAATAAATCGCTTGCACTCGTCATAAAAATCAGAAAAATGGTAATATTCCTTGTCATTTACTAATTCTTGACGTCTGCAATTTTTACGTTCCTTCCATTGTATTTTAAGCTTAGAAGGAGTATTTTCAAAATTTTCTATTTGTGTTAATGATATTTTCATATTAATTATTATAGTTAAAATAATTAAGTTGTCTTTGAAAATTTAATGTTTATTCACAAAAATATCCTTAATTCATTAATTATTTGCAACGATACGAAATTCGCCCTTTTGTTAAATCATATGGACTCATTTCAACTTTAACATGATCACCGGGCATAATTCGAATATTGTTAGTTCGAATTTTTCCAGAAATATGACATATAATAACATGACCATTTTCAAGTTCAACACGAAACATTGAATTTGCCAGTGCTTCTAGAACATACCCATTAACTTCAATTGCGTTTTGTTTTGCCATAATTATTGATTTATTTTTGTTTATATTATATTTTCCACTGAAAATTTATTTTAAATTCTTTAAAAATATGTTGGAGTTCGTGTACATATTGTATATCTCTAGCAGTGTTACCTCTAGTAAATGTCGCAACTTCACAATAATTTGCTTCGTTACCATCTTTATACAACCGAATTTTTACTCCTGCAGTATCTTTAATAGAAAGTGTGTATTCATTATAAATTATTTTGTCAACTTCTGTAAATCCATTTGACTTTAAAAAGTTAGCAGATAGTTGGACAGGCATAATTAAATATTTAGGGTCACTACGCTGTCCTTTATCAGCACCTTCCAGTAATTCAATATAGATATCCTCACTTATTTCACAAACTACGCCTAGTTCGCCAAAGCCGTTCTTAAGGATATCTCCTTTCATTACATTATTAATCAACTCGCTATTCATTTTATAAATCAATAGTTATAAAATCTGTAAATTCTATATTAAATTTTATATAATTTATTATATTTGTTTTTATTAATTATTTCAATTTTTATAAATTCTATAAATTATTGTATAGTTTATAAATTTTCTAAATAAATAATTAAAGAATTTAATTCTTTTTCATGTTCTTTGAAATTTTGGTATGTGGTTGTTTCAAAAATCTAAAACCAACATTAAAGATTTGTCTAATTATCGAGTTGTAGTCTGGTCCTTTGAAACGTAAAACCAATATAAGGTCAATTCTTAATTAGTCTTTAACAAGACAATAGACTTAGTTTCTATTGAATCATTTAGTTTATATTTTTAATTATTAGTTGAACATGAAGTTTGTGATGACTTAATAAGTCCAGCAAATAGAGGGTTAGTGATAAACCCAGTTAAAATTTAATTTTTAACAAATAAAAACTAATGATAAAGCATATAAAATTTTTAATAGATTTTATAGTTTTATATAGTTTTTAATATCATGCTAACTTAATAAAACTATTATTTGTATCTTTTTCTGCACATTTGCCACAATATGGCGCCATAGTGCCTTTTGTAACATACTCCACGGGTTTTCCGCATACAACGCATACTTGGCGAGACAGTTCTTCATACTTTAGAATTACATCTCTATATAATGTTATCGGTGCGTTATCTACCCACTTAAGTCCATTAGTGCATATTACGTCAGTTACACAATAATCAGTTATCATATTCTCTTTTAACCACTTATCTATTTCTTTTGCCATTTTCATTCCAAATGCTTTATTCCAACCTTTTGGCATACAATCCAACAATGAATAGGTATAATAGCAGAGATGGAATTTTTTCCATTTGTATGTCTGACAAGGATCTAGAAAAGGATATTTCAAAAATAAGAAATAATAATAAGGGGCCTTAAGAATTTTAATAATAGTGTATTTAAGATGGTGAAAACTAAAATAGCACTTAGCGAATAGTTGTTTCATACTTTTTATATTTTTTTAGATTAGAAATTATGCCATAGAATATAGTCATTTGCTTCAAATTTTAGACTATCCAGATCATCACCTGTATATGATTTAACACATATCGGTATGCGTCCAAAGAAAATCCAACGGTAAACACATACAGTGTAAACTTTCACATTATCAAAGATGTCAACGTCTACTACTTCGGTAGTAAATTTTTTATTTCTTTTTTTCATATATTTAACCTACTAATTATAATTTGTTAACATCCTTTAATGAAATATTCATTAACTACTGGAAGAGAGTCGTGTTCACTAATTTCTTCACAAGTGATAACCCAGTTTTTGAATTCCTCTATGCTAATATGCTCTTTAAGATAACCAAGAGGTGTACCAGTATCAGTGCAAGCAAAATAATGATGTAAAACTTTTCCATCTTCCAACTTCATCCACTCGGAAAGATCTTCAGTATTAACAATTTCTTTACCAGACATTACCCAGTCAATCATTTCTTCAGCAGTTTTGAAATACTCATCAGAAAAGACTTTCTTGCTAGAACGTTTTGCACGGGTTTTTGCCATTTTTTCTTTAGCCATATTTTCTGCAAGTTGCTCAAGGGTTAAAGAATTTTTTGCATATTTGACTTCCATATTTTATAATGTTTAATAAATGTTATTTAACTATAAATTGTTGTCATTTTTAATTTGTGATGCAAAATTATAAAAAATTTTTGACAGGAAAAAATATTTTTTAAAATTAATTACATTTTTTATTTAAATCATCTAAATCTATTTTTCTTCTGTGTAAAACTGTAGAATCTGTACTTCTCATTAAATTTCTTTTTAACCCTTCATCTAATTTAAATGATTTTAATGCCTCGCTATCTAAATTAAAATAATAATTAAAAAGTATTCTACTATGAGAAGCAATTTTATGTAATTTTTTATATTGATAATTAATAACTTTATCAAATGTATTAAATTTATAATATGCAAAATTTATATCATCCAAATAAATTTTAATATATTTTTCCTTTTTTTCTGGAGAAATATTTTTTAATTTTTCCAAAAGTTTTTCTAAAATATAAATTCCATATAATGTATGTGATGATGCATAAAAAAATTCATCTATTAATTTAAATGCATAAAACTCTTTTTTTCGTTTATTAAGATATTCAAACATTTCAAAATTTATATTTTCCATAAAAGCATGGGATTCAGTATAATTTGTATAATACATTGATTCAGTAATAATATTATGAATATCTTCTATCGAATAATTATTTACATCATCTCTTAACTTATAATCATTTATATCATACTTATGTCGTCTTCTAAAGAAATAATTCTCATCTTCCATCCAAAGCTTTTTAGATTTTGTCTGGTCATACAAATGACATAATTCATGAAATAATACAAACAATATATTTTCTTTATGATTATCAACTATATATATTGTTCCTAATTCAATTATACCATTATTTTTAATGAATATATTTTTAATTGTATTTTTTTCTTCAATTTCTTCATCTGTGTTCTCAGGTAAAATTTCGCAGTCTTCATCATTATATATCATTGCGGCAGCATCAAATTCTCCATCAGATATAGTATAATACACATTTAATGTTTTTAGCCATGTTAAAATATTACTAAAATCATATGTAAATTTAGCAAATTTATAATTTGATAATTGTGCTACATTTAATACTTCGGTAAATAATGTCGAATTTTTAACATCTTTAGATATTTGCTGAATTTGTTTTCTATATGCAAAATTGTCAAATTCAATAACACCCGCTTTTTCATTCAAAGTTTTCTTAACTTCTTTTGAAATAGCTTCCATTATTTTGTTATATAACTTCTTCTTATTCACAATAGTGTATATATAATTTTATCATTTATTGTAAAATTTTTATATGAAAAAACGTTTATAACCAATTATGCATTGGTAATAAACGAACCATTAATTAACATATTTTAACGCCAGCTATTTAAATTGCATTCTATAGAATTTTTATAGGCGTCAATTTTCTTTTTTGCATCCACTTGTGTTAGAATATTAATCTCATCTAAAAATGACATTAACTTTTCTATACCAGCATCGCACTCTATTTCTTCATTATTATCTACATCAGTTATACATATTACATACGAAAATGTTTTATCGCCTATTGTAATAGTAGGAGCAGATTTATTATTTTCGATAGATATTTCTATATATCTACAATCAATATTTATAGATGTTGCTATGCTATTGTTACTAATATCTGTTGTAGATTCGTACACATGTTTAACGTCATATAGACCAGTTGTTTCGCCAAATGAATTATACTGAGTAGTAGAAAAATATTTAACATTCTTTTGAAAATCTTGAATAGCATTTTTTACTGCTGCCAGTTTTTTAGAATGTTTTAAAGAATTCCCCATAATACCAATCAGATTTCCCAAAAATTAATAAGTGTAACTGGAAAAAATCTTCCAGAAGGAGACCAATCTTTATTTATTAATAATGATAATTTTTGCTGAAGCAATATTGGAAGTTGCTTTTCATCATTAACATCTATAGTTATTGTTGAATTATCAAAATTTTTTTCTCCAGTATACCCATTATATACATAACTTACAAAAAACGTTCTAGCCATAATCAAATTCCAAATTTGTCTCTTAAAAATACATAATAACTGTCGATAATAAAATTAATGGTATCTTCATTATCTCTAAATGAAACCATTAAACCATAATCATTAAATAATGATTCAATAGGTTGCGTTTCAGAAATATAATCTTTCGCATTATCAGCAAATTCGTCATAAAGTGTATTGAAATCGCCTTTACCTGTTTTCTGAATTATTAGATCATAAATCTTTTGAAAATCTATATCAATTTCATCATATATAACTTTCTTAAATACTGCCTTCATAGTTTAATAAATTATTTTATAATTACATGCCTGATGGCAATTTAACAATGGGATGTGATTGAAGCATATTTTCTAATTTGTCGTAATATACTGTAGGTACAAATGCATTAGCGGCCAATTCATCTACATATATATACTTTATCCAAATCTCATCTTTACCATTTTTCTTAATGTCAATAACTTTTATTTGGTACTTTTCATTTTCGAAAGGATTATCAGTACTATTTTGCTTAGATAATATTGCACCAGGAACTACTGACGTTAATGCGATATCATTTGATGGTTCAACTGGTTCTGCATTGTCGTTATTTGTTAACTTAATAATTAACAATATCACAGCATATACTGATATAATTATTAAAAGCAATATCGAAAAATCTATTAACATTTTTATGCGTTATGTTTATAATTATTTTGTGGAGTATCTGGGATTCGAACCCAGGTCCTAATAACTTTCATTATTAAACTTTTATTACATGCTTTTTTGCAACATTTAAAGTCATATAGTGCAATAGACCGGATACTTTTTATAAAGTCCATAATCAAAGGTTTATGATACGACCCACCTATAAGTAACTCATCTTTTATAACCTACTGATTATTGTAGGAGTGATTTTCTGTTTCCAAGTAATATCACCAACTCAGGCAAATGGCCCTATAAGCATATTAGCGATCTTCTGAAGATCAGGCAGCCATACGATACTCTGTGGTATTGTCAATTATTGTTTTGTTAAATTTAAGGATTCAACTCTCCTGCATGATTTAATACTGAATAATTACCAGTCAAAAAGCCAATAATACCCCGTAAAAATTATTTATTATTATATATGATAGTTGACATAAAGTTTCAAAAATAAATAATAAAAATGAAATTTATTATAAAATGTCAAAATTAATAGATACATCAATTTTATTAAGAACTATATCTACAACTACTGCTCATGTTGAAAAAGCGCAAGTTGACCCCTCTACAGGAGAGTATATACCATTTTCTACATATGATACATTAAAAGTGGTTGACCCATCTACTATTACACCTCGTGATTATAATATTAATAGGCCTGATACTCATTTGCATGTTAATATTGAAGAATTAAATAAGATAATAGCAACAGACCCAAATGCAGATAAGAAAAATGAACATGGGTTTTACGAATTTTAAAAATAGACCAATACAACTATGAGTAAAAGCAAAATATTAGGTGATGCTGGCACAGATAATTATAAAATGTCAGATTGTCCATTTCATTTACCAAAAACAAACTTAAAGTTTTTCCAAGAATTGCAAAATGCTGCAAGTAAAAAACCATATGACAACTATGGCGCATATGGGAATTCTATGAAATAATTTTGCAAATCACTTCTGCTAAACACACGTTATAAATTAAATAATTTATATATCTTTATAAATAAAATTGTCCAGACAAACCCTAGTGAGGTGCTGGACAATTTTTCATATTATGTGTTTACTTATTTAGTTGCAATTAGATTTTCACAACATTCATCGCAGTCATCTGCAATATCTTCATCATCACCGTCGCAAATATCTTCATCGCAAAATCTATTAATTTCCACAAATGAAGAAAAGCACTCATATGCACTTTCTGTTTCATAACCTAACCCAATTAATGCAGATTGAATAGCAGTAAGAAGTGTTTTAGTTGTAACGACAGATGAATCGAATTTTAAACAGACAATTTTACCAGATGTCTTAATTTTGATATATCCAATTTTCCAAATAAGTTCATCCATATATTTGCGTTCTACATCATCACCAATATATTTTGTATATTTGACAAACTCATCAAATGCATTAAAGATTTTATGATTTTTTGTATTGCGTAGACATAACCCTGCATAAACCGATTGAAGAATGTCTACTCCTGTTGCATCCCATGCTAATTCTTCTGAATAAATTATTCCTGCAATTTTAACAGAAACGCTAATTGGCAAATTATTTCTATTACCCAAATAGTACTCACTTTCTCTATTTTCCATACAATATTCCATTTTTTAAAATTACTGTCTAACTGTAATGTTATGTTTTGATATGTGATTTTTGTTTTTGAATGTAGCGTTTTTGTCTTTATTTTCCATCATTCGCTTAACACATTCTATAATTTTTTTAGCAAATTCACCTTTAATAGGTTCACGTTTATCTGATACTCCCCACATATAATAGCTTTTAAAATTTTAACCCGTTTAGTAATTCATGGATTTTTACCTTTTGGTTTATTCCATATATAATGTTATCTAGTGTTGCAATTGTTTCTTTAATAAAGTTATTTTGATTTGTTAATAAATCAATTACTTCTTTATTATCTTGTAAATCAACTTCGACTTGTCTAGCTATAGATTGGTCAGACGAAAATCGTATGCCATTATAACCATTTATTTTAATATTATTAAACATATCGTTATATAATTTCTTATATGCTTTACTATGTTTAAGAATAACTCCATTCATGGAATAATAATAATCCACACAGGATTGTCGTTTACTATATATTTCATTAAGTAATTCGTCAGTTTTAACCAATGATTTTAATTTATCATTGATTTCTTTTATATCTTCTGTCCATTTAGTTCTATGTGCAGTTAATGTCGCTTCTAATGGTGTTTGATTATTATCAGCATTTACTGTATTTTCCATTTAATGTTAAATGTTATTTTTTAAAGTTTAAGAGAATATTATCTTATTATGAAAATATTCTCTCAAACTATTTATTTTTTATTGGGCAAATCCAATTTTAGCATTTTTTATAGTTTCACCACCATTATTAAGATTATAATTATAAATATCTGCTAATGTTAATGACTCCCCTTCATTAATATTTCTATTTAAAGACTCTGCTAATTTTTTAGTTTTATCAGCACATAATGCTTTAAATTCGTATTTTAGACGCATGCGGCCTTTACGTAGAATAGCTTTATCAATCTTTGTAATATTAGCATTAAACGTACATATAAATTTGAAATTAAAGCTATCGCCAATAATACCATCACTTAAATTTAACAAAGTTGTTAAATGATTATTTCCTGCGATTCTGTCTGCTAGCATATCTTCGCAATCTTCCAAAATAATTATGGAATTCTTATTATTTAATAAAAGATTAACGAAACTTGAGTTATTTATATAATTAAATATTGCAGAATCTAATACAAGGAATTTACGATTTTTAATCTCATACATTAAATGTCTAATATATGATGTTTTACCTGTACCAGGAATGCCATGCAATAAAATCAAACCAGATTTATCGCCCTTTAAGAAGTCAACAACTTCGTTATGAGGTAAGTCATCATTGTAATTTTGCGCTAAATTTATATTTTGATTTTTGACTTTCATTGGGGTTTCTGCAAATCCGCCACCGTTGCTAATAGTAATATAATTAAAATATCTATCATCTTCATTATTATTATCAACAACACATTCTGCAACCCGACTATCTAATTTGTCAGAAGCTTGCAAAACAATGATTGAGCCAAAATAGTCATTCCAGTGTATAATACACTCACGTAATACAATAACAGGCGTCGTATCCATTCGGAATGTATGCGCATTAACTTCGTCATTATGGTATTTCTCATATAATTTAATAAGAGTGTCTGATACCTTAATGTTGGTATAAGTTGTTAAAGATGGGCGTTCATCATCTGACATATCATCATCGTCATCTTCTTCATAACATCTAATAGACGCGTTTTTATTTAAATATATTCCGTCGCTATCTAAACAAATCATATTAGGAAAGCTACCGAACATTGTAATATACAATGCTTTAAAAAAGTTAATATCATGAAAGACATCTCTATTAGTTAATTGTTCGACTGCCCTGTCGAATTTATATTTAATTGTATCTGTAGCTGCTGTCATTGCGTAATTATTTATTTTTTTCAAAAATACTATCAATCATACCGTATTCTAATGCTTCTCTTGATGTCATCCAGTGATCACGGTCCGCATCTTGACGAATTTTTTCTACGGTTTGTCCAGAATGGTCAGAAATAATTTGATACAATTCGTCTTTAAGTTTAAGAATTTCACGAGCAGTAATTTCAATATCAGACGCTTGACCTTGAATTCCACCCATTGGTTGGTGAATCATTACACGACTGTGAGGCAACGCATAACGCTTTCCTTCTGCACCAGCACATAGCAATACTGAACCCATAGATGCTGCCATACCAGTACAAACTGTAGCAACGTCATTAGAAATATATTGCATTGTATCATAAATTGCCAATCCATCATATACAGAACCACCAGGAGTATTTAAATAGATAGTAATATCATCATCTTTATCTACACTATTTAAATATAGTAATTGTGATGTTAAGATACCACTAACAGTATCATTAATTTCTGTATTAAGAAAAATAATTCTGTCCATCATCAAACGGCTAAATACATCCATTTGTGCGACATTTAATTGACGTTCTTCAACGATTGTAGGATTAATGTAACTTGATTTAGGAATAAAAATATTATTATGTTTTTCAAACTTATCTAGTGCAGTTGCACTTACTCCACATTTATCAGTGGCAAATGATCTGTAATCTTTTTTAATAGTATTATTCATTGTCGTATTAATTTGAAATTATAATTATTAATTATAAAACAAAACACAGAAAAGTTTAATTTTTCTGTGTTTTCGAAACAAAAATTTTAAATCAAAATTTAACTATTTAACGGAGTTTTACAATTAGTCTAATTATACTTTGCGTTAAACCAATCTTCGCCGTTAAATAACCACATTATTACTTGGACTATCGCTACGATAGTAGGAATGCATGTCCAGCAAAATAGCACAGATAATATACCACGTCCTATATTGCCAACATAAAATTCCTGAAGGCCAAAACTTCCGCCAATAAGAGCAATAAGAATTGCTATCCAAAAATTCTTTTTCATATTATTTTTTCGACATTTATATTATTAAGAGCTTCTTCTAGTTCTTTAACTAATTGTTTATTATTTTCTATTTCTTTTCGAAGTACTGTCAACCGTCCTTCCTTTGTTCTAATAGATTTATTTAATGTTTCTATTTGTCTAATAATCGTCTGACGACTAGGATTTCCTACATTATTTTGTTCCATAGTATTATAAATTATTGAGCTTTTTTAGTTAAACGACTTTCATATATTTTTGTTAAATACTCACAATCAGTATCTACACATTTACGTTCATATTTAGCATGTTTACGTTTATTAAAATAGTGTGTTAAAATTGCAGGCATGACTGCATCTGGGTCTTTTTGATATACTGCACCAGAGGTTGTCTTAATTTCATTAGACTTTGGTTTATAATTTCCAGTAGTATCTTTAAATAAGAAACTTTCAGGACTAATTTGGAATTGTCTCATTATACTAGGGTATAGTGATGCAAAGTCTAATCCGCCAATATACTTATAAACTCCTGGTTGTGTTTCCCAAACAAAGGCGCCTTCATAATCTGCGTCGGCATCATCTTGTTTTTTTTTATTTACAATAACCTTGTACGACGGATATAAAAAGTTTGTCATTACTGTTTCACAAGGTTTAATTGTAGAAAACGCAGAGTTTAATTCAATTTTTAACTCAGACGCTAACATATACCAAATGTCAGAGGTCTTAATTTTTTCATGAATTTTTTCAACCAGAATAGTATCGATTACGTTATAGAATACGTATTCTTTATAATGGTATTTATAAAATTCTGCAAATCCCCATTCGTGTTCTACCTTCTTAATTCCTAGAATTTTTTCTGCAACCCAGTCAAGTGTATCATTTTCCTTAATCTTAACAAAGTTATCCCACATTTGATATAACTGCAAGTAGTCATATATAATTTTATGGGCTGGCAATTTACATTCAATTTTTAACTTTCTATTTAATCTAAAGTCCACAAACTTTTGCGTTGGCGATACTCTACTTAAATTTAAATTAAGCAATGCACATCTATTGAAAATATATTTCCAGTCATATCCTAAAAAGTTCCATCCAGTAATTGCAGGAATTGGAGTTATAAAGTCTATGAACGCTTCTAACATTGCAATTTCAGAATCAAAATAACGAAAATCAAACTTATAATTCTTAGTTAATGTAGAATAATTTTCAATATCATTTTGAATTTCTGATATCTCATCCTGTGTTAAATTTTTTCTAGCAAATACAATTGTTTGTGGAAATTTCGTAATTGCAATTGTGTTAATAGGCATTGCAGCGTGTTCTGCATCTGGGAAACCATCAGGACTAACATCCACCTCAATATCACAAAACCATGCATCAGGTTTATCAGCAGAAAATATAGTATTAATTTGAGGATTCAACAAACACAACTTATTTAATACCTCATTTAAACGAGTTTCGGATAAATTTCGTGTTGTTGGAATTTTTTTAATCCATTTATTGTCATACGATTTCCATTGTGCAACTTTAATTTTTCCTGTTTGCTCATCAATTACAGGATTACCAGAATTGTCATATACTTCAAAAGGCTTTTCTGCATTAGCTTTTGATGTATATCCCCATTCAAACATTTCTGCTTCAGGTATTTGCCATTTTAAAAACGAAATACCCTTATCTGCGTTAATATATGATATGATTAACTCTTTAACTGGATTACCATTGCAATCGCAAGAGTCTATTTGTTCTTTTGTTACAATCATTCTATTAAGTATTAATTATTTTTTGTTATTAAAATAAAGCATTTTGGAAACACAAGTCAGCTGGCAATTTATTAAATCCTAATATTTCTAAAATTTTATTAATTGGCTCTAACAATATTTTTCCAAATTGAATATTATAATCAATTGATGGTGCATACTCTAATGGGTATTTACCTGGTAAGAATCCAAATACAGGATATAATGGGTCAGTCGTATAATAAAATTTCACACGGTCGCGTGACTTTATTTTATTATATTTAACTTTATACTTTTTGTTTGCATCTTTATTCAATATGAAATTCGCAATCGCCGCTCCTTTAACATGAATAGGAATATGCTCGCCTAATACTAATTGATTATTATCATCTATCACAAATTTATCATAATCACTAATACTTTGTCCTTTACAAATATTATCTGGTGATTGTTGAATAAATCCTTCTTTATACACTTTGATTTTTTCATATAACTCACTAAATGGTGGTTGAACTTTATTTGTTGAATACCAATTCATTACAAATCGATAAAAATCTTCCAGACATTTACGAGCATAAATTGGAGTTGAACGTTGAATAACTTCCAACCCTTTATAAATGACTTTATCACCTGGTGTTAAGAAAATATTTGGCTCTAGCCAACACTCTGACATTGCATAGTGTTTTTTAGCAGTCATAATTGCAGTATCCGCAATTTTTTCCATTTCCAAGTTTTGCAAATTTTCGTCACAATTGAATTTTTTTGCATACTCGTCATATTTCTGATTCATAAAAGGCTTACAACCATAGTCCCATAAATCAACAACAAATTTAGTTGCTCTATTAATATCAGAAATATCAAACCAGTTTACTAAACGACCAAACTCAACATAAATTGAGTCAGTATCACCACCGATCGTCATAGATTTATCACCTTCGAGATAATTAAAAATGTGAACTTTTTCTTTTCTGACAACTTCGCCAGTTTCTGGGTCCTTTATGTCTTTTAATACCCAAAAACTTTCATGTGTTAATGGAAGTTGATGTGTGATTCTTCCATGGTCAATATCAAATGCTTTTACTAAGTCATATGGAACATTCAAATATTCTCCAAATGTAGTTTTAACAAACACATGTTTTTTGAGAGTTTTTTCAGTTTCCTCTGAAATATTTTTTGTCTTAACATCTTCAAGTGAGCATGGTAAATTAATTAATACCCAATTTTTATTTTTGTCTTTTGCATAAAATTGAGCATTATCTAATGGCCATCTATAAGAATAATCAAAAATTGGCACATAAATTTCTTTGTCATATTCTTCACGAGATTGAAATAACCCAGAAAAATAAGTGTTAACTGCATTTTCGGAAAAGTGATTCAAATCTTGTCCTTGCAGTGTAATAGATTCGGCAACATTTGTATTATGTCCCACAAAATATTTTGATGCGGTCGCACCATATACAGAGTTAATAAATGTTTTAATAGCCAATTGTTTTGTCTCAAAATAGCTTGATAACAATTCTAACTCTTCAATTTTTTGTTTAAGTTCCTCGAGTGGGCAGTTATCTGGGTCAATGTCAACGTAATCAGTTTTATATCTTGCCATATGTAACTTTTAATTTTATTTTTAACGCGTTAAGTATACTTCTTTACTTATTATATTTTACATTTTCTAATTGTTTTATGTATTCTGCTGCTGATATAAAAGCATCATATATATTGTCATTTGTACCTATTGTTACTGGATAACTTCTAACAATTTGAATAGTTAGTTGTTCACCTAAAGAAGTCCAATGAATGCCATATATATCTACACTGAGATACCCCCGAGTGTTGTCTGGACATATTTCATTAGGAAGATATATAAATATATCTCTAACAGTGTAAAAGTCCTTAGACAATCCCAGAATGGTATTTAATTTTTCAGTTTGTTCTTGACTAGATTCATTTAAAAATACTAAATCACTTCTATTAGCTGCCATATTAATTACATCTTTAAAATTAATTATTCTTTATTTCATTTGTTATAATAGATTGTCCATCTATAACTTCAATATATTGAACCAAATATTCATATGGCATTGTGTCAATAATATATAGTTCAATATTATCTCGGACAGTTGACATTATTTCTCCATAATGGGTATGTCCAACTATTTGCATATATTTTATATCATTAACAGAATCATAATAAAAATCATCTATTAATTGTGCGGGACGTACCCAAATTGGGCTATGGTGTTTATTATTTCCATATGTATCTGTTGAATCAAATGCAGCGCCGCATCTAAATGAATATAATTCCGGATTAATTTTATTTAATACATTATCTTCTATCAATACTTTACTATTATTAATATTTACGTATTCATTTAACCATGAATTTGTTACGCCTGCATGTGAATATATAACATCATTATCAGAATCTATATAAACAAATTCTAGTAATCCTTTTTGTAATAATTCTTCTAACTTAGCCTTTGCATAATTAGAATAACGCCAATTATAGCCTGAACATTTATCATAAGTATACAAATAATGGTAATCATGATTACCAATTAATAATTTAAAAAAACCTTTATTTAATGATAAATGGTACTGTTGAAGACTAATGATATTTTCAAAACATTGCACGTTCATATCTGCATTATTTTTGAAATTATCAAAATAATCGCCAACAATAATAACTTCATCTGGCTGTTCTGCATCGTATATTGTTTTAAGAGTATCAAAATAACCATGAATATCTCCTATTACTAATCGTTTTCTTTTACACATTTGGAATAAATACATTTATTTTTGAAAAACCATCTTTATTTACTTCTATTATCTTATCAAAATTATCTAAGAATAAGTCAGTGTGTGACACAATAAAGCATGATAAATTATTTTCTTTAGCATATTCTTTTAAAAACTCTAATACTAAACCAGAAGACTCACTATCTAATGATGATATAACTTCGTCTATTGATAAAATATTAATTGTTGGGAATCTGCGTTTTAACAGCTTAAATAGACTACACAAAATTACTAAATCCACCCTAGCTTCTTCTCCATCGCTTAGTGTTTCTGGAGATAATTCCACACCTAATTCTTTTAAATGTGGTTCAAATTTACTATCGATATCTAATTGATATGGAAAATTCAATAATTGTAAATTATGTTCTATTTCGTCATTTAAAATAGGCAAATAATTTATAATTACTTTTTGCTTAACTCCATCAATAGAATACACTAATGCTAAATTTTGCAAATCTTTTAACTTTAAGCTATTATCAGACAATTGCTGCTTTATTGCATCCATTTGTTCTGCTGTAGAATTTACAATATTTTGAATTGACGAAAATTCAGCAGAGGATTTAAATTGCTCTTCCAACATTTTATTTTTATTTGCTAATGTTGAAATTTCTGACTTATATTGGTATATAGTATTATTAATTTTTGTTAAATAACTATTAACATTACTATATTGTGTGTTTACTTCATTTAATTCATTATTTAATTCTGCTGTTATTGCATTTTTTGCATTTTTTAAATCAGCAAGCTTTTGCTTTAATTCAGTATATGACTCTGAAACAAATGATACTCCGCATGTTGGGCATTTTGCTTGAGAAAATAATTGTAATTTTTCGTCAATTGTTTTAATATTAAAATTATTTTCATATTGGCGTTTTTTAATATCATTAATCTTAGTAGTTAACTCTTGTTGTGCAGTAGAGTATTCTTGATATGCGGTTGTTAACTTTGTTACGTTATCTGTAATTTCTTGGATTTTCTTATTATTTTCTTCTATTTCTGTTTTATTAACTTCGTTTTTAAACTTTTCTTGCAATGCAGTAAGCTCATTTGTTGCTCGTTGAAAAGTTTGGCCCAATTGGAATAATGTAGAATTATCACTATTGATAGCTGCGCTAATATCTCTACCGTCTTTTTTAATTTTTTCGAATGCAATATTGACTGCTTCCAAATTAAATACTCTATCAATAATTTGTTTTCGGTCAGCTGGTGACATAGTTAAAAATGATTTAAATTTCTTAAGAGAAATAGAAATCATATTACTAAAAACAGGTAATGGTATATCTGCTATTTCTTTATCTATATAATCTTGAGCAGATGAAGTTCCATAACTATCAATATTTACACCATCTTTAATAACTGTCAATGTATTAGGTGAAAACGTTCGCTCAATTATATAGGTATGATTAGATTTTTCAATAGTACCTCTAATCCAACCATTTTTGTTTAATCGATTTGCAATTGCACTTTTATTCAACTTTTCTAATTTACCATACAATAATAGAGATGGCAAAGACAAAATTGCAGTTTTTCCTGATCCAGATTTGCCTTTTAATAATACCAACTCGCCGTCGCTATATTCAACAGTTTGGATTTCTTCGCCATACGCGAATATATTTTTCCATTCAATTTTAACAAATTTCATACTATATACATCTTACATTTATTATAAAATTATACATAGATTATATAAAAAGTTTTAATAATAAATATAAAAAAATAATAGCAATCATAATGAATAAAGTGTATAAAAGAAAATTATATGAAAGTATAATGAAAAATGTAGCGAAAGAAGTTAAAAAATATCTTAATGAAAATAACACATTTATAGATGAAGATGATATGGCCGATACATATATTTTTAATGGCGAGAAGTATACTAACGTTGAAATGTATCAAGAGGCGCTATCATATTTAATTGCCGTGCTAGAACGCAGAAATGGAGGTTTCGAAGACGAGCCAGATAGATTATTTACTAATATAGGCATGTCATATTCAGAATTATATGAAGAATTCGTATATGGCTGCGACATAAATGAAGAAGATGCAGATGTACTTATTGATTATATACGAGATAATGATGACAAACTCAACGAGGATTTAGAAGAATGGGCAAAAGAATATTATGAATTATAATATACAATTAATATAAAAATTAATTAGAGAGAAGATTAAACCGACTCTCTACTTTTTAATAGTAATTTATGAAAAACCGTATTATCGAAAATGCTATAAAGAACTTCTATGTAGCAGATAAAAATAAATAGCTATTATCTGATATAGACGATTTAGACAGCGATATTAATAATATTAATATAACATCTAAAAATATAAATACAAACATAACAAATACAGATATAATAATAAAATATTTAAATGATTTAGCTAATGGAAATTTTTAGTATGCACAATCACATATACGTACTGTCAGATTGATTAAGGAAATAAATAACCCTAAAAATTATTTAAAATACGCGGCTGTAGTTCCAGTTGCAACTACAGAATAGCTTGTAACTACAATAAATAATGCAGTGTAGATATTAGGTAATGAAGGTAATTTTAACTGGATTGACACGACGAATATAACATCAATGGCAGATTTTTCTAAATCACTCGATAATATTAATTTTAATGGACATATTGAATTATGGAATACTAGCAACGTTACTGACATGTCACATATGTTTTCATGCGCTAGTAAATTTAATTAGCCAATTGGAGATTGGGATGTTAGCAATGTTACTGACATGGGAGGTATGTTTTCGTGTGCATATGAATTTAATTAGCCAATTGGTAACTGGGATGTTTCTAACGTTATATCAATGCGCAATATGTTTTACTACACAAACTCGTTTAATTAGCCAATTGGAGATTGGGATGTTAGCAATGTTACAGATATGTCATATATGTTTTATCGATCTTCACAATTTAATTAGCCAATTGGTAACTGGGATGTATCACGTGTGTGTGAATTTAACCTTATGTTTGCTGGCGCAATTAATTTTAACCAAAATATAGAATAGTGGAATATACAATCAGCTGGTGATATGCAGCTCATGTTTTGCAATGCAAGGAAATTTAATTAGCCTTTAAATAATTGGGATGTATCTAATGTTACTAATTTTGCAGGGATGTTTTAGAATGCATATTCTTTTAATTAGCCATTATATAAATGGAATATTAAATCTGCAGTAAATCTAAATTCAATGTTTGCAGAAGCGACATCCTTTAAATAGAATATTAGCAATTGGAAAATTCCAAATGGGTGTTCTACAGCAGAAATGTTTAGAGGGCTATATATAACAAATCGCACAATGTATGAATGGTGGCATAAATCGGCGATATATAGATGATATTAAAAAATGAACGGGAGATTTTGAGTCTCCCGTTCATTTTTTAAATATATTTATAATTAATCAAACTTCATTTCTTTTTTATGAATAACCCGTTGGTCAGTTTCACAAACTTTTCCTTTATTAAATGCTCCTGCTTTAAGAACATTACCATTTTTATCTGTAGTTTGCTTATAATTTCCTGTTAAATAACCACATACTCGACGCAATCTAGAAATATTTTCACTTCCACATTTATGACATGCACCAGGAATATAACCTTTATATCCGCAGTCTTCGCACATATCACCACCATTATTTAAGTTAATAGCTAAATATGGGATATCTTTATCCATTGCATAATCAACTAACTCTTCTAATGCTTTTATATTATGAACAATTTGACCATCTACTTCCACGTAAGTTATGCAGCCCGCGTTACTATAACCCGTTAATTGACTTTCTATATCAATTTTTTCATAAGGTGTCATTTTCTTATATACTGGTACATGAATACTATTCGTAAAATATTCCTTATCATGACGAACGCCTTCTTCATCAATATAATAAGTAACATTTTCCATATCGCCATATGCGTCTTTCCATTTTATAAATGCGGTGTGGCATAATGATTCTGCAGGTGTATAATATACGCCAAAATTCATATTATACTCTTTTTTAAATTGTGCAGTTAAATCATTATAAATTTGCTCAATTTCTTTAGCTAATGCCATTCCATATTCAGTAGTATGGTCACAATCTATTAAAATCTGTAATGCTTCTGCTAAACCTAATTGTCCAATAACAATAGTTCCATGCTTTAATGCAGACTGAATGCCATCCTCTGGGTGATAACCTGCCATTGTATTATTATCATACATAAATACTGCGGAGTTTGCTGATTGGCTAGCAATGTGCTTAAATCTTTCAAGAAGTTCATCTTTACACATTCGAATATGCTTTTCCAAAATTGTTTTAAATTCTTCAACAAAATATGGGCGTAACTCATCATAAATTACATGTTTTTCATTTATTGTGTCGTAATCACCATCTTTAACTGCATAATAACTAACTCCTTCACTAACTCTGCGTCTATTACTATATTCGCCTTCGCAATAATCATAAAAATAGTCTAATACAATTTCTCCTTTATCAACTTTAGAGAAAACCAAATCTCTAGCTTCCATTGCAAGTGTTGGAAGAATTATTGTAATCGGTGCAATATTTCCACGTCCGTCTTTTTGAATCCCTGATACCATATCATCAGAAACGTCATCAAGTCTATCATCAATAACAGCAGCAATATTGCGTTTATATTCGTCCATGAAATTTACGTCATATCCATTAACTGTTCTACACGTTTTACCTGATATTACTATCAGTACTGACTATATCTTCAATTTATCAAAATTGTCTTCCGCTTCGAATTGGTGCTTATCTCCAACTCTACTCCCTTACATTCATCAGGGATAGTCGATACACTTCTTTAAAATTATTTTATAATTTCAAATTTAGCACGGTCTCATCCAAATTCTATATATAACAGTTAACTATATAGGGACCTAACCGTTAGCCTGATTTCCCAGACACCCGTTAAGCACGGTTCAAAAGATTTTACATGAGCTGCATTTTTCACTTACCCATGGTTGAAAAAGTCTCAACAGGACGTTCATTTCGCGTTACCTTTATTTTCTTTTTCATATTTTTTACTATTTCTTTTTTATTTAATCTTCTTCAACAACTTCTAAATCTAATAAGCCCTTAAGTTCAGGATACTTTTCTAATTGTTCAATCAAATTATTATAATCAGATTCACTTAAAGAATCAATATACTCTTGTTTATTTTTTCTATCTAAATCAATCCATTTTTCATGATTACTCCAGTTAGTTAAACAATAGTTTGGATATAAACGCTTACTTGTTGATTCTAATGCTAATAACTTCAAATCATAATTAGGCGTTCCTGGTTTATCATTTACTCCACGCTTAATTTGGAATATTTGACATGGAAAAATAGATGTTCTGCCAAATTCACCAAGACCTTCTATAGATACCTCAAGAATAGACTGAGTATATAAACGGCCTTCTGGTAATGTGCATGTTCCGTAATTTAAACTCGTAAACGGGAGCTGGTTGCCACTGCGAGCATTTTGTTACCCTAAAAGCTTTTTATCTTTTAGCTCTTATAGTTTCCTATAAGTTCAGCGTACATCTTCATCTTTTAATTACTAAGATGCTGAGCACTCTTGGAAGAATTATATTTATTCATCTTCTACGCGTTACGGTGATTTTTAGCCTTGACGCAATCTAAAAATTTACCTCGGTATTAGCTTGTTATTTTTATTTATTATAATTTAGCTTTCACCGATTTTGCTCAGTTTTACTTGCAGATTATGTATTATGCTGCAAGGTAGCCATAAGTGGTTAACTACAAAGTATTTAAATTGTGTGCGAGTCCCTCAACTGCTTGGTGAGCTTCTTTACGAGTCATATCCATTGCATAACGGTATGCCTTTTTAAAATTTTTATATTTTTCGTTTACAATTGATATATCTTTAATTTCTATACATGTTTGTTCGTCTTGACGAAGGTCCCTTATAAATTTAGTGATTTCTTCATCTGTAAAGTCTTCTGCATACTTTAATCCATCTATAAAGTGTTTATAAAAACTTTTTCGAACATACGGTACCATTGTCCAATCGATGTGTGTTGCACTTACTCCACCGAATTGTTGTAACGATTGAATTTGAAAAATTACTGCGACTAGTTGTGATGCCGTATTGATTGAATTTGCTCCTCGAACGTCGGTTTGTCTGGTGGTAAAACCATTTGCTAATAATTTATCAAATGGAATACTTAAGCAGTTGTGCATACCGATCTCGTATGAGTCTAAATCGTGAATGTAGTCTTCATTATTTAGGTGGTTATCCCTAAATTGTTTGGACATGTGTTTTAATGCTATGTTTTTTGTTACTACTCTAGATGCTTCACCTACTCGTCCGCCGAATGATGCTTCATCTACATTTGCATTTTGATTTTCAATATTTCTAGCGTTTAGCTTTTTTGAAATTTCTTTAGTTAACCATGAGCGTTCTTCACGAATTTCTTCACGTTTTTTACGATATAAAATGAAGCATTCAGCTGCTTTAATTTTATTCTTTTTAATTAAAAAATCTCGTATAACATCTTGTATATGTTCAATTGGTAAAACAGTATCGCTATGTTTTTCGCTATAGTTATCAAAATACGTTTTAACTTGTTCAACAAATTTTTCAGGTACTGGCTCATTTACAGCTTTATTTGAAAAAACCTGTTTAATTACTTTTTCAATTTTTTCAAATTTAAAATCCTGAATAGTTCCATCACGCTTTTCAACTTTCATAATATCTTAAAATAATTTTATAGATGCTCCTTGGGTTAACCTGGTTTGCATGCCTTCATTTCTATAGTAATCATCTAATAATTCCTATTTCATTTTAGGAGTTAATACTTTTTTGTATACATAATCATAATTAAAATCAAAAAACTCGTTAATTGCAATAATTAGTTCGATAGGATTTAATTTTTTAACTTTATCTAATTCTGTTTTAGTATAGTTAAATACTTCTTCTATATTTTCCTTTGGGATTTTAATAACAGAAGTATCTTTAATTAAAAATCGGCCGTCGTTATATTGTGATGATACAAATATCTCATATATAAGTTCAGCCGAATTCTTTCTATCGTTTAATAGCTCTATATCGTCTGTCATTGCATAATCATACTAGTCATACATGTCAGAATTCACCTAAATAGGTGCATTACTATTAAATGATAAATCGTATTTATCCGCATCAAAATAACTATTATGAAGAGTTTTTGAAGTGTTTATTCTTTCCATAAATCGTTATTATATTCATTTTATCTTTTATTTTTAAAAAATCATCTAATTATTATATAATTAGATTGAAAAATTGTTTATTAAGACTAATAAATAATATATATCTAAGTTCACTTAAAAATAGTATGAAAAAATTATATAGTAGAAGACAAAATATTTATAAAAAGTCTATAAATGAAGGTGTTGAATTATTAGCTGATATTGATAGCGATAATATCAGCGACATAAATTTGATACCAAAAAATATTAATTCAAAATATAATGCTGTGCCAGTAAAAGCCCGTAATTTCTTGCGAACTTTAATAACATTATGGAAATAGAGTACCTTTGGAAATAATTATAAAATAGCAGAGTATATTAAACAACATAGTTAGATTGTCGAAGAATTAAATGACCCAACTAATTATAAAAAATATGCAAATTTAATTGTCGCTAATGACAAACAAGAGTTGCAAATATTATTAACAATTGGAACAACACTTTTAGGCGAAAATTATAATTTTAACTGGATTGATACATCACGCATTACTGATATGTCTGAATTATTTAGTACGAATAGACGATTTAATGGACATATTGAATTATGGAATACCAGTAATGTTACAACTATGAGATATATGTTTTCACACGCTGGAAATTTTAATACAAGTATATCTGACTGGGATGTTAGTAATGTCACAGACATGAAAGGTATGTTTGAACTTGCTGTAACATTTAATTAGGATATTTCTAAGTGGGACGTTAGAAATGTTACAACAATGGAACGAATGTTTAAATATGCATATAACTTTAATTAGAACATTAATAACTGGAATGTTTATTGGGTTGAAAATATGGCGTCTATGTTTATGCATGCTACTCAATATAATTAGCCGCTTGATAAATGGGATGTTAAACATGTTGAAAATATGTCATATATGTTTGCATATGCACGTGAGTTTAATTAGAATATTAACACATGGAATGTGAGTTCTGTTAAAACTCTAGCTGGATTATTTTATTATGCAGAATCATTCAATTAGCCGCTTGATCACTGGGACGTGTCTAATTGTACAATGTTTTTTGATATGTTTAATCGCGCATATAAATTTAATTAGAACATATCTAATTGGAAAATGCAGCAAAGGGCACAAACATATGCAATGTTTGATTAGTGCGGTATTCTTCCTAAGTATATGTCTGCTAAATGCCGTCCAGATTTAACAAGTGAAAGCTTGAAAATGACGTATTATAAATATTTAACTGAAAATAAATTAAATTTGTTATCAGATATAGATGTTGATTCATTTGAATAGTCAATACAAACTAAATAGATATCCAATAAAATAGATGCAACTAAAAGAGATGCTATTACACAGTATTTAACTGACATGATAAATGGTTAGGAAATCCCAGAGAAAATAATAAATGAAATCAATAATCCTAAATATTTTGAAAGGTATGCTAATTTAATACAAGTTAATACAAAATATCAATTAATGAAAATATTAGAAAAGGCAGTTAATACATTAGGCGATAAAGCAAATTTAAATTGGATTAATACTGAAAACATTACAGATATGTCACATGTATTTAATAATGACTTGTATATGTATTTTAATGGTCATATTGAATTATGGGATGTTAGTAACGTTACAGCAATGGCATGTATGTTTTAGAATTGCTGCGAATTTAATTGCGATATATCTAATTGGAATGTGTCAAAGGTTGTTAGCATGGCAAATATGTTTAGAGATGCATTATCATTTACTTAGGATTTAACTAACTGGGATGTATCTAGCGTTGAACATTTTCAACATATGTTTGTTTGCTCTGGCGTGGCAAATGATAAAAAATTAAAGCAATCTATCATATATAACTGGAATATGCCAGATTTATTAAATGCAGAATATCTATTTAGTGAAGATGCTGACGAATGGTTATATGATGACAACGATTGGGCAACATGGGATGATAATGATTACGACATAAAATAAGGTGGGAATTCCCACCTTATTTTAATTATGCATATCTAAATTTATGTCGTAAAGTATTTTTTAAACAATTAACACTTAATGTAATTTCATTATTTGTTGACTCTAACCCATCTACCCAAATATAATAATTTTGTCTATATTTACCAGATTTATTAACATTTTTTGGTAAATTATATATAACACTATAATATCTTGATTTTTTATAGCGAATACATATCATTTTATATTCGTTATCATATGTGCCATTTGCACACCCAAGATAATAACTATCTTTACGCCAAATAAAATATTTGTCATTTACAGCATCCTTACAGTCCTTTATAAATACTTGATATTCTGGATAATTCTGTTGAACTAGCCACTTAACACGATTTACAAATTCACCAGGACTAAGCGTTTCTCCGAAAGTTTTACCTAAAAAATTAAATGGGTTTAAACTTTGAGCAATATATTTCCAATTTATGACCATAGAGCGTTCTTATCATCTTTAATTTTTAATTCAGTTTCTCGCAAAGAAGTTCCACCTAATTCAACATTGTAATTATTTGTATTGTTCATTGTTGGAACTCCATTTACAACTCCTCCTGCTTTACCAGATTTTACCAATGCAGCTGCTGAACGGTATACAGCTGGGATTTCTATTGTATCTGGAATTATGCCTTCCTCTAAATCTTCTGTTAAACGCAAATAATTTGGGTCAAAGTTATACTTCTTTTTATCTAACATATTTTTTGAATTACGCAATGCTAATGCTTTAATGTAGTATACATTAGACGCTTTCATAATATTTGTCTGAATTATACCAAACAATGCATCCACTGTTGCAATAAGACCACTTGATTCTGATACATTAGACATATTTAAGTCCGACGCATCCATACCTGAACGGTTAGTTTGTGTTAGTGAAATAACCGCCCAATGATTTCTTTGTGCCATTGCACGTACATCTTCACAGATATTTTTAATTTTTGTATAGCTATTATCACCACCTGAACCTTTTTGGTCACGCATAATATTAATATAGTCTATACATACATTTTGAAATTTAAATTCAGTATTATACAATTTAGATAACTCCGCTTCTTTTTTCAAAATAAAATTTTCAATATCACTTGCAGATGCAGTAGAAGTAGGAAACTCTTCAATAAAAAATTTACCCGGAGGAACTATTGTGCTATTATTAAAATTATTCATAGCATTAACCATATAATTTCTATCTTTTACTACTTTATCATATTGGTCCATTGGAATGTTAAATAAGTTTGCACCAATACGTTGTGATACTAATTGATATGACATCTCCAATGTTATATAAATTGTATTATAACCGGATTTTACTGAATTTGCTGCTAGGTTACAAAGCCACATTGATTTTCCAACTTTTGGCGCACCCATAATAACATACAATCCCTTTTTAGTAAATCCGCCTTTTAAGCATAAATCGAAGAATGGATATCCTGTTGAATGTGTATCTTCTTCTAAAATTACGTGACTATCTGGGTCAAAAAAGTCATGACCTGGCGAATCTAATACAGTAAATGTTGCGCCTGTATTAAAAATATTTGCTGCCCTATTTATATAAGTTTCGCAGTCAGTATATGCTATGTTGGATGGAAGTTGTTGTACATATGCAATAGTATTTTCTAAGCCTGTGTAAAAACTTCTAAATTTTCCCCAAGAAGTAATATTTGTTTTTAACCAATCTTCACTGTATTTTGAAACATCTTTTTTTGATTCCCATAAAGTATGTATGTTTATAGGTTGTATGTCATCTTTATTTTCTATTTTTAACAACTCCACTACTTGATCAGCAGTAGGTTCTGTTTTATATTCGTCAATAAAATATTTAACAGTATCAAAAATTGCTACAATAGTTGGCTCAGAAAAAAACTTTTTCTTAAAATTTTTCAACATTGCAGGTTCTCGCATTATATAAAAAAATGCTATAATTTCAAAATACAAATTATTCATGCTGGTTACTTAATTTTTTAAATTTTTGTAAAATGCCCAATTAGTACTTCTTACTGCATATTGTATACACAATTAGCTAAAAAGTTTAGTCGAATTGTATAAAAAACTATTTAATTCGGGTTTTCTATAATAATTAAAGTTTATCGACAATACGTTGTAAACTTAGTAATAAAAAATTTTATATATAATATGAAAGAACTTTTAGAACAAATTACAGAATTAGTTCAAACATTTACCGAAAATGCTAATGTGCAATTGGAAAAGGGCAATAAAGCTGCAGGTGCACGTGCTCGCAAAGCATCTTCTGAATTAGGTAAGAAATTAGCTGAATTTAGAAAAGTTTCTTTAGCTGAAGCAAAAGCATAACAATATTAAACTAACTATGGAGTTCTCTTACTTAAGGGAACTCCTTTTTATAATTTGTAAAATCTATAAAGACAACCTTATATGAATATACCACTAGATAGTTCAGTAAATATATTTTTAAATAAGTCGCAGACGTATGCAGAATTAGGAAAGATGATTTCTTCCGTAGGCATGATTAAAAAACATATTTCGTTATTAAAAAATAAATTAACGTCTAAACAGTTAACATAGCGTGATATTAAAAGTATAAAGTCATCCGTTATAAAGTTTATCGATTTTTGCAAGTTATATGCTAATTATGATATGTCATTAATTGATATAGATAACTGCATTACACATTTACAAGATAACTATCGAGAAATCGAATCTGTATGTAATTTAGTAGAAGAATTCGCTGAAATAATTTTACATACAAAGTTAAAAGATAAATCGTCAGACGTTACCAATTTAGCAAATCAATCATTTGCAAATATATTTTTGTTATGCAAATATTTAGATATTCAATTATTTATAAATGAATAAATAATAAAAATGAATACCTAATTGCTCCGATGGACACACTTTTTGATGTATTGCAATGGATTATTGCAATATTTGCTGCGTTGATTATTTCGCCGATTATTTTAGCAATTTTATTAGCACTTCTTATTATAGTGGTAGCATTTTCACCACTTCTAATATTTGTTATTATGCCAATAGTTGCTTTAATTGTTTTAGTACAGTTTGATTGTTTTTAATGACTAAATTAAAGACATGTGAAAATAGAGAAAGATGGATTCTTTCTCTATTTTTGATAAATACACTATAGCAAACATAATAACAAAAAAATGAAAACTGTTGAAATTCTATTATTATCAGATAGTTGCACAGATAATAAAATATATTCATCTGACAACTTACAATTAATAAATTTATCTAGGGAATCTAATGACATAAAGTAGTATTGTAATCACAGCACGCCATATATTTTATTGGGTCCACATTGCAATACAAAAAGACAAATGTATGTTGGACAAACTAAAAATATACTAAATAGATTTAATTAGCATAAACGAACGAAATCCTTTTGGACGGAAATAATATTCTTTAAAAACACATAGGGGGTATTTACAAAAACTGATATTGAATGGCTAGAATCCAAATTAATTACAATGTTTATCGATAGTAATTTAGTTGATGTAATAACAAACTACTAGTTACCTACAAATATACCCACGAATGAATCCGATGACGCCAGATTGCATCAAATGTTACACAATATAAGAACATTATTAATACTATATGGGTGTCCTTTAAATAACAAAACTATAGTAAATACATCAAATCTTAATTAGTCAAAATCTATAATAGATAGGGTTGCACAAACATTTGTGACGAATTATTCAGAAGACGATTATAATTTGCATAACGGATTTTGCGAAGATGACGTAAATGTTTATATAAAAACTGATAAAATAGATGCGACATATTTTGACATTGGTGATGGTAGGTGTATAGTATTAAAAAATTCAATAATAAACATTGAAAACCCCTCATAGAAGAAAAAGAAGTTATTAGAAAAATATAATGATAAAATTTCTAATAACTTAGTACTATCAGATATACTGGTAAATTCTGAAAAAATAGCGAAAGACTTAATAATGTGATATTGAAAACCAATATCACATTATTTTTACTTAATCTGCATATCTAGCATATAAATCTTGCATATTAAATGCTTTATTTTTGTCATATAATTTTTCAAAATTAGATGGGTCGCATGTTGCAAATAAAAACATTTGTTTGGTGTGTATAACTTTACTAACATCCCATTCATTTATTGATTTGTTGAATGTTTTATTACCATTAAACATTCCGTTCATCCATGCAACATTACTGACATCCCATTTATTTATGTACTAATTAAATTCTTTAGCAAACGCAAACATTGCAGACATAGAAATAACTGAGCTAGTATCCCAATTATTTAATGGTTTATTAAATCTTGAAAATGCAAACATATATCCCATATTTTTATTGTTTGACATATCCCACATATCGATTGGTTTATTAAATAGACTGCCTAAAAACATGCCATATGTGTTAACAACTGAACTAGTATCCCATCTATTTAACGGCTAATTATATTTAGTATATGTAAACATATATCCCATATCAACAACATTAGATACATCCCAATTATTTAATGGTTTATTAAAACTTTCAGCGTTATAAAAGACTTCATGCATATCTTTGACATTCGACGTATTCCATTTACCGATTGGCTAATTAAATGCAGATGCTCCTCTAAATGCTGCACATAATGTTGTTACTTTAGAAGTGTCCCAATTACTAATATCCTAATTAAAATCTTCATTATTTTTAAATATTCCAGACATATCTTCAACATTAGATGTATCCCATAATTCTATATGGCCATTAAATGGCAAACCCGAAAATAAATGATTAAATGATTTTACTTTAGATGTGTTAATCCAGTTAAAATTACCGTCATCTCCGAGGCGATATCGAGATATATCAATGACCATACGTAATTCGTCGATATCATCTACTAAATATATACCAGCATATTTTTCGAAATTGTTAGGGTTATTTAATTCTTTAATAACTTCATCAGTTAATACTCCGTAAGTAATTGCCAAAGGATGATTAAATGCTTTATTTAACTCCTATAACATTTTATCACGTAATATATCGTCCATACTACGTGTGCTATTTACGTTTTTTGTTGTTATACTAATATTATGTAATTCATCACCATCAATGTCAGATAATATATTAATGCTCTCATTAACAGTATCGGCAGTAGTCGCTTTAAATTCCTTTGGAATATTGCATAATGAGTACATTTGATATGTTGAACATTTACTATTCAATTTCCAGTTACTAATATCTTGCTTAAAAGAATACGCTTCGCAAAACATTCCTCGCATATTAGTAACATTTGCAACATTCCAATTTCCTATAGGCTAATTAAATTTTTCAGCGCCACTAAACATATAATACATATCAGTAACATTATTAACATACCAATTATCAAGTGGTTGATTAAATCGCATAGCGCGTCTAAACATGCTTGCCATATATTGGACATTATATAGATTCCAAGAATTAAGAGGCTAGTTAAAATTATATGCATTATAAAACATTCCAGTAACGTTAGTTGCACTAGACATATCCCATTGAGATATATTCTAATTAAAATTGTTTGCATTATAAAACATTCTACTAAAATCTTCTACATTTGATACATCCCATAATTCAATATGACCGTTAAAAATCTTATTATCATAAAATAGGTCACTCATATCGGTTATCTTGCTTGTATCAATCCAATTAAGATTACCATCATGACCAAGTTGGTCAATTGCAATATATATTAAATCGTCTAAATCTTCTGGATTTCGAGCTTGTATTAAACCAGCATATTTACGAAAATTATCTGGATTATTTAATTCGTTTATTAAGTCGTTCGGAAAATTTTTGCAATATTGGGTGTCCTTATATAGACATATACTAGTTAACAGGTTCTGCTTAATTTTTTTGCGTTCGATCTATTCCTTAACATTAACTAGATTATTCATAGATTTTTTCTATATATCAAAACTTTGTATATCATCGGCTGACAAATCTGACAATAAATTTATAACTTGTTCTAATATTGTATTATTTGATATAGATTCTAATAAATTTTTCATATATAAACGCCATATTTCTTATTATTTTAATATTTATTGATAATAAAAACTAGAGTGAATATAAAAATGTATATTCACTCTAGCCCTAAAAAAATATTTTAATATATGAAAACAACTCATTAGTTATTATTAAACCAATTTTCTGTCATTCTTATAAAATCGTATGCATATCCTAATGGATTATTATTTTGGAATTCACGATTTTCTTCAACTGCTTTGCGATAATCACTAACTAATTTTTCATTCATTATTTGTTGTGCAGCAGCTTGTCTTAAACCTGTTCTATGCCAGAATTCGTCAACTTGCTCTTGTGTTTCTAATATAACATATTTAGCAGATTCTTCAATTGCATTTTGAACATCAATTGGAGCAGCTACATATAAATCAATATCAGATTGTGAAGCTAATCTTAACCAATTTTGTTGAACTTTCTTTTCTTCGCGTAGTGGAGTCATCCATAATTCATTGATTGCTCTAATATCAAATATTTCGTGTTCTTCAATAAATTCAGCACAACGTTTCTTTTGTTTTGGACGTAAAGATGCGAATTTAGCAAAGTTGCTTTCAGATAATGAAATTGCAAATGGATATCTACGAATAATAGATTCTTTAACAGATTCAGCTTTAGTTACGCTATCTAAAATAGATTCTAATTCTTCAATGTCTTTATCTGTATTTTCTTTAATTTTAGCACGTTTTTCCACAACTTTATTGCATTCATCTGTCATTTCTACATCTTCGTTAGTTTCATCGTCATCGCCATCTTCTGATTTTTCTTCATCTCCTTCTTTGCCATCACCTTCTTCGTCGTCTCCTACTGCAGTAATATCAAGAATATCATCTGATTTAGAATTTTCATCGTCGTCATCGGTGTCATCCAATAACGGCTCACCATCTTCATCTAAACCAACGATATCGAGAATTAATTTTCTATTTTCTGCTTTTTCTTCATCACTTAATTCTTCAATTGCATCATCATCTTTTTCTTTTTTAGATTCTTCAGCATCATCTTCTTTATTTTCATCTTTTTCTTTTTTAGATTCTTCTTCATTTTCCTCTTCATTTTCTTCTTCATTGACTTGCGCTGGTTTAGAAGAAGTATCCATTGTAGGTAAGAAATTTTTAACGTCATTAAGTGTTTCTTCTTTTTCTTCAACTTCTTCATTTTCTAATAATGGAGTGTTTACATCAGAAACTCTAACATTATTATATTGTGCAATTGCAGATTCATTAATTTTTTCTGCAGGAACATTGATGTCATTAATTTTAATTTTCTTAGCTTGACTAAGTGCTTCATTTAAATACAACATAGTTTTATTAGACATTGTTGCATTTTCGTCAACGCGTTCAAGTCTTGCCTCTCTAAAACCAGGAGTGCAAACAACGTCATAAGTAAAGATTTGGGCAATTTCAACTTCTTTTGTTTTTTCATTAACTTCGCCAGCCGCTCTTGAAGAAACATATAATGGATAACCAGCATTAATTAATTCTTTTAATATTTTACCATTAGGAGTATCTAACACTTCTAATTTTCCCATTACGCATTTAGTTTTGTCGTCATACCATAAGTCAGTAATCATGTGTGATGCTTCTTTCATTTGTACATCAAAACGGCCTTCTTCTGGGTGGTCTAATTCACCGAGTAAGCGACCATTGTTTTCTTTGATAGTATCACGTAAATATCCTAAGTGGCGCAACATTTCACGTTCTGTATAAATACGTTGATTTCTATTTACAACAGTTTTACCTGGAACAGAACATTGTGTAAATACGCCCTAATACACATATTTGTTAGGATTTTTTAATTCTTGGCTTTCATTAAGCTTTTGTAATGGAGTAGCTTCAACTCCTTTAATTAATTTAAAATTTTTAGCCATACGCCTTGCATGTATATTTTTTATATTTTTTATTATTTATCTTAATTATTTGCAATACAAAAGCTTAATTTGTGAATGCACGATTTAACATTAAATAAAAAATCCCTCTATAAAACTGCTATTTGTGTAGCATTCTATAGAGGGATATTTGCAATTTGCCAAATTAGTTTTATTTCGGGTTAGTCTTCTGAAAATACTGAACGAATAGAGGAGCCGATGTCGATTCGAGTGACGCTGGCCGTGTAAAAGTAACCCCTAAAGTGAAAGTACATGCTATAAGCAATAACTGGATCATTAGAATTAAAACCAGAAGACAAATAGTATCCGTCAACACCTACTGCCTCATAAACGGACCCACGGCGCCAGCCGCTAGTTGGCAAAAATATACTATTGCCATTTGTAGAAGTAAGTAATATTCCTTTTAACTATCCAGCAGATATCTTACCATCTTTAACATCGTTGTCATTCCATTGGTTGTCTGATGTATCTATCCATGTTCTTGTAGTATTATCATATAACTCCTGCCAGTCTGTATGTGTTGGAATTCTCCAACTATTTCCTAATAGTTGCACGGCGGTGTCATCCAGTTCTGTTAATGTTTCTAATCTATCTTCAGTTGAATATTTTGCATAGAAATTATAGTCTTTAACAATGCCACTAATGTCATTTTCTGATAACAACTCATCAAATGTTTATTATGCGTTATCTCCTAATGTGTCAATAACACCCTATATATCTTCCGGAGTTATGTTTTCTGGCTCAATTTTATCAATATATAATAAATACAATCTAGCAATTTCTTCTATATCCCAATTTTCTTGACCAGCTAATTTAAACCCTTCAGCATCTGCCCAACTAAAATACATTCCATTTTCTTCAGGTGTTTTAGCGCCAATATTACATGTTGCCCATTTAATACCAGATGGTAATCCTAAATCAACATATTCTGATGTATATTCATTAGCATTATACACAACTTTTTTAACAGTATTAATTAATAACATTATAAAGTCAGTAAATAATAATTTATTTTCCTATACAGAATATGCAACATATGGAGCAGTTTTATGTTTAGCTTTGTCATAATGAATATTATCGCACGTATCTTTAACTAATTCTAAATATTTCATAAATTTAATCTATTAAAATCAATTTTTATTTTATAAGGAACTCTTAGTACTTCTCTGAAGTAGTGAAGTTTAAATCACCCTTTTTGTTATTAAAGTTCTGCATCTACTACAGTCCATCCAATTGGTATACCATTTGTTCCAGTAGGACAAGTAATACACTAACTAAAGGTTCAAATTAAGGACATACTGGGCGGACAGATTGACCGTAGCAACGGTCGCCTCCCTCAATGGCCACATTGCTGGAACCGAAGTACACGTACCACGCGTAGTACGAGTAGTCCGTGCGGCACGAATCCGACCAGTAGTTGCCATAGCTGCCTGCAATTTTGAGCGAACTGCCGTCGTAGTAGCCTGCTGCTGGGAGGAAAATACTATTACCGTTATAACTTGTTACAGTGTAACCGTTCACCCCGTTTTGAGTAGTCCATGTCCAAGTACAGTTATTACGCAACTCCTTCCACTCTGCCTCGGTAGGCATACGCCAACTACCACCCCAATTTACAATTGCAGCATCATCTTCGCGGACGTAGAACTGAGTTTCGTTATCCGTAAAACCATTATTGCCGTAATTGATATTAGTGCAATACCTGGTCAATTTTTGCTTGGAACCATTGCAATGCTTATACGTACTCCAATTATAATTATCTTTTGGTTCAGTCTCACCCCATGCGAAGTAATCGCCATACTCCTCTGGTTTACTTGCACCTACGTTGCAGGTTGCCCACTTAACAGATAATCCCAAATCAACCATTTGATATTCAGATTGATTCTCTTCGCGAATCATACTAAGTCTTAAGCCTTCACTAGGACTATATCCAACATAAGGATAATTCTCTGGTTTGATTTTCTCGTCAATAGTAGAGTCAAACCCATTTTTAAATAATTCTATATACTTCATAATTTAATTTATTAAAAAATTAATTTTTAACACTCTTGCTATAATTTTAATCATACACACCACGGACAGAATGACCATAGTAACGACTATAGTCGTCGTTACTATAGATACTACCATAACTAGTAAAGAGTAAATCGATTGCACTATGTACACCACTACCGAATACAGAACTCGACCAAACAACACCACATAAACCCTCCTGGCTTAATAAAGAGCCGATGCAACGTCCTGCAAACGGAAATTCAATAAAATTACCTTGAGTATTATAATCGAATGTAGTATCTTTTTTAACAAAACAAATACTACGTAACTTAATAGAATCATTAAGTTGTGATTCTGGTACCATATGACCATTTAAATCAACGTAATAATGATCAGTATTTTGAACTAACTCAACTATTTCAATACTCGTTGGCATACGCCAATTGCTACCCATATTCGCAGTTGCTGCATCGTGTTCAGCATCTAATTCACTACCAGTGTACTGACTACCAAAAGTGGTCGCATATGTATTTTCATCAAATGAATAACCACCTGTTACATTACCATTTTCATCTACGGCGTGTCCATCGACATTACCCCATGAGAAATATAAGCCATTATCCCATGGATTCTCGGCACCAACATTTCTATCAGCCCATTTTAGTCCGGAAGGTAATCCTAAATCAATCATTTGATACCCAGATTGATTCTCTTCAAGAACCGTACTAAGTCTTAAGCCTTCATTGGGACTATATCCAACATAAGGCCGGTTTTCTGGTTTGATCTTCTCGTCAATAGTCGAGTCAAACCCATTTTTAAATAATTCTAAATATTTCATAAATTATATATGTATTTTATTAAAGTTCTGCATCTACTAATAACCAACTAGCTGGATGAGCACTGCTACTGTGAGACCATTTTTGCATATTTGGATGTTTAACAAACGTACCGTTGGAAGTTGTATTATAAAGCCAGTTATATGTACAATTTTTTGCAGATATATCTGTTGCTAGACATTTGATATAGTTTAATGAAGTACAATTATAAAACATACGGTAATAACATGACTCAACCAATGTTGTAGCAGGTAATTCTGGAGCAGTGGTTAGAGATGTACACCCATAGAACATCTCATAATAACAGTTTTTAGCTAACTTCGTGGCAGGTAACTCTGATGGGGTTGTTAGAGAAGTACATCCACTAAACATTCCATAATAACAACTATTAGCTAATCCGGCAACAAGTAATTCTGGAGCAGTGGTTATAGATGTACAGCCATGGAACATACGATTATAACATCTGGGTGCTAATACGACAGCATGTAATTCAGGTGTGGTTGTTAAAGATGTGCAATTACGGAACATATTGGAATAACAACTTTCAACTAACGTTGTAGCAGACAACACTAGTGCTGTAGATAACAAAGGACAACTATCAAACATATAATAACCACAATAAGCTTTTAAGGAGGCATTCAAATCATGATAATTCCAAATAGCATTACAATTGCCAGAAGCTGATATTTTACCGGTCATTTTAAATTTAGTATAATTATCATATGTATTATCATTACTTAAAATACCCCTAACGTGCACTTTATCGCCATTATTAAGAGATATATTAGTTGTTGTATCCATTGTATTCCATGTAGTAGTATCTGTACTATATTCTAATGTTTGATTAGTACTTAATTTTGTTAATCCAATCGTACTATTATCCTCTTCAGCTGTAAATGTTACATAAGGATCATAAACAACATGTTCAGGAGTCAAATTAAGCATAAGTTTATTAGCTTCTATGCTGTATGATACATATGGATCTGATTGCTTTGCACGAGTCTCGTGGTCGGCTGTAAACAATCCTTTAACTAATTCTATATATTTCATTTAGTTTTTGCTTTATTTTATTTATCAAAATTGCATACTACCCTATAAAAAAATATTTAAAAAATAACTCACGTTATTTTTTAAATATTGCAACTAATTCGTTATTACTATTATACATTTTATTATTTCTACAAATCAATTCGCCATTGTAGTTTAGCATATATCTCATATACTGCTTAATATCTTCAAATATTTTTGGTTCCATTCATATTTTCTATTCATTTTTATCATTATGCTATCCACATAATAGCTCTAATATTTTTTTCAGATACATACGTACCTGCTGCTTGTTCAACTAATGTATTAATACCATCATACAATTGTGATAACCCTGCTAAAACTAATTCTTTATCTTCTAACATCTCTCTATTATAATATGAATTATCATCTTCGAAATTGCCATCAGGTTTAGCATATCCTAAACGCTTTGCAAAATCTACCATAAATTGCATTGTATCTTCTTTTGTTTTATCAGCTGTATATGAACGCTTAATATTCACAATAGTATTAATTAGTCCAGATAGAGTAAAAGTATATGTATTATATCCATATCCTTCTCCCATAAAATTTTTAATAATTTCAGTTGTTTCTGCATCGCAGTCATTAGGTGTTCCATGCGTATAAAATGCATATTCATCATTCGCATAAGTATCAAAACAATTATCTCGAACATTCATATTATGAATAGAAAATAATGATTTCTTAATTAAATTTCCTTTGTCAGTTTCAATAAGTTTGTCTAAATCATCATCTTCGAAATCTTCTTTTTTCTTAGTAGTTGGGACATATAATGAAAATGTATGCCATTTATCATCTTTATTAATTTCAATTATCTAGTACATGTATCTAGCCATATTATATACTCTAATTATTTTTAATAAAAATTATATAAATTTTTATTAATATTGTTTATTTACAAAAAATAAGGCTAGGATTAATTACAATTCTAGCCTTATTAATATTATTTTATTGAAAATTATTCGTTTTCATTTCCACAATATGGACAAAAATTAAATTGAGATTTTAACTTTCTTCCACAATTTGTGCAATAAACTTTTTGTAAATCATTTTTATTTACAGTTTTTCTAGAAGTTGGCAAAATTTTAATAACTTCTGTTTTAAACGCAAATGGTTCTAAGTTAATGTTAACAGTATCAAATTTTTGTGAAGAATACCCGCCTTCGCCAACTCTGCCAGTTTCAATTGTTTCCGGTGTTGAGCTATATGTATATGATGTAAACGTAGGAGTAGATGTGCAAGTAGTGTTTGCATTGTTTGTTAGTGCATTACAGCTAAATGTAGCTGACCTAGGTGTGTCTGCGATCGTTGTATCACATTTACTATATAGTGTAAACATATTAGAATCCCACTCATAACTAAAGTCATTTATACTTATAGTAGATGTTACGTACCTGCTTTCCCTACGAGATTTTTCTTTATAAAATAAAAATTCTATATTTCCGTTATTTGATATTGCCTCTGTAACTTCTTCGGTATTTTCAACAGTGTAAGTTTTAAAGCAAAATTTACGGTTTTTATCAAAATAACGTTCAACCCATATTCTCTCTCCCGGGCGAATAATTAATTTATTAGATAAACTAATTCCATCAATTTTTATTAAGCACCCTAATGTTTCAGTATAAGGGTTAAAAATTTGTAATTGGAATTCATCATTGTCATTTAAATATACAGTTCGTACATTATCAATGACGTACTCTTTTAATAAAGATTTGTTTTTAGCAATTTTTGCTAATAATTTTTTTGATTCGTTCATAAGTCTTAAAATTTATTTTTATTACTTTCTTGATATGTATTTGATTCTGTTATAAATCTCAAAGAACATATTATTTCTCTACATGTCAAGATTCAACTATCTTCATATTAATTATATAATTATTTATATTAATTGTTTTTTGCATATAAAAAGACACTAGAATTATTAATTCTAGTGTCTAACTAAAACGCGCCTCTGCACCCTCAAGAGCGGCCAAACCATATGTGAGTCATTCATCGAAGAATAACACTAGGTCCGCGTTAACACGCGCACAACAGAGGCGCGGTAATTATTTATATTATATTTATATATCAAAATAAGTAACATTATATGCTTGAGTATAATTCTCATTTAATAATGATACATTATATACAGTTGTGTCAACATATTTTACACCATCATGTACACCTGAGTGAATATGCCCACATATATTTACTTTAATACTTTTATTATCTAATACTTCACGTAAAGAATCACTTCCAAAGTTTCGTTCATACGCTAAGTATGGATAGCTGCACCCTACTTTATCTATATTTGGTGGCTGATGGGTAATTAATATATCGCAATTATCAATAACAGAAAACGTCTTTTTTAAGTTAGGTGAATAAAACGCCCAATTAACCAAGTTTTTGACATATGGTGTTCCAAAAATAGTTAATCCGTTATATGTGCAATAACTATTATGCAAATATTCAACTTTATCAGTTAAATCATTTGTATGTATTAGCGCTTTAATTTTATTATCGTTATCTTCAAACCAAAAATCATGATTACCACCAATAAATACAATTTTCTCTGCTGGACATTCTTTAGCCCATCTTAAAAAATTTTCGCTAAACCATATTTCAGATAAATGCATATTTTTTTGGATGTCTAATGGAATTATATCTCCGGCAATACATACTAAATTTGTATCGTCTTCTATAATAGGTAAACCATATGTAGACATTTCAAAACTTAAACAACCGTGTGAATCACTAAATGCTGCTACTTTCATTATTTTCAGTATTATCTATTTTTTTGTCAATTTCTATAAATTCTACACCGTTTAAATGGTTTGACAAATCAATTTCATTTGAAATTGCCTTTAGCCCTACTGGTGTTAATGCATTATCTACATAAAATTTTATAGAATATTTTTGTTGGTCAGAATCGGTGTCATAATAATATTTTACACCTCCTGCAGACCATATATTATTTTTATATGCATTTACAAAAGTTTTATTATCTCTAATGTATTTTCCAGTTTTTCTGTTAAAATTGCCATATATATACGTTAAAATAGCTTCGTAATATTCTAATGACGATGGATATTCTTTACTATTTAAATTTTTATATAAAGGTAAACCTGCAACGGTGTGGACTGAATTATACGGCGCCTCAAATTCCCATACATATATGTATTTACCAATTTTTAGAGAAATAAATGGGGAATGTTCATATGAAAAATAATCGTATTTTGGTTTCCATCCTAACTCCATTATATTTAATACAACCCACTTATTAACGTATATATCGACGTCTAATTCATATGGAATATATTTAAAATACTAAACATCATAATTGTCTATACAATTGTGCCATGTATTAATATCTTGGCAAATCCATTTAGAATATATTACTTTTGGAAATTTGAAATACTTTCTTGCTTTATACCACTATTTTACTACAGAAAAAATATTAATACTATTGCAAAATACTTTTGTATGCTTTGCAAAATAATTTGCAATCTCATATTGTATTTTATATAGTAACTGCCGTATTTGCATATAAAAATTAATGTTATTTTTTATTAAATTTATCTGAAATATAGTTTTTTGCTTTTACCCCAAATAATATTGCATTGCATACACCTGTTGCAATACTAGTTGTAATTTTTGTTTTTGCATCATTAATAGTTTTTGAGGTTTTGAAATCGTTAAGTAACTCACTAACGTTTTCTTTACTAGCTTTAACAGCATCACTAACTTCAGTTTTAACTATTTGAGCAGTTTCTGACAAATTATCAAAAAATGCATCAACTCTGTTTTGTTTTACTTCCATATTATTAAAAAATTAAAATTATTAATTATTATAGTATACTAAATGCAAAAAGTTTAAAAAAATAAGTGCAATTACTAAAATTAATAATTGCACTTACCTACTTATAAATTTACTATAAAATAGATTTTTTAATTAATCTACATCTGTATTTCTTTTAAATAAGTAACCTGCAACTGCACCGGCAACAGTGCCAACGAATGTCATTATTTCAGCAAATGCAAATGTAACTGTAGGTTGGACTAAATGCAAAATAATGCATGCTAATATTACTGCAATAATTAATCCAAATGCAGTCCATTGTTTCCATGTCCATTTTTTCATAATATTTGTAATATATTTTTTTATTAAATAAGTTCTCCTAAAAGGATATTATATGTTAATCACTGCTTCTATTAAATATGTGCCTACTCTATTTCTCATAATAGAAATATCTTTTATAGTAAGTTGTGTGTTTCTAGGCAATATACACTCGTTTTGACTAGTACAATCAATTTCATTATCGTCAAAGATATCATTAACAGCTATATATGGATATGGTTTATCACTAGTAATATGAAATACTAATTCATCATTAGTCCATCTATCTCCCCAAGGAGATTTAAAGTCATAACTAGCAGACATATAACCTTTGTTTATAATTATTTTGTCAATGTATTCATTTATATTATCTTTGCTAATTTCATGAATATTTTCCATGTAACACCAATCAACGGTACGATATACATCGATAAATCCTGTTTTAGTAAATGCACTATCTAACAATTTTGTTATTTTGTCACATTTGTTCCCTTTACGTAGAATATCATTAATAGCAGTGGTATAACCAGCAACATAATCATATACAGCAGATTTTACCTAATCATCTGGATATGTATTTGAGATATATTTAGTTATTACATGTTCGATTATATAATTATTTACCTATTCCATTTTATTATTCTGCAATTTTATTGACTAATGATACTCCAAAATTATACCATAAATATTCATCTAGTGCATCTTCAGTTTCGCATTCATATTTTTTCATAAGCTTTTTAAGCTCTTTTTCTGAATATACGATATGCTCACCATTTTTTAAGCCTTCTTCTTTTGCTTTAATTTTATTGCAAATTTCACTAGCTTTATTAACATATTCTAAAAATTCATCTTCTGAAATTTTTTCGACGTTCTTCAGTTCGTCAGAATTCATAAATACGTGCATATCTAAAGAAGTTACATATAATTCCTCGTTAAGATATGTTAATTCAATCATTACGCCAGTACCAGCAAATGAAATAAATTCATTACCTGGATTTTTTACGTCACTAACTTTTATTATATAAGTCTTTTTTGAATTTACTGGAAGTAACGTTTGCTTAATTGAGGTATCTTCTGTATATTTAATATATTGTCCAACGTACTCTGAGATATTGATTTGTTCAGCATAATGTGATAATACCTCTGAACGTTCTTTTAATAAATTTTGGATATCTACATTTATTTCATCTAATGTTCTCATAATTATATTATTTAATATTACAATATTGTTGATATTCTGATAAATCCATTAAGTCGTTTAGCTGTTCTGGATTTAGCAATTTAACTCGTAATAACCACCCAGAATTCTCTGCGTCCTCGTTGATGACCTCTGGTGTGTCATTAATAGTTTCATTTATCTCTAATACTTCACACTCTACAGGTGAAAATAAATCACTAACAGTTTTAACTGCTTCAATACTGCCAAAACATTCTTCTTGTTGTAATACTTGTAAAACATCTGCAGAATATTCAACAAAAACAATTTCGCCTAACTCCGATTGTGCATAATTAGAAATGCCAATATATGCTTCATTATTATCAACTAATCGAACATATTCGTGCGATTTAGAATACTTTACCATACTATACATTTTATTTTTAATAATTATATGCTAAATATAGTAAAGGTCTACAGATAAATATTAAAAATAATAGCAATATTAGAATGACACATTTACAAATAATACAATCATTACAAGAATATAAACAACAACGGCCAAATTTGCCATTACCACATGCAGTTAAATTAACCGAGGAAAATTATGTTATATTATGTGATATATTAAAATACACACAGTTTTATATAATTGATGGCAAAACAGGAAATCATGTAGATCCATCTACTAATGATATTAAAATTTTAATAGATGACGTCGAACAAGAATATTCTGTAAACAATAACAACTTATATACGTTAATTAATATAACTAATCAAGATTATAATTTCGCAAATACATTCGAAATAACAGTTTTGAGTAATAATGATAATTATAAGTAGTCGATATTAACAACTACTCCAAATCGTGTAAATAATACTAATATCCCATTATTTGAATAGACAAATTCTGACCAAATCTATATGAACTGGTCTCATACTGAAGGTAATTATGATATAGATACTCACGTAGTTATATATGGTCCAAAAAATGGATCAGACACAGAATATGAACGAAAAGGTGAAGTCACGTATCCCAATTCCAACAAATATTTTATAGATGATAATATTTTAGTGCTATTAGATATTGATGATTAGGTCGGTGCAACTGGCGAAACAATTACTATATAGCATATAACAGATCTTGCTGAAAAATATATTATATATTATGTTCAATATGATTGGAGTAATAGATACGCTAATTCAGCCGTATTTACAAAAAGAAATGCTCGTGTGATATTTAGAAGTAAGGATTCTAATGGCGAATTTATTGAAATAGTACCGATAGAAAATGGATCAACTGGCCGTTATTGGAAAGTTTTAGCAGTTAAAAACCATGAAATACTTGAAACTCTAAATGTAATTGGAGATAATAGTGACTTATCATCTAACTGGCATCTATTTACATACATTAGTGGTGGATCTGATAGTGTGTATACATCGGGTTATGAAAGCGGTTATAATGATTACGGAAAAGAAGAGGATTTAGCAACGAATCCATATAATGAGCAAGATAATCCAAATAGTTATTATTCTTGGAACTGCGGATATACTCATGGTAGTATTATGGCTGCGTCAAAATAGACATTTGTAAATTTAGGATATAATTCAGAACATTATGATTTATCAGCATACGATATAAATGAGAAGCACGTTGTGTATAACACATATGCTGATTCATACACATATGGTTGGCTTAACAATTTGCAAGAAATTATCGAAGAAAATGTTATTGCAAATACTGCTCATAGAAATGACGTCAATCCAGAAGAGATTAACCTTGACGATATTCTAATCCCTTCAGATTATACAGGCATTTATATTCGTGCATTATCAGAGGATAATACAATAGAAAAAATGTATAATGATATATATTCGTCAACAACTGGTAAAGAAATAGAAAATATCTTGCCAATAATATATGACATTGCATGGTATAATAAAATTGACGTTATGGCTGGAAATGCTGCACGGAGTGACGTTGGATATGGTGCTACTACAGCAGAGGACGTAGGATTAAATGAAAATGACTATACAAATGTAATATATGGTTGGGGAGAAACCGCTGACAGTATTGTACTCGTATGCGAAAATGCATGGACGCGTGCATATGATATGCATTGGGAATCAAAAACACTAACTGCACCTTCATTACTTAATAAACCCGATTGGCTTGATAGGGTGGTCGTACTCGACAGTAGTCTAACGTTTGTAAAGTTTGAACCCGGCGACATAGAAATGGAACGATAATAATTTTACAAAAATGAATTGTTAATAAAAAACAGCTGACTTAAATTAAGTCAGCTGTTTTATTTGCGGAAAGGCTGGGTTCCGACCCCAATCCGGATAAACCGAACGATCTGCTTAGCAGGCAGTCCCGTCTCCTCGACAGTTGCTCTTTCCTTGGGGTGTTTTACCTGGATTAACACCATGTTCAATTTTAGTCACCCGCCAAATATGAACTTCAATTCAAATGAATTCAGGAAAAGCATGCAAGTCTAAATTATTGTTATTTTCAATTAAATTATTCTTCTTTTATTAGACGTAAATCTACATTTTCAAATGGATAATCTTCTTGAGGAATTAAATCAATCGATACTATTTCTTTAACCTCAACTAAATTATAATGATTTACGCTTTCTTCAACAACACCGAAGATTTTTATTGCAGGAGCTAATTTTTCACCATTATCTATTAATTGTTTAAAGTTATTACCCTCCTCTGTATCTAATAATTCAATATCTGCATAAATACCTTCGTCTTTTAAATTTAACGATGTTATTTTATGTGATAAATCTATGATAATATCATTATCTTTTAATTGTTCTGCATAATTATCAAATGCATTTTGAATACATTCTTTTGTATAAACATTATTTGTTATACTACTCTTTTCATTAAATGGTAAAACCATACCAGATAATTTATACTTACACATACCTATATAATTTGTTTATTTGCAGGGACGGAAGGAATCGAACCACCATCTACAGTTTTGGAAACCGCCATTCTACCATTGAACTACAAACCTGTTGTATTGGCCTACCATGTCAACCAATGCGGGGACTCGATGGACACTCCCTTTGTGTATTTGTATCAACCAAAACACCAACGGAACTTTTATAGTTGTATCTCAACTTTAATTTCGCCTTCAACTTATACTACTAATTACAACAACGGAGTTAACTGATATTACCGTAAGCTAAAAAGCATTTTATAATTAGCGTACATATACCTTCGTTATAAGACCTAGGCGTCCAATCAGTATGGATATTGTTTAAGGTTTTTATAGTTTCTTTAGTTATTTTACTGTATCTAAATCGACAAATGTTAACTTCGGTGCTTTATTCATTTTTACACTTAAATTACAAATTTCATTAAATGTTAAATATGCATCACCTGATAAAATTTGATTTAATGTATATTCACTTATATCTAAATCGCTTTGTAATTGCCATTTATCTAAATCATTTATTAATTGATATTCTTTAACAATTCTAAAAAAATCAATTTGAAATTGTGCTAACCAATATGCTGACGAACTTATTAATTCTTTACGGTCCATACTTAAATCATTAAATGTATTAAAAATAATTGCAGATCGGGCAGGAATCGAACCCACATCAATGGTTTTGGAGACCACTATTCTACCATTGAACTACCGATCTATTGTGTTGGCCTACTATGCCAACCGACGGGTTATTTTAAGTTGTTTTCCTTCAACAATAATGTCGAAACCTTGCAAGTAAATTACTTTTTGGATAGTAAAGAGTGATATTTCACTATTGACTCCATAATAACTAGCGTCATTACTTCATTGTCTCTCACCTATGCTACACATTACTATCTTTTTGACTAATCTACCGATGTGCTTATGTGCCATTAACTTGGTATTTTCTCAGACCCCGTCATAGTAGTCTTATAGAAAAAGTAATTTTCGACCTGGTTTATTTTAGTTGTTTTCCTTCAACTGTCGGTGAACTGTGATCGGTTTTGCACCGCTAAAGTGGCTTGCTATTCACTTTCAGATAATTTCATGAAATACCTATTACGTAATTCAGTACTCCCCATTTTTATCCTTACTGCTTATTTATATTTTGCAGACTTAGTCCAAACTATATAACATATTGGTTTAAAAATAAGGGTGTCTGACAGGGATCGAACCTGCGTAAACAAGAACCACAATCTTGCGCCTCAACCACTCGGCCACAGACACCATAAAAAATATAAATAATGGTATTAAGACGACTTAATCCCTAATCTAATCGAAGAGAATATACAATTATCAAAGTTCCACTATATATGTAGGGAAAATATACTGGTTAGCAGTAGAAACCTCTACGTAATCACCAATCATCACAATTAAGTTCTCTATCTATCTTTATTTGTAATACACGTTGAACATTGGGATTAGATGCTAATTTATAAATTAATTTAAACTCTTCTAAACTGATATCTAAGTTGCTGCAATTTAAAGCTCCTTGAACAGATTCGTCATCTTCGCCATTAACAAAAAATCCATAAAAATACTCATACATTACCTCTGATATTCCATCCTCTATGCCACCGCCGTATTCTAAAAGAAATTTTTTAAAGCCGCACCTTCCACATCCATAACCACCAAGTTTATATAAATCAATTGTATGGCCATTAGGTAATTCAAATTCTTCATTAGTCATAACAGCTTGAACAAATTTACGTTGTAATCTTGATAAATTTGACATTGATGATTCATTCAATACTTTCTTTACTTCTTTAGCGACAGCAGTCATAATGCTTTCATATAAAGCTTTTTTATTGTCTTTTTTCATAATTTTATTTATTTTTTATATTTATACAATAATATTTATTTGGAAATTTATATTTCACAAATAAAATAATTGTTTTAAAATATTTGATTTATGACAATGCTAATCTTAAAAAGTGTATCAACTACTTGGAGAAATTAAAAAATGATTTGATTGAATATAGAGAGGTAAAAGATTGGATGTTGATGCAAAACCAAGAATAGTCATTACTTGTTTAAATAATGAAGCCTATATCAGAATTGGTTATTCTGGCACTTACCACTCGTTTAAGAGGAGCTCTCTTCTTGAGTTACAAGGCGCTCACCAACTTCATTATTTCATTTTTGTACCCCAGGAAGGAATCGAACCCTCATCACATGATCCGTATTCACGCATTCTAAATCCATTAAACTACCAGGGCTGGCAGGGAGGTGTACACATTTCCAAGATTGGACCCTTGGAAGTTTTTAAACTACTCCCCTAAATAAACTAGTTTGAATCTCTAGCAGGAATTGAACCTGCATACGTCGTTATTTTCAATAAAATAACTTTTAACCTAGACATCGCGCACTTCTAGATAGGCCGCATGACCCCAATGTTACCGTTACATCATAGAGATATATTTTGCGCTGAGGGCTGGATTTGAACCAACATCTTATTTCCGACTGGGGACTACTGCTTTGCCAGTTAAGCGACCTCTGCATTTTAACAACCCAAAACCAAATCATGTTTGCAAAAAGTTGTTTGACCACCTCCTCCCAAAAATTGAGTATCTTAGAATAGTTTTTAATTGTACCTCTGGTGGGACTCGAACCCACAACAACTAGATCCTAAGTCTAGCGCGTCTCCCAATTGCGCCACAGAGATATTTAAATACTTGAGGTGACGATGGGATTCGAACCCATGTAAAATAAATAGTTTTGCAGACTATCCCCTAACCATTCGAGCACATCACCATATAATGTAGTAGCGAGAGTTGGGATCGAACCAACGACCTAATGCGTATGAAGCATTCGCTCTGCCAACTGAGCTATCTCGCCGGGTCCTGTATTTACTTCTTTATAAAACATCTCGAGCTATTTTATAAATCGACGCTCCTAAAATACAGGTAACCATGGAGCGATATCAAGTTTCTTGTTGCGAGAGCTGGATTCGAACCAACGACTTCTGAGCCTATGTGCCCAGCGAGCTAACCAACTGCCCTATCTCGCGCATTTATACATAGCGGTCGACGTATTGTATAAATGTTGGTTGCGGAGGGTGGGATCGAACCACCGACTTTCAGGTTATGAGCCTGACGAGCTACCTCTGCTCTACCCCACAAGTGGACCCTGTAGGATTCGAACCTACGACCTCCTCCTTGTAAGGGAGATGCGCTAAACCAGCTGCGCTAAGGATCCAATAATTAAAAAAGTGATTAACGAGCTACGGACTTTTAACAGCGCTTATCGAAAAATATTCTTACACGTTTGTGCTTTGACATGCTGTTACACCTCTTACGTCTTTTGTTGCGTTGCTGCTTACTGCTCCTCACGGAAAAGATTTGTCAAATCTTCGGTTGGGTAACCCCAATCCACAGAAACCTTTACGTGGCCAACCTCCACTGAGTATCATAAGAAGACTTTACGTACGCTATTTAGCTTCTATTCCCACGATATTATGTCGTATTTTAACTTTTTTAATTTTATGAGCCTTCTGTCAGATTCGAACTGACGACCCCGAGATTACAAATCACGTGCTCTGGCCAACTGAGCTAAGAAGGCAAATATGTAAGTTTTTTGCTGATGAACAACTTATTTCCTACTTCAACTTAACAAAAGCAGCTCATCCGTATACTTGTCCAGGAATGCAAGGACTCTTCATGTCTTTCCAAGTGTCAGCAAGTTCATCAAGCTTGTCTTATTTGTGCGGGTAACCGGAATCGAACCGACATCTCGAGTTTGGAAGACTCATACACTAACCGTTGTGCTATACCCGCATTGTTAAATGGCTTTTAGATTGGTACCATTTATAACAGATTACACATCTGCACCAGCCCTTCGAGGAAGTTAACTTTGCTATTGCTTATCCCAAAGGCATTCCGCCATCACCCAATTAGCAAAACTTGAGTCGTCTCTTACGAGGTGTCTCGACTACCTATCATCAAAGACACTACGGAAATTTGTGGACCCGGTGAGACTCGAACTCACGACCACTACTTACAAAGTTGGCGCTCTAGCCATCTGAGCTGCGAGCCCAAAAATCTAATATTATGGTGCGATTTTATATCGAAGACCAATTTTAATATATACTATATTTGCCAGTAATATATTATTATTTACTTCCGCACGGCAACAGTGCTACTAAAGGTCGGAACCTTTGTCCCTTAATGTAACCCTATCTTCGAAATGCCTTTCATTTTAGGGTATCAATATAAAACTCCTTCAATTAGATTTTGCGGGCTGGGCAGGGATCGAACCTGCGACCCAGTGATTAACAGTCACTTGCTCTACCGCTGAGCTACCAACCCAATAAATGTGTAAGACTCTAAATAGTCTTCAAAGACGGACTTGTATTATAAAAAATACCCACTCGCAACACATTATAAATTTTTTATCGTCTTAATACTTTTATATGCCATCCAAGGGGTTAACCTTGAAAATATCAGAGGACGATTCAGAATATATCCAGAATTGAACAGGAATCTTCGACTTACGAGGCCGATGCTCTATCGATTTTAGTGCACTACCGTTGAGCTATATATTCCACTATTGTAGTCTCACAGGGATTCGAACCCCGACTTGCAGAACCAAAATCTGTCGTGCTACCATTACACCATGAGACTATATTTCGCAAAGAAGAAATAAAACTTTGCTTACATTTTTGGTTTATTTTGCAAACACTCTTGTATTACTAAAAAACCTTCGGCTGTTTTCTTACCTAAAAAACTCATACGATTCAACAGTAACGTTACCTCTGTCTAGCTACTCAAATTACAGTCATTAGTAGCGAAATCTGACTTGGTTTTCTTTTTCTTCACACCATAAAAGAAGGTTTTTTCTTTTTATTTAAATAGCATTAAAATAATTAATACTATTTAGAGCTTCCTCCCAGAATCGAACTGGGATTTCATGATTACAAGTCAAGCGTAATAACCATTATACGAAGGAAGCACTTGTGTGGGACAGCCTCGAGTTGAACGAGGACCTACGGATTTTCAGTCCGCCGAGCACACCACTTACACCACTGTCCCATAAAACAATCATTGATACCGGGTCTGAATCATATGGTTGATTGTACCCTCCGTCTCTATATTTCAAGAACCATCTTAGTCAAACTTCCTTACTTTCACCATAACTCGTAGATGTAACCCTACTACTCGCAAGTCTCGCCACTAAACCTTAACCTCTCAATGATTAAATACTGTTATTACACGGGATTAAACAATACAGATGCCGTACCCTCCTGCTCAAATTCAATTTTGAACCTACTTTTAATTACGTAACCGT